>Ga0075522_10000220_pt1 | contig 38488 bp, 34 predicted proteins | sample NGEPerA_FD_74796 | JGI IMG/M metagenome (GOLD analysis project Ga0075522, IMG submission 74796) | Arctic peat soil microbial communities from the Barrow Environmental Observatory site, Barrow, Alaska, USA - NGEE PermafrostL2-A | ecosystem: Environmental > Terrestrial > Soil > Wetlands > Peat ... | reverse complement strand
GTTATGGACGTGTTACAGTGGAGATCTTACGGCCACTGGCCCGTATCCTTCATTCCCTGTCGCCTGTGGCATTCGCGATGCCGCATTGCAAAACACCACCTACATGCGGAAAAATTGCGGCTTGTTCTTTGGTGGATTGCTTCCTCAAATAAATTTTGGCGGACAAGCCAATGCCACGGCTCAAGTCGCCGAGGCATTAGATCAAACGTGGGTGTGCGGTGAAAACCAATATCCCGGTGGCTGTGATCCAACATATTCATTTGTCTGGGCGGTCAATGCTACACGAGGAGTGTATAACCCTGAATTAGACTTGGCCGATCCAAGGCTGTTTGGATTAAGCAGGATGATTTATTCGAGCACCTATGACGACGATCTACAGGTGCTTGATTTTACTCATGTGAAACACCCTGGCGGAAATTAAAGGCCAACCGCATGAAATCAATCCAGGGCAGAATATTAGTTTTAATGAGCATCGGGGTGCTCGGCGCATTGTTCTTTTTTTGGTGGAAAATGTCCCTGCCAAAAAGCAAGCAAGTGACACCACCTTCATTAACCATTGCCAAAAACAATTCTGTCCCGGATGAGCAACCACCACAAATGAATCGTTCTAAAACACCGCCCAACCTGCTTAATGTGATAAAAGCTGCTGATTTTACCGACAAGGAAAAGGCCGAACTTGCCGAAAAATTTCAAAAGGAATTGAAACCGGCGGTTGAAAAATGGGCCAAGGCTTATGAGGGGCGGATTCCATTTCGACCAGAGGATTTGTCGTTTGATAAATTCCACAATCAGTTGGGAAAAAACTCCTCGTTTTATCTTTATACATTTGTTTTTGATGGCATCACACTTACCGTCGAAGAATCAAATGGGAATGCAAAAGTCAATTACCTGATGGTTCGCACGGCGGCAATTGAAATGAACAACACGCCGAAGGCTGGTTTTGTTCCCAATTTAACCATTCCAGTCGGTAGGGATGATGTCATCCGCATGGTTAAGGCGGATTCCGGTGTTGAGTTCAAGCCAAACGAAATTTTGATAAAGCCAACTGCCATTTCCTGTGCCTTTAACGGCGGCGCTTTTGTTGATGTCCTGCCAACCGGCAAAGACCCGAACAACGCCCTCAATTTCAAAATTTCAATGGTGTTTGGACCAGATGGAAATTTGGTGAATTATCAACGCGACCCTTTCTTTTGAAAATATGAAGTTTGCTAACATAATAATTGCTTTGGCGTCTGTTTTATTGCTTGGCTGTGATGCAAGGCATCAAGATGAACGCAAAGCGCAGAGAATCACCTGCGTCAATAACCTGAAACAAATCGGCCTAGCATTCAGGATTTGGGAAGGCGACCATGACGACCAATTTCCGTTTAACGCTAGCACCAATGCCGGCGGCACGCGGGAACTTTGTGCGGTTGGCAAGGATGGCTTTGACGCCAACGCCTGTTTGCATTTTCAAGTCATGTCCAACGAATTGAATTCAACCGTGGTTCTGATTTGTCCGCAAGACCCGACGAAGCAAGCTGCCGTGGATTTCGGCCATTTGACCGCTGCCAACGTCACTTACCGCCTGCGTTCCGGCACGAATCTCAGCGATGCTCGCCCGCGCGAAATCCTCGCGGTCTGTCCGGTGGATGGAAATATCCTCTACTGCGACGGCACGGTGCGGACAAAGAAATAAAATGACGGGCCTTTGGTCAGGCCACCGAGTGGACGAGGGCCGCTATCAATGGTTTGATGGGTGGATTAAATGAAGAACAGCATTCGCACCATGAAACTGGTCAATGGCAACTGGCTCCGGTTATTGATCTGGCCGTTCATGGCGGCGCTGGCCCTCGTCCTGCTTCGGGTTGATGAAAAACGCCGGGCGAGGCGCGCGGGAGCGGTTGAACCCCTATTTGCGCGTCATCCGCCTGCGGGAAAAAGAGCATGAGGCGTTTCATGCCGCCGACCGGGCACGGTTGGCCACGCTGATCCGCGAAGGCAAAAAAAACAGCCTTCGTTTATGAAGGCCGCTCTGCGCAAGGAGTAGGCTCTTAATCACGGCGCCGCCGTTGCGGGGACGACATCGCTGGTCAAACCGATTTCAGATTTGCCGAGGAAGAACATGGCTTTGTATTGCCGCGTCTCCGGTTTGCCCGCCGTCAGTAAGGGGCGGTTGTCCACATAAGGCGAATGGGTTTCGCTGGCGAGCAAACTGAAAGCCGCCTCGCCGTCTCTCATGCCGTAAAGGTGGACGCCCTCGGCATCCTTTTTGTTGAACCCGATCTCCACCACGCCCGCCAGTTTGACCACGGCAGCCAGCACGGGCTTTTCCTGCGTCATGTCCGTGGAATCTTCCGGGCCGATGATGTTCAACTGGTCGCCGATGACATCGGTGTAGGTGGGGCTGGTTTTAATGCGCTGGGCCAGGAGCCGGGCATTGGTTTTGCTGGTGGCGATGGCGTTGTTCAAGTCCGCATGGGCGGCTTTGCTGGCGTTGTCGGCCAAGGTGGCGGCGTTGAGTTTGGCGTGCAGGGCGGCGTTGTCGGCGGTGAGCATGGCCACGTCCGCCGCCGTCGCGCCGGGGGTGTTGGCGCTGACGCCGCCTTTGAGGGTGTCGTGCCAGAGGACGTAAGGGGCTTGTTGTTTGGGGATGAAGTATTCTTTTGCCACAATATGCTTGTTTTTAGTTGGTTAACTGCGCTGAAATGGGATGTTTTTGGCTGAAAAATGGGCTTGGCAGAGCAATTCCGCCAATTGGCAGAATAGCTTGACGGTCTGGCTGTATGATTCTGCCAAATGGCCGGACAGCCCGGCGGTTTGGCAGCGTAATTCTGCCAAATGGCAGAATGGCTCGGCGGTTTGGTAAAATGGCTCGACGGTCTGGCGGCGGGGCTTTGCCAAGTGGCGGAAGATTGCGGCGGTGCGGCTGGCGGCAGCAGCCGTGAGGACGACCGACCGCTCCCGCTCTACGCGGTTGCTGAAATTTTTTTTCAAAAGTTTCATGCGGGTTCCGGCAAGATTTGAATTGAGGGGCGGTGAGAAGTCAAGTGGTTTTCGCCCTGCAAGAAAAAATCTATGCAAAACAAAACCGCCCGGACGGTCAAGACCATCCGGGCGGCGGGAAAGGGGAATGCTGGATTTATTCCTGAATGAATTTCTGCACGCGCGATTGTTCCGAGCGTTTGCGGGCGGTGGCGTCCAGCACCTTCTTGCGGAGGCGGAGATTTTTCGGCGTCGCTTCCACGAATTCATCCACGTCAATGTATTCCAGCGCGCGTTCGAGCGAGAGTTTGAGCGGCGGCGAAAGCGCGATGCCTTTGCCGTCGCCTTGGGAGCGCATGTTGGTCAGGCGTTTCTCCTTCACGGGATTTACGGGAATGTCATTCTCGCGGGCGTTTTCGCCGACGATCATGCCGACGTAAATCATGTCGCCGGGTTCAACCATGAGGCGGCCGCGTTCTTGAACCATGTTGAGCGCATAACTGGTCGCTTCGCCGCCTTCCATGCTGACGAGCGAACCGTTCTTGCGCGCGGCGATTTCGCCGCAGTCGGGGCCGTATTCGTGGAACAGATGGCTCATCACGCCCATGCCTTTGGTCTGGTTGACCAGATCGGTTTCAAAACCAATGAGGCCGCGCATCGGCACCAAGGCCTCGACGGAGACCTGATTGCCGACGTGGTTCATGTTCGTGATCTGCGCCTTGCGGCTGGAAAGATTTTCCATGACGCTGCCGAGGCAGTCATTGGGAATTTCGACGTAGAGTTTTTCAATCGGCTCCAGCGCGTTGCCGCTGGCGTCTTTTTTCCAAAGCACTTCCGGGCGCGACACCAAAACTTCGTGGCCTTCGCGGCGCATTTGTTCGACGAGAATGGCGATCTGCATTTCACCGCGCCCGCTGACGGCGAAAATCTTCGGGTCGCTGGTCTGCGCGATGCGCAGCGCGACGTTCGTGCGGATTTCTTTCACGAGCCGGTCCCAGATGTGGCGCGCGGTGACGAGCTTGCCATCCTGGCCGGCGAGCGGCCCGTCGTTGACTGCGAATTCCATCTGAATGGTCGGCGGATCAATCGGGATGTAGGGCAGGGCGGCGCGCAGTTCGCTGTCGCAAATCGTCTCGCCGATGAAGACGTCCTCGAAACCGGTGAGGCCGACGATGTCGCCGGCGTGCGCTTCCTGGACTTCGATGCGCTTCATGCCTTCGAAGTGGAAGATGGCGGTGATTTTACCTTTGGAAATTCTGCCGTGGCCGTGACGGCAAATCGCCGGGTCGCCGAGCTTGACCTTGCCTTCGTAAATTTTGCCGAACGCGATACGACCCAGATAATCGCTGTAATCCAGATTGGCCACGAGCAGTTGAAAACCGTCGCCGGCCTTCGCGCGCGGTGGCGGAATGTGTTTCACAATCGCGTCAAAGAGCGGCTCCATCGTGCCGGTGACGTGCTCCAGCTCGGTCTTGGCGTAGCCCAGCTTGGCGGAACAATAAATGAACGGGAAATCCAACTGCTCATCCGTCGCATTCAGCGACATGAAAAGTTCAAACACCTGATCGAGCACTTTCTTCGGCGCGGCGTTCTCGCGGTCAATCTTGTTGATGACCACAATTGGCTTCGCACCGGCTTCCAGCGCTTTGCGCAGCACGAAGCGCGTCTGCGCCTGCGGGCCTTCGGCGCTGTCCACCACGAGCAGCACGCCGTCAATCATGTTCATGATGCGCTCCACTTCGCCGCCGAAATCGGCGTGGCCGGGAGTGTCCACAATGTTGATGTGGAAATTTTTATATTTGAACGCGGCGTTTTTGGCGCGGATGGTGATGCCTTTTTCCTTTTCCAGATCCATCGAATCCATCAGGCGTTCGTCGGTAGATTCATGCTGGTTGGCGCGGAACGTGCCCGACTGCTTCAGCAGGCAGTCCACGAGCGTCGTCTTGCCATGATCCACGTGGGCGATGATGGCGATGTTGCGGATGTGTTTCATATCGTAAATGACCGGTTCACTCACGTCGCTCAATATACCAGACGTGACAAGGGGCACGAACGGGAAAGCGGCGGAATTGCCGGGCTGCGTATAATGGAGATTCGCCGCCAAAGGTCAAGCGGCGCGTGAAAGAATTTTGGAGCGCGAGTTGTCCCAACTCGCAGCGCGATTTCAGACCGACGCGCGCAATCATTTTCAAGCGCTCTGCCTATTCGCGCGCTGCGGATTGGGACAATCCGCGCTCCAACGGCAAACTAGGACGCTGCCCGCTGCCATGCCGATTTGACAGTTGGCCCAACCCGGTGCATGGTAGCTGCCATGAAAATGACCTTGCTTTTGCTCGCCACGATTATGACGACCACTTTTTCCATTCACGCCGCCGGTTCGCTTTACGACATTCCGCTCAAGAACATTGACGGCCAGGCCGCCACGCTCAAGCCGTATGCCGGCAAGGTGCTGCTCCTCGTCAACGTCGCGTCGAAGTGCGGCTTCACGCCGCAATACACCGCGCTGGAAGCGGTCTATAAAAAATATCAGGACCAGGGTTTGGTCGTGTGCGGTTTTCCATGCAACCAATTTGGCGCGCAGGAGCCGGGCACGGACGCGGAGATCAAGGAATTCTGCACCTCGAAATACAGCGTGACCTTTCCGATGTTCGACAAGCTGGAAGTCAACGGCGCGAACCGCCATCCGCTCTACATTGCGCTGGCCAGCGGCGGGTCGCCGTTTCCCGGCAACATCAAATGGAACTTCACCAAATTCCTCATCGGCCGCGACGGAAAAATTCTGGCGCGTTTCGATTCCAAGGTGAAACCGGATTCGGACGAAGTGACCAAGGCCATCGAAACCGCGCTCGCGGCGAAATGACCTGACGGATTAGGCTGTGACCAATTCTGCTGCGCTCGCATTCGCGCGAACCTGTTCGGGATTCTTGCACCCGCAGATCACGGACGATACCAGCGGGTCTTGCAGGCACCACGCCATCGCCCAGTTCCCCATCGGCAAGCCGGGCGGCACTTCCTCTTTCTGTAGGCGCTCGACTTCGGCAAGGTCGCGCTTCATTTTTTCCTTGTCCATTTTGGAGCGCACGTCGTTGGCGGCAAACGTCGCGCCGGGTTTGTATTTGCCGGTGAGCAATCCGCTGGCGAGCGGCACGCGACCGATGATGCCGAGATGATTTTCGCGCGCGTGCGGGAAGAAAAGTTGTTCCGGCCGGCGATCCAATCGGTTGTAAAAAACTTGCAACGCCTCCGCGCCGAACTTCGCCGCTTCACGCGCCTGAAGTTCGCTGCCTTTCTGCAAAATGGAAATGCCGAGATGACGGATTTTGCCCGCGCGTTTTTGTTCGGCGAGCATCGTCCAGAGTTTTTCGTTTTGAAAAAGTTGGTCGGAGCCGGAATGAAATTGATAGAGGTCAATCGCCTCGACCCGCAATGCTTTCAGTGAGGCTTCGAGTTGCGCGCGAACACCGACGATGGAAAAATTGTCGTCGCGGTTCATGAAGCTGTTGAAGTGATGGCCGAATTTTGTGGCGACAATCCACTTCGAGCGGTCGCGGCGCGACAAATAATCGCCGATGAGCCGTTCCGAAAGATGATCCGGCCCGTAACATTCGGCGGTGTCAATGAGGTTGATGCCGCATTCCGCCGCCGCGTCCAGAATCGCGTCCACCTGCGCCTGCGAAAAGTTCACGCCCCATTCACCGCCAAATTGCCACGTTCCGACGCCGATGATGGACGGCTGCAACCCCGTTTTGCCGAGAGTTCGATAGCGCATATTTGTTTCATTGTTCGGAATCCGCTCCGTGGGAACAAGTTTATAGGCGGGTTGCGTCAAAAAGTTTTGCTCCCATCCGATGCCAGATGGCCTGGTGTTCAGGCTGGCGAAAAAAACCGGCGCGTTTATCATCAGGGCAGGTTTTCAATCCATGCACACATCATGAATAAACAAGAAATCGCCGCCAGCTTGCGAACCGAAGCTGGCCATCTGGAAGTTGAGATCAAAAAACTCCAGGCCCGCTGTGAAAGGTTGAAAACATTCGTGCTCGACCTGGAAGCGGAAATCGCCGGTCCGGCCGCCCAACCGCCCGTGCCAGACAGCAAGTTCCGAAAGGTGATTGACCAGGTGTTTGGTGAAAAACCCAGGCGGCCGAAACGCTGATCGTTTCACCGGCGTTTCAGGCCTGGGAATGCGTTTGCCCTTGGTGTAATGTGGACGGTTTTAACACCATTGCTTGCCCATCCCGTCAATGTCACTGCGCTTCAAATCGTCCGGCGTCATCGTGGGGTGAATCTGCACATCCGCCTCAAAAGTCAAAAACCACGGCTCGGCCAGCGCCGGAATCTTCGAGGCATCCGGCAAGTCCACCACGATGAAGGCGGTGCGCTTGCCGCAGATTTCCGTGAAATGAACCGACTCCGGCTTGATGGCCTCCAGAATCTTGCCCAATTTTGCACCGGCAGTGCCGTCTTTCACGGCAGCATTAAATTTGTTATGGGGAATCGTGACAATCATTAACATTCGCATGATAATCCTTTGTTTGGTTGGTTTGGGAACGATGCCAAAATAGGTGGTGCGAAGCTCAACCGCAAGGTCAAAACGGCGACGGAAGATTTGTCCGGCTCGATCTTCAGCCGGTTTTGCATTGGGAAAATGAATTGACTGCGTGTGCCTATCGTGGCACAATTCACCCATGCAACGCAGGCACGTTTCATTGTCACCGGTGATTGACCGCACAATTGACTCCCAAGTGAAATTGGGACGCTACAAAGATTTCTCTGCGGCGATTCAGGACGCGGTTTGGAATTATTTCATCGGGCCGGACTCGCCGTATGAAGAATATGGAGTCTCGCCAAAAGAAGTTGAACGCGCCCACGCAAAAGTCATGGCCGGAATCAAACGCGAACGCCGCGCCGGAAAACTCAAGCCTTGGCGTCCGTGATCCTCACCCGCCCCTCTTACCAGCGAGCGTTCAAGCGGCTGTCGCCGACGCAGCAAACGGCTGTGAATGCCGCGATTGGAAGATTGCCGGAAATTTTCGGGCGGCCGCATTTGCATTCCGGCGTTGGCATCCGGCCGTTTGGCAAATTTTACGAATGCCGCGTCGGGCGCGAATTGCGCGTGCTGTTTGTTGTTGATGAAGGCGATTTCATTCTTGTGACCGCCGGCAATCACGATGCCGTCGCGCGTTTCATCCGCGACAATTCTTGAACGGCAAGACGGCGACGGAAGATTTGCTCGACTCGATCTTCAGCCAGTTTTGCATCGGGAAATAAATTTTCCGTTCCGAAGGAACAATGGAAATTAGCCAGCTACGAAGTGGCTGGAAAAATCGTCATAAATAAATTATGTCCTGAAAGGACACGCTAGAAAATTGAGCCGTTCCGCCGTCCTTTCAGGACGTTGAGGTTTTTGAACCGGAACCAGCCACAATGTGGCTGGCTAATTTCCGATGTCGCTTTGCGACTGGAAATGCAAGCGGAAGGCAAGACGGCGACGGAAGATTTGCTCGGCTCGATCTTCAGCCAGTTTTGCATGGGGAAATGAGTCGCGACTTTTCGTCTTGAGTTTCGACCAAGCTGATTTATAGAATTTAATAGGCGTCAATCAAATCTATCAATCTCTCGTTTATGAATCTTACCATACAACTCACGCCCGAAGATTATATCAAAGCCAATTTAGTTCATATGCGGCCAAGACCTGTCATCAAATGGGTTGGCTACTTCATGCTTTTGCTGGTGGTGATTGTTCTTGGACTTTCAATTTATGAAGCCATCGCTCATCAAAAAAGTTTTTCTGATTCCATTTGGATTATAGCTGCACTTGCCTATCTCGCATTTTTATTTGGCTTTCTCCGCCCCAGACGCATCAGAAAAATTTTTCGGCAGCAAGAATCTTTACATATGCCCTATTCATTTACGGTTGCGGATGATGCGGTTTTAACCAAGTCGGAAAATGGCGAAGCGCGATTGGCTTGGGATTATTTTTCAAAGTGGAAAGAAGGCAAAGACCTTTTCCTGCTTTATCAGTCGGATGTGATGTTTCACATGGTTCCCAAACGCTGTTTTGCATCGCCGGAAGAAATGACGCAGTTTCGTAAATTACTGCTTGAGAAAATAGGTTGCGCGCGTCCGTGAAGTAATTGTTCGCAATTTGTTACCAAACTTCCACCGGCCCTTTCGGCACGGGAATTTGTTCGCGTTGAGTTGAGGCCGGTTCACGCATGAAGGACGCAACCATCGGCGGCTGTTGAAATCGGGGAAGCAATTCGCCGTGCTCGTCGAGAAATTGCCGGCGCCAGCGGATGTAATTTTCCAGCACGCCGTGGAATTCCGCGCGCGTGGAAATCTGCACGACGCGCTTGTTGAATTCGTGGCACGGGCCGAACCGCTTGGCATACCACGGCGCGACTTTGCGAAACATCCGGCAGCCGAGTTCTTCGCCAAAAACTTCAATCATCAAATCCAGATGGCGGCACATGATGCGCGTGCGCTCGGAGAAATTGGGTTCAGGCGGCAAGGTAGGACAGGCATCTTGCCTGTCACCGTTGGCGGAGCCAACGGAACTTTCGCCTTCATGCTCGCGCTGAAGCGCTCGTTGGACAGGCGGGACGCCGGTCCTACTTTTCAGATATTGCAGCGTCCGCTTGAAAATCCACGGGTCGTAAAATGCGCCGCGTCCGATGCTTACGCCGGCGCAGCCGGTTTCGTCCAGCATTTTTTTCGCGGCCTGCGGCGTAATGATGTCGCCATTGCCGACGACGGGAATGTTTTTCACCGCTTCGACGACTTTGCGGATTCCGGCGAGATTCACCGCGCCGCCGAATCCTTGTTCGCGCGTTCGTCCGTGAACGAAAATTGCGGCGACGCCGACATCTTCCAAAGTGCGCGCCAAATCGGGCGCGGTCAGATTATTGTCGTCCCAGCCGAGCCGCATTTTGGCCGTGACGGGAATTTTCACGGCGTTGACCATGTTGCGGACGAGCGCGGTGGTTTTGTCCAACTCGGTCATCATCGCGGAGCCGCCGCCGATTTTCACAACTTTTTTGACGGGACAACCCATGTTGATGTCAATTGAAGCGACGCCGAGATTTTCCAGAATGATTGCCGCGTCGCGCATTTCTTCCGGCACGCTTCCGAAAAGTTGGACGGCGAGCGGCGAATCTTCCGCGCGTGTTTCAATCAGTTTCAGCGCCTTGTGATTTTTTTCGAGCAGTGAGCGGGCGTTGACGAGGTCGGTGGTGCAGAGGCCGACGCCGCCGATTTCGCGCACGACGAGGCGGAAGGGCAGGTTGGTGTAACCCGCCAGCGGCGAGAGAAAAAGATTGGATTCGAGCTGGAGCGGGCCAAGGCGCATCGCGTTGAGGATAGCGGAATTCATGAGTTGCGGAAGCGGTAAAGGGATGATAACTTGGCGCAATCTAAATGTTTGACGACAATTCAAATTCGAAAGACAACGGTCCGAAAAAGCCGTCGGGCAATGCTTTTAACAAAATCCCGGTGTTCACGCTGCTGGCGTGGGCGGGCATCATTGCGGCGGCGGCGGTTTTGTTCATGATGAAAAAAAACATGACGGCAACTTCGGTGCCGTTGTCGCAGTCGGAATTCCTGCAAAAATTCCAGTCCAACCAGATCGCGCACGCGACGATCAATCTGGGCGGCCAGACCTCGCAGTTGACCCCGGTCAGCGGCTCCTATTACCGAACCGACAAGGATGGCAAGGTAACGAAGGACGAAGTGGCGTTCACCGCGCCCAATGTTTTTCTCACGCAGAAAATGCTCGATGAATTGCTAGTGTCCGACAAGATCGAGGCCGGCGCGCCAAACGTGATGCTGATGAACCTGTTCTGGGGCGTCGCGCCGTTTCTGATTCTGGGCCTGCTGTTCTGGTTTTTCTTCATCCGGCAGATCAAGGCGGCGGGCAAGGGCGCGTTGAGCTTCGGCAAAAGCAAGGCGCGGATGCTCGCCAAAGACCGCAACAAAACCACGTTCAAAGACGTCGCGGGCGTGGAAGAGGCGATGGAGGAAGTTTCCGAACTCGTCGAATTTCTCAAGGATCCAAAAAAATTCCAGCGGCTCGGCGGCCGGATTCCCAAGGGCGTGCTGATGATCGGGCCGCCTGGCACGGGAAAAACGTTGCTGGCCAAGGCCATTGCCGGCGAGGCGGACGCGGCGTTCTTCAGCATCAGCGGCTCGGATTTCGTCGAAATGTTTGTCGGCGTCGGCGCGAGCCGCGTGCGCGACATGTTCGAACAGGCGCGCAAATCCACGCCGTGCCTGGTGTTTATTGATGAAATTGACGCGGTCGGCCGTTCGCGCGGCCACGGCCTCGGCGGCGGCAACGATGAACGCGAACAGACGTTGAACGCGCTGCTCGTGGAGATGGACGGCTTCGACACGCAGGAAGGAATCATCATCATCGCGGCGACGAATCGTCCAGATGTGCTCGACCCCGCGCTGTTGCGGCCTGGCCGCTTTGACCGGCAGGTGACGGTGAACCTGCCGGATGTGCGCGGGCGTGAGGCGATTTTGAAGGTTCACGCCAAAAACGTGAAGCTGCTGCCGGACGTGGATTTGTCCATCATCGCGCGCGGCACGCCCGGCTATTCCGGCGCCGAACTCGCCAATCTCTTGAACGAAGCCGCGTTGCTCGCCGCGCGCACCAACAAAAAAGGCGTCGGCCAGCTGGAACTGGAAGAAGCCCGCGACAAAGTCCGTTGGGGCCGCGAACGCCGCAGCATGGCGATGAGCGACGAGGAAAAACGCGCGACCGCCTGGCACGAGGCCGGCCACGCGCTCGTGAACGTCCTGCTCAAGCACACGCATCCATTGCACAAAGTCACGATCATTCCGCGCGGCCGGGCGCTCGGCGTGACGATGTCGCTGCCGAAGGAGGATGTTTTGAACATGCGCCGCAAGCAGGCGATTGACACGATCATCATGACGATGGCCGGACGCATCGCCGAGGAATATGTCACCGACGACATTTCGAGCGGCGCGGCGATGGACATCCAGCAGGCCACGCAACTGGCCAAGGCGATGGTCATGCACTGGGGCATGAGCGAGAAGCTCGGCAACGTGCTTTACGGCGAGGCGCAGGAATATGTTTTCCTGGGCCGCGACATGATGCGCACGAAGGATTACAGCGAGGCGACCGCGCAGGACATTGACGCCGAGGTGAAACGGATCGTGGACGGCGCGTTCCACACGGCCAAGCAGTTGATTGAAACCAACCGCGACAAGCTTGAACTCGTCGCCAACGCACTGCTTGAATATGAAACGCTCGACGGCGTGCAGGTGGCCGACATCATCCGCACGGGAACTTTCACGCCGCCGCCCAAGCCGCCGCCGAATCTCACGCCGATGATGGGCGCACCGGCGGGAACGCCGCTGCCGGAAACTCCGCCCAAACTCGCGCCGCCGAAACTGCCCGGCCTCGGCACGCCGGCGCCGGCGCCGGCAGTCTGAAATTTTCCAAAAGCAAAACGGCGGTCATTTGGCCGCCGTTTTGTTTTCAAAATGGCTGGGAAAGCGTCAGGAGGATTTTTCGAGACACTTCAAATCCTCGGCCAGAAACTGCGCCACGTCCTTGAACCGCGCGACATTTTCCGGGTTCATCGCCATCAACGTCTGATGCGCCTCGAGGCACGTCCGCGTGATTTCTTCATGCGAGGGATTGGTCGTTTCCGGCGTGGATGCCTTCACGTCCGCCGGCAGTTGCAGCGGTCCGCAGGTCGTTTTGAACAGATGCGCCGCGCCGAGATTTTCCAGCAGTTCGCCGACCCGCGCCGAGGCATTGTTCAGCTCAATGCCGCGGTCGGCGGGCGCGCCGTTGGGATTCAGCTTCAGGCCAAAGCCCGCCAGCACGCCGAGAAACGTGCTGTCCATCAGCACGCACTCGCTCAAGTCAATGATGAAATGCCTGAAGCCTTTTTGCGCCAGCTCGTTCAACAGCGTTTTGAAATCCGGGCTGGATGAGTAATTGGCGCGCCCGGCAATTTTGATGCAGGCAAAATTTTTCCCGACTAAAACGGACAGATTGGCGGATGACATCTTGGTTTTCTCGTTTTAAAATTGTTTAGGCGGCTGCGCTGGGCGTCACAATCTGCACCAGCGCCTGCTGCAGCACCAGCGCTTCATCCAGTCCGCTGGACACCAGCCGCTGGTTGCAGCGCAGCAGCATGTCCATTGCGCGGACCAGTTCCGCCGAGGTGTATTTTTTGACCTGCGGCAGCGCTTTGTAAAGCACATAAGGATTGAGCGCCAGCGGATTGAACTTCTTTTCCGCCGGCAGCTTGTCGGCGGGAACGCGCTCCAGTTGAGTCTTGAACTGGTTGTAATCGCGCGTCTCCTTCACCCAGCCTTCACGCACCATTTCCTTCAACAGCAGCATCGCGCGCACCTTGCTGATGAGACCGTAAAGCAAACCGATTTCCGACTTGTCCTTGTCAAATTTCGTCTCCCAAAGCTCCTCATCCAGCCGCCGGAGCAGGCGCGGCAGATCGCGGTCGCCCAGCGCGTCGCCGAGCGCGAACGCCTTCGCCGTCTTGCTGCGCGAACAAATGGCCGTCACGTCCGCCAGCTCGATTTTGTCGCGCTCGCCGGTGAAGACGCAGAGCTTCTCGATTTCATTTTCCAACTGCCGCGCGCTGGCGCCGGCGCGGTTGATCAGCTCGCCCAGCGCCGCCTCGGAAATTTCCTTCTGCCGTTTGCGGAGGGCGTCGCGCGCGGCGATTTCCGCGCGATCGGCCCAGTCCTTGTCGTCCTGCGACCACGCCGAAAAATTTTCCACCATGCCGATTTTGTCGAGCGTCTTGTAAAAAACCTTCCGCTTGTCCACGTTGCCCGCGCTGATGAGCAGCCGCACGTTCTGCCAGGAAAAATTCTTCAGCTCCTCCGCGAGTTCCCCCAGCGCTTCCGTCACGGCCTGCGAACTCGCCGTGCGATCCTCGCCCAGAAAATTGCAGTCGCGCAGCCACACGACCTTGCCGTCGCCGAAAAAAGGAAGGGTTTGCAGCGCCTCGCGCAATTTGCCCAGAACGGCCAGCGCCTCGCCGCCGTTGCTTACGCCGGCCTCGATGGTTTCGTGATCCATGCCGCCGAGTTCCGCCGACCACTGCTGGAAGAGTTGCCGGGCGCGCTGCTTCACGGCGAAATCATCGTCGCCACAAACGAGAAAAAGTGACGAGTGACGAGCAACGAGTGACGGACTAGTCATGATTTGGCTGGATTTTAATTAACTTTTCACTCGTCACTCATCACTCCTCATTGGCCTCGCTGCCCGATTCGTTCATCTTGTCCAGGACTTCGCTCATGTCCTCAACCTGCGCGAACAGCGATGCGGAAACGAAAATCGGCTTCTTCTGCGCCGCGGCCAGCGCCAGGCAGTCGCTCGGCCGCGCGTCCAGTTCGACAATCTTCCGCGCCAGTTCGTTTTGCTGCTGTAAAATAATCCGCGCGAAGTAGGTGGAATTTTTTAGATCCGTGATGATGACGCGCTCGACGTTGATGCCAAATCCCTGAAACATCCGGTTGATGAGGTCGTGCGTGAGCGGCCGTTCTTTCGGCGCGTCCCGCAAAAACCAACTGATGACTTGCCCCATCTGCGGCTCGACGTTGATGACGAAAACCTTCTGGTCGTTGCCGACAAACAGCGCACAGCCGCTGTTCGCGGGAAGGATTCCGCGGATTTGAACCGGCACGACATCGTTTTTCACAGCGCAATTTTAAGATGCAATCGCCAAAAAAACAAGTCCCGGACGTTGCAAGGCAAAGCGTGGGCCGAGATTGCCGCTTTCCTCGTCGCGGGAAGCCGGGTAATTTGTGCTCGCCCGATTTTGAAAATTGTCATGGCTGACCCGCACCAACCCGCCACGAGTTTCCTCGGCAAATTCACCGTTCTCAACGGCGCGGCGCGGGAGCTATGGCTCACCTTTGCGGTGAAGCTGCTGGGCTTTGCCGCCTACACCGTAACCAATCTGACGCTCAAGATCTGGCTTTCCAGCGAGTTCCATTACAACGACCAGCAGGCCTTGGGCATCATCGCCGCATGGTCGGTGACGATGACCGTGGTCACGCTGCTCGTCGGCGCGCTGACCGACGCCATCGGGTTGCGCAAAACATTTTTCCTCGGCGTCTGGGTGTGCCTGATTGCCCGCGCCGTCATGGTTTTTTCCACCGTGCCATGGTTTGCGCTCGCGTTCGGAATGTTTCCGCTGGCCGTCGGCGAAGCGCTGGGAACGCCGGTGCTGGTTGCTGCGGTCCGAAAATTTTCCACCACCCAACAGCGTTCCATTTCATTTTCGACCGCCTACATGATCATGAATGTCGGCTCCTTCGCCGCCGCGTGTTTGTTCGATTGGGTGCGGCAGGGTTTGGGCGAACACGGCCATCTCGCGCTGCCCTGGCTCGGCACAACCATCACGACCTACCGCGCGTTGTTCCTCGTGAGCTTTGGCATCGAACTGCTGATCCTGCCGCTGCTGTGGTTAATCCGGCCAGGCGTGGAAGTTTCGGATGAAGGCGTAAAAATCATCCCGCCGCCGCCCAAGGCCGCCGGCGCGAATCTGCTGGATTCCTTTTTCCGCGCCATCCGCAACAGCGCGCAGGAGACCGTCCGCCTGTTTGGTGAACTCTTCAAGCAGCCGGGATTTTACCGGCTGCTCGTGTTCCTGCTGCTGATCGCCTTTTTGAAATTGATCTTCATGCAGATGTATTACGTCTTCCCGGAATTCGGCATCCGCGAACTCGGCGAAGGCGCGCCGGTGGGCCGGCTCTGGGGCATCAACTCCCTGCTCGTCATTTTTCTGGTGCCCGTCATCGGCGCGCTCACGCAGCGGTTTCCCGCTTATGGCATGGTGACGCTGGGCGGCATCATTTCAGCGGCCTCGGTTTTCATCATGGCGCTGCCGCCGGCGTGGTTTCAACCGCTGGCCGACGGCGCTTTCGGCCAATGGATCGGCCACCATTACCTCGGCCTGACGGGAGCCGTGCATCCGTATTATGTGATGATCACGCTCTTTGTCATCGTGCTGTCTTTCGGCGAGGCGTTTTATTCGCCGCGCGTTTATGAATACGCCTCGGCCATCGCGCCCAAAGGCCAGGAAGCTTCCTACGGCGCGCTCTCGTATGTTCCGTTTCTGCTGGCGAAACTTATGATTGGAACTTTTTCCGGCACGCTGCTGGCGACGTATTGCCCGGCGGTTGGCGTGCGTCACTCGGCAACGATGTGGTTGTTCGTCGCCCTGGCGGCCACGGTCGCGCCCGTTGGTTTGATTGCGCTGCGGAGTTTGATCCGCGTGCCGGAAGCTGGACGGGGAAATTGACGGAGCGCAGCCATTGGCCGGCAAGTTGAATCGGTGGCTTCGGGTTTTTCTTTCTGATCTTGGTTCAGGCCAGGCAATGCTGACATTCTGCCAATGCAGTTAAACTTTCTTCCGTCGCCAGCCGGCGATGAACATGCCGTTGCCGCCCAAATCCTGCGGCCAAAGCATCTTCGTAGCCGCCGACGTGAGGAGGCTCTGACTGTCTGAAATTTCCGGCAACAGCATCGGCTCAAAATCCGGCTGGCTCGCATTGAAATGTTCCACCATTTCCGTCGTCTCCACGCGCGACAAGGTGCAGACGGAAAAAATCAATTTGCCGCCCGGTTTCACGCTCGGCGCGACATTGGCCAGCAGCGTGCGCTGAATTTCTGAAAGCTCGCGCACGTCGTTTGGCGTCGTCGTCCAGCGCGCCTGCGGATTGCGCTGCCAGGTGCCGATGCCGCTGCACGGCGCATCCACGAGCACGCCATCGAATTTGGTTTTCGTCGGCAGCTTTTTTCCGCCATCCCAAAACACCGAGCGATAATTGAACACTTTCGCCCGGCCCGTGCGCCGCTTGAGTTTTTGCAGACGCCATTCCGCGCGGTCGCTTGCCCAGAGCAGGCCTTTGTTCTGCATCAAATCGGACAGGTGCAGCGTTTTTCCGCCTTCACCCGCGCAGGCGTCCCACCACGTCTCGCCCGGCTGGGGATGACAGAGCAAGCCGACGATTTGCGACGCGATGTCTTGGATCTCAAATTCGCCCGCATGAAATTCCGGCGTCTTGAACAAATCCGTTTCACCAGTGAACAGCAAGGCGTCTGGCAACAGCGGACTTATTTTCGCGCCAGATAATTTTTCCGCCAGCGACTCCGCCGTGCCGTGTTTGGCGCGCAGCCACAGTTTCGGTTCACGTTGCAAGGAACGCAGCCAGTCGTCGGTGACTTCCATGAAGTCAGCCGTCCACGCGGACACGGCTTTGGCGCGCAGTTCGGATAACGGGACGCTCGCTTCGCTGTTCTGAAACCGATGGTTCAACCGCAGGGCGAGCCGCATTTTCGCCTCCACGCCGCGCTCCTCGCGCAGCCAGACGTGCCAGCGATAATAAATGAAAACCGTCTTGGCGACTTCTGTGGCGTCGAACGGCGCGAGGTTGCGGAGCGATTTGAGCACCTCGCGCAACGCCGCGTCCGCCGGCTTGTCCCTGCCGGTTTTACGGATGACTTCCGCCGCGATCTCATGAACGTGATGAATCACAGTTCGCAGCATAAGCGATTGGGCGGTGACAGCACAACGCGGACATGAACCAACCGTTTTATTCTGCCAGCTTCCACAAGCTGCCGGCGAATTTTTACCGGCGCGACGCAGTGTTGAAGCCGCAATGAATCAAAGAGCCTGCGGTGTTACCAAGCGGTAGAACCGTTGAATGTTGAGTTGATTGTTTGAATCGTTGACAATGACCGGGCCGGTCACACTTTGGGCGGAAACATCCGTCAATTTTGACCAGGTTCCGTTTTTCAAATCGTCGTTCCACAAGACGCTGTAGGTTTTGCCGGCCACAGCGGTGAATTGAAGGTTGACGCCGTTGCCGTTCACCCCCGCTGAATCAAGTTTGAGATAACTGGCGGCATCCTGCGGGTTGGTGCCGGCCACATATTCCTGGAGATTATTGAATCCGTCGCCGTCCGGGTCGGCGGTCGGCGCGGCCATCGGGTCAGTGAGCGAACCAAAATTCTGCATCTGCCACGCGTCGGGCAGGCCGTCGGCATTGATGTCAAACGGATTCGTGGTATTTGCGTGGCCGGCGGTCGGCGCGGCGACAAACCAGTTGGCGGGATCGTTGCCATAGGCACCGCCAATCAATCGTTGCAAGGAAGCTCCCGTGCCGTCTGCTCCTGCCGGCCACGGCGATGCCGGCAGATAGTTTATTTTATCCACCAGCACATACGGCACAAAATCCGCGTCCAACGACGGCGGCGACAGCGGAGCGTCGGGTCTGGAGAGGGCGAGGTTTTCGCCGCTGTTGGCCAGATGTCCGGCATACGGGCCGTAAATCGGCACGCTGTTGCTGACGTTGTAACGGCTGCGGAATTCCGCCAGTGCCACCGGGTCCAGTTGCGGATCGAAGCTGACCACCAGCAACGTCTGCCCGGCGGACAAGGTGACATTTTGCGGGAAAGTGTAAGTCACGCCATCGGTGAACTGCCAGGTGTTGGTTGGCGCGGCCGGATCGAACAGCGGGACGGCGGAACCACTGAAATTTTCCAGTTCGATGTATTCATCCTGGATGTTGTCCTCGATGCCATCCGGACTGGGCGGATAATACATTAGTTCGTTGATCACCACCGGGCCTACGAGCGGATACGCATTCGCCGCGCCCTGGCCGGTGCGAAATTGAGCGACGGTCACTGGATTATCCATGCCAAAGGTCGGCGCGCTCATCGCCACCAAATCCGCTTCGCCGATGCTGTTGATGTAATTGCCAAAGGAAACATCCGCCGCTGCCGCGTCAAAAGAGGCCGTCACGCGATAGCCGGTCAGATTGCCCGCGCCATCGGCCTGCGAGAGATAGACATTGTCGCCGTGAGCCGAGTCAAAAGTGAACGGCGTGGAACTGCCGTTGGTAGGATTGAACTCGTATTCATAAAAAACCTGGTAGCCGTGCGCGGGAATAGTGGTGTTGTCCGCGACCCGGTATTTTTTCAAATCGGATTTTGCGTTGCTAAGAAACCAGCCGCCGATGTCCAATGGACCGGCATTGGCGTTGTAAAATTCCACGGCGTTTTCCAGCGGCGCCGCGGTGTGGGTCAGCACTTCGTTCACGCTGACGCCGGGTAGCGGCAGAAAATTGCTGGCCGCCGGCGTCGGATTGGAAAAGAACACGCGATTGGTGGACCCGTCGGGAAAACGGCCTTCGGAAATGCCGCTGGTCTGCGCGCCAAAGGTAATCGCATCCACCAGCGTGCCGGCGGCGTAAAGGCCGAGCGACAGGCCGGATTTGCTGAGCTTGAAATTCACATGGTCCGCGCCGGGATTCTTATCGGCAATGAACTGGATGAAGCCGTCGGCTCCCGCGCCGATGAATGACAGCGGCGGAATGGGCGACATCGTGGGCTGGCTCAAGTCCTTGGTAAAAAACAGTCCGCCAAGCGAGATTGGATGCACACTGAGATTGCACAGCTCAAACCAGTCGGGGCCGTTAGGATTGGAAGCCATCCATTCGTTGAGTTTCAAACCGGATACGGTATCCAGCGCCGCCGCCGTGTTGAACGTGCCGGGTGTGGGAACATTGAGCGCCCACGAGCCGGAGCCATCTGGCGTGCGACCGATGGAGAAATCCGCGACCTGCAAACCGAAAGAAACGGAATCAATCAGCCCGCCGCCATTAGTCAGGCTGTTGAACAGAAACAAGGTGCCGCCGCTGGCGTTGAGGGTGAAGCCGGTGTTGTTCGTGGCCACGGGAGACTTATCGTCGCAATAAATTGTCAAAAAGCCATTCGCCGGAACGAGCGTGCCCGGCGCGAATACAAATTTGCGCGCGACATTGGGATCATCGCTCAAACTCAAATCCGCCAGATCCAAGACGTCGGTGGAAGTATTGAACAACTCAACCCAGTCGGGTGTGGCTCCGAGGTTGTTGGTCAACGTGTGATTGGTGGCGAGGATTTCGTTCAACACCACGGGCACGCCCACCGTCGTGGTGGTAATGATGTTGGTAGTGGACTGAACGGCATTCAATTGCATGCCGAAAACATCGTCGGAACTGTTGTTGGCGGTCTGATGCACTTCCACTGCCATGACATTGTCGCCCGCGACCAGACTGGTTGTCGGAAAGGTCAGAATGTCGGGCGTGCCTTCATTTGGCTGATTGGAGGCCAGCGTGGTGTAAGTAAAGCTGCCCGGCATCCGCACGAAACCGACTTGAACCCCGTTTAAATAAAAGACAGCCCCGTCATCAATGTAATTAGTGGAAACCAAGGTGACATTGGTCAGGCTGCTGTTGCCGGTGAAATGGGTGCGGTAATAAACGGTAATATGGCCGCCCGTCTGGTTGGGGGCCGGAATGGTCGTGTTGAATGAATAAGGATATTCGGCGGGCGTCGTCTCGTAACCGAACAGGCCAGTGCCGCTGGACCACGCCGAGTCAACATAGGCCGCCGGATACCAAGTGATGCCGCGATCCGTGCCGGAGTTGTCGTAACGCCAGATGTTCGTGATGTCCAGCAGCCTGGTGACGGTGCTGGTGATGTTAGTGACTGAAATCGTGCCGCCGTTCGGCACCGGATTGGGGCCGCCGGGGGTTGGCTGCGAAAAACTGACGAGCGTATTGCTCCCGCTGGGGCTGCGCCCCTGAGAAATGTCCGTGACCTGCGGACCGTAATTGATCGCGTCAATGGTCACGAGCGCCGAATCGGAAAGTAGAATTTCGCCGACATTAGGATCGAGTGTGAAATTCAAATGGTTGGCCCCCTGCGTCACGTCGCCATCGGCCACGAACGATTGATAGCCGCCCGCCGCCATGAAGCTCAATGCTGGAATCGGATTAAGCTGCGGTGCGCCTTCCGCATTGGAGAGATAACAACCGCCCAGCGCCACCGGCCGGTTGCCCGGGTTGTATAATTCCACAAAGTCGTTGTTAGCCAGGAATAATTCGTCGGCGAGCCATTCGTTGATTTTCAAACCATGCACATCCGCCAGCGGCAGGGCGACGTTATTGGTGCTGAAGGTCGGCTGACATAACACCCAGGATCCGTCAGCGCCGCGTCCGATGGAAAAATCGGTAACTTGCAGGCCAAAACTTACGGAATCAAGCACGGCTTCGCCATTGGTGGCGGTATCGTAAAGATAGACCGAATCACCACCGGCCTTGATGGTGAAGCCCAGATGAATGTCCGGAGCCGTGTTCTGGCTGTCTGCCAACAGCGTGAGAAACTGGCCCGGTCCCAGCAGCGGCGTGTTGGTGGGAAAAATAAATTTAGCCGGCGCGGCCGAAGCGGTGCTAAGTCCCAGGCCGGACAAATCCACGGGCGCGCTGCCGAAGTTATAGAGTTCAACCAAGTCCGGCGTCGTGCCGGCATTGGTGAGCGTAGTGGAATTGGCGGCGAGAATTTCATTGAGCCGAACCGTTGGCCGGAAAGACGGAACATAATGGGTGTCCACGACCCAAGTGCGCGAAGTCGTCACCAACGCATCTGGTTCCAAGACCGGATCATCCTGATACCAGCCGGCATCGTTTTCGCCGCTGACGCTCACATAGTGCGGGCCGTTGGATAAACCCGTCAGGGAAATGGGATTTGTCGTCGCGGTCTCCGCGCTCCAGCTTCCCGCGTCCAGTTTCCATTTGTAATGGGTGTAACCCGATCCGTCCGGCCAGCCCGCAACAGGAATCCCTGAACCGGAACGCACAATGCCCACGGTCAACTGCGCCGTCATCTGGTTGTTGGTGCCCACCGGCTCGCCCGAAATTGAAGCGCCAATCGGATTCAGTCTGCCCTGGTCGCTTCCATTGGGGCCGGTGCCCAAGGCCGGCGATCCCGGCTGCAGGCTTAACCAATCCCGCATGACTTGGGCCTGCTGCCAGGTCGTGAATTGGGTTTCCGCCACCTGCGGCACATGCTTGAACAACGGATCGGCAATGACATTGCCGCCGCCCGGCCCCGTCCAGGCGAACGGGAGAATATTGTTGCTGAACGTGACGATGGACTGCGCGGGATCATAATTGCGGGCCAATTTCTCGGCATCGGAAATAATATTGCCCTCCAGATAAACGCCGGCACCATAAGCCGTCGGCGTCGGTGTGGTGTCTTCCAGGTTCACAACGCCGGAATCAAAATCCATGCCGCCGACCTTGGTCGTATGCACAATGGTATTGTTAAAGAACGTGTAAAAATTTCCTTCCTTGGCATCGCAGGCGTTGTCGCAGTCAAAAAAGAGATTGCCGATGATGGTAATTTCCGAAGTGTTTCCGCTGTCGCTGCCGCCCGAAATGGCGCTGGAACTGTCGGGCGAACCATTGCGATGGCTGTGCATGAAGATATTACCTTCGATCCAAGCATCCGTGCCGTCCAGATCCAACATGTCGTCACTGGCTCCGATGAAAACATTGTTGTAATACTGCACGATGGCCTGGCCGAGATCGCGGTTGCCGCCGGTGAAATCCATGATGTCGTTGTAACCGGTGGTGGAACCAAAAAAACAGTCGCGCACGATGCCGCGTCCGCCGGCCTTGATTCCGCCCGTTCCGTGCAACAGTTCAAACGGCGCGCTGGTCGTTGGAAAATAGCAACTGCTGATCAGAAACGAACTGCTGTCGAGCGAGACGTATTGGTGCGTAGTGGTCAGGAAGGTGGAGTTGTCCAGATATAGCGTCCCGCCCGCGACTTCAATGCAGGTGCTGCCATTGCCCTCAAAGGTGGCATAGGCGATGCGCGTTTCAGGCGAACCAACTCCGCCATTGATCGTCAATCCGCCCCAGTTCGCGCCCGATCCGGGAATTACGGTAAAGCGAATAGGTGCGCTGACTGTTCCGGTGGCAATCAAGGTGCCGCCATTGGCAACGACAAGGTTAATGCCAGAACCTAGATAAACTGTTGTGCCGGGCTGGATGGTGAGCGTTGCACCACTGGCAACGGTCAGGCTGCTGGTCACGCTGTAAGGTCCGCTGGCGGCGGTCCAAGTGGTGTTGGCGGCGATGGTGCCGCCCTCGGTTTGCACACTGCCATCGTCATACCAAATGTCCACGTTCGTCCGGGCAAACTCGACGCCATCGGCATTGAGCGATTGGATCAAAATACGGTTGATGCCGGGAATCAGCGGCACATTGCTGGCCGACCACGTTGCCTGCCAGGCCGTCCAAGTGGCGGGCGAACCGTTGACCAGCACGGTGCGCGTCTCAACCGCATTGGCGTAGCCGGAAAGATTGACGGAAGACGTCGTGGTATGCGGGTAACCACTTTGCACGGTCAGCCCGCTGGAGACGGTCAAGTTGAGCGGGATTTGCGAAAGCACCCAGTTCACCTGCGCCGCATTGAAGGCTTTCATGTTGGCAATCGTGGCCTGCGGCAAGGACGTTTGGAACAATTGATCCAACAACGGATTCATGTTCCCGGAAGCAAAGGTGTTCGTCGCATAGGTCAGAAGCCAGCGATAATAGACCGGCGCGAACTCCGGCGCTTTCATAAACCGGTTCATCGCCGGCAACGCGGTCATGCGGAAAAGACTATGAAACGGTGGAATGGCCGTCAGACCGCGGCCCATGAGTGTGTCATTATCATAAGGCAACGCCAGAAAGCGCGTATCTTTGGTCCCGCGATAAAGGGCATAATCATCGCCGGCACCGTTCGCCAGACAGGTCTCGTCGTTGTCCAACAAAGTATTGACGGCCATGTATTGCATCCATTCATCCACGTTCACGCGGCGCTGAACATCGGCGACATAGTTGGAGGCCTGATAACCATTGGTGGAATTCAACACCGCCAGCAGGTCAATCAAATCGCTCCAGTCATTCTGAAGCGTGTTGTTCTGTTTGAAATAGGCATTGGTATAGACCGGAGCGGAGCAATTCGTCCCGTGCCAGGTAAGATCCGCCACGTTCGTGTTGTAAGTTGGATCACACAAAGCCTCCTGCCGGACGCCACGATAGGAATTTCCCGTGGAATCCAATGGAAAAGCCCGCGCGATGAAATCGCTGTTATACTGCTCGTTGGCGGCGTAGGACCCGAACGAGTTGTTGTCCGGCAAACCGGACAGCGTCATCAGATTGGTGCCGTTCACATCCACCTGCACGTCGCTGGACTCCGCCATCGGAATTTCCAGCCGTCGGAAAACCACGCTGCCGAGCACCTGGCTGAAGGCGTATTGTGAATTAAGATTGATGCCCGAAAGATCCTTCCATTTCCGGTCGCTGGGAATATTGACGTGATAGTTGTTCGGGTTGGAAGTGCGGCTGCCGTGACCGCGATTGCGAATATCTACGTTGTAGCGAACCTGGGTGGTGGTGCCGCCGCTCACGATGCCGTCCAACGAGATAAAGGTCGCGTTCATGTTCGCATCACTGTCGCTCGCCGGACAACCCCGGCCATTCAGGTAACTCTGCTGCCGCTCCATTTCCGTCATGATGAGGCGGTAGACCGGCTGGGAATCGTTATTGACACTGCCGTCCACCTGATACAGCAGGTTGGCCGTGCGCAGCGAATTGGTTGGCACAATGACATCGGGATAAGTGCGCACATGACTTTCCAGATCGGTGGCCTGCAAGTAGAATTCAATTACCGTGTGGTCCGGCTGCGCCGGCAGGATGGCCGCGTAAATGCCGTCTCCCGCCAGCCCGTCGTTGTGCGCGCCGTCATCGGACATGAACTGGCTGCTGAACGCCGGCGGCGTGTCCATGCTGGCATTGCGATAAAACAGCGTCACCGTCAAACCATTCGTGTGTTCATCAATGATCCGCGCGCTGACCGTGACCACGTCGGTTGGTTTGGGAATGGCCGGAACGTGCGTAACACTGGTAATAATCGGCGCGATGTTCGTCAGCGCGATGGAATTGGGTTCGCCCGGCGTGCCGTTGAACGTAGTGCTCGAACCCCAGTTCAGCGCATAACCATTCGGCAAAGCCGGGTTCATCAATTCCAACGAACTTCCCAGTCCGTCATGCGGCGCAAACCATTCCCAAGAAAGCTGGCCGTAGGCGGCGACATAATTGGTAGTCAAGTAGCGCGTGGCCCAGTCACCGTCCGCAGAAAAATTCACATCGCTGACCACTGTGCCGGCGGCATCTGACAGTTGCACATGCTTGGACATCGGAGCCGTCCAGCCAGCGACAAAATTGGTCACGCCCGGATATTTGCTGGTGAACGCCGTGCCATCAGCCGTCACCACCAGATACGCACCGGCAGCCAGCACCGTGTTCGCGGGAAAAACATACGAAACCCCCTTGGTGAACTGGAACCCGGACAAATTCGTCGCCTCTGGCCCCGGATTGTAAAGCTCCACATAACTCTCGTCCAAATTTCCTGAAGCCGGATGATACATGATTTCATTGATCAAAACATTTCCGGCAAAAATGCGGGCGGTGCATGTCAGTGCCAGGGTCGTGACACAAAAGAAACGGATCATTAAAGTTTTCATTACGTTTTACGGGCGGACGGAACTTGGCTGGCACGAAAAAACGGGCGAGTCCAAGATGATCTTCGCCTCCGCTGCTGGCGGAGTCAAATAAACTCTTGGCAATTCAAAGCTGTCCATTGTATCGGCGACTTAAGCTGCGCCATGTCCTTGCCGCGCTTGTCCGCGCGTTTGACATCTTTCTTGAACTGGGTGGTGCGACTGAACGTCCTCACAAGCCCAAATCGGCGTAGAGTTTTTTTTGCTGCCAAACCGTTTTACACTTTTTCCCGCGTTGCTGGCGTTGAGCGTGCGCGCCGTCAGCGCGTTCGGAATCCGCACGTCAAAGGGCAAACCACGTTGCAGCTTGATCTGCCGGTAAAGCAGATGCACGGTTTCGGAAACGGTGAGTCCCAAATCCGAAAGAATGTTTTCGACTTCGGTTTTCAGTCCCGGCTCGACGCGGGCGCGGATGTTGGCGGTTTTGCTCATGCGCCGAATGTAGCCCTATCAGGGCAAGCGGCTTTTTCAGGAAGCAACCGCAAAAAAAAATTACTCGCAAAAACGTCGCAAGACGGCGTTCACAAATCCGAAAGGAGAAATTGAAACCGCTTTATCTAATTCCTTTTGCTCTTCGATGTCAATTTTTTGAAGAACTGAATCATATTTGTTCGCGTCCTGACCGAGATCCGCTTTCCAGCCGTCAACAACCTCTTCAATTTTCTTCAATTCGTCTTTGTCCATCCAAATGCCGCCGCACTCGGTGCATTTGTGCAAAATGATTCCGCTCGTGTCGCCATAATTGAAATGTTCCATTTGCACGTCGCCGCACGCGGGACAATTCAGTTCATTCTTGTCGTCCTTTTCAGCGGTGAAAATTTCCTTGTTGACCGCATCCAGCGACGCGATTTCTTCCGGCGTAAAAACTTCATCGTGATGCTCGACGATTTTTTGAAGTTCGCCCGCGAAAAGCCACTCGCCTTTGCAGCCGGAACAGACTTCAACTTTCTGGCCGTCGTATTCAACGGATTGAAGAACAGAATTACATCGCGGACAGTTCATAATTGATTTTCAAAATTATGCCTTCGCCACCAATTGTCGCAACACAAAAGGCAAAATGCCGCCGTGCTGGTAGTAATCAATTTCAATCGGCGTATCAATTCGGCAACGAACGGAAATATTTTCAACCTTCCCGTCCTTGCGCGTGATCTTCAGCGTGAGGTCTTGCTGCGGCTTGATGTTCGCGTCGAGGCCGACGATGTCGTAGGTCTCCGTGCCGTCCAGCTTCAAGGTCTGCGCGGTGGTGCCTTCCTTGAATTGTAGCGGCAGCACGCCCATGCCGACAAGATTGCTGCGATGGATGCGCTCGAAGCTCTGCGCGACAACGGCTTTGACGCCGAGCAGGTTCGTGCCTTTCGCCGCCCAGTCGCGCGACGAGCCGGTGCCGTATTCCTGTCCGGCCAGAATGACGAGCGGAATTTTCGCCGCCTGATATTTTATGGCCGCGTCGTAAATGGAAATTGTTTCGGGGAGCGCGCCCGTCCCGGGCGCAGTCGAAGGCGTCCCGCCTTCGACATTCGGACTTGTGGTTGACGAGACGCCAACCACTGCGGGTAGGACGCCCGCGCTCCCGTAAAATTTTGTCACGCCGCCCTCGACGCCGGGCACCATCAGATTTTTGATACGCACGTTCGCAAAAGTTCCGCGCGTCATCACGCGGTCGTTGCCGCGACGCGAGCCGTAGCTGTTGAAATCTTCCGCGCTCACGCCGTTCTCGATGAGATATTTTCCGGCAGGCGAGGATTTCTTGATCGCACCGGCGGGGGAAATGTGGTCGGTCGTCACGCTGTCGCCGAAAATCGCGAGCGAGCGCGCATTCTTAATTTCATGAAGTTCGCCTGGCTTCATCGAAAAATTTTCAAAGAACGGCGGCTCTTGAATGTAAGTGGATTTGCGATCCCATTCATACACGTTGCCGGTGCTCGAAGGGATTTCATTCCACTTGGGATTTTGCGCGGCGAAATCCTTATACAACTTGCGGAACACATCCGGCTGCAACGCCGATTGCATGAGGTCGCGAACTTCTTTCAGGCTCGGCCAGATGTCGCGCAGGTGAACGGGCCTGCCGTCTTTGCCGGTGCCGAGCGCGTCGTTGGCGAGGTCAATGTCCACGCGGCCCGCGAGCGCAAAGGCGACGACAAGCGGCGGCGACATGAGGAAGTTCGCCTTGATGTTCTGGTGGACGCGCGCTTCGAAATTCCGATTGCCGGACAAAACTGACGCGGCAACCAGATTATTTTTTACAATCGCGTCTTCAATCGCCGGATGCAGCGGACCAGAATTGCCGATGCACGTCGTGCAACCATAGCCGACGAGATTGAAACCAAGCTGGTCGAGGAACGGCTGCAAACCGGTCTTGTTCAAATAATCGCTGACGACGCGTGAGCCGGGCGCGAGCGACGCCTTGACGGTGGAATTGACCGAAAGACCTTTTTCAACGGCCTTCTTTGCGAGCAGACCGGCGGCGAGCATGACGCTCGGATTGCTGGTGTTGGTGCAACTGGTGATGGCGGCAATGAGGACGGAACCGTTGCGCACGTTGCCTTCGAGCCGCGGAGCGGTGGCGTGAATCGCGTCGGCGGTCGGATGTTCATTGGCCATTTCGCGTTCGCTGCGGCGGGCGTTTCCTTCCTGCTGGCTGCCGCCGCCGGGATGGATCTCGCCGCCCGCCGAGACATGCACGGAGCGCGACAACTCTTCGGCCTTCATGCCAAAACCATTTTCCGTGACGGGCTTGCTGAACGCGCTGATGAATTCGTTTTTAAGCTTCGGTAATTCGATGCGGTCCTGCGGACGTTTCGGGCCAGCGACGCTGGGCAACACGGTTCGAAGATCGAATTCAATTTCCTGCGAGTAGGCGATGTCGCCTTTGTTCGGCATGCCCCACAAGCCTTGCGCCTGGTAATAATTTTCGTAGGTCTTGACGGCTTCGTCTGTGCGACCGGTGGCGCGGAGATAATTCACGCACTCGGCGTCAATTGGAAAAAAGCCCATCGTCGCGCCGTATTCGGGCGCCATGTTCGCGATCGTCGCGCGATCCACGACGGGCAACGCCGTCGCGCCGGGGCCGAAAAATTCCACGAATTTTCCGACGACCTTCGCCTTGCGCAACATTTGCGTGACCGTGAGCGCGAGGTCGGTCGCCGTGACGCCTTCGCGCAACGCGCCGGTGAGATGCACGCCGACGACATCGGGCGTAAGAAAATAAACCGGCTGACCGAGCATTCCCGCCTCGGCCTCGATGCCGCCCACGCCCCAGCCGACAATGCCGAGACCGTTGATCATCGTCGTGTGCGAATCCGTGCCGACGAGGGTGTCAGGATAAAATAGTGGCACAGGCATCTTGCCTGTGTCTTGAGAAGTCACAGGCTGGAAGCCTGTGCCACTACTCAAAACGCCTTTGGCGAGATATTCCAAATTCACTTGGTGAACAATTCCAATTCCCGGCGGAACGACTTTGAATGTGTCGAACGCCTGCATTCCCCATTTCAAAAATTGATAACGCTCGCGATTGCGCGTGAACTCCAAATCCAAGTTCTTCGCCATCGAATCCGCGCCGCCGGAAAAATCCACCTGCACTGAATGATCCACCACCAAATCCACCGGCACGAGCGGCTCGATGATCTTTGGATTTTTGCCGAGCTTGGAAACCGCACTGCGCATCGCCGCCAAATCCACCAGCAGCGGCACGCCGGTGAAATCTTGCAACACGATGCGCGCGACGACGAACGGTATTTCCGCCGTGCGCGTTTCGGTCGGCTGCCAGTTCGCGAGTTCCTTGATGTTCGCCTCGGAAACTTTTTTGCCGTCGCAGTTTCGCAAAACGGATTCGAGAACAAGGCGGATTGAAACGGGCAATTTTGAAATGTTGCCGACGCCGGCTTTTTCCAGCGCGGGCAGCGAATAGAATTTCCCCGGCTGGCCATTGCCGCGTTCAAAGGTTTGCAACGTATTGAACAAGTTATGTGATGCGCTCATTTAATTTTGTAATTAAAAAACAATCACAAGAAAATGAAGATTGCGGGCAACAGTGTCAAGCGAAGGGCGCAAGCTGTCTTCGCTCAATCTTAATCGCATTCGTGGCCTTGATCGCCGGAAGAACCGATGAAGATTAGTATTGCGATTAAGATTAAGAGGAAAAATCAGTTCGCCGCCGGCGTGAGATACAGCAGTTCGCCGATGCGTTTTTCGAGGCGGTTCAAATTGAGCGGCTTGGTGAAAAAATCCTCGGCGTGCATGGACGCGGTGCGTTTGGTGATGTCACCGAAGAGCGCGCTCATGAAAATGACGGGAATTTTTTTCGTGGCCGGCTGGCGGCGCAGAATTTGACAGACGGACAGGCCGTCAAGGTCGGGCAGCAAAATATCGAGCAGGATGAGATCCGGTTTCAGTATCCGCGCGTGGCTCAAGGAGTGGACGCCGTCATTGGCCACGATCAGGTCATAGCCGGGTCCTGCGAGTTTGTATTGCAGCAACTCGATGAAATCGTTCTCATCATCCCCGGGCAAAATCCGGTTCGCCATGCTGCCAAGTTAGCCGGAAACGCGCCAACCACAACGACGGCGAGGTTAAAGCGAGGTGACGAAATGGAACGGAAAATAAATTGACAAAAATCCGATCTGAGGTATTACTTTGGGTATGACTTCTACAAAATTAGTAAGCGTGAAAGTGCCGCTGAAAATTTTCCGCGCCATGCCCGGCGCGCACAAAGGCCGCAGCCGGTTCATCATTTCCGCGCTGGAAGAAAAAGTTTTACGGCAGCGCGAGCCGGAGTGGCAGTCGACGACCGAACGCGGACGACGACTGAAAGCCATTCTTGATAAGGGCGCGGCGGAACGCGGCGAACCATTGGATGACGAAGGCATCGCACGCGAGTTGCGCGAGCGGCGCGGAGGCCTTCATTGAAAACTTTTCTGGATTCGGGAGTTTTGTTGTTCGCGTGGCTTGGAAATTCGCCGAGAAGCATTGAGGCCAAGAGCATTGTTGCGGATGAATCGCGCAATTTTTTAACTTCGGACGCGGTGAAGCTGGAATTATTACCCAAGCCGACCTTTGAAAAGCGCCGGGCAGAATTGGAGTATTACAATGATCATTTCAAGGGCATCGCCAGCGAACCATTGAGCAAGGAGTTAGGAGTCGAGGCGTTGACACTAGCAAAAAAATATGACCTCGCCGCAATGGATGCTTTGCATTTGGCTTCGGCCATCCGCCAGGGCGCGGATGAATTCATCACCAGCGAACTGCCCGGCAAGCTGATGTTCCGCGTAAAAGAATTGAAGGTCATTTCACTTCACTCGCTTTAGCCAGAAGTGATGAAACGAAAATTGTCGCGCGAAGGACGCGAAGCAGACGAAGGACGGTTTTTTTCAGGAACTGCGAAATGAAACAAGTCTCCAAAAGGCGGTTTTTTATTCCCCGCCGCATTCATCGCAGATGACTTTGTTACCCGCATATTTCATAAATTGGAATCCGCGGAGAATGGCATCTTCCCGCTTAAAGATCATGCCGCACCCGACACATTTGCACTCGTCTCGCCAACAGATTTCATTCTGTTCGTGTTTGCCCTCAAAGTATCGCGCGTCTTTGGCCTTGATGCGTTCGGGATAGAGGGCGCGGTATCGCGCGTTTCTGGCCTTGAGGCGTTCGGGATGTTTGGCCCGGTATCGTGCTTCGGCGGCCCTCATGCGTTCGGGATGAAGCCGGTTCCATTCCCGGCGGGGTGTTTTCCAGTCGCGTTTTCCCAACGTTCCGACGGGTTGCAAATCCTTCTTCATCGCGCTTCGCATCCTTCGCGCGACAAGGTTACTTCAGCTTCGCCAGCACCGCCTTGACCGCCTCGAAGTTCGGCAAATCTTTCGGCGTCGGCGTCTGTTCGCTGTATTGCACCACGCCGCTTTTATCAATCACGAAGGCCGCGCGGGCCGCGGTGTCGCCCACGCCCGCGAGCATCGGGAACACCACGTCGTATTGCTTGATGACCACCTTGTTCAAATCGCTGGCGAGCGTGACGGTGATTTTTTCCCGTTGCGCCCATGCTTCCTGCGCGAACGGCGTGTCCACGCTGACGGCGATGACGTCCGCGCCGAGGCCGGAGTAGGAACTCAATCCGGCGGTCAGGTTGCAGAGTTCCCGCGTGCAAACGCTGGTGAACGCCGCCGGAAAAAACAGCAGCACGGTGTTTTTCTGGCCGAAGTTATCGCTCAACTTGACGTCCACGAGGCCGGACGCGGTTTTGGATTTGAGGGTGAAATCAGGAGCTTGGGAGCCGACGGGGATGGGCATGATTTTATTTTGATTTAGATTTTGTCCGACACATAGTTTGAGCCACCACTTTATTTCCGCGAACATTTGCTGTCAAACTTTTTAGTCTGCCAATCCCTTGAAAAGCGTTTCCGCGAAATTGTTTCCGACGCTGTCAGACCGCCGGCTTTTGCTTTTGATACCTGAAGGCGAGAATACCCAAATGAGTGCGTTTCATATTGACCGAAGGAATCGTCCGCTTCAATCTGGCGGCAATTTCCCGGTCCGACGCTTTGCCCAGCCAACTGATTTCAGAATCGGTCCATTCCGTTCTTGACCGGTGGATGAAGGGCGGGATGTTGAGTTGGTGGCGCCTATACGCCACGATTTGCGGAATACGACCAAGCATTTTGGCCAGTTGAACGTCAGTCATTGTGCCCAGCAATTTAATTTCATCGGACGTCCAGTGGTGCCAGTGCCGTTCGTATTTTGTTGGGATGTTTAGCCGATGCCGTCGGTTGACAACCGAATTCCTTGAACGCCCCAAGCGTCGCGCCACTTCGTTATCCGTCCAGCGCCCCAGCAATTTGTCTTCTGCTTTTGACCAGCGTGACTCGTCAAACGCCGGAATCTTTAAAGATTTTCGTTTCAGCCATACTGCCGATGGGGAAATCTTCAAGCGCCGCGACAGTTCGTGGTCAGAAAATTTTCCGAGCAGCTTGATGTTTTCCGCGCTCCAGTGAACCCTGACATAAGGTCGAAAAGAAGCAATCTTCAGAGCGTGCCGCCAAATGCCGACGGTTCTTGGATGTAAATCAATTTTTTCCGCCAATTGCCTGTCGGACATGGTGCCCAAAAGTTTTTTCCATTTAAGCGAGAAATGTCCCACCGCCTGATAAGGAGCCATTTTCAAAATCCGGCGTTTGTATTTGACTATGCCGGCGGAGATGTTAAGTTTTGCCGCCAGCTTCTCATCGGCCAATGTTCCCAAAAGCTTTACCGTCTTTTCCGTCCATTGGTAATAACCACATGTTTTTCTTAACCCCAATTTTCGTCGCGCATTGACGACCGCCGATTTCTTTACCCCCAATTTCGCGGCCATTTCCTGGTCGTCCATTTTCAGGTAGTCCCGTTTAAGCGATTGAATCTGTGCCTTATTCCAAGTCTCACGGCGGGACCCCTCCGGCGGGGGAATCTTCAAAGCCAGACGCTTGGCTTTTACGGAGCCCGCTGAACGTCCAATTTGTTTTCCAACTTCGGAATCAGGCATTTTTCCCAACCGGCGGAGTTCTTCCGGTTTCCAATAATTGCAAGTGGGTGGAATTCCCAGCTTCTGGCGTTTTTGCTTAACGTTGTCAGGCTTTCTACCAATTTTTTCCGCCACTTTCGAGTCGGACATCTTCCCCAACAATTCAATCTCCCAGTCCTGCCATCGTCGGAGCTTGAAACTTCGAGATGTGGTAATTCCGTGAAAGCGGCGATAGGATTTGACCGACGCTTTTCTGCGTCCCGTCCGGCGCGCCACTTCGGGATCGCTCATTTTGCCAAGCAACGCTATTTCCCATTCCTCCCATGGATTGATTGTCACCCGCCCGCGTTTCAAACGCCGCTGCTCTATTGCTTGAAGCCCAAGCACACGCCGCTTTCCGCGCGCAGTTTTGTCCGCCAGATACGCCGCTGCTTTTTGCTTGAGCACAAATGATTTTGTCTGATTTTTCATCCGTCAAAATTCCGCCGAAATCGGCGGAAATAATTGGTAATTTTACAACGCGGCCAGCACTTCCGCCGCATGTTGTTCAAGCTTCACCGCTGGCCAGATTTTTTTGATCCGGCCGTCCGGCCCGATGAGGAAGGTCACGCGGTGCGTGCCCAGGTATTTGCGGCCCATGAAACTTTTCTCGCCCCAGACGCCGTAGGCTTCGACGATTTTTTTATCCACGTCCGCGAGCAGCGTGAACGGCAGTTTGAACTTCTCCACAAATTTGTCGTGCGATTTCACCGGGTCGGTGCTGACGCCGAGGATGACCGCCTCCTTTTTTTTGAAGGCGGCAAACTGGTCGCGGAACGCGCAGGCCTCCTTCGTGCAGCCGGGCGTGTCGTCTTTCGGATAAAAATAAAGGATGACGTTTTTGCCCTTGAAATCGGCGAGCGAAAGGGTTCCGCCGCCGCTGGTCGCCACGGAAAATTCCGGCGCGGCATCGCCGGCCTTCAGTTTGAGCTGGATTTCCTTTGCCATAAATTTGCAACAGTATTGCCGCCAGACTTGGGCAAAAGCAATCCACGGTTCAAATGGGATGGCGAACCGTTCAGCCGCGCGAGCGGACATTTCAACGGCCTGGTCAATTGTTGCGTTGACAATATTGCCTGGGCCAATGCACGGGTGCGGCGTCATTGGATGTTCGATGCTGGCGCTGGTGGCTGGCTGTTTCCCAATGTTTCATCGCAGTTTGAACCCGCCTTGAAAAATCACTTCCGCCGCGACCACTGCCAAAAACACCACGCCGACGAGCGCGTTCAACCGGAAGAAAGCCACGTTGATCCAGTTCAAGCTGCGCCGGCGCGCAATCCAATGTTCCAGCGCAAGGCAGCCGAGGATGATGAGCCAGCCGATAAGATAGGCGATGCGGAACCGGCACAGCAGTCCGAAGCCGAGCAGCAGTCCGCACATGATCATGTGCGCGAGAAACGCGGCGGCCAGCGCGTTCTGCGGCCCCCACGCCACCACGAGCGAGCGCAGGCCGTGCGATTTGTCGAACTCGTAATCTTGCAGCGCGTAAATGATGTCGAAGCCCACGAGCCACAGCACCACGGCTGAAGCCAGCAATGTCATTTGCAGAATTTCCCAGAAGGAAACATTGGCACCCTTCACCGCCAGCCATGCGCCGATGGGCGCGAGCGCGAGCGCGAGGCCGAGAAAAACGTGCGTGTAATCCGTGAACCGTTTCGTCAGCGAATAAAAGCAAACCATCACCAGCGCCACCGGCGAAAGATAAAAGCAGAGTGGATTTAAAAAATAACTTGCGGCGATCAAGCCCGCCGCCGACAAAACGCAAATTGCCAGCGCACTTGCCAAAGATATTTGTCCGCGCGGCAGATGACGGTTTTTCGTGCGCGGATTCAGCGCATCGAATTTGCGGTCAACGATGCGGTTGAAAGCCATCGCACAGGTCCGCGCGCAAACCATCGCGGCAAGTATCAGCCCGAAAATTTTCCAGCCCGGCCAGCCGCGATGGTCGCGCGCGGCCACGAGCATCGCCGCCAGCGCGAACGGCAGCGCAAAAACCGTGTGCGAGAAACGGACGAAACTTCCCCATTTTTGAATCGTTGAAATCATTCCCGTCGAGTTGCGAAATTCTCCGCCGCGTCCTCCAGCATCGTATAAATTGCCGGGCTGCGGGTGCGGCTTCTGGCGCGATCCAGCGCATTCAGATTCATCCAGCCGCGAATGTTCGGATCGGCGCCCGCTTCGAGCAGAACTTCGATCATTTCAAACGTGCCGTCACCGGCAACTTCATTGAGGGCGGTGTTGCCAATTCTTCTGGCGTCATGCGCATTGACATCCGCGCCGGCAGCAATCAACAGCTTCACCGCCTCGACATGGCCGTTCATGGCCGCGCACATGAGCGGCGTCAGGCTCAATTCGTTGAAGACATTGATCAATTTCAAATGACTGGTTTGCAACAGCCGCTTGATTTCATCGAGGTCTCCATCCAAGGCAGCCTGATGCAACCGCCCCAGTTCAAAGCGTTCTTCCAGCGACAATTCGTCCGTGAAGCGAACCATGCTCATTCTTTCTCTTCAGCCCAGCGCGGCGCGAGTTTGTTTTTAATTCCCAAATGATCCAGCACGCGCGCGACAACAGTATCTGCGAGTTCGACAATTGTTTTGGCACCCGCATAAAAGCTCGGATTCGCCGGCAAAATAATTGCGCCGGCCAGCAGCAGCAGCTCCATGTTTTTGACGTGGATCAAACTCAACGGCGTTTCGCGCGGAACCAGAATTAATTTTCTCTTTTCCTTCAACGTCACGTCTGCTGCGCGCAGCAAAACATCTTCGCTATAGCCGTGCGCAATTCTTCCCATCGTGCCCATCGTGCAGGGAATCACGACCATCGCGTCCGGCGGATTTGAGCCGCTGGCGAACGGCGCGTTCATGCTCTTGACATTGTGCGTTTGGGCGCCGGCCGGCAGTTTCAATCCGTCGGGCAGTTCCACGGCGATGACCTGTTGCGCGTAGTTGCTCAACACGACGTGGATTTCGTGTTCGCGCGGATTCAGATTGTCGAGCAGACGCTGCGCATAAAGCGCGCCGGTGGCTCCGGTGATGGCAACGAGAATTTTCAATGAGGAAATAATAACGCCGCCACGACCTCGCGGCAAACACAACAACTCCGGCGGTGGATTTACGATCTGCGACATGCGATTTACGCGCGAACCGATGCAAGACGCTCAATCGTAAATCACAAATCGTAAATTGCGGAAACAGCTTGAGTCCGCATGTTTGATCCGCACAATTGCCGCGTGTCCAAACTTGCGGGTATCCTTTTTTGCAGCGCGCTGATTTTTTTTCTGGCGGGCTGCGCGACCACGCCGGGTTCAGATGAAACTCTGCCGCCGGACTGGTCAAAGAACGGCGTGGTTGCAAAACCTTTTTCCGTCACGAACTCCATGCCGTTGCCAACGATCACGAAGATAAATCTTCCGCCCGTCATCATTCATTCAAACCCGCCGCCGGCACATGTCATCAAGCCCGCGCCAATCCTGACTTGGACTTCCTTGAATCGCTGGGCGGCGGAACAAAAAATCGGCCCGCCGCTCCTCCTCGCGAAATCGCCGCTTACCACTTACGCCATCAGTTCGGGCCACGGCGTGATGGTGCTCGCCATCGGAAGCCGCGAGGCGACGTGGAACGGCCTCACACTTCACCTTGGCTTCGCGCCCGAAATTATTGACGGTGAAATTTTTCTCCACGGCCTCGATCTGGAAAAAAATCTGGAACCGCTGCTGGGCGAACCGGCGCTGACGTTTGGCCCGGCCCGCGTCATCGTCATTGACCCCGGCCACGGCGGCCTCAATGCCGGCACCATTTGCGCGCTCGACGGCCGCCCGGAAAAACAATTCACGCTCGACTGGGCGAAGCGGCTTGTGCCGCTGCTCGCGTCGAATGGCTGGACGGTTTTTCTCACGCGCACCAACGATGTGGATGTCTCGCTCTCCACCCGCGTCGCGTTCGCGGAGGCGCACCACGCCGATGCGTTCATCAGCCTGCATTTTAATTCCGCCGCGCCGGACCAAAAACAATGCGGCCTCGAAACCTACTGCCTCACGCCGGCGGGAATGCCTTCGACCCTCACGCGCGGCTTTGCCGATCCGTGGCTTGAAAATCTGCCGAATAATAATTTCGACGCGCAGAATCTCCGGTTGGCCGTCCGGCTGCACCGCGCGGTGCTCCATGCGAGCGGAGAGGAGGATCGCGGGGTGCGCCGCGCGCGGTTCATTGGCGTGCTGCGCGGCCAAAAACGTCCGGCAATTTTGATCGAAGGCGGTTATCTTTCAAATCCGCACGAGGCGGCAAAAATCGAGGATCCGGCCTTCCGGCAGAAACTGGCGGCGGCGGTTGCGGGCGCGCTCAAATGAAAACAAAAAAGCACATTCTCGTCACGGGCGGAGCCGGGTTCATCGGCTCGCATCTGGTTGAACGTTTATTGGATGAAGGTAAAACTATTGTTGTCATTGACGATTTCTCGACCGGCAGCCGGGAGAATCTACGGTTGCCCGGAAAAAATTCACGGTTGAAAATTGTCCGTTCCAAAATCTCCCAATGCGCCGGGCTGCCGGAACTCGCCGCCAACGCGGAATTTATTTTTCACCTCGCCGCGACCGTCGGCGTGGAACTCGTCGTCAAATCCGCGCTGCACGTTCTCGAAGCCAGCTTCAATGAGACGCAGATTTTGCTCCGCGCCGCCTCCGGGAATTCCACGCCGCTGCTGCTCACGTCCACTTCGGAAGTTTATGGCAAGAGCGCCAAGCTGGAGTTCGGCGAGGACGACGATCTGCTCATCGGGCCGCCCGGCCAGTCGCGCTGGAGCTACGCCTGCTCGAAGCTCACCGACGAGTTTCTCGCGCTTGCCTACGCCCGCGAAAAAAAACTGCCCGTCACCATCGCGCGGCTCTTCAACACTGTCGGGCCGCGCCAGACCGGACGCTACGGCATGGTGCTGCCGCGCTTCATCGCGGCGGCGGAAAAAAATGAGCCGCTGAAAGTTTTTGGCGACGGCGCGCAATCGCGCTGCTTTTGCCTCGTCCACGATGTTGTAGAAGCGCTCGTGCGGCTGCAGGATTGTCCAAAAGCACGTGGGGAAATTTTCAACATCGGCGGCACGGAGGAGGTGTCCATTCTCGAACTCGCCCGGCTCGTCGTGGCCACGCTCGGCTCGAAATCAAAGATTGAACTGATTCCCTATGATCAGGCTTATGCGCCCGGTTTTGACGACATGCGCCGCCGCAGGCCGCTGGTGGAAAAACTGGAACATTTTGTGAAATTCAAACCGCAGACACCGCTCCGCGAAATCATCCGCCTGACGGCACAACAGGTCTGGCCGACAATCAAGCATTGACTCCGCATTCAAAACAGCAAAAATCATTGCTGCAATAGATTAAAATTTAATTTATGCCAAAAAAAGTCCGCATCCCCACGCCGCTCCGCAAGTTGACCAACAACGAGGAGCTGGTCGAAATCAACGCCGCCACCATCGGCGAGGCGCTCGTCGAATTGCAGACGCGCTTCCCCGGCATCCAGGAACGCCTCGTGGATGAAAAAGGCGAGGT
>Ga0075522_10000219_pt1 | contig 38621 bp, 41 predicted proteins | sample NGEPerA_FD_74796 | JGI IMG/M metagenome (GOLD analysis project Ga0075522, IMG submission 74796) | Arctic peat soil microbial communities from the Barrow Environmental Observatory site, Barrow, Alaska, USA - NGEE PermafrostL2-A | ecosystem: Environmental > Terrestrial > Soil > Wetlands > Peat ... | reverse complement strand
ACTGTCAGAAGCCATTGCTTGTGGCGATTGTTCCTCCCTCAAGCATAAATCAGGACGGGACTCTGAAAATCCGCGACGTTGATCCAAAAGGGTCTTCAGTGAAATGCCCTCACTGCCAAACAGAAGCCGTGTATCAGTCGGAACAACTACGGTGTTTTCGGGTAGAAGGAGGGGCGAAATTGAATTGACGTTGGACATAAACATACGCTCCGGCTAGAATGTTTCTAGCCGCGCGGGCGGTCATGGATTTGGAAAAGGCGGGGCTAGCACCCCGCTTTTTCGTTTTCCGCTAGTCGCGGCTGCGAGCCGCCTCCTTCGTGTTGCCAGCGATATCAAGCAATTCGTTATACGCCTCTTTGTGATGCCGCTCGGCGTCTTGTGCCATCATGCCCAGGTCGCGCCGAAGCCCTTTGATTTCGTCCACAATCTCGCCCAATAAGTCAGGGATTTTCCAAGCCAAGTAGATGGCTGCGGCAGCGCCTAACCCGAATATCCAATAGGTGCCGGTCACGGCTTCGGCTTTTTGCTGGTGGCGGTCTTACCCAGACTCGGCTTCTTCTTCCCCGTCATCTGTGCGTGTGGCTTGGGCGCCGTTTTCAGCATCCGCAATAACACTTGATCCTCGCGGCTTAGGGACTTTGGCATGGCATCTCACAACTGGTGGCCGTTGCACCATAGCGATTTGGCTATCTCTAGTCACATGCCCTTGGACGCAAATCCTGAATTCGCGAGAGCCTTGGGCACAATTCTTGAGCGCTGGACGCTACTAGAAAGCACCTTGGCGGAAGCGTTGGCTTGCGTGCTGGAGGTGGACAGTCGGGCGGCGAGTGCAGTCATATACAGTCTGAATTCCACCTCGAACCGCATCGCTATAGTGCGATCTGTGACCAGGGAGGTGGTACCTGAAGGCCCTGAAAAGCGAGCGTTCATTTACTTGCTCGATAAGATAAACCAACTCCAAAAGAGGCGTAATGAGCTTATCCATGGCGAATATTGGCATGGGGAAATGGACCGTTTGGACTTGGCTCTGATCCGCCCAATGAACGCTGTACCATTTGAATTACAGCCGATTACTCTCGACCAGCTTCAGGAACATGCGAAGAAAGTGGAAGAGCGGGAGATTCAATTGCGGCTGGCGATTGATCCGCGTCCTGAGCGCAATATGCCGAATACATACTGGCGAAGACGGAACAGACCGCTTTCTCAAAGCCCCCGCCGTTAAGCATCCATGGCGAAGCGTCGTGGAGGGCCGTCACCCCGGCGTCCACCATTTCCGTGCTGATTTTGATTGTCGAAGCCACCAATCGGTCCTAACGGGACGGCCCCCTGATAATTGGCGGACAGTATTCGGGAGCCATCCCGGTTAGCACAGCGCCGGCCTGTCTAGAATCAATCTAAACAAGTTCCTACGCTATGTATACTATCGCCAATTATAGTCCGACTGATGCCGGGCAACCATGCTCAACCCAGGATCGGGACTAAGCCATGAGACCATCCCATTCCGCGCCTTCGGTTATGCTGCTGCCGAGTCTGGGCGGGTAGCGCGATATGGCTGAAACCGTGAATCTGGATGCACTGATACCGCGCCAAGATTTCCTGTCGGAGGAAATACCGGAGAATAGCGCCGCAGGGGGGAGCCAGCCTGCCATCGGCATCTGTGACAGATCTGCGGCAAGGCGAAGGCTTTTTCAGCACCCTCCGCAAACCGGATTTTCAGCGCGAGACGGCGGCGTGGTCACCATACATGGTGAAGGAATTTGTGAAGGCATTTGTCGAAGACGAACTCGTCCCTTCGGTCATCTGCTGGCAATCACCCTCCCGTCTCAGCTTCGTCATTGACGGCGCACACCGCCTAAGTGCGATCATGGCGTGGTTGATGGATGACTACGGCGATGGCGAGTTGTCTAGCAAACTATACAATTTCAATATCCCTGAGGAACAAATCAAGGTTGCGAAAAAGACTAAGGAGCTGATCGAGGCAGAAATTGGCTCCTATAAGTCTTTCAAGGCAGAGCAAGCCATTCCCGGCAGCGTTCCGTTTGTTTCAGCTCGCGCCCGCTCTCTGGTTCACGCCAGAGTCCCACTATTGTGGGTGAAGGGCAGCGATTCAATCAAGGCAGAACGCGCGTTCTTCACTATCAATCAATCTGCCGTTGAAATCGATGCCACAGAACTGAAAATCCTGAATTCCCGCACCAAGCCCAACGCTATTGCGGCCCGCGCAATCGTCCGTGACGCCAAGGGGCATAAGTATTGGAACGATTTTTCGCCCACCGGCAAAACAGAATTAGAGAAGGATGCAAGGGCGATATATTCCGCGCTCTACCAACCGCCCCTGGCATCGCCCACTGGTTCGCAGGAACTGCCGATCGCCGGGCTCGGTTATGGAACGCAGACGCTGCCGCTGATCTTTGAGTTGGTGAATGTCGCCAATAGCCTTCCGGTGGTGGATACAAATAAATCCAAGCGCAAGTTTACCGTGACACCGCAAGAGGCACCCGATGAAACCGCAACGCTCGCCGTTATTTCCGGGGCGGAGAAACTTTGCCGGCGAATGAGCAGCAAACACGCTTCATCTCTCGGACTGCATCCCGCCGTCTATTTCTACGCGGCTTCTGGTCGTCACCAACCCACTGCCGTACTGGCGATGGCGCTACTTATCATGGACATGGAAAAGGCGAATAACTTTACTGAGTTCACCAAGGTGCGCAAGAAATTTGAGGATTTTCTCATTTCGCACAAGATGTATCTCAACCAATTGACTCTGAAGCACGGCAGCATGACGAAGGGCTTTATGCCCATTCGGGATTACTATGTGTTTGTTCTGGACCTGCTTAAGTCGGGATGGACGGAGCAGAAAATCGAAGAATCTCTGCGCGACAGCGACAAGTATCAGACCCTGGTGAAGGAAAAACCCATTCTCACCAAGCAGGCCAAGGGGTTTTCGACGGAAGCAAAGCAAAACAAATTGCTCAAGACCGTCCTAGATTCTGCTATCCGGTGCAATCTCTGCGGCGCTCGTGTGGACAAGAAGGCCATGCACCTTGGTCATACCATTGATAAGAAAGACGGTGGGTTGGCAGAAACCGACAACGCTGAATGGCAGCATCCCTTTTGCGACAGCACGTTCAAGAATTGGCTTGCAACGGAGGAAGGGCAATTATGGGAGTTGCTAAATTGACCAAGGGCGAAGAATACTCAGCAGAGGAAGCACGCGAGCGCTTTGATAAGCTGTTGCGCACAGCGGTCAATATGAAACCGCAACCCGCGATACCAAGCGCGAACTATCGCGTCAGAACGTCAAAGGGCCGTCTTTAACTAGCTTGCCATGGCGCCCTTTTGCGCGTGGGCGGCGTGAGTTTCGAGGGTAAGAGCATGGCGAATTTGTCTTCGGGATGAACCTGTCCCTGGACGGCTATGTCGACCATCAGGAATTCCCGCCAAGCCCCGCCATCTTCCGTTAGTGGATCGCGATGCCTACCGCTCGAGCGGCCTTCAGGCGGTGAAAAAATTGCACGATCCCGTTGCGCTGACGGGGCCTTGGACGATCTGGCAGTCATGCGGCTTGATGAATAGCGCGCACACCGCGCAGGTGTCGCTGGTGGCATTATCCTGATAGCCGGCCTGCTCCTTGGTCGACTTCGGGGTATCCTGCGCCCGCACATTGCGGGCCTGAAGACCTGCGATGGCGGTCAAGCCAATCAAACCGCACCGCAAAAACTGGCGCCTGCCAGCGCATTTTTTCTCCTCAGGCATGATGACTCTCGAAATTTTTACCGGCGCATTGTCGTGCTGATGCCGCGCCCATTGGCGGCGAAGCCCAAGGATACAATAGCTCTTTTCCGGCATCAGGTCTTTAACTAGCTTTGCCGGGGTCTTCGAGGGTGAGAGCATGGCGAAGCTTGTCTTTGGAATGAACCTGTCCCTGGACGGCTATGTCGACCATCAGGAATTCCGGCCAAGCCCCGCCCTCTTCCGTTATTGGATCGAGCATGCCCGCGCTGCGACCGGCAGCATCTATGGCCGCCGCATGTACGAGATCATGCGCTATTGGGACGAAGATCGTCCCGAGTGGAGTGCGGAGGAATGCGAGTTCGCGCAGGCGTGGCGGCGCGAACCGAAATGGGTGGTGTCGCGCACGTTAAAGGCCGTCGGCCCCAATGCCACGCTGATTTCGGAGGACATTGAGGCCGCTATACGGGATCTGAAAGCCAGGCTCACCGGCGAGATTTCCGTTTCCGGCACGAAGCTGGCGCAAAGCCTGGGCGAGCTTGGCCTTGTCGATGAATATCAGCTCTATTTCCATCCCGTCGTGCTGGGCCGCGGCACACCATTCTTTGCCGGCCCGCGCCCGCCGCTGCGCCTTGTTTCCGCCGATCGCGTTGGCGAGGACACGATGAGACTGACCTATGCCCCAGCCTAGCTAGGGCTTCGTGACGTCCTCGCGCGGGCTTCAAGGAAAGGCGTATCCTTTGTCGGCTTACCTGCCGGATAACGCGAAAGGGATGCTGGATGCGCCGCCTCGACCGATTGACCCCTGCCCACATTGCCATTTTGATAGTTCTGGGAGCGCTCTTGATCTGGCTGTTCAGCCGCTATCAAGGTTGAGCTAGCGCGTCAGAAGGTCGAAATACCAGCCGCAACTCGGGCAACCCCAGCGGTCGAATTTGTCGTGCTTCTGGGACACTCTGGGCACGACCGTGACTTTCTTTCCGTGTTGCACCCAGCAATCGGGACAGGCATCCGGCATGGGAAGGCCTTGATCCACGCGCGCGCTCTGGGCGCTGATGCGCGCTCTTACAGCCTGCGCCTGCGCTTCCAACTCTTCCGCCTTTTTAATTTCGCCGTCGAAAAGAACCCTGTATTGCAGCATTCGTTTCGCGATTTCGCGGTCGGCATCCGCCATGCGCAAATCTCCCAAGCCTTATCGGTCCGCCCGACCCTGCCACCCAAGCTCACCGGTCTTCATCGGCATTTCTCGCTACAAGATGGAGGCCCGGGGACACGATGCTGCCGATAGAGGCTTTGGAATATACGCCATCCTCGCCGCAAAGCGGGCATTTCAGGGGGAACGGATCGGGGAGCGCTTCCATCTTGGCGCCCGATTCGATTCCAACATCGCTAAGGGCAAACGAGTGATGGCAATGATTGCAGGATATGCCCGGCCGTGTGGATGCTGAACTCATCGCGGACCCCAAAAGCCCAACGCAGCGCTAGAATACCCCCTTTTGGGTTCCAGTTGCTACCACCATGCCGCTGGCGTGAGGCGTTACGCGTCGGGAGGAGAAAGACGTCCAGCACAGGCGCAGCTAGGACCGATGCACGCTTACGATGCGTCGGTGGCCCAGCGCGGGGATTATTTTCTTCAAGGCTGGGATCAGCGTTTCCGCATTCGCTTGATCACCATCTTATCGACACGCTTCAGCGCCGCTTGTTCCGCCTTGGTCGTTGGGCGGGCAAGATGCGGCTTATCTTTCGCCTTGGGCGCGATTGGCTTGGGTGGCAGTTCGGGCATTCGGCTTGGAACTCCGTCTTGGCTTTAGGTCTTTGGCATGTCGCCGCAAGGACCGCAATTCGACAGATGGCAGAAGGCCCGTTCAATTCCCAACCTGGATCAACCATGCTACCTAGCCCTGATGAAAAACAACAAATCCGGCGCCAATGACATGAAGCAACGCGCCGAAGCGGCCTTGAAGCGGGTGCAGGCGGCATCGTCCACGCCACACGCGCCGAAAGATGGCGCAAAGAATCATAAGGGCAATAAGGTCCAGCCCGCGAAGCAACGCAATCGGCTTCAAAAGGGCCGTTGAAGCCTTTACGCGCTCCAGTGGCCGCTTTTGCTTTTGGCCTTGAGCGTCTTGAAGGCTTCGCCGGCGCGCGCGTCGGCCTGGGTGAATTGCACCGAGGCCATGCCATGGGTGGCCAGCGCTTCCCATGCGGAATTCAGCTTGTCGACATACTCTTTATAATATTTGGCGAATTCCTGGGGATCGGCCATCGCGATATCTCCTGCTTGTTGCGGTAAAGCTTACGCCCGCCTCTTCTGGACCAGGGCGCGGATGCGATTCCAGAGCGTTATGCATTTGATGTCTTCTACGGTGAACTGCTCGGAATCCAGCCCGTGCATATGCAGGATGGAAGACGCCCGCTCCACCGCCAGGGTGAGCTTCTCGTAAAGACCGATCAGTTCTTTGGATTCATCCAGATTGAGCGCGGTCATGGCGGCTTTATAGCAGCGCGCGGGCAAAACGGCGAGGTGGCCCCCTGCCCTTACTCTTTGCCCGCCGGCACCCTGGTGACGACAAAATTCTTGAGCTGTTCCGACGCCGGCGTGAAATCTGGCGCGATCTCCAGCGCCTTTTTGTAGTCGTAATAGGATTCCTTGATGCGGCCCATATAGAATTCCGCCACGCCGCGATTGTAATAGCCGACATGTTCGTAAGAGAGGCCCAGCGCGATGCCTTTGTTGATGTCGGTCATTGCGTCGTCATAGCGCTTGAGGTGGATCAGGGCCGCGCCGCGGTCCACATAGCCGTCGCCGAGCTCGGGCTTGATGCGGATACCTTCGTCGTAATCCTGCATCGCGTCGTCGATCCGGTTCAACGCCGCCTTGATCACCCCGCGATCGATATAGGTGCCGGCGCGCTGGTCGGGATTGAGAGCCGCTTCGCGCAGAGCTTCGTCGCAAGTGGCGATGCCGGCGCGCGGATCGTTGCCCGCCTTGGCGATCAGGTAGCAGTCATGCGCAAGACTATTGCCCACAACCTCCACCAGCGCGTTGGCATCAGCGGGGATCAGCAGAAGCGCTGCGCCAAGAAGGACGGCAGCTTTATTCACTGGCTCTGCAGGACCTTGAAGCGGGCGAGCTGACGCTGGGCCGGCGCATAGTCCGGCTTGATCGCCAGGGCCTGCCTATAGTCGCGATAGGCCGCATCGTACTGGCCGGCATCATCCTCGATCTCGCCACGGCTGTAATAGGCGATCTGGAGATTGGTGGCGCCCAGGGCGATGCCTTGGTTGACCGCCGCCAGCGCATCACTGGGGCGCTTTTCGCTGATCAAGACCAGCGCGCGATTGAGATAGGCGTCGCCCAGGCTGGGATTGTTGTTGAGCGCGATGTTGAAATCCGACAGCGCACCGCTGCCATCGCCCAAATCGTAACGGATGATGCCGCGATTGACGAAGGTCTGGGCCCGGTAGCTGGTCATGGGATCAACCACCGCCGTGTTGCAATGCTCCAACCCGAATCTTAGGTCCACGCCAGTTTGCGCCGAATTGAAGCATTGCTGCGTGGCGCTGGTGGCATAGAGCATGATCACGCCCATCTGGTCCGTGTTGGGCATGGGCCCCTCCACGGCGAAAGCAGCTGAAACCGCGCTGAGGGCGAAGGCGGCGGAAAGAAGAGCTAGAGTTTTCATCACGATCCTCCCGAACCTGAGAAATTCTGCGTCGTGGAATCTAGCACAATTCGGAGATGGCGGCGCAAACTTTATGGTGTAAGGAAATCCAGCTTTTGCCCGTCAAAAGCAGGCTCTATACCCGCCAGCAACTCCCGTTTCAGGGTTTCATAGTCCATGTCGAGATGCATGTTGGTGAGGACCGCCCGTTTGGGCTTCACCCGCGCGATCCACGACAAGGTCTTTTCCAGATGCGCATGGCTGGGATGGGGCGTGCGGCGAAGCGCATCCACAATCCAGCATTCCACGCCGGCAAGCGCCCCGAACGCCGCTTCATCCAGATCATCCGCATCGCTGGAATAAGCCACCGATCCGAAACGGAAACCCAGGCTGCGCATCCGACCATGGCCCTGGCCGAAAGCCAGCACGGGCACCTCGCCGCCCGCGCCTGAAATCGCGAAAGGCTGGAAGGGTTCGGGAATCTCGTGTGCGCTGAGAATGGGCGGGTAATCGCTGTCCTTAGGTTGGACGAAGCAATAGCCGAACTTGGCCATCAGGCTGACCCAGTTGGGCTTGTCCGCCCAGACATCGGTGCGCTTGCGGGCGTTCAGCGTGATGGCGCGCAGATCGTCCATCCCATGAGTCTGGTCGGCGTGATCGTGGGTGATGAGAACCCCGTCCAGCCGCCCGATGCGCGCATCCAGCAGTTGCTCGCGCATGTCGGGCGATGTGTCCACCAGCACGCGCGTTTCGCCTGCGCCGGAAATCCGCTTGACCAGGATGGAGCAGCGGCGGCGGCGGTTCTTGGGATTGGTGGGATCGCAGACGCCCCAATTGCCCGCCTCGTCCAGGCCGCCCAGGCGCGGCACGCCGCCGGAAGAACCGCAGCCCAATATGCGAACCTGCAATGTATCAGGCATGTTTCACTTTGGAGAAAAGGCGAAAGAAATTGTCGGTGGTGGCGCGCGCCAGTTCCTCTTCGCTCACGCCTTTCAGTTCGGCCAGCATTTTGGCGGTGTGCACGACAAAGGCGGGTTCGTTGGTCTGGCCCCGGTGCGGCACCGGCGCCAGGAACGGTGCGTCGGTTTCCACCAGCAAGCGCTCCAATGGCACGGTCTTGATCACATCGCGCAATGCTTCGGACTTTTTGAAGGTGGCGATGCCGGAGACGGAGATATAGAGCCCCAGTCTCAGCGAGGCGTCGGCCAGCTTCTGTGTGCCGGTGAAGCAATGGATCAGGCCCGTGAAGGCGCCCTTTTCCATTTCCTCTTCCAGCACCCGGATGGTGTCGTCATCGGCGTCGCGGGTGTGCACGATCACGGGCAGCCCGCTTTGACGCCCCGCCGCGATATGGGCGCGGAAATTCGCGAGCTGTTTTTCCCGGGGCGAATGTTCGTAGAAATAATCCAGCCCGGTCTCGCCGATGCCGACGACTTTGGGATGGCCGGTTTCGGCCAGAAGCAATTGGTCATCGGTGAGAAGTTCATTCTCCGCCTCATGCGGATGGACGCCCACGCTGCACCAGACATTGTCGAACCGCTCCGCCACCGCGCGCACGCCGGGAAAACGCTTGAGCTCCGTGCCGATGCTGACGCAGGCGCCCACACCGGCGTCGCGCGCCCGCGCCACCACTTCGTCCAGCTTTCCCGCATATTCGGGAAAATCCAGATGACAATGGCTGTCCACCAACATTACAGCGCTCCCGCCCGGCGCGAGGTCGCCGCCAGCTCGCGCGCCGCGCTGAGCACAGTCTGGCGCGGTTCAAGATTGAGTCCGCGGGCGCGGGCGAAATTCTCCTCCAGCCGGGACAGCAGCGACGTCCAGGCCCTGAGATTCTGCGCCGATTGATGGGCCCGGGCGCGAATGCGCGCCGCCAGCGCCTCGGTGAAAAAATCGCCAAAGCGAGAAAGCCCGTCGCGGATGCGCCAGAGCCTTTCGCCCAAGGCCAGAAGCGCGATCACGTCGGGCTCCGACGCGCTCTCGATCAGCTTGTCGGCCTCTGCTGCCAGTTCGCGCCCCTCGCCGTCCGCCAGCGCCAAGGCCGCGCCGATCGAGCCGGCGGAAAGCCGCGCCAGGGATTTGCGTTCCTCCGCATCGGCCTCGGGCAAATGCACTTTCAGCGCATCGGCAACAATCTTTTCGTCCAGCGGCCTCAGATCCAGCCGCTGGCAGCGCGAGCGGATGGTGGGAAGAAGCTGGCCCGGCCGGTTGGTGAGCAGCATCAGCATGGCGCGGGATGGCGGCTCTTCCAGCAATTTCAGGATGGCGTTGGCGGCGCTGTCATTCATGTCGTCGGCGGTGTCGACGATGGCGACGCGCCAGCCGCCTGCACCCGACGTCAGGCCGAAGAAACCGGCCAGGCGGCGCACTTCGCTCACCGGCAATTCCGTCATCGGCTTGCCGGTCCGCTCGTTGATGCCGCGCTTCAAGACCAAAAGGCCGGGATGCGAGCCTGCTTTCACTTGAATGGCGTTGGGATCGTTCGCCGGTACCGAGAGATCGGCCGCGCCGGTATCGCGCGCGCCATAAGCAAGCAGATAGCGGGTGATGCGATAGGCCATGGTGGCCTTGCCGATGCCGGGCGGGCCGGAGATCAGCCAGCCCTGGGGCGGCTTGCCGCTGCGGATGGCGCGGGCGGCGCGCCCCAGCGCCACATCATGGCCTACTAGGCTCTGGGTCTCACGGGGATGCGGATAACCCTCGAGCCGGTCGCTGTCGTCGGATTCGCTGATGCGCGCGCGTTTGGCCATAATCTGTCCTAGCCGGTCAACGCATCGGAACCAAGACTAAAGCGCATAACGCCGGGAAACTGTGGCCCAGATCGCCGCCGACACCTCGTCTGGACTGCCGCCGGCGTCGATCAAGGCGCAGCGGTCGGGATGGCGCTTGGCGACGTCGATGAAACCCTGGCGCAGTCTTTCGTGGAAATCGCGGTCGAAATTCTCGAACCGGGTTTCCGTGCCGCCCCGCGCTCCCGCCCGCTTCAAGCCGGTGTCCACATCAATATCCAGCACCAGGGTGAAATCGGGCTTGAAATCGTCCAGCACCACGGAATCGATGCGCCGGATGGTTTCGCGTGGCACGCCGCGGGCAATGCCCTGATAGACGTAAGTGGAGTCGGTGAAGCGGTCCGAGATCACCCATTTTCCCGTCAGCAAGGCCGGACCGATCACGCGGCGCACATGGTCGGCGCGCGCGGCATAAAGCAGAAGCGTCTCGGTGAGCGGGTCCCAGCGCCCCGGCTCGCCCTGGACCAGCAGCGCGCGGATTTCCTCCGCGCCCGGCGAACCGCCCGGCTCGCGCGTGGTGAGGAAGGCGATGCCCTTTGCTTCAAGAGCGGCAGCCAGGCGCTTGACCTGGGTGGATTTTCCGCTGCCTTCGCCGCCTTCGAGGGTGATGAAACGCCCCGCCAACCCCCGCCCCCGTCAATGCTTGTGGAACACGCTATCCCAGACGCGCGCGAAGATGCTGGCCCGGCTCACCGCCTGGGTGGCATAGACCGGCACATTCATGGTGGGAAAATCCGGCGCGGTAATCGCCATCACGCCTACCTTTTGGCCTTGGGTGATCGGCGCGGCCAGATTGGGATCAGGCTGCACCTGGGTCTTCACGCCACTATGAGATTCCACCTGCATGGTGACGGCGATGGTCTGGTTCGGCGTCACCGGCACGGTCGGCTGCGTGCCGCCTTTCACCACCGCTTGGCCCACCACTTGGTTGGCATTGGTGATGGTGTAGTGGCGGAATTCCCGGAACGCCATGTCCATCACCCGCGCGGCTTCTTCGGCACGCTTGATGTTGGGGAAATAGTCATTGTGATACTGGGGATAGCGCAATCCGTTGAGAACCAGAATGAGACGCTGGCCGTTGCGCTGGGCCGAGATGGTAATGCCGTAGCCGGCCGCATCGGTATGCCCGGTCTTGAGGCCATCCGCGCCCGGCAGATCGCCCAGCACCAGATCGCGATTGGGCTGCTTGATGCCGTGCCACATGAAGCTGGTTTCGCTGAAATAATGATAGTAACTCGGATAGTCGCGGATCAGGTGACGCGCCAGCTTGGCCAGGTCGAGCGCGCTCATCAGCTGACCGTCTGGATCGGGCAAGCCATCCGGATTGACGAAGTGGGACTGTTGCAGCCCGATCTCCTTCGCCCGCTTGTTCATCGCGTCGACAAAGCCTTCGACCGTGCCGCCCAGACCTTCGGCAACCACGATGCAAGCGTCATTGCCCGATTGGATCACGATGCCGCGGATCAAATCCTCGACCGGGATGCGCGCGCCCAGTTCCACGAACATCTTGGAGCCCTGGGTGCGCCAGGCGCGCTCCGACACCGGCAGCGTGTCGGTGAGCTTGATGCGCCCATCCTTCAGCCGCTGGAACAAAAGCTCCAAGGTCATCAGCTTGGACATCGAGGCCGGCGGCATCGCCACCAGGCCATCCTTCTGCCAGAGGATCTGTCCCGTGCCCGCATCCATCAACAGCGCATGCTCGGCGCTGGTTTCGATCTCGGCCCTGGCGGGGGCCGCGCTCATCACCACGGGCATAGCCGCCAGCGCGGCCAGGGAAAACATATTCAGGAAAAAGCGGCGCATGCTATGAACTCCGTGGAGCATTATTGATCGACCACGATGTGGGCGTCGTTGCTGCCCGCCCCGGTAATACGGGACAACGCCGCGTCGGCATCCTCGACCGAATTCAGTGGCCCAGTTCGAACTCTATAGAGCGTCTGTCCGTTCCGTTGAAGCGTGGAAATCCGCAAGTCACCCCCCAGCTTGGATAGGAGCGTGCGGGCATTGTCCAGCTTGGAGAAGGCGCCCACCTGCACATAAAGGCGAGTCGCGACCGGAACCGGAACTTCGGTGACTTGTCCGGTAGGCTCGTTGGACGCCACCTGCAGGGGCGCTGACGGTGCAACCGCCGGCATGGTGTATTGACGCCCCGGAGCTGCCACAGCGGCGCCGGGAACCGAGGTCAATGGACGAATGTCCACTTTGACGGTGGGCGCGGCGGGCAGCGCGGCGGCGATCTCCGGCGGGGTCTCTGGCGGCGGCGGCGCGCCGCCCTGAAGATCGGCACGGCTGAGATAGGTCACCCTCACCCGCGCGGTTCCCGTCTGCACCACGTCCAGCAATTCAGCGGCATGGCGGGAGAGATCGATAATCCGTCCCCTGGCATAAGGCCCGCGATCGTTGACGCGTACGACAATGGATTTGCCATTCCCCAGATTGGTGACACGCACATTGACCGGCATGGGCAAGGTGCGGTGCGCCGCGGTCAGCGCATTGCCGTCATAGAGTTCGCCATTGGCGGTATATTTTCCGTAAAAGGTCGGCCCATACCAGGAGGCGATGCCGGTCTCGTCGTAATCGGGCTGCTCGCCGGGGTAATACCAGACGCCGTCGATCTGATAGGGACTGCCCACCTTGTAGACTCCGGCCGAGGCGGGCGCCTTTGCCACCGGACGTGGCGGCGGCGGCGGAACGGTTGGCGACACGCACGCCGCCAGAAGCAGGCCGAAGCCGACCACGGCTGCAAGGGATCGCAAAAATCGCATCAGGCAGAATCAATCGTGGGGGCGCGGCCGACGCTAACGGATGGGCCGCGGCGGTGCAAAGCCCAAGGATCGGTTTTGCATCAGTGTTGCAATGACTTAATAAGGAAGGAGGCGTCTCACCGCAGCGGAATCGGGATGCTTTTCTCGCAAAACCGGCGTGGCATTGATGCGACATGGGGCTTCAGTTAAGTCAACCCTACGGATGGGTGGCCGAGCGGTTTAAGGCACCGGTCTTGAAAACCGGCGTGGCGGAAACGTCACCGTGAGTTCGAATCTCACCCCATCCGCCACTGAAGGATCCGTAATGCTCCACCTCCGCGACGCCCGCCCTGACGATGCCGAGTTGCTTCTTGCCTATATCCGCGAGTTGGCGGAGTTCGAGCGCCTTACCCATGAGTGCGTCGCCGACGCGGCGCTGTTGAGACATTCCCTGTTCGAGGAAAAGAAAGCCCACGCCATCATGGCGGAATGGGACAGCAAGCCCGCCGGCTTCGCGCTCTATTTCTACAATTTCTCCACCTTCGTGGGACGGCCGGGACTCTATCTGGAGGACCTATTCGTGCGCCCCCAATTCCGCCGCAACGGCATCGCCAAAGCCGTGTTCCGCTATCTGGCGAGCAAAGCGGTCGCAGAAGGCTGCGGCCGGATGGAATGGTCCGTGCTCAATTGGAACGAGAACGCCATCGCCTTTTATCGTTCGCTGGGCGCCAAGCCGATGGACGAATGGACGGTGCAGCGGCTGACCGGCGAAGCTTTAAAGCGCCTGGCGGGAAATTAAGCGCGACGGCCAATCTCCTCACCCTGAGCTTGTCGAAGCATGAGGGGTTATTCTTCCCATCCTGCCGCTCGCTCAAGCTCGCGGCGTTCGCCGCTCGAAATGGTCCATCGGACCATTTCGTCCGCTTCGCGGTCGCGGCTCACCCCTGATAGACCGTTTTGCCGCCGGTGACGGTGCGCGCGATCTTGATGTCCTTGATCTTCTCGGGATCGATGGTGTGCAGGTCTTCGGCCAGCACCACATAATCGGCCAGCTTGCCTGCCGTGATCGAGCCTTTGATATTCTCTTCGTGATTGTTGTAGGCGCCGTTGATGGTATTGACGCGCAGCGCCTCTTCCACCGTGATCTTTTGGTTGACGCCCCAGGTCTGGCCGTTCCAGCCCTTGCGCGTCACCATACCCTGCATGCCCATTAAGGGATCGAATGGACCGGGACTGAAATCCGAGCCCGCCGCCACGCGCACGCCGGCATCGAGCAAGGTGCGATAGGCCATCATGTGCTTCATCATGTCTTCGCCATAGAAATGGAACTTGTCGGAATTGTAGTAGGCATAGGTGGTGAACAGCGCCGGCACCGCATTCATCGCCTTGATGCGGGCCAGGATGCTGTCGTTGATCAGGCTGCAATGGGTGATCTTGGGCCGGGCGTCGGCGCGGGGGAACGCTTTGAGCGCCCGCTCATAGGCCGTCAGCACATGGTCGATCGCCACATCGCCATTGGCATGGCAATTCATCTGGATGCCGGCGCGGTTGACCTTGTCGGCCCAGGCATCGAGGTCTTCCTGTTTCTCGGTGAGATTGCCCTGATAAGGCGGCGAGATGCCGATATAGGGCTTGCTGATCGCCATGGTGCGTTCCGAGAAGGAGCCATCCACCGTATGCTCTGAGGTCGCGCCGAAGCGGATCCATTCGTCGCCAAGGCCGCTTTCCATGCCGCTGGCGATCATCGCGTCCAGCACCTTTTCCTGGCACTCATAGCTCACGCGATGAAGCAGATCGCCCCGCGCCCTCACCTGCTGCAGCGCCATCAGGTCGCCGCCTTCATGATGGACAGTGGTGAGGCCGTATTTGATGAATTGCTTGGAGATGAACGCCAGGCCCTCGCGGTCACGCTGAAGCTGTTCCGCCGGTGTAAAGGTGGGACGCGTGCCCACTTTGGCGAAGACGCCACGGGCGCGGTCGGTGACGCGGCCGTTCAATTCGCCATTGGGCTCCTTGTCATAGGTGCCGCCGAACGAGTTGGGCGTGTTCTTGGTGACGCCCGCCATCTCGAGCGCTTTGCTGTTGTAGTAGGAGGTGTGGCCACCCCGGTGATGCACCGCCACCGGCTGGGTGGTCGAGACCTTGTCCAAATCATGGACGTTGAGTTCGCGATTGTCCTTCACCTTGGTGTCGTCGAAGAAATAACCTTCGACCCAGCCATTGGCCGGAGTCTTGGCGGCGCGTTCCTTCAGCTTGTCGATGATGCTTTGGATGGTGACGAATTCCACCACATAAGGATTGCCCACGACCGCTTCGTAGAGCAGCACGTTGCCCGGTGCGTGATTGTGGCAGTCGATGAAACCCGGCACGATGGTCATGCCCTTGGCGTCGAATATCTGGGTGCCCTTGCCCGCCAGGCCCCTGATCTCGTCGCTCTTGCCCACGGCGACGAATTTGCCGTCGCGCACCGAGAAGGCCTCGGCCTTGGGCATGGCATTGTCCACGGTATAGACCGTGGCGTTGGTGACGATCAGGTCGGGTGTTTCCGCCGCCCAGGCCTTGGTCCAAGAGGACGCGCCCAGCAGACCGGCGCCAGCGCCGGCGAAATTGAGAAATCCCCTGCGGCTAAAGCGCTTTGACATGATGCCCTCGCGTGAATCTGCCCCGCTTCATTGGGGTTTGGAATCAAAGGATCGTCAATAGAAAACCACCGCCTGAATTTCTTCAGGCGGTGGTGAGATATTCGGATTTGCCTAATCGCCGGGGCGGTAGGTCTTCTCGGCGTGGGCCTTGTACTCATCCGGGTAGAAGAACACCGGCTGCATCTTGCCCGTGATGTAGGCGTTGGCCTGGTCGGTGAAATGCGACGATTTGGGATCGCCGCTTTCGCCGCCCACCGTGGCCATCCAGGCCTTGACCCTGGGGCCGAACTCGACCGCGCCAAGGACGCTGTTGCCGCTCACGCCATACCATTTCTTGGTGGTGGTGTGAATTGTGGCGTAGGACGCGATCGAACCCCATTGCGCGGAGTCGAACGGCACCGGCCGGCTGGGCGCGTTGTCGTCGAAATGCGATTTGATGTCGTCATTGATGCGCTGGTAGCGGTTGATGTTGCCCCATGGCGTCTTCCAGGTGCCGAAATCGGCGGTGAGCTTGTCCACCGCATCCGAGAGCGCCTGCAGGCGGTCCTGCGACGAGGCCTTGTTGGCGAGATAATCGACATAATCGTCGCGTATGCCGGCCGCGCGCATCGGCAGGATGTCCTTTTTGTAGATCGCGTCACCCCAGAAGATCGCCACCGAATTGGCGATGGAATCCGCGCCCCATTTATAGTCCCAGCCTTTCAGCACTGCGATCGGCTCAGCCAGCTTGGCCTTGAGCGGGCTGGAGGATGGAAGCGCGTCATAATCCTTGAGGAGCGACGGGACCATTTTGGCAAAACCGGGCTGGTAAGGATCGAAGGCGTCCGCCATCAGCTTGTCCGGCGTCATAGCCTTGGAGCCGGACAGTACCCGCACCATGTGGACGCCGCGGGGATTTTCGCCCGCCTGGTCCATATAGGTGGGGAACTTGGTCATATCCACGGTGTTCACGCCCGCTGAGTTCTGCGGCGTGTCGTTGCTGTTGAACACCCAGCCCGATGCGGGATTGACCACATGCGGGATGTTGTCGACGGGCGTCATGCCTTTCCAGGTGGTGTCAGGATTGGAGCCGTCGACCGGCTTGGTGTAGTCGAACTTGTTGTCGCGCAACGGCACGAATTGCGGCAACAGCAGTGCGGCATTGCCTTTGTCGTCGGCATAGAGCGTGTCGTTCGACGAATTGGCCTGAAGGCTGGCCACCTTCATGTATTCGGCCATGTTGTTGGCCTTGGTGCGGCCGAAGGATTGCTCCAAAGCCGCAATCGGCGTGTTCATGATCGACAGCGCGATCCATTTGCCGTCGGCCTCACGCACGATGGGGCCATGGATGGTGGAATAGGTGGTGAAGGTCTTCTTCGCCATGCTGCCGCCGGCGTCGCGGTACTGGATGGTGATGTTGGTTTCCGTCACCGGCCGGTCTTCATTGCCGTATTTATAGAAATATTTTCCGCCCTTGTTGGTGACGGTTTCGGCGAACTCATCCACGCAATCTGCCGAGCTGGTGGTGTGCATCCAGCCCAGATGCTCGTTGAAGCCCTGATAGAGGAAGGGCTGGCCCCAGGTGGCGGCACCATAGGCATTGAGCCCCTCGTCGCTCGCCATCGCCACTTCCGAGCGGAAATAGAACGAGGTGTGAGGATTGATCCAGAGCATGGCATGCCCGTCCTGCTGGATCTTGCCCGAGATGGCGATGCCGTTGGAGCCGACCGGTTCGACCCAGACCAGGCCCTTTTCGACATCGTTCATCGCCACGGTGCGCTTTTCATAGAACCCCTGAAGCTGGGACAGGCGGGCTTTCTCCACATCGCCGCCGATGCTGCCTTCGGTGAAGGACAGCGCCATCCAGGGTTCGTAGTGCGTGATGTATTTGGGCTTCACGTTCGGGTGCGTGGCCAAGAAGTAATTCAGTCCATCGGCCCAGCCGGTCATGATCTTCTTCAGATAGTCGGGGCTCTTGGCGTAATCGGCCTTCAGCACTTCGGGATCCATGAACAGCCGCTGGCGCAGATCGCTCCACACCGCATCGGGGCCGTCATGCAGGGCGGTGACGCCCAGATTGGTGGCGTAGTTGGTCTCGACGCGGTTGAAATCGTCTTCGGCCTGGGCATAGACCATGCCGAACACGGCATTCTCGTCGGTATGGCCCTTCACATGGGCGACGCCGTAGCTGTCGCGCACGATGCTGATGCCGCTCGCTTCGGCCTTGAGGCGGGCATCATCCGCGCCCGCGGCATGTGCCGGCGCCATCGCCAATGTGGAAAACAGTGCAGCCGTGCCAAGCAGGCGCGCGGACAGACGAACCATAAAACCCTCCCCCGTGTGTGGACCTTATTATGCCGCGGACGATGCCCCTTTGGGGGGATGCTTTCAATCCCTGGGCTCACGCCGGCCGGTGCGGGAATTGTCAAAAACATAGGCCGGAACAGGACCTGCGACATTTGCGCGGGCGCGGGGTCCGGCTAGGGTTGCGGGATGAGCACGTTTCTCATTTCAGCACTGGTCACCTTGTTCGTGGTGATCGATCCGGTGGGGTTGGGGCCGATCTTCATCGGCCTCACCGCCGGCCTGCAGCCTCAGGTTAAGCGCAAGATCGCCGTTGAGGCCTGTATCATTACTTTCTTCGTCCTGGCGGGATCGGCGCTGTTCGGGGACTGGCTTCTGGCGCGGCTGGGGATTTCGCTGGCCGCGTTCCGCATCGCCGGCGGCCTTCTTCTGTTCGCCATCGCCTTCGAGATGGTGTTCGAGCGCCGGGTCGAGCGCAAAGCCGATCACGTCGCCAAGAGCGCCCATATCGCCGCCTTTCCGCTGGCCATTCCCCTGATGGCCGGGCCCGGCGCGATTACCGCGATGGTGCTTCTGGCGGGCCGGGTCGCCGGCAACCCCATCGGCTTTGCGTATCTGATCGGCATCATGGCGCTGATGCTGGTGGTCGCCTATCTGGTGTTCTTCACCTCGTCCTATCTGGAGCGGCTCCTGGGCGCGCAGGGCCAGGCGGTGTTCGGCCGCCTGCTGGGTGTGCTGCTGGCGTCGCTGGCAGTGCAATATGTGGCTGACGGCGTGCTGGCCCTGGGTAAAACCCTTTCCTGAACTTCCCAGAATCCCCTAGCATCCCGCTCGGCAACGGGGCGAGGAACACATGGGACTTTCAAGACGGGACATGATGATCAGCGCGGCGACAGCGGTTGCGCTGATGCCGCAATTGGCGCGCGCCGCGGGCACCGACGCGCTGGCGCTGCACAAAAGGCTGATCTGCCTCGACACCCATCTCGACATGCCGGCCAATCTGGCGCGTCCGGGCTGGGACGTGATGAAGCGCCACTCTTTCGATGACGACTTCACCCAAGTCGATTATCCCCGCATGGTGGAAGGCGGGCTGAAAGGCGGCTTCTTCGCCATTTATACCGCCCAGGCGCCCCTCACGCCCGAAGGCATGAGCGCGATGCGCGACGCCGCCTTCCTGCGCGCCGCCGAGATCCGTGAGATGGTGGCGGCCCATCCCGATCATTTCGAACTGGCTTTCCTGGCCGAGGATGCGCCGCGCATCGCCGCCAAGAAAAAAATCATCGTCTTTCAGTCGATTGAGAATTCCGGAATCCTGGGCAATGATCCCACCTTGCTGCGCAGCTTTTACAAGTTGGGTGTGCGCATGGCGGGGCCGGTGCATTTCCTCAACAATCAGTTCGCCGATTCCGCCACGGACAAGAAGAAATGGGGCGGGCTCTCGCCTTTGGGCAAACAATTCATGCAGGAGGCCAACGATCTGGGCGTGGTGCTGGACGCCAGCCATGCCTCGGACGATGTTTTCGACCAGATGGCGGACCAGTCGCGCGCGCCTATCATCTGCTCGCATTCCGGTTGCAAGGCGATTCATGACCATCCCCGCAACCTCGACGATGCGCGGATCAAGAAGCTGGCTGCGGTGGGCGGAAGCATCCAGATGAACACAGTCTATCTGGTGAATGAGCCGCCCAATCCCGAACGGCAAAAGGCGGAAGGCGCCGCGATGTCCAAGCTCGAGCATATGGACGGGCTCTCGCCGGCGCAGGCGACAGCGGCGGTGCGCCAGGCGGCTACGGACATGAAAGCCATCAATCAGAAATATCCGGCGCCCCGCGCCACCTTCGACATGTACATGAAAAACATCCAGCACGCCCTCGACCTGGTGGGGCCTGACCATGTGGGCGTGGGCTGCGATTGGGACGGTGGCGGCGGCGTGGAGGGCATGAACGATTCAGCGGCGCTGCCCAAAATCACCGAACGTCTGGTGAAGCTGGGCTATACCGAGGCGCAGCTTGCCAATTTCTGGGGCGGCAATGCGTTGCGCGTTCTGGGCAAGGCTCATGATGCTAGGAAAACAGCGTAGACCTCCTCACCCTTCGACAAGCTCAGGGTGAGGATGTTTTTCAAATATCCGCGTAGCAGCGCACTTCCTGGTCTGCGCCGGGTGTGGTCACCGCGCCATAGCGCGCCGGTCCCACATTCTGGGCAAAGCGCGCCAACGCGCCGGTCTTGAATGCAGGCGCCTTGGGCTTGAACGTCTTTTTGCGTTCGGTCAGTTCGGCATCGGACAGCGCCACCGACAATTCGCCGGTCTCGGCGTCGATGGTGATGATGTCGCCATCCTTCAAAAGACCGATCGGTCCGGCATCCGCCGCTTCCGGCCCCACATGGCCCACGCACAGGCCGCGCGTACCACCCGAGAAACGCCCATCGGTGATCAGGGCGATATTCTCCACGCCCTGGCCAAAGAGCGCCGCTGTGGTGGAAAGCATCTCGCGCATGCCGGGACCACCCTTGGGACCCTCCCAGCGGATCACCAGCACATCGCCCTCTTTGTAACGCCGCGCCTGGACGAAATCGAAGCAATCCTCCTCGCAATCGAACACGCGCGCCGGACCCTTGTGTTTGATGTGCTTGAGGCCCGCGATCTTCACGATCGCGCCTTCGGGGGCGAGATTGCCTTTCAGCCCCACCACGCCGCCGGTGGGCGAGAGCGCCTTCGACACCGGGACGATGACTTTCTGGTTGGGATCGAAGGCGATGCCTTCCAGATTCTCCGCCAATGTCTTGCCAGTGACCGTCATCTGGTCGCCATGCAGAAGGCCCGCATCCAGTAACGCGCGCATCAGCATGGGCATGCCGCCCGCTTCCCACATGTCCTTGGCGACATATTTGCCGCCCGGCTTCATCGAAGCGATGTAAGGCGTCTTTTTGAAGATCTCGGCGACGTCGAACAGGTCGAACTTGATTCCGGCCTCGTTGGCCATCGCGGGTAGATGCAGCGCCGCGTTGGTCGAGCCGCCGCTGGCAGCCACCACCATGGCGGCGTTCTCGAAGCTTTTGCGGGTGACGATGTCGCGCGGGCGGAGATTCATCTCCAACAGCTTCATCACTGTGTGGCCTGCCATCAGCGCGAAGTCGTCGCGCTCCAGGATCACCGCTGGCGGTCCACTGGAATAAGGTAACGCTAGGCCGATCGCCTCGGCCACGCAGGCCATGGTGTTGGCGGTGAACTGGCCACCGCAGGCGCCGGCGCCGGGACAGGCGACTTTCTCCAGCAGGCACAATTCGCTTTCCGGCATTTTGCCGGCGGAGTGTTGGCCCACGGCTTCGAACACATCCACCACAGTGACGTCGCGGTCATGGAAGCGGCCCGGCATGATCGAGCCGCCATAAAGGAACACCGACGGCACGTTCAGCCGCAGCATCGCCATCATCATGCCCGGCAGCGACTTGTCGCAGCCCGCCAAGCCCACCAGGGCGTCATAGCAATGGCCGCGCATGGTGAGTTCGACGGAATCGGCGATCACTTCGCGGCTCACCAGCGAGGACTTCATGCCTTCATGGCCCATGGCGATGCCGTCGGTGACGGTGATGGTGCAGAATTCGCGCGGCGTGCCGCCGGATTCCTTCACGCCCTTCTTGGCCGACTGGGCCTGGCGCATCAGCGCGATGTTGCAGGGCGCCGCTTCGTTCCAGCAACTGGCCACGCCGACCAGGGGCTGGTGAATCTCGGTCTCGGTCAGCCCCATCGCATAATAATAAGAACGATGCGGGGCGCGGCTGGGACCTTCGGTGACATGACGCGAGGGCAGCCGGGATTTGTCGAACTTGACCATGGGGCTAATCCAAAAAAGGTGCCGTATATGGCCTTGCCGGGCCCGCCCGTTCAAGCAGGTTTTGCGCTGATCTGCCCTGCGCCATTCCCAAAACAAAAAGGCCCCGGAGTCGCCTCCGGGGCCAAATCCATACTAGGCGACGCTTACTTAGCGATAGTAATAGTGACGATGGCCGTAGCTATCGCGATAGGAATAGCGGTGACGGCAATCATTGCTGCGCCCAATCGCGTTGCCGGCAAAGCCACCGGCCACACCGCCGACCACGGCGCCCACGATGCTGTGCGAGGCCAGGCCGCCGATCAGTGCGCCGCCACCCGCGCCCAGCGCGGTCGCGCTGTCATGGGAATGGCCGCTGCATGAGTCAGCGGAAGCGGTCACGGTGCCGGCGCCAAGGATAATCAGGCAGACGGCGGCGATTTTGGTTATGCGTTTCATCTCTCGTCTCCATTGCCTTCGGAACACGAGGGGACAACGTGAAGGCGGAACGAATGGTTCCCATTCGCTTGCGTACCATTCAAAGCATGGCGGGAATTAGGCAGGTTCCGTGGCGCGAATCGGATAGTCGATATAGCCCTTGGCGCCGCTCGCATAGAAAGTGCTGGCATCCCACGCATTGAGCGGTGCGTTTTCCGCGAAACGCTGCGGCAGATCGGGATTGGCGATCGCCAATTTGCCGAACGCCACGGCGTCCGCCCTGCCCTCGGCCAGCAGCCGGTTGGCGCTCTCGAAATCGAAACCTTCATTGGCGATGAAGACGCCGCCGAATGCCTCCTTGATGGCAGCGCCGATGGAATCGTCCTGCCATTTCTCCCGCGCGCAAAGGAAAGCCAGGCCGCGCTTGCCCAACTCGCGCGCGACATAGGTGAAGGTGCCGAGCCGGTCACTGTCGCCCATGTCATGGCTGTCCGCGCGCGGCGCCAGATGCATGCCGACGCGGTCCGCGCCCCACACCTCGGCGCAGGCATCGGCCACTTCCAGCATCAGCCGCGCCCGCTTTTCGCGCGTGCCGCCATAGTCGTCGCTGCGGTGATTGGTGGAATCCTGCAGGAACTGGTCCAGCAGATAGCCATTGGCGCCGTGAATCTCGACGCCGTCGAAACCGGCACGCTTGGCGTTCTGCGCGCCCTGCTTGAACGCGGTGATCACACCGGGGATCTCGGCGCTTTCCAAAGCGCGCGGCGTGACGAAATCTCTTTCGGGACGGACCAGGCTGACATGACCCTTAGGCCGGATCGCGCTGGGGGCGACGGGAAGTTTGCCATTCAGGAAGATGGGATCGGAGATGCGTCCCACATGCCAGAGCTGGAGCAGCATCCGGCCGCCCTTGTCATGCACCGCGCGCGTCACCTTGGCCCAGCCCTCGGTCTGTTCGTCCGACCAGATGCCGGGCGTCCCCGCATAGCCCACGCCCATTTGTGTGACGCTGGTGGCTTCGGAGACGATCAGGCCGAACCCCGCGCGCTGTTTGTAGTATTCCACCGCCAGGTCGGACGGCACGCGAGTATCGGGATGGGCACGCGAGCGGGTGAGCGGCGCCATGATGATGCGGCTGGGCAAAGTGAGCGCGCCCAGTTTCAGGGGATCGAACAAGGTCGGCATGGCTATCTCCGGCAGGGCGAGTCCAAGAATTAGGAATGAACCACGTCCCCTACAACTGCGCCGCTGTTAGGGTCTTTAGGCCAGCCGGGCGACCGCTTCCTTAAGCCGGACCGCCAGCGACGCCGCCTCGGCGCGTCTCTCGCGCTGTTCGGTCAGCACCTCTTCGGGGGCGCGGGAAACGAATTGCTCATTGGACAATTTGGCGTCGAAACGAGTGATCTCATCCTCGGTCTTCTTCAATTCCTTTTCCAAGCGGGCGCGTTCCTTGGCGAAATCGATCACATCACCCAGGGGCAGCGCCGCCACCGCTTCGCCGATCACGAATTGCGCCGAGCCTGCCGGGATGGCCGAGCCGGTTTTCGCTTCATTCAGGCGCGCCAGGGTCTCAATCACGCCCCGATTGCGGGAGAACCGCGCCTGGGTCTCGGCGGACGCGGCGGTGAGAACCAGGGCGATCTTGGCCGCCGCCGGCACATTCATTTCCGAACGCACCGAGCGCACCCCTTTGACCAGGTCGATCACCCAATGCATTTCCGCCACCGCGGCTTCGCTCTTGGGGAGCGGCGCCAATTTGGGCCAGTCGGCTTCGATCAAAAGCGTCTCGCGCTTTCCGGGCGCGGTGACGGCCCACAGCTCTTCGGTGATGAAGGGCATGAAGGGATGGAGCAGCTTGACAATCTGGTCGCGCGTCCAGGCGGCGGTGGCGCGGGTCTCGGCCTTTACCGTCTCGTCTGTTCCATTGAACAGCGGCTTGGCGAATTCCAGATACCAGTCGCAGAACACATCCCAGACGAAGTGGTAAGCGGCGGCGGCTGCCTCGTTGGAGCGCAAGGCTTCGAGCGAAGCCGTCACGTCGGCGGCCGCGCGCGCGGTTTCCGCCACGATCCATTGATTGACGGTTTGCGTCACGCTGGCAGGATTGAAGCCTGGCACGGTGACGCAATCATTCATTTCGCAGAAGCGGGCCGCGTTCCACAATTTGGTGCCGAAGTTGCGTCCGGCTTCCACCCGCGCGGGCCCGATCCGCATGTCGCGGTTCTGGCCGGCCGCCAGCGCCAGAGTGAAGCGCAACGCGTCGGCGCCGAATTCGTCGATCAGGACCAGCGGGTCGACCACATTGCCCTTGGTCTTGGACATTTTGGCGCCCTGCTCGTCCAGCACCCGGTTGTGGATCAGCACGGTGCGGAACGGCACATCCCCCATGAAATGCGTGCCCATCATCATCATGCGGGCGACCCAGAAGAAGATGATATCGAACCCCGTCACCAGCACGCTGGTGGGATAGAAGCGGGCAAGCTCCGGCGTCTTGTCCGGCCAACCCAAGGTCGAGAACGGCCAGAGCGCGGACGAGAACCAGGTGTCCAGCACATCGGGATCGCGAGTGAGGTCTTTGCCGCCTGCCTGCGCGCGCGCTTCTTCTTCGCTTTCGGCGCAATAGATTTTGCCGTCCGCGTCATACCAAACCGGAATCTGGTGGCCCCACCAGAGCTGACGGCTGATGCACCAGGGCCGGATGTTCCGCAGCCAGCCGAAGAACACATTGGTCCAATTGTCGGGGACGAACTTTGTCTCGCCCTTTTCCACCGCGGCAATCGCCTTGGCCGCCAGCGGCTCGACATTCAGGTACCATTGCTCGGTGAGCAGCGGTTCCAGCACCACCGTCCTGGTCTTTTCGTCGTGTGGCACGGAATGGACGATAGGTTCGACATGATCGAGCAGGCCCGCCGCGTCCAGATCGGCGACGATTTTCTTGCGTGCCGCCTCGCGAGACAATCCGCGATAGGGCGCTGGGATGAGTTCAAAAGTTGCTTTGCCGGTCTGTTCCTCGTCGGCCAACTGTCCCTTTCCAGGAATGTCGGCTCGATGACCGAACGCGAAGTCATCTAAAGGACCACTTTTAAGAGTCCCGTCTTTTTTGAAGATGCTAATCATCGGCAGGTTATGACGTTTGCCGATCTCAAAATCGTTGAAATCATGGGCCGGGGTGATCTTGACCGCGCCGGTGCCTTTTTCCGGATCGGAATATTCGTCGGCGATGATGGGGATCAGCCGCCCGGTGAGCGGCAGCACAGCCACCCGCCCTACAAGCTTCGTGTAGCGCGCGTCGCCGGGATGCACGGCCACCGCGCTGTCGCCCAGCATGGTTTCGGGCCGCGTGGTGGCGACGGTGATGAACGTCCCTGGCATGTCCTCGATGGGATAGCGGATGTGCCAGAGATGACCCTTGATCTCGATATTCTCGACTTCCAGGTCGCTCACTGCGGTCTGCAGCCGCGGATCCCAGTTCACCAGGCGCTTGTCCTTGTAGATCAGGCCCTGGCGGTAGAGTTCGACAAAGACTTTGACCACAGCGCGGGAAAGCCCCTCGTCCATGGTGAAACGCTCACGGCTCCAATCGGCGCTGGCGCCCAGCCGGCGCAACTGTTCGGTGATGGCGCCGCCGGACTCGGCTTTCCATTTCCAGATTTCGGCCAGGAATTTGTCGCGGCCCAGGCCGATGCGGCTCATCTGCCGTTCCGCCAACTGGCGTTCGACAATCAGCTGGGTGGCGATGCCGGCATGGTCGGTGCCCGGCTGCCACAGCACGTCCTTGCCGCGCATGCGCTCGAAGCGCGCCAGCATGTCCTGCAGCGTGTTGTTGAGGGCGTGGCCGATATGGAGCCGCCCGGTGATATTGGGCGGCGGGATCATGATGGCGAAGGGTTCGGCGTCAGGACGCCGCCCAGCGCGGAACGCGCCCGAATTCTGCCAGAGCGCATAAATGCGCCCTTCCACGTCTTTGGGAGAAAAAGTCTTGTCGAGCATTGGGCAGGCTTTCCGGCTTTTTCAGGTTCCGGTCAAGAGACGGGCGCGAGGGATTTTTCGTGCCGGGCAGGAGCGAGGAGCGATGTGGGCAGAAAACCGCCCATGAGCGACGAGCGACGAGCGACGAACCCGGCGCGGAAAAGAACCGCGCCCTACCGGCGAGTGCGGGCTTTTACGATGCGTTCCACTTCGCCGCGTACCGCGTTGTCCAGCAGGGTGGGGAAATTCTCGTCCATCCATTCGCGGATCAGGGGCTTCATGCGCTCGATCACCAGCTGGGAATTGTCCTGCAGGTACTTCTGCAGCACCGGCTCGAAGCTTTCGCGCACAGCACGCTCGAACACGCTCTCGACGCTGGAGCCATCCGCCGCCATCGCCGCGCGCCCAGCGCGCGCCGGCGACGGCTCATCTGCTTCGTCGGGGAGGGAGTCGAACGTGTCTTCCATCGCCCGGCGCGTATGGTCGGAGAAAATGTCGTTTTCGGATGCCGGATCGGGCGTCGGCGCGGGTTCGCGCGCGGTGATGGGCTCGAACACGATCTCGTCGGTCCGCTCCTCAATGACCTCTTCAGCCTGGGGCGGTTCCGGAACAGGTTCGGGCGCCGCGGGCTCGGCCACTTCCTGGGTCAGTTCCAGGACTTCCATCTCGGGTTCCGGCGCGGGCGCAGGCGCCGGAGCGGCAACTTGTGTCGGCGCGGCAGCGGCGGGAGCCGCTTCGGGAGGATTGTCCTCGGAGATGATCTTGCGGATCGAGGCAAGTATCTCCTCCATGGTCGGTTCGTGCTGAGGACTGGACATGATCGACTCCCACCGGCCGTGATTTGGCCACGCCCAAAACCTAAGCCAGCAAATGGTCGAAGGCAAAGACCAAGTTCGGCCTCGCCCATCCTAGGGGGATGATTCTCAACAGAATCCGAACGGCTTAGAAGATGAAACCAACGTGTTTCTTGAAGCCGGCAAGCAGCGGCACAAAGGCGTCGAAGGCGGCGCGGCGGCCGACCTGGCCATGCTCTTTGATGTAGAGGACCGCGCGGCCCTGCGCGCCGGATTGTTCGAACGTGACCAGGCGGCCACCCTCTTCCAACTGGGTCAGGAGCGTGGCCGGCTCGGCCTCGATCGCGCCTTCGACGAAGATCACGTCATAGAGGCCGCCGCCCTTGAAGCCCTCGATCAGCGCGCCTTGAGTCACCTGGATATTGGGCTCGCGCTCCAGCAGACCGGACGCCAGGCGCACCAGATCGGCATCCTGCTCCAGGGCCACCACGTTCTTGGCCAGCCGGGCCAGAATCGCCGACGAATAGCCGCTGCCGCAACCCACATCCAGCACCAGGTCGTCGGCCGTGATTTCGGCCAACTGCAGCGCCTTGGCGAAGCTTCTAGGGTCGAGCAGATAGCGGCCCGGCGCGATCTCGACCGGGACATCGGCATAGGCCAGGGCCGTCTTGGCGGAGGGCACGAATCGCTCCCGCGCCACCGCGCCCAGGGCGGCATGGATTCGCACATCGGTGACGTCATTGGTCCGAATCTGCGCTTCAATCATGTTGAAGCGGGCGGGGTTAAGCATTTTGGGCGCCTGAACGAGGAGTCGGGCCGGTTATAGGGGCGGCCTGGAATGGAGACAACGGCCGGCACCCCAGGCTGATCTCGTCCTGGCGTCTTCTGAGTGACAAGCCCTTTTCCCCCTGTTAAAGACGCCGTCCACCCAGCCGATTTTGCTCATAAAAGGCCACGTGGCGGAGTGGTGACGCAGCGGACTGCAAATCCGCGAACCCCGGTTCAATTCCGGGCGTGGCCTCCATTTTCCCCAAAGGTTCCAGAAGCGCCGCCGTGGTTAAGTACTTGTTAACCCTCGGCATGCATCATGCGCTCGTCTTCTTTGAAGACACCCCACCATTACCCAACGCCTTGGGGCCGGGCTCAAAACCCGGCCTCATTTTTTTGCCCGCATGTCCGCAAAAGCGGGAAGAACGACGCAGAAATTTCCGCTGGTTTTGCCAAAGGGGACGCGCTAGACACCCCGGCTTGTTCCTCGGTAGCTCAGTGGTAGAGCAACCGGCTGTTAACCGGTTGGTCGCTGGTTCGATCCCGGCCCGGGGAGCCACTCTATCATCCTCCAATGCACGCGATTCCACCCGCTTGACCGTTGGGCTGGAACCCTCTCAATTCCATCCATGCTGTCTCGGATTCCCGGCTTGGGCGCTTTGGGGAGCGCCATACTCCTTCTTCTGTTCACCTGCGCGGCGAACGCGGCGCCGCCTGCCGTGGCGCATTTCCAGCAGAGCTTCGACACGGTGCTGACCCAGCACCATATCGTGGGCGGCGCTTTCGGCTTCGAGCATGCGGGCGATCCCGCCACCGAATTCTATTTCGGCGACGCCCGCCGCGACACCCACCAGAAGATCGACGCGCGCAGCGCCTATAATTGGGCCTCGATCACCAAGACCATGACAGCCATCGCCATCCTGCAATTGCGCGACCGCGGGCTTTTGTCATTGGACGATCCGGCGGCGCGCTATGTGCCGGAGTTGCGCCAGGTGCACGATAGTTTCGGGCCGGTGGACACCATCACCATCCGCGATCTGCTCAACCACAGCGCCGGCTTCCGCAATCCCACCTGGCCCTGGGATTGCGATGCGACGCCCAATTGCGACTGGCAGCCTTTCGAGCCCACGCGCTGGAGCCAGGTTGAGGCGATGCTGCCCTTCACCAATGTCGCCTTCAAACCGGGCTCGCGCTGGAGCTATTCCAATTTGGGCTATGTGTTCCTGGGTCAGGTGATCGAGCGTCTCACCGGCGACGATTACGAAGTCTATATCACCAAGAATATCCTGATGCCGCTGGGCATGACCTCCAGCTATTTCGACAAGGCGCCCTATTTCCTGGAGCCAGACGTCTCGGAGAGCTTCCTGCGCGCGGGCGACAAGATCACGCCCCAGCCCTTCAATTTCGATAGCGGCATCACCGTGTCGAACAGCGGATTGAAGGCGCCCCTCTCCGACATGCTCAAATATGAGCGCTTCCTGATCGGCGAGCCGCACAAGGACATCTATGACCAGGTGCTGAAGCGCAGCTCATTGGAGGAAGCCTGGACCGGCACGCTTTCCACCGCCGATCCCAGCCAGCCTGCCACGGCCTATACCGGCGGGCCCGGCGGAACGGCGCCGACGATGGGGCTGGGTTTCTTCGTCCTCAACGTAGGCGGCCATCGCTATGTCTATCATGATGGCGACCAGGGCGGCTTCACCGCGGAATTGATGATCGATCCCGAGCGACACAGCGCCAGCATCGTGATGTCCAACACCACCGACACCGGCGCACCCACCGATTCCACGCATGCGGAATCCAACACCGAGCCCGATCCCAAGACCGATCTGCGCATGAGCTTGCGGGATGTGTTGATCCAGTCGGTGTTTCCGGCAATCCCGTAGTCGAACACTAAGGCGCGCGACTTGCCTGATAAGCCGCCTGTTCTTCGGCGGTGAGCGGCACGGCGATCCGCTTGCCGCTGCCTGCCGCTTCGATCCCGCCTTCCAGCACCGCCATCACCGCAAGGGCCTGAATCGCCGGCACCTGGTTGGGCATTGTCCCGGCCAGAGCGTCGCGGATATTGGCATAATAAAGCCGGTGATCGCCCGGCGGCGTGGGCATCTCGCGGCAATGGCCTTGCACGTCCCAGATCAGCAAAGGATCAGGATCCTCGCCCCAACCATGCGCGCCGGGTTTCATGCCATTCAGGGCCTGGGCTTCCTGCTGGTCGATGCCGCGTTTGACCAGGCTGCCCTTGTCGCCATGGACCAGGAATTTGGCGCTGCCGCCCGCCACCAGCATGCTGGCATGCAAAATCACGCGCAGATGGGGATAGGTCAGCACGGCATGCGCCCAATCCACCGCCTTCGCGCCCGGCCGCTCGAAAGCGAAATTGGCCTCGATGGAATCCGGCAGGCCGAACAGTGTGAGCACCTGGTCGATCATGTGCGGCGAGAGATCGTACCAGACGCCGGAGCCCGGTACCGCTTGCTCGCGCCAGCGGTTACGTACGTCCAGCCGGAAGCGATCAATATGCGATTCAAAATGCGTCACCCTGCCCAACAGGCCGCTTTCGATACCGAACCGGGCACCCAGGAAATCGCTGTCCCAGCGGCGATTGTGAAAGACGCTGAGCAGAAGCCCCTTGCGCTCGGCCAGGCGCATCAGATCGCGCGCCTCTTTCATGTCGATGGTGAAAGGCTTGTCGATCACCACGTGCTTGCCAGCGTTCAGCGCGGCTCGCGCCAGAGGCGCATGGCTGTCATTGGGCGTGGCGATCACGATCAGGGCGATATCGCTCTCCGTCATCATCGCTTTGGGATCGGCGAATGTCCGAACATCAGGGAAATCATTTCGCACCTTGGCGGCATCGCTAGATGCGATTGCCCGCAGCGCCATGCCGGGCACCGCCGCGATCAAAGGCGCGTGGAAGGTTTTTCCGGCGAAGCCATAGCCGATCAGGCCCACGCTCAGCGCCTCAGGCACGAATGATCTCCTTCATCACCTGGATCGCGCAGACGAGATGATAGAATGTGCTGGCGGGAGAAGGCTCGTCGACAAAATCTCCATCCGGCAGCATCCGGTCCCGCCACAGGCCCGGCACGGGCGTTTCCAAATAGCGCCACAAGGTTTTCGCCGCTGCCAAAGCTTGGTCGCTATAATAGCGGCGCGTCTCGCCTTCCGACGCGGTCATGAAAGCCAGTGCCGATTTCAGCCGCTCGGTTTGCGGCCAGAGCCGCGCGGTGGAGCGAACGGGGCGGAATTCATCATCCAACTCATCCATGGCGACGCCGCGTTTGGGGTCCACGCCTTTGCTTCCGATCTCGAACAGGCGGCGCGCGGGCTTGTCCGCATCCGCGTTGCCGCGAAGCTTGGCCCAGCGCCCCAGCAGCCAGGCCCATTCGAATTGATGCCCGGGTTCGACGGAGCGGCCTGCCGTGCCTGCGACTGGATACCATTGCGCGTCATAGAATTCCCGGATCGCGCCGTTCCGGTCCATCAAACGGGTGAGGCCCAGCTCAGCCACCTCGTCCGCCAGGGAATCCCATATCCCGCCAGGTTCGACCTCGCGCCAGGCCAGGGTCGCTTCCAGAAGATGCATATGCGGATTGGATTGGAAAACCTGTTCGGCGGATTCGGCAAAACCGCCGGCAGAGTTGCGACGCGTGGTGATGGTGGTCCGGTAAACCAGATGCGCGGCCTCGCGCAAATCGTGACGGTCAGGAAAAAGCTTTAGGGCTTCCGATAGCGCCAACAGAAAGAATGTCTGGTCATAGAGCGTAGCGGTTTCGTCCAACACGCTGCCATCATTGGCGATCAAGCAGGGTATCTGGCCGTCCTTGCGCCTGCGCGACAGGGCGAAATCCAAACCCTGGCGCGTGATGTCCTGCCAGGGACCGCGCCATCTCATAGTGCCGGCAAGCGCAAAGACCCAGCTCTGCCGTCCCTGCACGCGGCCGCGCTTGGGGCCGGCCACGGACTGGCCGCTTAGATTCACCAGATCGAAGAAGCCGCCATGCACGCGGTCCAGACCTTTGTTCGCCCATAGCGGCAAGGCCTGGTCCATCAGCCAGTGTTCAAAGCGCCCGACCAAGGCGGGAAATTCATCGGATGGGGAATTGTCTGTCATGCCGGCGGGGCCGAAACGATGGCCGAAATATCCTCAAGCGGAGCGCGTTTGGTTTCGGGGAAGAAAAACAACACCACGAGGAATTGCAAGACCACCATGGCGGCAAAGAAGACGAAAGGTGCGCCCCGGGAATAGGCCGCGATCACGGGAAAGCTCAAGCCGATGATCGCATTCATCATCCAATGGGTGCCGGAACCCAAACTTTGCCCCAGGGCGCGGACTTCGGTGGGAAAGATCTCGGCGATATAGACCCAAATCACCGCGCCCTGCGAGAAGGAGAAGGCGGCGATGAAGCCGATCAGCATCCACAGAAGCAGATTCTGGTGCTGGCCGCTGAGCATGATGGCGGCGGTGCCCGCCAGGGTGACGAACAAGCCCACCGAGCCGATCAGCAGCAACGTCTTGCGCCCTGCACGGTCGATCAAATAGAGGGCGGGAATGGTGAACAGAAAATTGGTGGCGCCCAGCATCACCGATTGCAGGTCGGATGATGTCTTGCTGAAGCCGGCGGCCGCGAAGATATCGTTGCTATAGTAAAGAATGGCGTTGATGCCGGCCAGCTGGTTGAAAGCGGCGATGGCGACCGCCAGGAAAATGGGCTTGCGGTATTTGACCCAATTCGCCCGCCAGTCCGCACCCGATACTACCGGTGGATTCAGCGCCGCCTCTTCCTCATGGGCGCTGGCATCGGGCGCGATCTGGCGGAAAATCTCGCGCGCCTCGGTGCGGCGGCCTTTCAGCGCCAGCCAACGTGGAGAGTTGGGAATGGTGAACAGCATGGCGAACAACACCGCGCCCGGCCAGAAGGCGATGCTGAATTTCCAGCGCCATTCATCCGCGCCCAGATTCAACGTTCCGATCAGATAATTGCTGAGATAGGCGACCAGGATGCCGAAGGTGATGTTGAATTGGAACATCCCCACCATGGCGCCGCGCCAGCGCGGCGGCGCGATCTCGGTCATGTAGACCGGCGCCAGCACGGTGGACGCGCCGATCGCGAGCCCGGTGAGGATGCGGAAGACGACCAGCGCCTCCCAGCTCCAGGCCAGCGCGCAGCCTGCCGCCGACACGACATAGAGCGCGGCGATGGCTTTCAGGCATTCACGCGCGCCGTAACGGTTGCCCGGCACGCCCGCCAACAAAGCCCCCGCCAAGGTCCCCCACAATGCGCTGGAAACCGTGAAGCCCAGCCAGGCCGGCGAAAGCTGATAAACCTGCCTGAGCGCCCCAGTGGTGCCCGCGATCACGGCGGTGTCGAAACCGAATAGAAGGCCGGACAGCGCGCCCACCAGCACGCCGCGAATGACAATGGCGTTCATGTTAGCCCCAGTTGCACGCGCCCCAGGGCGAGGATGCCAAGAAATGGTAGGGTTGTCAGCGGCGATTCCTAGCCGGGAAGGCTGTCGCTGGGCGTCGCCATGGCGTTTTCGTACTTGACATGCAGCACGCGGCGCTCGCCGTCCCAGACGTCCACGGCATTGCTGATGCACAGACGCTCGGCGAGATCCAGCGCCGCGAGATCATCGGCGCAGGCGTGAAATTGGCTTTGCGCGATCACGCCGCCATCCCTGAGCAGATCGAAGCGATATTGTCCCATGAGAAACCCCTTTCTCGAAATCAGGAGCTGCCTCTGAAGTTCATCCCCGGTCGACAACCGATGGAGAAAGGCTAAACCCCGCTCCGCAAGGAATTATGGCAATGGCAAAATTAATTTCGTTGTGATTTACAAATGATGGTTGGGGAATAGGGCTGGAATGCGGCGATGGATCCGGAAGAGCGAAAGAATTACATCGTTTTGGGCGTAGTGGTCGGTTTGATCGCACTGTGCCTGTTTGTTTTGCATCTCTATTCCAGGAACGCCGCAATCGAGCGTTGCGTCGAAGAAGGCCGTCACAATTGCCTGCAAGTGCCAGGGCAGAACAATTAGCCGCGTCCTCGGTATGAGGACACGCCCGTATCGGGCAGCCACACATCCTTGGGCAGTTTTCCCATCTGCCAGAAAATATCGATAGGCATGCCGCCGCGCGGATACCAATAGCCGGCGATGCGCAGATAGCGCGGCTTGATCGCGGCGGCGATGCGCTTGGCGATCATGATGGTGGTGGCTTCGTGAAAGCCGCTGGCATTGCGGAAGCTGGTCAGGAACAGCTTCAGCGATTTGGACTCCACGATGGTCTTGTCCGGCACATAATCGATCACGAAATGGGCGAAGTCGGGCTGGCCGGTGATGGGGCACAAAGTGGTGAATTCGGGCGCGGTGAAGCGCACCACATAATCGGCGTCGGGATGGGGATTGGGCACGCTTTCCAGCTTCGCCTTGTCGGGCGATGACGGCTGCGCCACGGCCCGGCCCAGCTGGGTGAGTTTCTTCGCCATGCCTCAGGGTCCCTCATAAACACAGGACTGGCCATAGGATGGCCGCTCGATCTTGACCCGCGCCACTTCCGGCAAAGCGCTCTTGGCGCACGCATAGATAAAGCGGGCCAGATTCTCCAGGGTGGGGTTGGAAAGGCCTTCCACCTCATTCAGCAGGCGGTGATCCAGAAGCTCCCGCACCTGTTTCAGCGCCCGGTCCACGTCTCCGAAATCGCGCAGGAACCCGGTTTTGGCATCCGGTTCGCCCCGCAAGGTCACTTCCACATAGAAAGAGTGGCCGTGCAGGCGGCGGTTCTCGCTGGCGCCCGCACCCAGATGATGGGCGGCGTCGAACGTAAAGCGCTGGGAGATCTCAATCATACAAGGCCTCAGATAGCGAAGCGGTAGGCCATTAAAAAGGGGTCTCGCGCAGCGAGGCCGGGCATATCGCGTCTTGGGGGCCAAAAGTCCACTTCCAAGCCCGCGACAGTCTGGCCTACGCCAAATATTGCGCCCGCGTAAGGCGCATGCTAACTGGCACGCGCGCGGCTGAAGTGACTCGCGCGCTTCGAGATTTAGTCAATATAATCAAACTCTTGAATGAGAGCCGGCGAGCAGATGGAGGCATCCGCGCGCCCGGCCCCATGAGGCGAAAGTGGCGAGCGAGAGAGCTCACGAAACCGGATTGGCAGGCCGTTACGCCAATGCCGTGTTCGAGCTGGCCCAGGAACAGGGCAAGGTGGACCGGGTTGCCGAGGATTTCGCGGCCTTGAAAACCGTGATCGCGGAAAGCCACGACTTCGCCCGGTTGGTGAAAAGCCCCCTCTTCAGCCGTGAAGACCAAGCCCGCGCCTTGAAGCCGGTGCTGGAAAAAATGGGCGTGGATGCCCTCACCACGAAATTCCTGCTGACCCTGGCCGGCAAGCGCCGCCTGTTCGCGCTGGAGCATGTGATCGCGGCCTATGGCCGGCTGGTGGCGCGTCTCAAGGGTGAAGTTCAGGCCGAAGTCATTTCGGCCCATGCCCTCAGCCCCGCCCAGACGGCGGAGCTCAAATCCGTTCTGAAAGAGAAGCTCGGCCGCGAGCCGCGCCTCAACACCAAGGTCGATCCCACTTTGCTGGGCGGCCTGGTGGTGAAAGTGGGCTCGCGCATGATCGATTCGTCCCTTCGCACCAAATTGGCCGGCCTTCGCGCCGCCATGCGGGGCTCATAAAAGGAAGTACTGAGATGGATATCCGCCCCGCAGAAATTTCCGCGATCCTGAAGCGCGAAATTCAGAATTTCGGCTCGGACGCCGAAGTGAGCGAAGTCGGCCAGGTGCTGTCGGTGGGCGACGGCATCGCCCGCGTCTATGGCCTGGACAATGTGCAGGCCGGCGAAATGGTCGAGTTTCCCGGTGGCATCAAGGGCATGGCGCTGAATCTCGAGACCGACAATGTCGGCGTGGTGATCTTCGGCTCCGACGCCACCATCAAGGAAGGCGACACCGTCAAGCGCACCGGCGCCATCGTGGAAGTGCCCGTCGGCAAGGGCCTGCTGGGCCGCGTGGTGGATCCGCTGGGCAATCCCATCGACGCCAAGGGCGAACTCACCAATATCGCCGAGCGCCGCCGCGTCGACGTGAAGGCGCCCGGCATCATCCCGCGCAAATCGGTGCATGAGCCGGTGCAGACCGGTCTCAAGGCCATCGACACGCTGATCCCTATCGGCCGCGGCCAGCGCGAATTGATCATCGGCGACCGCCAGACCGGCAAAACCGCCGTGGCGATCGACGCCATCATCAACCAGAAGGCGGTCAATTCCGGCACCGACGAGAAGGCCAAGCTCTATTGCATCTATGTCGCCATCGGTCAGAAGCGCTCAACCGTGGCGCAGATCGTCAAGACCCTCGCCGACGCCGGCGCGCTGGAATACACCATCATCGTCGCCGCGACGGCTTCCGAGCCCGCGCCGCTGCAATTCCTGGCGCCCTTTTCCGGCTGCGCCATGGGCGAGTGGTTCCGCGACAATGGCATGCATGCCCTGATCATCTATGACGACCTGTCCAAGCAGGCGGTGGCCTATCGCCAGATGTCGCTCTTGCTGCGCCGTCCGCCGGGCCGCGAAGCCTATCCGGGCGACGTCTTCTATCTCCACTCGCGCCTGCTCGAGCGCGCCGCCAAACTCAACGAAGACAATGGCGGGGGCTCGCTCACGGCGTTGCCGGTGATCGAAACCCAGGCCAATGACGTCTCGGCCTATATTCCGACCAACGTGATCTCGATCACCGACGGCCAGATCTTCCTGGAGACGGATTTGTTCTATCAGGGCATCCGTCCGGCGGTGAATGTCGGCATCTCGGTCTCGCGCGTGGGTTCATCGGCGCAGATCAAGGCGATGAAGACCGTGGCCGGCCCGATCAAGGGCGAACTCGCCCAGTATCGCGAGATGGCCGCCTTCGCGAAATTCGGCTCCGATCTCGACGCCTCGACCCAGAAGATGCTGGCGCGCGGTGAACGCCTCACCGAGCTTTTGAAGCAGCCGCAATACAAGCCCTTCGCCGTCGAAGAGCAGGTCGCGGTGATCTATGCCGGCACGCGTGGCTATCTGGACCGCTTCCCGACCGCCCGTGTCCAGGCGTTCCAGGAAGCGCTGCTGGGCAAGCTCAAATCCACCTATCCGCAGTTCCTGGAAGGCATCCGCAAGGAAAAGGCGCTGACCCCGGACTTGGAAACCATGCTGAAAAAGGCGCTGGACGAAGTCTCCAAGTCGTTCGCCTAAAGGGGCTTTTATTATGTCCTACCGCTTCGCTACTTAAGGACTGACGCCAGATGGCAACCGTCAAGGAAATGCGCACAAGGATCGGAAGCGTGAAGTCCACGCAGAAGATCACCAAGGCGCTGCAGATGGTGGCGGCAGCGAAGCTGCGCCGCGCACAGCAGGCGACGGAAGCCGCCCGCCCCTATGCCCAGTGCATGTCGGCGATCATTTCCAATCTCGCCGCCGGCGTGTCGGGTCCGTCAGCGCCGCCGCTGTTGGCAGGAACCGGCTCGGACAAGCGCCATCTCGTCATTGTGGCGACGGCCGACCGCGGGTTGGCGGGCGCCTTCAACGGCAGCATCGCGCGCGCCGCCCGTCAGAAGATCGCGGCGCTGATCGCCGAGGGCAAGGACGTCAAGATCATCACCATTGGCCGCAAAGGCCGCGACCAGTTGCGCCGCCAGTTCGGCAACCGCTTCCTCGAAAGCCATGAAGTCGGTCTGAAATCGCCGGCCCTGTCGCTGGTACAGCCCATCGCGAAGAGCATCCTGGAGCTTTATATGAGCGGCCAGTTCGACGTGGTGAGCTTGATCTACAGCCGCTACAAGTCGGTGGTAACGCAGATCCCCACCGTCAAGCAGCTGATCCCGGCCGAAATCGAGCCCGGTGAAACCCGCGGCGTATTCTACGACTACGAGCCCGACGAGGACACGATCCTTGAGGCTCTGCTGCCGCAGAACATCTCGGTGCAGTTGCTCTCGGCGATGCTCGAGAACCAGGCGGGATTCTTCGCCTCTCAGATGGCGGCGATGGACAACGCCACCCGCAACGCGGGCGATTTGATCAACGCCCTCACCATCCAGATGAACCGCACCCGTCAGGCCAAGATCACGACGGAACTGATCGAAATCATCGCTGGCGCAGCCGCCGTCTAAGACCTGAAAGAAAGAGATTCTCCCATGAGCAAGACCACTTCCAAGGGCCGCCTCAGCCAGGTGATCGGCGCCGTCGTCGACGTCGAGTTCGATGGCCCCCTGCCCGCGATCCTGAACGCGATCGAGACCACCAACACCGACGCCAAGACCGGCAAGCCATTCCGCCTGGTGTTCGAAGTCGCCCAGCATCTGGGTGAGAACACCGTGCGCGCCATCGCCATGGACACGACCGAAGGCCTGGTCCGCGGTCAGGAAGTGCGGGACACTGGCGATTCCATCCGCGTGCCGGTGGGTCCCGCCACCTTGGGCCGCATCATGAATGTGATCGGCGAGCCCATCGACGAGGCTGGCCCGATCAGCCACGAACATATGTCGCCCATCCACCGCGAAGCCCCGACTTTCGCGGAACAGGCCGGCTCCGCCGAAATCCTGGTCACCGGCATCAAGGTGATCGACCTGCTCTGCCCCTATACCAAGGGCGGCAAGATCGGCCTGTTCGGCGGCGCCGGCGTGGGCAAGACCGTGACCATGCAGGAGCTGATCAACAACATCGCCAAGGCTTATGGCGGCTATTCGGTGCTGGCCGGCGTGGGCGAGCGCACTCGCGAAGGCAACGACCTCTATCACGAGATGATCGAATCCAACGTGAATGTAGACCCCAAAAAGACGGGTTCGGCGGCGGGCTCCAAATGCGCCCTGGTCTATGGCCAGATGAACGAGCCACCGGGCGCGCGCGCCCGCGTGGCGCTCACCGGCCTTTCGGTGGCGGAATATTTCCGCGACCAGGAAGGCAAGGACGTGCTGCTGTTCATCGACAACATCTTCCGTTTCACCCAGGCGGG
>Ga0075522_10000218_pt1 | contig 38624 bp, 36 predicted proteins | sample NGEPerA_FD_74796 | JGI IMG/M metagenome (GOLD analysis project Ga0075522, IMG submission 74796) | Arctic peat soil microbial communities from the Barrow Environmental Observatory site, Barrow, Alaska, USA - NGEE PermafrostL2-A | ecosystem: Environmental > Terrestrial > Soil > Wetlands > Peat ... | reverse complement strand
ACAATCTCGGCAAGGTGGACGTGACCAAGACCGACATCGTGCGGTTGCGCAAGCAGGTGCTTTTGGACAAAGCCACGGCCATTCTCAATCTCGCCAGTGCCGCCGTCAGCGACCCCGCCGCCGCCGGTCGCGGCGTGACCGCCGCCCGCATTGCCACCCTCACCGCCGCCATCGCCGCCTTTGGCAAAGTGATGAACACGCCGCGCGGACAAATCGTCAACAAGAGCGCCTTGTTGCGCGAAGTGGAAACCGACACCGCCGCCCTCGTGCAACTGGCAACCGACATGGACGACCTCGCCTTGCAATTCGACGGCACGGACGCCGGCAAACGCTTCATTGAAGCCTGGAAACGCGCCCGCAACATCGTGGACACCGGCGGCGGCCACAGCGGCACACCGCCCACGCCGCCGACTCCGCCCGCCACACCGGGCAAATAAAATCAATCCCCGGAAAAGCAAAGCGGCCTTCGGAAACGAAGGCCGCTTTTTTCCTGCGCTTGCCCGCGAACCGTCGAGGCCATAATCTTGAAGTTCTTGAATCTTAAATCACGAAATCGTCGAAAACCGCAAGCACTGCGCGAGGAGTCGCCTGCCTATCACACGAACGGCAATGGCGCACACCACAAGCTCCGTTTCATTGACTTGTTTTGCGGCATCGGCGGATTCCGTTACGCGTTTGAGCGCGCGGGGTGCGAATGCGTGTTCTCCTCCGACTGGAACAAATACGCGCAGCTCACCTACGCGGCGAATTTCGGCGAGCAGCCTCACGGCGACATTCATTCCGTGGCGGTGACGGACATTCCGGCGCACGACATTCTTTGCGCCGGCTTTCCCTGCCAGCCGTTCAGCATCGCGGGAGTCTCCAAAAAATTGAGCCTCGGCAAGGCGCACGGCTTTGACGACAAGGAACAGGGCAACCTGTTCTTCTCGCTGGCGGAAATCATCGAAGTCCACCAGCCCGCCGCGTTTGTGCTGGAGAACGTGAAGAACCTCAAGAGCCACGACCAGGGCCGGACGTTTCAAATCATCCAGAACACGCTCACCGATGCGCTCGGCTATCACCTCCACACGGCGGTCATTGACGCGCGAAGCGTCGTGCCGCAGCACCGCGAACGCATCTTTCTCGTCGGCTTCAAGGAACGGCGTGCGTTTGAATTCCCGGAATTCCCGGCGGAAGGGCCGAAGCTCGAATCCATCCTTGAAACCGATGTTACGGACAAATACACGCTGACCGACCATCTTTGGCAATATCTCCAAGATTACGCCGCGAAACATAAAGCAGCGGGAAACGGTTTTGGCTTCGGTTTGGTCACAGGCAAAGACACGACGCGGACTTTGAGCGCGCGTTACTACAAAGACGGTTCGGAAATTTTAATTTCACAAGGCCCGCGAAAAAATCCGCGCCGCCTTACGCCGCGTGAATGTGCAAGGCTCATGGGCTATCCAAAAGATTTCAAAATTCCCGTCTCCGACACGCAAGCTTATAAACAATTCGGCAATTCCGTCGTAGTTCCCATTGTCGAGCGTATCGCAAAAGCTGTCGTGTCCTCTTTGCAGCACGCGGTTGATTACAGACCGGAACTCGTTCTTGCCGCAAACGACAAGGAAAACAAAAAGACTGCAAAACGAATCGCTGAATCGGTGAGCTATTTCAAAAGCCGGAGGCGGAAATGAGCACGATGACTGATGCTGGGATGCGAGCATATTTATCTCGCAGCATAGCCAGTTTGAACCGGAACAAGCTGAATGGGCTTTTGGCTGAAGTTGATCTTCGTTCGCACCTTGCCAGCTTGGGTTTTGGAAACCGAGTGTCCCGTGGTGGCTGGATAGCTCGAAGGATTGGAGCAGGAGAATTTGCGCACAAGACCGCCGTGTTTTTTCCTGAAATAATCATGCCGGGCATTGCGTATCCAAGCTCGCGAACATTGCCGCAGGCTGATGTTGGCCTGCACACAATCTGCGCAACGTTTCATCAAACTGGTATAGCCGCGTTTTTCTGTGCCGCGACCGTAGAACAAACAGATGTTGGCGAAAGCGTCCAATGGAAAGCGATTCAACTTGGAATCCCGACCACTCCCAATTACCAAGCTTTTCCAGACGCAGTCGCCAATTTATTCACTAACCGGACAAGAAAATACAAATACCTTCGGCACAAGGCGGATGTAGGATTGATTCCTGCCGGTGCAGTTGCCGAGGAGTTTTCAAAGGAGAATGTTCGCGTTGTTTTCCAAACACAATTCATGGCCGAGGTTTCAGACATCGACGGAATTCTCTGGGGACAGCAATATACTTATCCGCTCGAAATCAAGGAGAAGACTGTGGCCAAAGATAACCGGATTGGGGAATTTTTCGGACTGGATACCGGACCATTTGTAAAACTTGCATACTACGCAGCTAGGCGAGGCAACTTGAATTCGCTTTTCATTGTGCGCGAAATCGACAGTGTTGAAACCCGGCAGTTAGTAAATTGGTGGTTCATCAGATTTGAGGAGTTGGCAAAATTTGCATCGTGGGTATCGCGGGCGGGTGGAACTGGGATGGGAGGCGGAGCAAGCAGTGTTGTCTGTATTCCAAAGGCTGAATTTCTGCCTTTGACAAAGGAGAATCTTGATAAACTGTGAATCTTCTCCAGCTAAAATCATTATTTGTCCAAGCTGGTTGCACGAGGCTTTACGCGAAGCCGCTTGCGGAAAACGACAATTCAAAGAATCAAGTTTATTTCGGCCCCGACTTTCAGGCGCTGAATCTTTTTCCAAACACGGGGATTTTTCCAGACAGCAGCACCAAGAATCCAATCTTCAAAGCCAAGCTGCATTTTGGGTGGCTACAGCCAAACGCACAATTCGCAGAAGCACCGGGCGCGCAGTTGATTCTTTATCCGCAATATCCCGAAGTCCGTTTCTCTGGTTTCCTGAAAGGTTGCGCGGCTGCGCCTTCCGATTTGATGGCCGGCAGACTTACTGGCCGCGTTCTTTTTCTTGGCGTGACTTCTGACCGGCGCGTTTTTGGATTTGTCGTTGCAGTAAATTCGGAGATTGCTCGCGAGTTTCTGGCGGCACGGCTTGAACCAACGCTTGGCGTGTTCATGGAAATCACGCTCCCAACAATTCCCGGCAGTGAAGATTCCCGAACGCGATTACTCGCTGAATTGGGCCGTATTCATGAACTTGGCTGGATTGATTCAAAGCAGCTTGATTCAGATGGTCAGTTAAAACCCTGCACGGCTTCCCAATGCGGCGGTTTTACGCTGGAAGCAGAATTTGGCATTCCCAAAAACAGTTCTACCGAGCCAGATTTTCTTGGCTGGGAGGTAAAGCAGTATGGCGTGTCGGATTTTGAAAAGATTGAATCCGCCAAGCCCATCACCTTGATGACGCCTGAGCCGGACGGCGGCTTTTACAAGGAGCAGGATGCGGAGGCGTTCGTTCGCAAGTTCGGTTACGCAGACAAAAAAGGTCGGGTGGATCGGATGAATTTCGGCGGTCGGCATTTTGTGGGGCGACGTTGTCCACCCACCGGATTGACGATGCAACTGTCAGGCTTCAACGCGACGACCGGGAAGATCACCGATGCCAATGGGAAATTCGCGCTGGTGAGTGACGCGGGTGAAGTGGCGGCCTCATGGTCGTTCAAAAAGATACTCGAACATTGGTCGCAAAAACATACGAAGGCGGTTTATGTGCCATCGCAACGCCGGCTCGAACCACAGCGTCAATATGCCTACGGTAACAAGGTGCGGCTGGCGCAAAAGACAGATTCGCTCCGACTGTTGCGGGCTTTCGTTGCGGGCGCGGTGTATTACGATCCGGGCATCAAGCTGGAGAACGCATCTTCGGAGAAACCCAAGAACAAGAAGCGAAGTCAGTTCCGGGTGGCATCCAAAAACATCAACGTGCTCTACGAGTCGGTGGAAACGGTAGGAGTGTAAAAAAATCTAAAATTCTTCCTGGCAAGCGGCGGGAAACCTGGTAAACCAGAGGTGTATGAAAAATTCCATCTACATCCCGAACCATCTGCGTTCTGCCGGACGTGAATTGCGTCTCGCGTTAAAACAACCGCTCAACCAACTCTCACACGAAACATTTCTGCGCGCATGGTGCAGCGTGGCCTATCTGTTTCCAGGTTTGCATCCCGACGGATTTGAAGATGCGGACAGCGGCTGGCCGCGCGTTTTGAAACGCTTCGCCGCCGAAGCGTGGCGTCGCGCGGACGCTGGAGAACTGGCGGACGAAGAAATGTATCCAAGCGACGCCCAATGGTCTGGACTTTACGACCAGATGCACACGCATGAACCGGATGAAATGGAACGGCGTCTCGCGCTGGCCGCTGATTTCGGGGAACCGCTGAATGCCTGACGTTTTCACCAAAGCCAAGCGTTCGGAAGTGATGTCGCGGATTCGCAGTCGCGGCAACAAGGATACGGAGCTAGCTTTGGCAAAATTTTTTCGCCGGCACAAAATCATCGGCTGGCGGCGGAATCAAAAACTGTTTGGCAAGCCGGACTTTGTTTTTCCAAAACTCAGGCTCGCGGTGTTTGTGGATGGTTGTTTCTGGCACGGCTGTCCAATGCACACCACACAGCCGAAAAACAATCGTGCATTCTGGAAAAATAAATTCAACCGCAACAAAGCGCGCGACCATTTGGTGACACGCATATTACGTTCGCAAGTCTGGCGAGTATTGCGTATTTGGGAACATGAGCTTGCGCGCAAGAATGAAGAGCGGTTGTTAAGACGCATTCAACGCTTCATTCATTGATCCCGCCGTAAACGGGTCAATCCCTACTTTTCCTTCACGCGGCGGCTGAAACTTTCCGTGCGGCTGAGGCGTGACCGGCTGCCGTGGTTCTGGTTTTTCTTCACCGTCGCCGTGTTGCTGCTTTCGGCGATTGACCGTTACCACATCGTCTCCCAATTCAAACAGCGCGAGCGCGTCGTCATCATTGACCCCGCCGGCACTTATTACTTGAGTCCGTTGCTCCAGTTTTCGGAGGCCAGGGATTTGCATTTCCATTTTCGCGCTGAATCATTACGCTTTTGCAAATGAAAGGCATCGGCCAATTTACGATTTATGATTTGCGATTTACGATTGCATTGAAATGGCAGCCGGTTGCAAATCATCAATCATCAATCATCAATCAAAAATGAAGGGCATCATCCTCGCCGGCGGCGCCGGCTCGCGGCTGTATCCGCTCACGCTGGTCGCGAGCAAGCAGCTCCAGCCGGTTTTTGACAAGCCGATGGTTTATTATCCGCTCACGACGCTCATCGAGGGCGGCATCCGCGAGATTTGCCTGATCTCCACGCCGCACGATCTCCCGCGATTCCAGCAACTGCTCGGCGACGGCTCGCGTTTTGGCGTGACGATTGATTATCGCGAGCAGGCAAAACCGGCGGGCATCGCGCAGGCATTTCTCATCGCGGAAAGTTTCATCGGCAAGGACAGCGTGACGCTGATTTTGGGTGACAACATTTTTTACGGCGGCGATTCATTTTACAAGGCGTTCGCGGAATTCAAAAGCGGCGAGACGATTTACGGTTATCACGTTCACGACCCGGAATGCTACGGCGTCGTGGAATTTGATGTGGATGGAAAAGCGGTTTCCATCGAAGAAAAGCCGAAATCGCCGAAAAGCAATTACGCCGTGCCGGGACTTTACATTTGCGACAACTCCGTTGTTGAGATTGCAAAAAACCTGAAACCGTCGGCGCGCGGTGAGTTGGAAATCACCGCCGTGAACGTCGAGTATCTCAAGCGCGGCCAGTTGCGCGTGCAGCGGCTCGCGCGCGGTTTCGCGTGGCTGGACGCCGGCACAAGCAGCAGCCTGCACGAGGCGAGCGCGTATGTGCAGACGATAGAAAAACGCGCGGGCATAAAAATCGGCTGCCCCGAAGAGGCCGCATTCCGGCAGGGTTTTGTCTCGCTGGCGCAGTTGGAGAAAATAGTCGGCGCGATGCCGAACTGCGAATACCGTTCGTATCTTGAAAATGAAGTCGTGGCCGAGGCGAAACGTCTGCAAAAATAATTATGATTTTACTTCTCGGCGCATCGGGCTATCTCGGCGAGGCGTTTGTCACCGAATTGCGGCGGCGCAAAACGGAATTCACCACGCTGTCGCGGAAGCAGGTGGACTACACGCGCTTTGATTTGCTGCTGGAATTTTTGCGCGCGAAAAAACCGTCGTTCGTCGTCAACGCCGCCGGTTACACCGGCAAGCCGAACGTGGATGCGTGCGAACTCGACAAGGCCGGCACGCTGGTCGGCAACGCGCTGCTGCCGCAGACCGTCGCCCATGCGTGCGCGGCGGCGAAAATTCCGTGGGGGCATATTTCGAGCGGATGCGTTTATTCCGGCGCGAAAATTTTTGAGAACGGAACAGTGCGTGTTGAAAAAGACATGACGAAGCCGGGACTGCACGCGCTCGCGGAAAAAAAATCGCCGTCCATCCGCGGCTTCACGGAATTGGACGCGCCGAATTTTTCCTTTCGCGACCAGCCGTGCAGTTTTTACAGCGGCACGAAGGCGCTGGGCGAGGAAGCCATTGAAAACATTGGCGAAAGCTACATCTGGCGGCTGCGGATTCCGTTCGACGAATTCGACAACCAGCGGAATTACTTAAGCAAAGTTCAGCGCTATGCGAAGGCTTACGAGAACGTGAATTCCATTTCGCATCGCGGCGAGTTCGCAAAAGTCTGCCTCGACCTGTGGGAATGCCGCGCGCCGTTCGGCATCTACAACCTGACCAATCCCGGCTACGTCACCACGCGGCACGTCGTCGGGCTGATCGAAAAATATCTGAAGCCGGCGCGGAAGTTCGAGTTTTGGGCGAACGACGACGAGTTTTACAAAATCGCCGCGAAGACGCCGCGCTCGAACTGCGTCATGGACATCTCCAAGCTGCTCGCGACGGGCGTGAAAGTCCGCGACGTGGAGGAGGCGCTGGAACATTCGTTGAAAAACTGGAAACCGGAATAATTTTCAAACATGAATCTACTTATCACCGGCGGCGCAGGCTTCATTGGCTCGAACTTGATTCACCATGTCATTGACGATGCAAAGGTGACGAAACTCGTCAATCTCGACTGCCTGACTTACGCGGGGCGGCTGGAAAATTTGGAGAAAGTCGCCAAGCATCCGAAATATTTTTTTGAGAAGGTGGATTTGCGCGACAAGGCGGCGACGTTGCGCGTCGTCGAGCATCACGCCATCACGCACGTCATGCACCTCGCGGCAGAATCGCACGTGGACCGTTCCATCACGGGGCCGGGCGATTTCATCACGACGAACATCCTCGGCACGTTTAATCTACTCGAAGCGTGCCGCGAATGCTGGTTGAGTCCAAAGTCCAAAGTCCAAAGTCCAAAGTCAGAGGTGCGTTTCCATCACGTCTCGACGGATGAAGTTTATGGTTCGCTCGGCGCGACGGGTTTGTTCACGGAGACGACGCCTTATGCGCCGAACTCACCGTATTCCTCCAGCAAGGCTTCGAGTGATTTTCTGGTGCGCGCGTATCATCACACTTACAGTTTGCCGACGGTCATCACGAATTGCTCGAACAACTACGGCCCGTTTCAATTTCCTGAAAAACTGATTCCCGTCGTCATCCAAAGCATTTTGGCGCGCAAAAATGTCCCCGTTTATGGCGACGGCATGAACGTGCGCGACTGGCTTTACGTTCGCGACCACGCGGAGGCGCTGTGGACGGTTTTGCAAAAAGGAAAACTTGGCGAGACTTACAACATCGGCGGCCACAACGAATGGACGAACCTCCGCATCGTGGAATTGATCTGCGACACGATTGATGAATTTGCGCCGCAGCTCGGCGGCAGTTCGCGCAAGTTGATCTCCTTCGTCAAGGACCGGCTCGGCCACGACCGGCGTTACGCCATTGACGCCACGAAAATTCAGCGCGAGCTTGGCTGGACGCCGGCGCACAAGTTTGAAGATGGCATTCGCGAGACAATCCGCTGGTATCTCGACAACCAGGACTGGGTCAAGTCGGTCCTGAAAAAATAATTGTCTGAACGCTTTCGCCCGCCGCGCCATCAAACCACCAGATGAATCTGCGTCACGCCAAAATTTTCCTGCTGCTGGCCTCGGTCATTCTGGTATCCATGCCGGCGCGCGCCGCGACCGGGACAAATTCCCTGGTGTGGAACACGGCGGCTGACCGCGTGAGCGCCGACGTGCGCGGCGTGGCGCTGTGGCCGTTGCTGGAGGACATCGCGCACCAGACCGGCTGGCACATTTTTGTGGAGCCAGCCACGGCGCGGAACGTGGACGTGAAATTTTCCGGCCTGCCGTCCGGCGACGCGCTTCACAAGCTGCTCGGTGATTTGAATTTTGCCTTTGTGCCGCAGACCAACGGGCCGTCGCAGCTTTACGTTTTCACGACGCGCCAGGAAAATGCGACGCAACGCGTGCTGGCGCCTCCGGCTGCCAAAACCGGGCCGCAAAAGCACGTTCCCAACGAACTGCTCGTGAAGCTCAAGCCGGGCGCGGACATTGACGCGCTTGCAAAATTGTTCGGCGCCAAGGTAATTGACCGCAATGACAAGCTGGGCATTTACCTTTTGGAATTTCCCGATGCCGCCGCAACGGACGCTGCGCTTGCGCAAATGAAAAATAATTCCGACGTGGCCGCCGTGGATTACAATTATATTTTCGACCCGCTACCCGCGCCGCAGTCCGCCGCCAATCCGCTGGTCGGGCCGCCGAAACTGATGTTCGATGCGCCGACGGATGGCGATCCGTGCAATCCCATTATCGGCCTCATTGACACGCAAGTGCAGACGCTCGGCAACGGCCTCGACCAATTCTTGATGAAGCCGATTTCCGTTGTCGGTGATGTCGCGCCCGTCACGGGAACCATCACGCACGGTTCCGCCATGGCCGGCACGATTGCGGATGCGCTGGCACAGTCTTCTGGCGGACACACTTCCGCCCGTATTCTGCCGGTGAATGTTTATGAATCGGGCGATACCACGACCACTGGTCACCTGATTCAAGGCGTGGTGGCGGCGGTGAACGGTGGCGCCCGCGTCATCAACATCAGTGCGGGTGGCACAAGCGACAGCCCGGTTTTTGACAGCGCGATACAGCAATACATCGCGCAAGGCATCATTTTTTTTGCCTCCGCCGGAAATACGCCCGTCAACACACCGACGTATCCGGCGGCGGTTCCCGGAGTGAACGCCGTGACCGCGCTGGGCGCGCCCGGCCAGCTTGCATCGTATGCCAACTACGGAAGTTTTGTGGAGATGGCTTTGCCCGGCACGAGCTACGTTTTTCTTGGCAATCAAGCTTATGTCGTGCAGGGAACTTCGCCGGCGGCGGCTTATGCCTCGGGCATTGCGGCTGGAACGAAAACCGTGAATTGCGCCGGCTGGCCGCAGATCATCTCTGCAATGACGCAGAAATTTCCCGTGCCGCAAAATTAAAAGCGGCTCCGAATTTAGTGCGAGCGGCAGCCGTATTTTGCGAACGTGCCGAGGAAGACGCCGAGCGCGGCGATGAGCAGCCACGGCCTGCCCTTGAGCAGCTCAACGATGCCCCAGGCGATGAAGAACGTGAACAGCAGGAACACAAGAATGGCCAGCGCAAATTTCATCCGCACAAATTGTAGCGGCTCCATCTTTTCTTGCAAGCAATTCGCCTTGCGTTGCAGCCGCAGTTTTACGGGCTTGTCTCGCGGATGTTTTTCGAGAATAAATCCGTCATGCAAAACAAAACCGTGCTCGCGTTTCTCGATGAAGTTTATGAAGACCTCGAACTGTGGTATCCCAAATTGCGGCTGGAAGAGGCCGGTTACGCGTTGAAATGCGCCGCGCCGGAAATCAAAACCTTCGCCGGCAAGCACGGCTATCCCGCCACGTCGGACTTGCTTTTGAAGGACGCACGCAGCGAGGATTTTTGCGGACTGCTCGTGCCGGGCGGTTTCATGCCGGACAAATTGCGGCGCGACGCGAAAGTGCTTTCGCTCACGCGCGAATTTTTTGAACAGGGAAAACTCGTCGCGTTCATCTGCCATGGCGGCTGGATCCCGGTTTCGGCAAAAATTCTGAAAGGCCGCCACGTCACCGGCTCGCTCGGCATCAAAGACGATCTGGAAAACGCCGGCGGCATCTGGGTCAACGAGCCGGTCGTCGTGGATGGCAATTTGATTTCCAGCCGCACGCCGCGCGACCTCGCGCCGTTCGCCGCCGCGATGGTGAAATTTCTCGACGCGAACGCGCGATGAACGACTTCGGAAAATTTTTCGTCATCGCCGGACTGCTCACCGCCGCCGTCGGCGCATTGCTTTGGTCGGGCGTCGGCAAAAGCTGGCTGGGCCGGCTGCCCGGCGACATCCATTATTCCAAGGACGATTTCAGTTTTTATTTTCCCATCGTGACGTGCCTGCTCGCCAGCGCGGTTCTGACGCTGCTGCTGTGGCTGTTCCGAAAATGAGCCGCGTTTTCGTCATTGAATTATTTTCCACAGCGCTTAAAATTTCTGCATGGATAATTCACAGCCATCGCAACTGGCGCAATACATCCCGGTTTTGTTTCTCCTCGCCGCCGCCGTCGGTTTCGCGGCCAGCACGCTGGTGCTTTCCATTCTTCTCGGCAAATTCGCCAAGTCTTCCAAGGCCAAGGACGCCGCTTACGAGTGCGGCAAGGATCCCATCGGCGACAACAGCGGCCGCTTCTCGGTGAAATTCTATCTCGTCGCCATGCTGTTCATCCTGTTCGACATCGAGGTCGTCTTCATGTATCCGTGGGCCGTCGTTTATCGCGACATGCTGGCCGAGCACGCCACGCGCAATTTGATTCTCGGCTCGATGATTTCGTTCCTCGGCATTTTGTTCGCCGGCTACATTTACGCGCTCAAGAAAAAGGCGTTCGACTGGAAGAGTTGACTATTCGTTGAATGGTTAAACCGCTATATCGGTTTCCGCTTCGACGATTCAACCATTTAACGATTCAACATGGCCTCAATCAAATTCGGCACCTCCGGCTGGCGCGAAATCATCGCGCGCGACTTCACTTTTGAAAATGTCCGCCTCGCCACGCAGGGCATTGCGGATTATTTGAACGCCAAACTGCGAAATCCGAATTCCGCGATTCACGGACGCAAACCGGTTTTGATTCTCGGCCACGACACGCGATTTCTGGCACGTGAATTTTCCCTGGCGGCGGCGGAAGTTCTCGCCGCGAACGGCATCGAGCCGCTCCTTTGCTACCGGGACACACCCACGCCGGTGATTGCCTTTGCGATTCGCCACCACAAGGCGATTGGCGGCATCAACATGACCGCCAGCCACAATCCCGCCGAGTATCAAGGACTGAAATTTTCCACTTCCAATGGCGCTCCGGCAACGCCCGAAGTGACGAAACAGATCGAAGCGAACATCGTCAAGTTGCAGGCGGCAAATTGGGCGTTCGGCGGCGCGGCCATAGGAACTTACCAGTGCAGAACTTTCAATCCGCAGCCCGCGTATTTCAAACAACTGCACAAGCTGATTGAATTTTCAGTTTTGAGAAAAGCTAAATTGAAAGTCGCGCTCGATTTCAGCTACGGCACGGCGCACGGCTATCTCGACAAACTGTTTGAAAGCGTCGGCGCAAAAATCACTTTGTTTCACAACGAACTGAATCCGCTTTTCGGCGGCCATCATCCCGAACCGAACGCCGAGAACATGGCCGTCGTTAGCAAATTTGTCCGCAGCGGCAAGGCGCAGATCGGTCTGGGCACGGACGGCGACGCGGATCGTTTTGGAATTGTTGACAAGGACGGAACGTGGCTGACGCCGAACCAGATTCTCGCGCTCGCGCTTTATCATCTTAAAAAAAATCGCGGCTGGACGGGCGCGGTCGTCCGCACCGTGCCGACAAGTCATCAGGTGGACGCCGTCGCGGAATTGCTCGGCGTGAAAGTTTATGAAACGCCCGTCGGCTTCAAATACATCGGCGAAATCATGGAGCGCGAGCCGGTCATCGTCGGCGGCGAGGAATCCGGCGGCTTGAGCGTGAAAGGCCATGTGCCGGAGAAGGACGGCATCCTCGCTTGCCTCTTGATGGCCGAACTTGTCGCGACGGAAAAGAAATCGCTCGGCCAGATTTTGAAGGAACTCGCGAAACAGATCGGCGAATTTTACAGCGACCGCATCAACATCTCCTTCTCGCCGGAGAAAAAGGAAGCCCTGCTGAAAAAACTCGGCAGCGGCCTGACCAACATCGGTGCATTCCCGGTGGAAAAATTCATCACCACCGACGGATTCAAATTTCTCCTGCCGAACAACGAATGGGTCGCGTTCCGCGCGAGCGGCACCGAGCCGCTCATCCGCTGCTACATTGAAGCCAAGACAAAGGCGAATTTGAAGAAGCTCGACGCCGCGTGCCGGCAGCTGCTGGCGGCGTGAATTGGCCGCTTGCCAACCCCGGCAACCGGCGATACTTTTCAACCATGACCGTTGCACTGGCCAGAGATGTTGAAGATTTCCTGCAAGATCAGGTGCGTTCCGGTGTTTGCGCCGACGCCAGCGAACTCGTCAACGATGTCATCCGTTCCCTCCGCGAGCAGCGGCGGAAATTCTTCGACATCACGCCAGAATTGGAAGCGTGGCTGCTCGAAGCGGCAGACAAACCCGTGACGCCGCTGACGAAAGCCGACTTCAACGCCATCCGCCAAAAAACGCGCGCCAAAATCTCCGCCGCATGAGCGCGCACAAGTCCGAAGATTTCATCTCGGACGTGGAACGCCAGTTCGAGTGGTATGCAGTCAACGCCAACTGGGAAATCGCCGAACGCTACCTCGACGCCGTCGAAGCCGCTTGCGAATTGCTGGCTCAACATCCGCAACTCGGCCCGTGCGCCGGATTTTCCCATCCGCGACTGCGTGACTGGAGGTTCATCGTCGTGTTCCGTCCATTTCAAAAACACATTCTCTTTTTACGAAATTCAAGGCAATGATGTGTGGCTGCGCCGCGCAATGCACGGCCACCGCGATTTGCCCCGCCGATTGGTCGAACCGCCGGAAGCCGGGTGAATTATTTTGCAGCCTTCCGCGCCAGCGGGACCGAACCGCTCATCCGCTGCTACATTGAGGCGAAGTCAAAATCAAATTTGAAGGAGCTGGACGCGGCGTGCCGACAGTTGCTGGCGGCTTAAATTTTTCACCGCAATGTGTGAGCAGCGGGGTCGCAGGCTGGCCGCAGACGGACATTTTTCAGGGTGCAATTTTCCTTTTCCGTTTTTGATGGATGTTGCGGTATGATTTCAAAGTAATCTTTACATGAACAAAACCGCGATGCGCTTTCCCCGCCTGGTGGCTTGCGTGGCGTTTTTCGCCTATGCGCTGACGGTCAGCCGGGGAGTCACGCTGGGCAGCCTGCCGCTGGCGTCAAAAGTCGCCGGTTGGGACTGGCTGCCAATGTCGAACCAGCCGTTGACGTGGCTGTTGACGCTGCCGTTGCATCTGCTGCCGGGCGGCTGGATTCCCCTCGCGCTGAATCTTTTTTCCGCCGTCATCGCGGCGTTGATCCTGGGCGTGCTGGCGCGTTCAATCGAACTGCTGCCGTGGGATTGTCCGCCGGACGCGGAAAAAATCTGGATTGTCAGACTGCCGGTGCTGCTGGCGTGCGCGGGATGCGGGCTGGAATATAATTTCTGGCAGCAGGCGACGGCGGCAACGGGCGAGATGGTGGATTTGCTGCTGTTGTCCGCAGCCATCTGGTGCCTGCTGGAATATCGCGTGGAGAAAAATCCGCGCTGGGTGAACGCGGCGGCGCTGGTGTGGGGACTGGGCATGGCGGAAAACTGGGCGATGCTGCTGACGCTCCCGCTGTTCGTGGCCGCGCTGATCTGGCTGCGGGGAATGAGATTTTTCAGGCTGAATTTTCTGCTGCGGATGGCGCTGCTGGGACTGGCGGGATTTTCCATTTACGCGTTGCAGCCGCTGGCGAACTGGCTGACGCCCCATTCGCCGTGGGGTTTCGGCGATGCGTGGCTCGCGACATTGCGCTCAACAAAATCCGTCTGCCACACGCTCTACGACGATTTTTGGCGGTCGCACCGGCTGATGACGGGAGCGGTGCTGCTGTATTTCCTGGTGCCGACGCTGCCGTGTTTTGTGCGGATTAAAAACGAGGCCGCGTCCAACCTTTCAAAACTGGACCGGTTTCAAATCTGGATTTACCGGGTGTTGCGCGTAGCGCTGCTGCTGGCGTGCCTGTGGCTGGCGTTCGACCCGGCAATCGGCCCGCGCGAAATGATCCGGCAGCAGCTTGGCATCGAACTGCCGCTGCTGACCTTCGATTATTTGAACGCGCTGGGCATCGCGTTTCTGGCGGGAAACCTTTTGTTCGCCTCGCAAATCCAGCCGCAACGCCGCCCGCGCACGGCGGTCCAGAAATTCAATTCACAGCTGCGCCACGCCACGCCGTTGCTGCTGGTCGTGCTGTCGGCACTGGTCGTCACGGGATTGCTGGCGCGCAGCCTGCCGGCGATCCTGCTTGTGAACCGGCAGCCGTTGCAGGAGTTCGGCGCGCTGATCGAGCGTTCGCTGCCGGCGGGCGGCGGCATCGTGCTGGGCAATGACGCCACCAAGCTGGCGGTGTTGCAGGCCGTGCTCGCGCGCCACGGAGAAGGGCGGCGCTGGCTGGTGGCGGACACGCGGCTGCTGCCGGATTCAAAATACCGCGACGCGCTCGAACGCAAATTTCCCGCCGGCTGGACCGGCGATAAAAGCCGGCGCGAACTCGACTGGCAGGAACTGCTTCCGGTGCTCAATCATTTGTCGCGCACGAACCGGCTCTTTTATTTGCAGCCGGAAGCGGGCAATTTTGTTTTCGAGGCTTTTTTTCCGCAGCCGCAGGCCGCCATCCATGAACTGAAGCGTTACGAAACGATCAGTTTCTACGGCCCGCCGCTGCTGTCACGGCAAATCCAGGAAAACGAAAAATTCTGGGACGACGCGTGGCGCGATGAATTCCAGCCGATCAACGAACTGTGTTCGCAATGGCCGCCGGCGTGGACGAAAATTTTTCCGCACCGGTTTGCCCTCGCGCCGGTCGCCCCCGGCCAGAGCCGGCTGCTGGGCCGGTGGTTTTCGGCCATGCTCGACCAGTGGGGCGTGGAGCTGCAACGCAATGGAAAATTTACCGAGGCGCACCGGCGTTTTGAGCAGTCACTGGCGCTGAACGGCAACAACCCGGCGGCGCTGGTCAATCTCCAGAGCTGCACCAATCTGCTGGCCGGGAAGGCAATGGGGCTGGCCGGCGCCGCGCAGGTTTCCGAAGCGTTCAGGAGCATCGGGCAGGTCCAGCAGGTGATCAATGCCTGCGGGCCGTTTGACGAGCCGGTCATGTGCTGCATGCTCGGCGACGCTTGCGCGACCGCCGCGTGGCCGCGCCAGGCCTTGCAGGAATTCGACCGCGCGACGACGCTCGCGCCGGATTCCGTGGCGCCGAAACTGGCGATGGCGAAGATTTATTCCCAATACCGCATGGACGGAAAAGTTTTTGAACTCGTCAATCAACTGGGCAGGAAGGAAACCAATTCACCGGCGGCCCGCGATCTGGAACTGGAGTTGTCCCTGCTCGAAGCCAAATCGTGGATGTCGCAGACCAATCCCGCGAGAGCGGACAAAATCCTGCAATCCATCCTGCGGCAGCATCCGGGCGAAGCGCCGGTCCGGCAACTGGTGTTCGAGACGTATCTGGCCTTTGGCGAATACACCAACGCATTGGAGCTGGTGGACGGCCAGTTGGCGAAGGAACCGGACAGCGCCGCCGAGTTGAACAACAAGGCGGGCATCCTGATCCAGACGCACAACTCAGCCGCCGCCATCCCGATTCTCGACCGGGCGCTGTCCATCACGAACGTCCCCGCGATCCGCCTCAACCGCGCCATCGCCTATCTTGAAACGCAGGATTATCCGGCGGCGGAAAAGGATTTGCTGCTGCTGGAAAGTTCCGATGCGGACCGGGTCAGCGTCGAGTTTGGCCTGGCCGAAATCGCCGGTCATCGCCATGACACCAATGCCGCCATCCGCCATCTCGAACTCTGCCTTTCCAACGCGCCGTCCGAAAGCGCCACCGGGCAGGAGGCGCGGGCAGATTTGGAAGCCTTGAAAAATTCCGCGCGCCGCTGACGAAACTTTTTTCAAATCCGGCGCAAAAAATTCGTCGCGCCTTCTGAATCAGCCTCTGGAAAAATTGAATTCTAATGGGCAAATTTCCGTTATTTATGAAAACATTTATTGCGTGCGATGGAAATTTGGGTAAGAAATATGTGAACGCAGGCTTATTTGCCGAACGATGACCAGCAACTCAACGCAGAAAACTAATGACCGGCACGCGCAGACGCTGATTTCCGCGCCGCCAAAACAGGGACTTTACGATCCGCAATTCGAACACGATGCTTGCGGACTGGGCTTCGTCGTCAACATCAAAGGCAGGAAATCCCACCAGTTGGTGAGCGACGCGCTGCAAATCCTGGTCAACCTCGATCATCGCGGCGCCGTCGGCTGCGAGCCGAACACCGGCGACGGCGCGGGCATTCTCATTCAAGTGCCGCATGAGTTTTTTGCCGCCGAAACGGCGAAGCTCGGCTTCGAACTTCCCGCGTCCGGCCAATACGGCGTCGGCCAGATGTTCCTGCCAAAAAATTCAGACGAACGCGAAGCGATAAAAAAGGAGTTCGCCAAAATTATTTTCGACGAAGGCCAGACGGTGCTCGGCTGGCGCGACGTGCCGGTGGACAATTCTTCGCTCGGCAAAACTGCCGTCGCCGCCGAACCGTTCATGGCGCAGGTGTTCGTCGGTCGCAACGCGGCCATCAAGGACGACGACGCCTTTGAAAGAAAACTGTTCGTCATCCGCAAGGTCGCGGAGCAGCGCATCCGTTACGGCAAAACTTTTGCGGGCGGAAGATGGTTTTACGTTTCCAGCCTGTCGGCGCGCACCATCACTTACAAAGGAATGTTGATGTCCGAGCAGGTCGAGAAATATTATCCCGATTTGCGCGACGCGACGATGAAGACGGCGCTCGCGCTCGTCCATTCGCGTTTCAGCACGAACACTTTTCCGAGCTGGGATCGCGCGCATCCAAACCGCTTCATCGCGCACAACGGCGAAATCAACACGCTGCGCGGCAACGTGAATTGGATGAAGGCTGCCCAATCAAATTTCAAATCGGCGGTGCTCGGCGACGACATCAAAAAAGTCATCCCGGTCATCAACACCGACGGCAGCGACTCCGCGCAATTTGACAACTGCGTCGAACTGCTCGTCATGGCGGGCCGCGAGCTGCCGCACGCGATGATGATGATGATTCCCGAGCCGTGGGAAAATCATGAGAGTATGGACGCAGAGCGCCGCGCGTTTTACGAATTTCATTCCTGCCTCATCGAGCCGTGGGACGGCCCGGCCTCGATGGCGTTCACCGACGGAATCCGCATCGGTGCGTGCTTGGATCGAAATGGCCTGCGCCCGTCGCGTTATTACGTCACGAAAGACGATGTAGTTATTATGGCGTCGGAAGCTGGCGTGCTGCCGATTGCGCCGGAACGCATCGCCGTAAAGGGACGTTTGCAGCCGGGCAGAATGTTTCTCGTGGACACGCGCGAAGGCCGCATCATCGCGGACGAAGAACTGAAGAAAAAATATGCCGGCGCGCATCCGTATCAACAATGGTTGAATGAGCATCACGTCCTGCTCGAAAACCTGCCGGAGCCGTCGCAGCATACCGAACCGTCGCACCGTAAAATTTTGCAGCAGCAGCAGGCGTTCGGCTACACGTTCGAGGATTTGCGTTTCATTGTCGGCCCGATGGCGAATGACGGCGTGCAGCCGCTTGGCTCGATGGGCACGGACACGCCGCTGGCTGTGCTCTCGAACAAGCCGCAGTTGCTCTACAATTATTTCAAGCAGTTGTTTGCGCAGGTCACGAACCCGCCGATTGACCCGATCCGCGAAGAGATCATCACCTCGACGTTCACGATGGTCGGCTCGCGCGGTGGTTTGCTCGAACCGAAGCCGGAAAGCTGCTCGGTCATCCGCCTTGAACAGCCGATCCTGACCGACGAGGAACTGGACAAGCTGCGTTTCATTGACAAGCCCGGTTTCAAATCGGAGACAATTTCAATTTTGTTCAACGCCGCCGACGGCGCGAAAGGATTGGAAGCTGCACTGGAAAAAATGTTTGCCGCCGCCGACGAAGCCATCAAGGACGGCGTGAACATTTTGATTTTATCCGACCGTGGCGTTTCGCCCGAAATGGCGCCCATCCCTGCCCTGCTCGCCTCGGCGGGTTTGCATCATCATCTCATCCGCAACGGCACGCGCGGACGCACCGGCCTCGTGCTGGAATCCGCCGAGCCGCGCGAGGTGCATCATTTTGCCCTGCTCATCGGCTACGGCTGCAGCGCCATCAATCCGTATCTCGCCTACGAGACGATTGACGACCTCATCAAGGAAGGCCTGCTGGAAAAAACCGACCACAAAACGGCGGTGAAAAAATTTGTCACGGCCGCGATCAAAGGCGTCGTGAAAACGATGGCCAAGATGGGCATCTCGACGGTGCAAAGTTATCGCGGTGCGCAGATTTTTGAAGCCATCGGACTTAACAGTGACGTGGTAGAAAAATATTTCACCTGGACGCCGTCACGCATCCAGGGCGTCGGCCTCGATGTCATTGCCGAGGAAGCGCTCTCGCGTCATCGCCGCGCTTTCCCGCGCGAGTCGGTCGCGGAACTTGACGCAGGCGGCCAGTATCAATGGCGCGACGGCGGCGAATATCACCTGTTCAATCCGCAGACGATTCACAAATTGCAGACCGCCTGCCGCCTCGGCAGCGAAAAAATTTACCGCGAATATGCCGAACTGGTGAACAACCAAGCGAAAAATCTTTGCACCTTGCGCGGGCTGCTGGATTTCAAGTTTGTCGAAAAGCCATTGCCGATTGAGGAAGTGGAATCGGTCGAGGAAATCGTCAAGCGCTTCAAGACCGGTGCGATGAGCTACGGCTCGATTTCAAAAGAGGCGCACGAAACGCTCGCCATCGCGATGAACCGCCTCGGCGGAAAATCCAACACCGGCGAAGGTGGCGAAGACCCGGCGCGCTACGTTCTCGAAGCGAACGGCGACTCGAAAAATTCCGCCATCAAGCAGGTCGCGTCGGGACGTTTCGGCGTGACGAGCTACTATTTGACGCAGGCGCGCGAGCTGCAAATCAAGATGGCGCAGGGCGCGAAGCCCGGCGAAGGCGGCGAATTGCCCGGCAAAAAAGTTTTCCCGGAAATCGCCCGCGTGCGCGGCACAACGGCAGGTGTCGGTTTGATTTCACCGCCGCCGCACCACGATATTTATTCCATCGAGGATTTGGCGGAGCTGATCCACGATCTGAAAAATTCAAATCGCAACGCGCGCATCAGCGTGAAGCTCGTCGCCGAAGTGGGCGTTGGCACAGTCGCGGCAGGCGTCGCCAAGGCTCACGCGGACGTAGTTTTGATTTCCGGTCACGACGGTGGCACCGGCGCGTCGCCGCTCTCGTCCATCAAGCACGCCGGCGGCCCGTGGGAACTCGGTGTGGCCGAGGCGCACCAGACGCTTGTGCTGAACAATCTTCGCAGCCGCATTTATGTCGAGGCGGACGGCCAGATGAAAACCGGCCGCGATGTGGCGATTGCCGCATTGCTCGGCGCGGAGGAATTTGGCTTTGCCACCGCGCCGCTCGTTGTGATGGGCTGCATCATGATGCGCGTCTGCCATCTGAACACCTGCCCCGTCGGCGTCGCCACGCAAGACCCGCGTTTGCGCAAACGCTTCACCGGCGAGCCGGAACACGTCGTGAATTTCATGCGTTTCATCGCCGGCGAGTTGCGCGAGATCATGGCAAAACTTGGTTTCCGCAAGTTGGAAGACATGGTTGGCCGCACGGACAAATTGTTTCCATGGAAGGCGATTGAGCATTGGAAGGCCAACGGCCTCGACCTCACGCCGATTTTGTATCAGCCGGAAATGGGCGCGGACGTTGGGCGTTTCCGCTCGCAGGATCAGGATCACGGCCTCGAAAAATCTTTGGACGTGACCAAGCTGCTCGACATCTGCAAACCGGCGATTGAGCGCGGCGAAAAGGTTCGCGCTGAACTTCCGATTCACAACGTGAACCGCGTCGTCGGCACGATTGTCGGCAGTGAAATCACCAGGAAACACGGGCCCGCGGGCTTGCCGGAAGACACCGTGCATCTGAAATTCAACGGCAGCGCCGGCCAGAGCTTTGGCGCGTTCATGCCGCGCGGAATGACGCATGAGCTGGAAGGCGACGCGAACGATTATTTCGGCAAAGGCTTGAGCGGCGGCAAACTCATCGTGTATCCGCCGAAAGGTTCAACCTTTGTCGCGGAAGATAATATCATCATCGGCAACGTGGCGCTTTACGGCGCGACGGGCGGCGAAATTTTTGTGCGCGGCATGGCGGGCGAACGCTTTGGCGTCCGCAATTCCGGCGTAAATGCCGTCGTCGAGGCCGTCGGCGATCACGGCTGCGAATATATGACTGGCGGACGCGTTGTGATTCTTGGCAAGACCGGGCGCAATTTTGCCGCCGGCATGAGCGGTGGTGTCGCCTACGTTCTCGACGAAGCCGGAGATTTTGCGACGCGTTGCAACATGGAACTCGTCGGCCTCGAAAAACCCGATGACGAGGATTTTGCGACGCTCAAGACGGCGATCGAAGAGCACGCGATCAACACCAAGAGCACCCGCGCCGCGAAAATTCTCGCGGAGTGGAGTTCGTTCGCGCCGAAATTTGTGAAAGTGATGCCGCAGGATTACAAGCGCGTGCTGCAATCGCTGAAGAAAGTGCAATCGCAAGGCTTGAGCGGCGAGGACGCGATCATGGCCGCGTTCGAGGAAAATGTGAAGGGCGGACATTGAATTAATCAATTTGGAAACCTAAAATAAAAGATGGGAAAACCAACCGGATTTTTAGAATTTCAGCGCGAACTGCCGACCGACCGTTCGGCGGGCGGGCGCATCGCCGACTGGAAGGAATTTCATCATCACCTGCCCGAGGCCGACCTTAAGAAGCAGGGCGCGCGCTGCATGGATTGCGGCATTCCGTTCTGCCACACCGGCCAGCTCGTCAGCGGCATGGCCAGCGGCTGCCCGATTCACAATCTGATTCCCGAATGGAACGATCTGGTTTATCGCGGGCTGTGGAAAGAAGCGCTCGAACGCCTGCACAAGACGAATAATTTTCCTGAATTCACAGGACGCGTCTGCCCTGCACCGTGCGAAGGCTCGTGCGTTTTGGGAATTAATAATCCGCCGGTCACGATCAAAAACATTGAACAGGCCATCGCCGATCACGGCTGGGCGAACAATTGGATTGTTCCAGAAATTCCCAAAAAACGAACGGGGAAAAAAGTTGCCGTCATCGGCTCCGGCCCGGCGGGAATTTCCGCCGCGGCGCAATTGAACAAAGCCGGCCATCTCGTCACCGTGTTCGAGCGCGCGGATCGTCCCGGCGGTTTGCTCATGTATGGCATCCCGAACATGAAGCTCGATAAAAAAGAAGTTGTGGAGCGACGCATTGAATTGATGAAACTGGAAGGCATCAAATTTGTCTGCAACACCGAAATCGGAAAAAATTATCCGGCGGAAAAATTGTTGAAAGATTTCGACGCGGTGATTTTGGCGACCGGTGCGACCAAGCCGCGCGATCTGCCGATTGAAGGCCGCCAGTTGAAAGGCATCCACTTCGCGATGGATTTTCTCACGGCGAACACGAAGAGCATTTTGGATTCGCACAAGAACGGGGATTTCATTGACGCGACCGGCAAGGACGTCATTGTCATCGGCGGCGGCGACACCGGCACGGATTGCGTCGGCACTTCGATGCGGCACGGCTGCAAATCGCTCGTGCAGGTGGAGATTTTGCCGAAGCCGCCGCTCGAACGCGCCAAGGATAATCCGTGGCCCGAATGGCCGAAGACTTACAAGCTGGATTACGGCCAGGAAGAAGCCGCCGCGAAATTTGGCGCCGACCCGCGCGTTTATCTGACGACCGCGACGAAATTTGAAGGCGACGGAGCTGACGGTAAAAGTGGCCACGTCAAAGCCGTTCATCTCGTGCAGATCGAATGGACGAAGAACGACAAAGGCCAGTTCATCCCGAAGAATGTTCCCGGCACGGAAAAAGTTTTGCAAGCGCAACTCATTTTGCTCGCGATGGGTTTTCTCGGACCGGAACAGCCGTTGCTTGAATCGCTCGGCATCGAACGCGACGCGCGCAGCAATGCCAAAGCCGAATTTGAAAAATACACGACGAACATTCCGAATGTTTTTGCCGCCGGCGATTGTCGTCGCGGCCAGAGCCTCGTCGTGTGGGCGTTCAACGAAGGCCGCGGCGCGGCGCGTGAATGCGACCGCTACCTGATGGGCGCGACGGATTTGCCGTAACACGTTCAACTTTCAAGAATCGCCGTGGCCGCCGCGTAGTTTTCCGTGTGGCTCAAGCTGACGTGCAGCCGCTGCGCGCCGCGCGCCGCGAAAAGTCCGCTGCCCTTGCCGTGCAGCACCACGAACGGTTCGCCGGATTCTTGGCGGCGGATTTCCATGTCCTGCCAGCCGAGCTGCGCGCCGATGCCCGTGCCGAACGCCTTGGAGACGGCCTCCTTCGCCGCGAACCGCGCCGCTAGAAACGGCGCGGGCTTCCGGTGCGACAGGCAATACGCGATTTCGTCCGGCAGCAAAATCCGGTTCACAAACCGTTCGCCAAATTTTTCATACGACGCCGCGATGCGCGCCACTTCAATGATGTCAATGCCCGTGCCGAGAATCATTTTGATTGACGATTGACGATTGACGATTGACGCGCAAGCAAACTCGCGGAGACGCCGCCGGTCAAGTTTCCGTGATGACGGTGTCGCTGTGTTCGTAGGCGGGGGCGCAGCAGCAGAGCAGGCGCAACGTTTCGGCGCCGGTGTTCCAGAGCTTGTGTTTCTGGCCGGGCGGAATCGCGATGGCGTCCCCTGCCCTGACGTCGCGCGTTTCATTTTCAATGCGGATTTTTCCGGTGCCGTGCGTGAGGAAATAAATTTCCTCGGCACGCGGATGAAAATGTTCCTGCGTCGCTCCGCCGACGGGCAAGCGCGCCTCGGCGAGACTTTGGTTGCGGATGGCGGAGTTGCGGTGCGCGAGCAGTTCGCGGATTTCCGAGCCGTCCTTGGTGGTGAACGGCGTCACTTCGTTGAGACTTTTGATGTCCATAAATTTTTGCTTCGCCTTCGATGAACGCACGGATGATTTTAATTCAAAAACCTTCCGGCAGCTTGAAAATTTTCGACCAGTCCATCTGGCCGAGCAACACGCCGGCGACAATCAGGATCATCGCAGCACAAAAGGTCGAGGTGATCGGCTCGCCGAGCGTGAAATACGCCCAGGTGGTGGTCGAGAGCGGGATGAAATTGTTGAAGAGCATGACTTCGCTGGTGCGCCAGTGGCGCAGCGCGGAATTCCAGAGCGCATACGGCACCACGCCGCCGAACAAAATGCAAAGTGCCTGCACGCCCAGATGCGGCGCGTCCACGACAAACCCGTGGGCGGCGATGATTTCGACCAAGCCGAACGGCAGCAGCCAGACGCCCGACATCCACATGGAATGTGCGGCGACTTCCACGCCGGGAATCTGCCGGCTCAAGAAACGCGCCTGCCAACTGTAGTTCGCCCAGAGCAGACTGGAGACCAGGCCGAGTAGTTCGCCGGGCAGGCTGGATTTTTCCGCGTGCAACGCCGGCCAGAACAGAACAATTACACCTGTTACCGCCAGCAGCGCCGCCGCGTAACGCCGCAGGCTCGCCCGGTTCCGGCGCGGACGTTCCTCGGCCAGCAGCGCCCAGATCGGCGACGCGCCGAGATACAGCGCGACGTGCGAGGCCGCCGTGAGTTTCAACGCCCAGCAAAACGCGACGATGTAAGCGGCCAGACCGAGGCCGCCGCGCAACCAGAGTTGTTTCCTCATGCCGGGCGCGAGCGGCTGGATTTTGCCGAGCCAGTTCGTGAACCGCAGCACGGCCAGCAGGATGACGCCGGCGAACAAAAACCGCACGCCGCCGGTCCAGATTGGCGGCCACGACGCAACGAGCCATTTGGTTCCGGCGTTGTTGCCGCCCCACAAAAAGACGACGAGGAGCAGTCCGCCGGCGATGGCGGTGTTGTTCTTTTTTTCCGGCACGCGGCGAAGTTAAGGCAAAGCGGGGAGAAAAGCAGACCGAAATTTGCGGCTGGCCGCGCCGAACCCGATTGAAGTTTGTCCCTGTCCGGTGTTTTTTAACGCCAGCTTGCCAGGATCACGGCGGCGGGTGAAAGATTGGCTCCGTAGGAGATCATCGCGCTGGTGTCCGTGATGTTTTGGGTTTCCAGTTCCGGCACGGTGAAGTAGTAGTCGGGCATGTCGGGATTGAGAATCAACTGCGGATGATAGCCTTTGGTCACCGGCCACTTTTCCACGATTTTGCTCCAGAAAACGGCGAGAATTTTGGAGCCGCTGCCCGGAACGTAATTATGCCCATCGCGCGATACTTGAACCATGCAGCGGAGCTGGTCGCCGATGAAGACCGGGAACACCCAGCGGTCCGCCGGCTTGAGCAGTGGCTTGACGGGCTGGCCGGGCTTGTAGCCGACGCAGTCTTGTTGCGTAATCGTGTAGATCGGAATGGCGTTGCCCAGCCGCGCGTCCTGCAACAAATCTCCCGGCATGAAACCATAGATGTCGGGATATTGGTTGGCCATGTCCATCATGCTGCCAAAGGCAAGTTGCGCGGCCTGCGACAGCTTATCCGCCTCGGAGAGCGTGACCGGCTGTTTGCGAACCGGCGGTTTTTCTGCGGCGGCCTGAACGGGCGATGATCTGATTTTCTCGCCCGTGATAAACAAGGTTGGAACCGCGACGGGAATCGTCTTGGAAACCACCGGCGCTGTCACCGGAACAACCACCGGAGCCGCCGTTGGAGCGGGCGTCAATTTTTCAATCGGCAACGGCACTGGATTTTTTTCAACGACCGTTTGTTTTAGTGCTGGCGTCACTGGAGCGGCCGTTGCCGCCGCCGTCACAGACACGGCATGGCTGGCCGCTGGCCGCAGTCGTGGATGTATCAGATGATAAAGATGCATCCAGTATAACCATGCGGCCACGGCGCATAAAACGGTCAAGGCGCCAAGATAGAGTTTCTTTTTGGCCGGCGATTCCGTCCGCCCAAAAAAGGAAATCGCAGCAGTAGAATAATTATATTTCATGCCGTGTGTTTGCAGTCATTACGAGATAAACCACTGTCCACATTAAGCACAATCCAAGCCAATGCAGCGTCCGTTCCCGTTCCGTGCGATCTGTTTCAAATTCATTGCTTCCCGCATTTTGCAGCCGATGGTTTGCGGAACTCGTCTGAAAAAAAGCCAGTTCATGTCCTGCAATCGGACATCGCCGTTTGATGGTGAAATTCGCCGGCGACCAAAGCCGCGCCCAGGTCGGGCGCAACAAGCAGATGAGCGATGCGGTGAAGCGGAAAAGCAAGTTGCGAATGAAACCAAATGTGAACTCAATGCGATGCGATTTTTCCCCTGCCACGCACCGGGCTGTTCACCGCGCAAAATTCCCCGCCGCCTCCAAGCGTGTGAGACGCATCATCGCACCAAAACCCGCGACACGATTATTCGTTAATTCCCCAATGTGCCTGGCGTTGCGATTCACGAAAGATGGCTTCCAAAACCGGCCCGACCGACGTTGCCCGCAACTCGATCTCCTCCATCACCTGTTCCGGGTCTTCCGCCATCAGCCTGACATCGCCCTCCGTGATCAGCAGATGAACCGTGCCGCCCGCGCCACTGGCACCAGTTGCCGTGTGTTGCATATGGTTCATGTCCGACACTTCATCACGATGAACGCAAATGCAAATTATTTTTCTCTTAACGTGGAACAGGCATTTCACCTGGACGCTGCGGGATGAATTTATTTGACCGGCGCGGTGAAGGACTTAATCTGCCGTCATGGATCATTCACCAGGATTTTTCAAGCTCGTGGCCGAGGCCAAAAAGCACGTCAACGAAATCAGCGTGGCCGAGGCGCGCGCCAAAATCGCCGCGCATCCCAAGGCCGTGCTGATGGACGTGCGCGAGGATCACGAATGGCAGGCCGGCCACGCGGCGGAGGCGGTGCATCTGGGCAAGGGAATTCTCGAACGCGACCTGGAAAAACTTTATCCCGACGCCGGCACGGAAATCATCATGTATTGCGGCGGCGGTTTCCGGTCGGCGCTGACGTGCGACGCGGCGCAAAAAATGGGCTACCGCAGCGTCCACTCGCTCATCGGCGGTTTCAAGGCAATGAAGGAAGCGGGCTGGCTTTTGAAAAACCCTTGACTTTACCGCTGCACGGTTTAATCAACTGGCAATCCTTTTTGTGAAAAATTGCCGTCCAACGTCGTCCGTCCCATGCGCAATTCAGCAGGGGCAAGGAACAGCTTCCGTCCCCGCTGGCCGAAGTCCAGCCCTTCTTCGTCGGGGCTCCGTCCCGTCAGGCCGGACTTCCGGCATGGTTTCCTTTAGGCTCGGCGTCGCGTGCCGGAGCTCCGGCGTGGATTCACTACCATCCGGCGTCAATTCCATACCATCCGGCACGCCAGCATTAAGCTCCGGCGTCAATTCCCTAAGCTCCGTCCCGCCGGCATTAACCTCCGGCGTTGCTTCCCGGAGACTAGGATTTTCACGCCGGAAACTACGTTTTTCATCCCCACCGTCCCTAAACCCATTAAATACCAGCAAGTTACCATCACCCGGCCTCGCGGCCACCCAAAGTAGCGCAGGCGTCTCGCCTGCCCGGCGAACATCCGGCTACGCGAACCAAGTCGCCGGAGCCGTTGGCGCTGGCCGTTCCGCTGTCGCGGTTCACGTCGCGAGTCGGCGGTGGCTCAGCTTTTTTCGTTAGGCGGCATTGACACAACAATAACTATGAAAAATATGAGCAGTTTGAAATTTGCAGATATGTGCATCGTGATTTCAGTAGTTATTGCTGCTGGCGTTGGCGTGCTTTACTGGCAGCACCTCAAGCATCCGAGCGATGCTCAAGTCAGCCGAATGTTGCAGGGGACATGGGCAGTGAGTTATGGCGACAGTGGCGACAAAGTTCACGTTGACGTTGAATACACAAACGTCATCGGCTCAAACGGTAGGTATTCACTCCAGCTTACCGACCCCAAAACCGGCAGCGTTGTTGATTTGGAAGGCACATTTCAAGTTAGCAACGGATATTTGATTGATACGATGACAAAGTGCAGTCGGACGAACGTGCAGGTTCCACATGTCTATCGAGGAAGAATTGTTCGTGCAGATAGTCGTGAGATGGTATTTGGTTTTGGTGATGGTGGTGCTGGAGATGTTCATTACAGGAAGATAACGCCATGATGTTTAGTTTCACATTTGTAGTGCGACAAAAGGGAGGGTGTTAGTAGTAGGCTTCATTGGGTGTCTTAAAGCCTAACCGAAGTCGAGGGCGATTGTTTAACTGTTCGGCAATGCGATCGCATTGCCGTTGGGTGAGGCGGCTCAGGTTCGTTCCCTTGGGGAGATATTGCCGGATGAGGCCGTTGGTGTTCTCGTTGGTGCCGCGTTCCCACGCATGATGCGGGGTGGCAAAATACACCTGCGTGTCCAAATAGTTTTTGCGCTTAATGCTTCAACCCTTTTGAACTCGAAAGTCAGAGAATTCTCAAATCATTTTTGAAGCACGGGCGAGTTGCGGATGACGACGCCGGAAACATTTTCAAACTTTGACGCGGCCACGCCGTCGGCGAGCTGCGCCTTGAAATTGTCAATCTCCAGTCCGTTCACATCCACGCATTCGATGGCCGGACGAAAATCATCCTTCTCAAAGCTCACGTTGATGTTCGCCAGTTCCAAATCCTTGACGTGGCGCGCAAAAAGTCCGTAGGCGGGCATGACGCCGCGCGGTTCGGGATAACCGGTGCCCAATTCCGGCGGCACCCGCGCCGCGTCACTGGTCGTCCCGCCGCCGTTGAAAATGAGCCGGATGTTTTCCAGGCGCACACCTTCGATTGGCTGTTCCGGCAGCCCGGCAATCTGGATGCCGCTCTGCCGGTCAACGCCGGTGGCGACGACATTGGAAATTAAAATGTTTTTCATGCGGCTGCTGGTCGTGAGATTCGGCGTGCGGTTGCGTTTGCCGGTGGTGATGTAAATGGGATAGCCCGCGACATCCATCATGGAAATGTTGTTGATGGTGATGTTTTCCATGATGCCGCCGTCCACTTCTTCGAGCGCAAGTCCTTTGCAGCCGCGAAACGTGCAGTTGGCGATGGTGCAGTTGCGGAAGCCGCCGCTGGATTCGGTGCCGAACTTGATGCGCCCGTTGCCGCGCTGCGGAATCATCCTGCCGTCGAGCAGCGTGCCTTCCCTGAAGCCGGAAACCTGGCAGTTCATGATGGTCAGGTTTTCCGTGATGACGGGCCGGCCGAGCGCGTAGGTGCTCTTGGGACAAAGCCCGTCGTCGTTGGGTGAATTGATGCGGCAGTTGGAGACGGTTGTGTTGCGGCAGCAATCAATGTCAATGCCGTCGCGGTCAGTGTCCATCGTCACGTTGTCCACCGTCATGTCCGTGCAGCCGGTGACGAGAATCGCAAAATGTCCGCCGTGAAAAATCGTGACGTCGCGGATCAAAACATTTTTGCAGAGTTTCAGCGCGATGGCCTTGTTGCCGAGGCGAACCGCGCCGTTGGCCGTTTCTGCGCCGTAGGTTTGCGAAGGATTTGCCCCCGCCACGGAAAATGCTGCCATTTCATCCAGCAGCCCGTCGCCGCGCACAAGGCCGCCGCCGTTGATCATTCCGTTGCCGCTGATGAAAACGTTCGTCAAATTTTCGCCCCAGACCAGGCTGTTGTGAAAATAACAATGGCCGCCGTCCTGATATGGATTGTTCGTCCACGGCTCGGTGAAATCGTAGGCGTTCAAATTTTGCGGCGCGCCCAGAATCGTCGCGCCCGCGTCAATGAACAGATGAATGTTGCTCTGCAAATGAATCGAGCCGCTCAAATAAGTTCCGGCGGGAACGAAAACCGTTCCCCCGCCGGCGGCGGCGGCGGCGTCAATCGCCTTGTTGATGGCCGGGCTGTCGAGGTTGGTGCCGTCGCCCAAAGCGCCGTAAGCGCGCACGTTGAAATAGTCTCCGGGCGCGGCATCGTTCGCGCGAACGAGTCGCGGCGTGATGAATAAAATTACGCCGAGCAAGAGAAAGTTCAACGCCGGAACACGCAACAATTGTTTTATCATGGGCGAATGGAACGGTTTTATAACCCTGTTTCCAGAAAAGCTCAAGCGCCGTCTGCGTTTGAACCGGCGGACATTCGTTCGATTGACTTGATGCGCCTTTGCCGGTTTGATTTTTCCTGCGCGTCACAAATCCGGCTGCATTTTGAATTGCTGAAGGCGTCCGCGCAGGGCGAAAGTAAGCGCCTTGACGGTGATCTCCGAAGTGAGGAACGGTTTCCCCATGAGGTCGTTTCCCCCGGCGCGGCTCATTTGGGTGCGCACATCAACGTCGTCAAAACGGGTCACAAACACCACGGGCGTGACGCAGTTGGGGATCGTCTCGCGAATTTTTGAGCAGACCTCAAACCCGTCCATGCCGGGCATCACCACGTCCAGAAAAATCACGTCGAACGTTTTTTCCGCAACCAGGGCGAGCGCCGATTCCCCGTTCTCCGCGCTTTCCGGTTTCTTAAAAAACATTTGCAGGGCGCCGACGAGAGCCCGGCGCGCGACGAGATCGTCATCCACCACCAGCAATTGGATTGGCGGATTCACGGCCAGATCCGGTTTTATTCCCGGCACCGACAATTCGTTGAGCAGATCCACGGCGGCGGCCACGGTGGCCAGCGTGGACGGCGTGGAATACTTGGAGTTCTCCAGCAGCTTCCTGAACAGCCCTTCCAGGGCGGCGCTCAATTGATAAGCCGGATGCACCGCCCCGGAGACGGCCTGGGAAACCAGCGAGTTGATGCGCAGAAAACCATCCGCCAGCATGGCCTGCCGCTGCTCCATGTCCGTGACCTGAAGAATCGTCTGGCAAAGTTCTTGCAACGGCCCGAGATTTTTTGACGCCCGGCTCAAGAACGTAGCGGCCACCTCGTCCATTTCCTCCGGCGACGGTGTGAAACCCGGCGGTAGTGCGCCGATGGTGGAACTCGCAACCAAACTCAAATCCTCCGCGAGCGGCAACGGCGCATCCGCCTCGTCCCTGCCCGGTTCGGGTGGCATCAGTGGCTGCTGATTGACCGCCTGGAGCCGTCCCTGCAATGCCAGCGTGAGGGCCTTGACCGTGAGTTCAAAGATGAGAAACGGTTTTCCCATGAGATCGTTGCCGCCGCTCAAGGTTGACTTTGCGCGCGCTTCGAAATCGCAGTGGGCGGTCACAAACACCACCGGGGTGTGGCGGTTGAGATCGGTGCCGTGAATTTCCGTGCAAAGCTCGAAGCCGTCCATGTCCGGCATTTGCACGTCGAGGAAAATCACGTCGTAAGCCCGCCCGGCTGCCTGAGCCAGGGCCGATTCGCCATCCTCCGCCAGGTCCGGCTGGCTGAAGGCATTTTTCAGCGCGAGAGACAGGGCCTGGCGGCTGATCAAGTCGTCGTCCACGACCAGAAATTTGAAGGGCCGTCGCGTCAGCAAATCCGGCTTCAAGCCCGGCTCGCACAAGCTGTCCAACAAATACAAACCGCCGCCGACAGCCCGCAGCGTGGAAGGCGTGACATTTCTGATTTTCCCGGTGAGCTGCTTGAGCAGCCCCTCCAAAGTCGAAGCCACCTGCCACACCGGCAGCGCTTCTGGAAAACCAGCCTCGCCTTTGAGCACACCCATCTCGAAACACAGGTTCGTCAGCATTATTTTCCGGGCCGGATCCCTGGATTCCCGGACGATGTCGTGAAGCAGTTTTCGCTGCGCGACCAGGCGTTGTTTCGTCCGCGCAAAAAATTCATTGGCCAGGCCCGCTTTTCCCTGCGAACGTGCTTCCGGTGTTGCGGACTGGCCGCTGCGGAACGTCGTTAGAAATTTGCCAAAGGCCTCCTCCTCCGCGCGCACGTTTGCCGAAGAATCCCGCCCGACGACCGGCGGGAGCGCCCACGGATTGAACCGCTGGTTGATGTCGGCGAGAACTTGGGGGGCAAATCTGCCGGCCAGCAGAAGTCCGGTCAAAGCCAGCGCAGCGGCAAAGAGCAGCGGCTTGAGAAACATTTCGGATTCATCGGCCGGAACCGGTGCCGGGGCCGGCGCCATTTTTCGACCGTTGACCAGATACGCCGTGGAAGCCCTGGGCACATTTGTGCCCGCCGCATTGGGAATCGCCAGACGCTTCCGGTGCTGCTCCTGCCGTTCTTTGATGATGGCGTGGTTTATATCCCATTGAATGGATCCCGGCTTCGGCATGGACTTCTGAAATTCGTATCCATTTGTGGAAGTGGCTCCGTTCAATGGCAGGCAGGCCAATCCCGACACGAGGAGAATCAAGAAATAATTTTTCCAGGACGGCTGTGCCGCAACAAGAACCGCCCGACGGACAAAACTTTTCGCCGTCATTGGCAACGGTTCAAATGAAACAAGCGGGGCAGCCGATGACGGATGCAGACTGGCCGCCAAGCTGTTGAATGACGATTTCTTTCCCATTTTCTGACGGGCATTGAATTCTGCTGAACGGGCGGACATTTGCGCCGGCTACGGAACCGCCGAGGCCACATTTTGGCCGGGAACGGCGTTGGCCCATTGAGTGCGGACCACTTTCAGCAAACTCGGTGTCTTTGGCGGAAGCTTTTTCGGGTCGTCGAAATTGGCGTCAAACGTCCAGTTGCGGGCGGGCGGGTCGTAATAGTGGTTGGCGTAGTTTATCCCTTCCCAAACATTGGTGGCATAGAGGCTCGGAAACATTTTCACCATTGAACCATTGTAAGTGAATATGGTCGGCCCCCAAGATTCCAAAAAACGCGGAAAATTTTCCATGCCGCCGCTGTATTGACCTTGGGTCGTCTCGACGGCACCGGTCAGAAAGGCGGCATTGACTGTGGTGGGTGAGGCAAAGTTCTCGTTAGCACTTTGCTGGTTCACGTCATGCCAACCTTCGGACAAAATTGTGATGGCATCGGCCACCAGGGAAGCCGGCTCGGTGGTGGAGGTGTTGTTGGTTCCCAAATATGCGGAGTTCGTCTGGTTATAGTTGCCGAGAACGTAGAGCGGACGCGCCGTGGCCACCGTAAGCCCGTTCGGAGGCAGTTGAAGGCCGTTCACCACCCGGACCGCACCGAGGCTGGTGCTCGGCAACGTGAGCGGAGTGCGCGTGTCCAAAATATAAATGGAAGACAAATTTAAGCCGCCGAGTATGGGGCGCAAACTGTTGTTGGTTGCGCTCCACGCCGTGAGGTTTCCAATATTTATATCAATCGGCTCGACCATCTTGCTCTCCCGCCCGTCATAGAAATTATTGGTGATTGAAACAAAGTTCGCCAACTCGGTGTTCGTGATGCTGGTCGCCCTGTTGTTAATTTCTACTCCGCTGGTGGCGCTGACGCCGCTGTCTGAAACCGTCACTATCATGTCACACTCATTGTAATAACGCAATTTGCCGAGCGGCGAGTTGGGGTCTTCGCCGGACGGCGGCGGCTCGATGATTTCCCGGACTGCTTCCGGGCTGTTGCTGCTTCCAATCGGCAGCGTCAGGGCCGCCACCGGAAAACTGGGGGCATTGGTTTCCACATATTCCACTCCGCCCCCTAGCGGGCCGCGAGTATCCAGCGGGTCACGTTGGAGCAGCACGTCCAAAACGGCGGTGACATCGGATTCAAACGTCAGAGAACTGTCCGGCTCCACATAAAGATGCCCGTTGGAATGCACCGGTCCGGTGACGTCGAAATGCTGGCCGCAACTGACTTCCATGTCGCCCGAAGAATACATGGCAAACTGGAAAATCGGAATGGTGTCCAGTTGCACTTGCTGCAGCACGCCGGCGGTGACATCCTGCACACTGGCGGTGTCTTTTGCGTGCGACACCACCGTATAAGTGGAGACATACCCGTTCAGGCCGGCGTAAGGCGGGTTTAAGGCGACGTATTTGTCCGAAGTCCCAGGCTGCACATAAGTCTGGCCAACATCACCGTTCCCATCATCGAACTGCCAGTTGCTCCAGTATGCGGAATCCGCCGTTGTGGGCGCCGTGCTCTGGCGATAGGTGTTCAGGTTGTTGTTGACCATACTTTCACCGCCATACAGAAAGTCCCGCGTCATCTGGCTCACCACTTTGTCCGTGGCCGCTTCCGCCGCCGCTTCCGACCGGATGTATTGGATGGAACGGTATGTCAGCCGGGTGCTGCTGGCCGACCATGCCATCGCCGCCGCCAGTATGGCCAGGGCGACGCCGCACATGATCATCGTCAGCAGCAGGGCGATGCCAGCCTGGCCTGGTTTTTGAAATTTTATGCGGAGGTTCATGTTCATTGCACGGCGCGTTGCGTCACCGCAGTTTCCAGCTTGTAATAATTCGCCGACTGCATGAAAAGTTGCGGCTGGTAGAATTCAAGGGTGAGGTGGATCACCTGGTTGTTCACGATGTTGGTCAGCACATTCCCCGAAATATCCTGCGCGGAAAAGGGCGCGATGTTGGTGACCGAATCGGCCAGGATCACCGTGTTGCCCGGCTGATCCGTCCGGCGGAAAGTCTGGTCCGCAAAATTGACAAAATAAAGGATGTAGTTGTCGGTGTTTGTAGTCGGTTGAATAAGCAGGGCGTTGCCCTGCTGCGTCTCCCCGTTCATCAACTGGGCGAAACCGCTGAGAGAACCGCCGTTCGTCATGTAGCCAACCTGCACGAAGCTGCAAGTGTGGATTTCATCCGTGAAATGTTCGGTCGTTTCGCGGGACCACCGGCTGACGTTGAGCTTGGTCTCATTCATTTGAAACATTCTCAAGCCGAACAAATTTGCGAAAATAATGCCAATGACCAAAAACAGGAACACCGTCAGCGCGATGAGAATTTCCGGCAAGGTGAAACCCCGGCTGCCCGCCGGCGTCCGTCCGTCTGAAAATGGAAATGTCAACTTCATTGGCTGGGCGCGCGGCAGGTTTCGATTGAGTTGGTGATCAGATCGGCTCCCCTGAACTGCCAGATGCAATCCACATGAATCAACCTGACCGGCGGCGTGGCTGAAATCTGGGCGATGGTTGTCTTAATCGTGGCCGACGTGCCCGCTGAATTGGTTCCGGGCAAGTCCAAGGTGACAGGCTCGTCGGGAAAATTCGTGGCCACCAACTGGTCCACCACCGGCCAGCTTGATGTGTCCCACTGGGCGCTCCGCGCCTGCTCCATTCGTTCCAGCGCCTTTGCATTCGCCGCCTGGGCCAGTTCAGCCTTGATTGCCGACGTCGTGCAGTAAATATATCCTGAAACAATTCCACCCAGCGTCAGCCCCGCAATGGCCAGGGCAATGACCACTTCAACCAACGTCAATCCCGCCCGCCCTCGCGGCGGGAATTGAACATTTTTTTGATTGCAAAGCCGAGTTTTCATCAAATTCCGACCTGTCCGTCAATCAGCGCGTTACCATGCTGCTCAACAAAAACCTCCGTATATCCTAGTTACCAACCCGAACATAGCAGGTTTCATGCTAATTTGAAATATAATAATCGCATTTCGGGATTATGCACTTCACAAAGACGGGATGAAAAACGGATGATTTGAACCGTTGTGCCGGTTTTTTACTTTTTGCGCTTGGCGTTCTTCTTTGGCTTGGACGGCTTGATCTGGGACACGCGGCGCATGATGTCATCAAAGCCCATGTCCAGATACAATCCGCCAGCCGGTTTGTGAGGTTTCGTTTTCACTGAATTATCTTTATTTTAATGGATTATGGAGCACCAAGCCCGACACTTTCGCGCGCCGTCGGGCTATTATCGTTGAAAACACTTTTATGTTCCTGCTCCCATTTTATCTCGGCTGCCTGCGCATTGAACGCACTCTGGATCGCCAATTTCTTCTGCCGTTCCTGCTCGGCTTGAGCGGCGGCGACGGAATCGAGATATTTCTGGTGGGCTGCAATCATTGCCGCCTGTTGTGCGGCGATTTTCTTGGAACTTGTGCCGATGGCGGCGAGGACGTTTGAATTTAATTCGCCTGGATAAAAAGAACGGTAGCCAGCATCATTTTTGAAATAGATTTTAGGAACTGCAATGACTCGAAATTCTGCGTTGGTCATCAGGACGGAATTTGTCGGCGAAAGCAATTGCTGGAAAATGATGTTGTTCGTCTGCGCGGATGAAACAAGCGCGGCGAACGTGGCGGCTATCAAAACGAGTTTCGTTTTCACTTTACTTGCCGGGATTTTAGCACTTTGCTTTCCACATCAAAAGAACAAATTCAACACTCGCAAAGCTAAACGCGCCTCAACCAGCAAAGGTTAATCTCGGTGCAATTTATTGTGCGAGCGACAATGTTCAAATGGCTTCCGTTGCAAAGCCGGGCGTGGATCAATTCGATGTGTTTGCCCTAATCAGCAAATGGTCTTTGCGGGTTGAAAAAGGAAATAAATCCGAAACCGACTGGTTTGGCGAACAGATTCATGGAGTGGCGAGCCGGGCGCTTGCTGAAATTGTTAGGCTCGCGTTCACTGGACATGAAAAATCCGCCAAAAATCTTCACCTGATTTTGGCATCAAATGTTTCTAGCTTTGTTCAATTATGTGAACAGAATCCGAAATTGTTTGAACCGATTGCCCGCAAAACAACTTACTGGCCTGCGCTAATTTCTTGTCTGAATGATTCGCAAAGAAGGAACAAAAAACTTCAGGCTATGATCAATCTCGGTCTTGATTCGGGTATTAACATTTCAGGAAAACAGCCTGATTGGGAATCAGCAGAAATAGAAGCGGCTAGTTCGCTGCATGGTCTGATGGAACTTTATCGGCAGGATTATCTTCCTGAAAATATAAAGCATTTCAGAGCGCAAATCAGACAGATCAATAAAATGCTTGGCAGGTCATCAAATTATAGGCCACCACCACCGAAACCACTTCCTCAATTGCCGCCAGCAATGCAAGCGGAGCTGGACAGGGAGAATGAATTGGTAAAACAAGCGAGATTGATTTCAAAAAATTTGAAGCCTTTGAATCGCCAGAATTATCCAGATTGGTTCAAGGCATCTCTGCCGATTTTTTATATGCGTTATGGAAATGATTTTGAGAATCGCAAATGCTTTGCTCACTACTGGAAAAGCGCCGCATATATGGAAAATAATCCCGCGCAGCCAGGAAAAAAGCGATTGACGAAGCGGGCGCGTGGCGACATTCGTGATGCTATAAAAAATCAACTCAAACAAGCCTTTCACAGTATTGCCCCCAAATCTTCCAGAGTCCGATAAATAAATCAGAACATATCGGACTGTCCGATAAATTCGGGTTCATAAACCCGACTTTCCCGTTCTTGTTTTTTCGTATCTTTCAAATCGCACGGACTCAAAAACCGTTTGAAGGCGAATTGAAATTTGAAGCCGCTTTGTTCCCAATGCCCGCGCCGGGCGTTTTTTGAGTTGGGGATGAAGCGGTTTCGCTTTTGTGACTATGAAGAGAAGAAAAAATAGCGCGGTGCAGGCCGGAGCCGACTGCATAGCGTGTTGACCGAACAAAAATACACCGGCCAGCAGGTGATAATCTCGTGACAGAGAACCTGCTGGCCGGAAGGCTACATCTTTTTGCGAGCGTGGCGAAACTGGAAAACGCGATTGCTTTGGAAGCAATTTCCCGACACGGATTGCGGGTTCAAATCCCGCCGCTCGCACTCCACTTATTTTCCTACTAATGGCCGGTAAGTCAAACGCTTTCCGTTGGCTTTTTTCAGGCCAATCACGGTGCGTTCGCCGTCTGTCAAAAATCGCGTATTGTGCCGGTGGTCAAATTCCGAAAGATAAAGCGGCAAGTGTTGTTCGCTGACATGGTGAAATGTCCCGACCACTCCGCGTTTTAGCAAACTGAAAAATCCCTCGACGCCGTTGGTGGTGACGAGCCGGTTCTTTTCGCGCCGCACATATTCTTTGGCGGAATGTTTGACGACGTGATGATTGAATTTCGGTTCAAGGCCGCGATAGCCGTAATGGTCGTCGGTGTTCACGTCGGAACAAATTTGCACATTGTCTTTGACGACTTGCTTTAGATTGTTGCCGGTGACATGGCGCATGACTTGGCTGCGAACGCGTCCGCCGCGTTCAAGCAAGGCGACGACCGGAACTTTTTTGTCCCGCCATTTTCCTTTTACGCCCTGCTGTTTGCCGCCGACGTAAGTTTCGTCAACCTCGACCGTGCCGGAAAGTTTGTCGTTGAAAACTGGGTCACGCAACGAATGACGGATGCGATGCTGCATGAATAACGCCGTGCGATAACTGCCCAGAGCCAAGATGCGTTGCAATTGCAGCGATGAAATTCCTTTTTTGGAACTGGAATTTAGATAGAACGCCACAATCCACTTGCGGAGCGGAATGTGTGAATCTTCAAAAATCGTTCCAATCGTGGACGTGAATTGCTTGCGGCATTTCAGGCATTGATGCAGTCCGGCGCGGACTTCTTTTTTTTCATTGGCCTGAATTTTGCAAATGGCTTTTGCATCGTGGTTTTTGCAATGCGGACAAACCGCGCCGTTCGGCCAATGGATTGATTCCCAATAGGCGCGGGCGGATTCATCGGTGTTGAAACGCTCCATGATTTGATCGAGTGTCAAATCCTTTGGCGTTTCTTCCGGCGACTTTAACAAGTTCGTTTTCATGGCTCAAATGTCGCATGAATCGCCATCTTTGTCAAGTGCATAATCCCGTCGCATTTGGATTTTGTGCAAACCCATTGTATGCAGTGTCCGCAAACGGGAAACTTTCAGAAGTTACGTCGAAAAAAAAGCCGCTCCAGTTTCCCGGAGCGGTCTTTGAATTTTCGGAAACGAATTATTTCTTCTTCACGGCTTTCGCTTTGCGTTTCTCCTCAATTGCAGCCTGTGCCGCCGCGAGACGCGCGACGGGCACGCGGTAAGGCGAACATGAAACGTAAGTCAGTCCGATGCGATGGCAGAATTTCACGGAGTCAGGATCGCCGCCGTGTTCGCCGCAGATGCCGAGCTTGATGTCGGGACGGGTCTTGCTGCCTTTCGCAATCGCAATTTCCATGAGCTGGCCGACGCCGGTCTGGTCAATCGAGGCGAACGGATTTTTCTTGAAGATTTCCGCCTCCTGATACGCGGCGAGAAAGCTGCCGGAATCGTCGCGGCTCATGCCAAGCGCGGTTTGCGTGAGGTCATTCGTGCCGAAGCTGAAAAATTCCGCCGTCTGCGCGATTTCATCGGCGGTGAGCGCGCCGCGCGGAACTTCAATCATCGTGCCGACGGAATAACTGATTTTGACTTTCTTTTCCTTCTGCACTTGCGCGGCGACTTCGTGAACAATGGCGACCTGCAAATCCAGTTCGCGTTTGAAGCCAACGAGCGGGATCATGATTTCAGGCTTGGCCTTGAAACCCTGCTTGGTCGCATCCGCCGCCGCCTCGAACACGGCGCGCGATTGC
>Ga0075522_10000217_pt1 | contig 38699 bp, 46 predicted proteins | sample NGEPerA_FD_74796 | JGI IMG/M metagenome (GOLD analysis project Ga0075522, IMG submission 74796) | Arctic peat soil microbial communities from the Barrow Environmental Observatory site, Barrow, Alaska, USA - NGEE PermafrostL2-A | ecosystem: Environmental > Terrestrial > Soil > Wetlands > Peat ... | reverse complement strand
AAGATCCATCCCTATCCGGTCGGTCACGATCGCCAGCCGCCCCCGGGGGCGGCAGCCGAATTTCTCCGGCCCTCTCATCCAGATTGTCGCGCCACTCTCATCCTGATTGTCGCGCGGCACTAACCCTTCCCAAGTGGCGATCCGGCCAAACTCACATGAGCGGGATGGTTGCAGAGCGGCTTTTCAACTTGCTGCCACCCCGCATGCCTTTGGCCGACAAATACCGCCTGACTGAAACGCTATGGAAGCTCCACGGACCGTCCTCCCGGAAGATCATGAGGGTCGGCCCCGGCGTTGCCCCTGACGCGGTGGTGTCCGCCTTTCGAGGATATTTCACCGAAGCCATGACCTCGTTCAAGCTGTCGCCCCAGCTTGAACGACGATTCGCATGGCTGGCCGGTGACGATGTGGCGACGAAGCAAGCCCTGCTTAACAAGCTGGTCGAAGCCGAGAAGCTTCTTGCCGCCGAATCGATCAGGCTACAGACGCCCGTGCTGATTGAACACCTCGCTTCTGACACTCAGGGTTTGAACTCCCGGGTTGCCCAAATCGTCACAATCGGCAAGCACGAACTCGAAATAATATTGGATCGAAGGGCCGAGGGAGTCGCCCTGGAGGATCCGCCGGTTCCGACTAGGCTCCGCACAACCAACACAGGCGGCCAAAGCTTCGGGTGCCTTGCGGTAATCATCATCGCCTTGCTGATTATGTACTTTCTTTCCCATCGCTAATTAGCGACAATCTATTGGAAGTCATCAGTGTACCATTCTGCGGTGCACCTCGCAGTTCTCATTGATCGACATATCTCCGGTAAGCCGCTATCCAGTCAAATGCAATTGCCTGCTGGGCATCGCGCAGGCTGACCCAATCCGGGTCGCTCGACGGCAAGCACACCCTACGGTGCAGCTCGTTCTCTAACCGGTCTTTGGCGCGAGCCCCCCAAGAGCCCGCCCATTCCTCAGGCCAGAGGTTCCGAGGGTCCGTTGGGTCGCCACCGAGTTCCAACGGAACCAGGTGATCCTCCTCGAAGTCGCGCAGGTTCTGATCGGCGTAGCCTCGCGAAGGGTCTGATAGCTGCCTCCGCTTGAGGGCGGTTGTGTATGCCGAGGGCGGCCGAACGGCTCTTGTGTAGCCGGACACGCAAATGGTTGCCCGAATGTCGCTTTGTGTGACGGCCGGGCTTGTTGCGCCGGGGGTTGAGCCACGATCCGGCAGGTCCCGCTCGCCCCCGCGAGCCAGGTCCGTGTCGCCCGGTGTGGCGATGGTCGGCACCCCCCTCAGATCGCCGCCTTGATGTCGAGTAAAGAGCTTAGTTTCGATCGGGATCAGCGCCACGAGCGCCGCAACGACGGTAACCAAAGCGATGGATGGGGCCGTTCGACGGCTAGCAATCCCCGCCGGCAAGTCGAGCACGATGGGCACCGGCTGGCCGTGGTTGCGCCGCCGCAATGCTCTTACAGCGGCAAGGAGCAATTGGACGGGAACCGACACGGGCCAACACGCCGCCCCGGCAGCGAGCATGGCGACATCGGTTGTAGGTTTCAGCCGGCGCAGGCAGAATATGTAGACGATCGCTCCAAGCCACCACGCTCCGAGCGCCTGCCAGTCCGTGTTCTGACCGTCCAAAGCGACCACACCCTCACGTACGCACGTAGCCACATCGCATTTGACGAGACGGCCGCGATCGAGTCAGATTCAGCCCCCGTCCGACCGCGCTCTTCCTATCCAGCCTCGCCGTATGGCCCGAGGAAGCGCTCACCATTGAAGTGGATCAGATGCGTGGGAGCGTCAGCCACCCAGACCTCGGTTTCCCACGCAATTTCTCCAAGGTAGCGCGACATGGCGGCGCGAGTCGGAAACGCGGTCACGTAAACGATGCCCGCCGTTGACCCGGCGAACAGGCGCATGAGCTCTTCGTGGCGCTTCGCATCGACGGGGCCGTGGCTCGTGACGGACTCGATGAGGAGCAGCCAATCTTCCTTGGTGTAGTGGATCACGACGTCTGGCATTTTCCCGTGGCTATCGACGTTCACGCCCAACGCGGCCAAGCGCTCACGATCGAAATAGCCCATCTTTGCGCCGGTATCGCCGACGTAGATCAGCACGCCCCCTGGCGCGAACCGCGGTGCAAATTCGTCGATGATGGCGCGAATGAGTTCACTATGGTCGCCAGGGCTGAGATGAATGGTTTGGCCTTCAGCGACTTGGATGGGTACCCGCTGCAACTCGCGCGCCCGCCCATACCGCTCCGCGAGCGTCTTCCAGAGTTTGAGATACGCAGCGAGGGCGGTATCCCACTCTTCGCTGCCGTAGGTCCGCAGCAGCGTGAGCGCCTCGGGCGATATCTGATAGACGGCACGCGGGCTGTTCACAGGACGGCTGGGGTTGTCGGGGTTGTATTGGGCGATCCCCGCTTGCACGAACTGATGCATGGTTTGGCGGCGAAACGTCTCGCGAGTGTTCGGCGCGTAGTCGGCGCCGTAGTGCTCCCGCGTCCAATCCATGATTGGCGTGATGCCCATCAACGGAGCGTCAGCCGCACTCCAGTCGCGCCCGGGTCGAAGATCGAGCAGCGCCAGGAGTGTCAGTGCCGACCGTTCATTCCGCTGAGCCCTTGGGAGGCCGAGGTCGGAGAGGATCTGTAGGCCGGCATCTTTGTTGGGATGGTTCATGCGATTGCGGCGACTCTCGCGTCGATGTCGCTTTGCGAGAGCGAAAGTTGGCGCTTCGCCCAACCACCGAGTGCGCTCAGAGCGTCCCGGCTCGGGTAGCGCATCGTGCGCAGGTCAGTCGCATTCACTTGGGTGTGCCCGTTGAATCGCCGAAAGTATCGATCGACCGGTGTGGTGTTCAGGTAGAGGGTGAGCCCTCTCGCCAAGTCCTCCGGCAAGGGTCGGCGACCTCCATGGAAGACATTCAGATGGTTTTCAAAGCCAATCATTCCCGGGGGAAGTCGGGTTGGGTCCACGACGCTGGCCACAATGCGCCGCCGTTCTTCCTTCGATGAGAACCGGCGCACCACGGCATAAAACCCGCCCGGATAGAGCCATTTCTCGGTTTGGCGATTGTGTCGAATCGCGTTGGGCTTCTTGAACCCCTCACGCGGCCAGAACAGCGAATCCCCGGAGAAATGGCCAGGATAGAGCAACGGCACCGCGCCTGGCTCGGGGTCTGCGCGAAGATCGTCTCGCATCCGGAAGTCGACAACCGGTCCGGTGGAAACATTCACTCCGATCTCGCTCAGCGTGTGTCGGAAGTTTGTGGCCCGCAAGACCTCGGCATCGTCGCCAGTGGGTACGTGGATGAACGCCCCGGCGTCGTCCGGAAACACGATACGGCTGAAAGGGTGGATGAGCGTCTCGTAGTCGGTGAACTGGTTGTCATGCGAGGTCGAGACGACGACGTCGCCTTGAGCCGCTCCGCGCTCCAGCCGGATGATGACGTTCTCTTGCAACACGCTATCGTCCTTGAAGGCCTTGTTTCGTGCTTCGAACAGGTGGATTTGGCGGATGGCCGCCCGTTTCAAGATGTAGTGACGGAACGGCCGGTAGTATGGACCATTGCAGAAACTGCGCGGGATGATCGCGACGATCTCTCCACCCGGTTCCAGCAGCTCAACCGCGAGACCGACAAAGCCGGAGTACAGGTTGACCGTCTCCAGTCCGATGGCGCTTAGGAGCGATCGGTGCGCCGAGGCGCTGCTTATCTTCTTGTACGGCGGATTTAGGATGGCATGGGTGTAGCGCGGACCCCGTTGGAGCCGCACCATCGTGGCTGCACGCTGAATGAAATCTCCGTCGAACACCGAGACTTCAACGGCTCCGCCTTGAGCGGCAATTGCTAAATTGGTGCGCAGGTCGCTGGCGATGTGATCATCGAATTCGTACGCATGCGCGACAAGTCTCCCATTCCGCTCTGCCTCGCGCCATCGCTCGATGAACGCAACCGTCAAGCTGCCGTCGCCAGCCCCGGCATCGAGCAAACGGACAATCTCAGGGAAGGGCCCCTCGAATTGATTCGCCATGAAGTGTGCGATATTTTTTGGCGTGAAGAACTGTCCGAGCTGTGTCTTACTTGGTGCTATAGACGTGCTCGTCCCCATCGGTGCTGTAGAGAACATGTCCCCATTCCGCTGAAGTGCAGTCGATTGCTTCATGTCGACAATTCTATCACGCCGCTTATTGTGACTTTACCCAGCTCCGTTGCCATATACGAATGGCCGCATCGCTCCAAGCGAGACTGCGGGATTGCCGGCTTGGCTCCCGACGACTCCGGATCCGACTCAACGACCATAGGCGAACCGAGGCTCAGACCAACGGCGCTCGACTTCCTCATCCTCCTCCCTCTGGTCGTCGCTCGGTTCGTCGGCCAGAAGCAGTGTCATCCCCCACCCGTCGCTCTGGACGGCGGCCTGTTCAAAGAGTTCAATGCTCTTGTCTGATCGATCCAGCCAGGCCTCGGCCGGCACAGCCTCCAACTCCGAAGCGGCTCCGACAACCTGAGAACCCAAGAACGATGCGCTACGCGATCGCGACGGCAGAGGCCGGCCCTTTGAGAGCCCGAGGTAGGGAAACTTCTCGGGTAGAATGAAGCGCTGCAATGTCCCGTGCCGCGACGTGAGGATGCCAATCGTCTCGCTGGCGGTATCCACATAGATGCGACCCATGACCTCTTTGGAAGTGCCGAAGCGCTTTGCGAGCGGCTCGATGTGCCGCAAGTCACATCCCGCCAGCAGGCCCCGTTCGCGCCTGAATTCCAGCGGCGGCACCAACAGGCTCACCGCAAACTCGTTCGCTTCAACCTCCATCCGTTCGAATGGGGATCGAGACGCCCACGGTTCGGCGCTCTTGCGCTGGGCCTTCATGCCAGCGCTGTCGCACACGAACCCCTGTGTCGGAGGTTGGTGGTAGGGGTTTACAAAGTGCCCGATCTCGTGCCCGCACGTGAAATTCCGGCGGCCTCTCACCATTCCCGCACGCAGCACGATCGTCCCGCGGCTCTTGTCGGGCGACGTAACCAACATCCCTTCGAACGCTTCCGTTGATCTTTCGATGACCTCTTCGATCCCGAGGGCGGTCGCGATGTTTCCCAGGGGTATGGGCAGCGGCAGCTCGCCGAGGTGCTCGCGCATCTGGCGTTGAATCTCGGCCGCGAGGTGACGTGGCTGACCGCCGATGTCCGTGAGCGCGATGCGATCCAGCGTCAGAGCCGTCATCTACTTTCTCTCGGAAAACCGCTTCATGAGATCCTCAAGGAAGACCATATCCTCGTCGCTCATGTCCTGCAGCGCGCCTTCGTTGCGACGGAAGAAATGTTGCGCCCTAGCTTCACCGAGCGGGGCGTCATCCACGAGATAGGCCAGGGTCACCCTGAAGTGGGTCGCGAGCGCCTTGAGGATTTCGAGCGAGGGGTTCTCGCTCCGGCCGGTCTCCAGTTCCCAAATGTGGGCTTTCGATATGCCAACCGCGTCAGCCACCTGTTGGAGCGACTCCCTCGATCTGGAGCGAAGCGCTAGAATCTTGTCCCGAAGCGGCACGCGTTTTCCCTCGCGGCACCCAGCCCGCGTACGTCCATACCGGCCGAATCGTAACACTGAGGTTGACGCCGTGCCACGTCTGATTTATCTGACGGACCGTGCGACGCGAGTCGCATCGTGAGTCGTATGAGGATGCTCGGACATGCAGTTCGAAGGCGCTGTGATCAAAGAGCAGGGCGTGACCTTCGCCCTTGTGGTCGTGAAGGCTCACGTGGTGCACGACGCGCGCGCGGCCGAAGATGCGGTGCGCAGCTTCCGGCCTGTGTTCCCGAGAATCCCCGTCGTGCTCATGGCCCAAGACGCCGGAGGGCGAGCGACCTACTTCGGTCGGTCCGACATCGCGAAGTTCATGGCGGGCGTCCCGATCGGGTCCATCCCCTGGCGGAAGTACACTCTGAGCTAGCGCCGGAACGAACCGGGGTTAACCGGGCCCCGGCACCCAAACTGTGAGGCCTTCATGCCCGACGTTCAAATTACCTGTATCAACAAGCAGCCCCGGAACGACACCCACGAAGGGATCGCGAATCTAGGAGGGGCGAGATGGAAGTGGACGCGAAGCCAAGTCATTGCCTCCATTGAAGCCAAGACCAATACGTTCTACACCTTAGTCGGTGGCAAGCGCGCCAACGTAGGCGTCGTCGATGGCCCGCACAGCAAATACGTTCGCACCTACGCGGACGGTGTTTGGAACGACAACCTCCTCGCGCTGCCGGAATGTGCCTAGCAGGTGATGCTCGATTTCCGCGCCGGAGGCCTCAAAGTAGGTAGCCGACCGTACACCTAGACTTCCTCCTTCCTCCGATCCCAAGAGAGTCCTCATGCTCACGTTTCCGACCACCCGGCCCCAGGCCCTTCTGAACTCCCTTAGCAAGGCGATCAGGGACGACGATATAACTACCTGGACGGAAGATAGTGAAGGCGATTTCACGCACAAAGCAGTGCAGTGGAGAAGTCGGGCCTGGCTTCGTCCAGAAGTGGTTTCCGCAACGTCACTGAGATTCACCATCATTTTCAGAGAAAATGAGAGCGATCGTCGCGCAGTCTATTCTTTCTACCACGGGCACATGATTGAAACTTTCATCAATCACTTTCCGAATGATTTCAAACCGAATGCGCAAGCTACGCCGAATGCCAGCGGCAAAGATGACGCCATTTAACGCCCTGGGCGAGCTCTGGGACGCGCCGCCCCCAAAACGCGAACGGCATTGGGCGTGCCCGTCGGGTCGGGCTCTATGCGTCGCGCAAGTTGGCGCTCCTTACGAAGCCCCAGGACAGGGTCTTCGCCCATTCGGGTCACGATCCCTCACGCCGCCGACGAGCGTCGTCGACGATGAGATCGCCTTGCGACCGCGCTCGGTCCCGGATGCGAGAGGGCATCCTCCTACGGGCGCGTCCCTTCGGGCGCTTCGCGTCGCAAGCCGATCCCGCCGCTTCCCGGCCGCCCGAAAGGCGTCCTCCTTGCAGGCTATTTTTCGATTTGAGGCCGGCCGTCTATCCGCCTGCCCCCTCTAGAAACCGGTCAACCAGAGCCCTGGTCCGTGGGTAGCGCGGCCGCATACGCAGGCCCCGGTGGCGCAATCATCGCCTCAATCTCGGAGCTCCTACCCTGAGTTTTCATCGTCGCAGCGAATTTTCTCAAGTATTTGAAAGTTGTGGGTTTACTTTTGAGTCTTGAGATGTGCCCTCGGGCGGCAGCATCACTTTCTATTAGAGACACGGTCTCGCAGAGATATTCTTCAAGCAGTTCCCTGGATACACCATGGACGGAACCATCCAGATGGACAGCACAGCCAATCTCGACAAGGTTCATCAGCTCGGCGAATTCATACCCATCTTCGGATTCGGCATTCAGGAACCGATTCCAGGCTTGTCGGAAGGCCTCATACAGCGTCACCAACGTGCCGGCCGATGTGTTCCGGTCCGAGCGCCTCAGTGCCATGAGGGCCACCACAAGCGCGACTGCCGCCACCGCCAGAGATGCGAGTCCAATGGCGTCGAACGGCACCGGCACCTACTTTGACTTTGATTGCACCGCAGGCGTCCGGACAGGCGAAGCGGTCGAATCGGAGGGAGTTGGCGCGCGCTCCTGACTGGCTAGCCGACTCTGCAGGTGGTTTGTGGTGAGCGCCTTCCGAAGCAAGGCCTCGGACAAATGGTTGGTCGTAACGCTGTCGTTCGCCATCGTTGGTTTCTGTTCGTCGTTCTGCATCACAGGATCCTAGGACGGAAAGAGGAGGGTCGGTGAAGGATCGGGTGCCGCCGCCGGAGCAGCGACACCCTCACCTGACGACGCGGCTAGTCCTTGTGCCGCGCAGGATCGACGAGCACGTACCGCTGCCCAGACTTCTCGGTCGGGGGCAGAGGGTGTCCTTCGGTTGACGTAACCTCATAGCCGGTCGCACCGCCACGCGGTCCGACACGTTCATAGAGGCCAGAGACGGGAGTTATTTCTCCCGGCTTTAGAGGTGGCGTCTTCATGAGGAAGACCTCCACGGCTGTTGCCAGAGCCTCACCGCCGCGATACGGAATGGGTGCGAATCAATCCACAAACGCGATCTTGGTCAGGGCGTCAGCGCCGTTCGACTGAGACCCGAACGCTACGAGGCGGGCCGGACATCCGGCCCGCCTTCGCTTTTAGCGGCAACCAATCTCGGAGTCTACCCTAGTCCTGCTAGTGCCGGGCGCTGCGCTAAAATAGCCCGAATTCGCCGAAAGTCAACACCATATGTTGTAGATGGGCACGGTGGCCAACCGGTATGTGGTGTCGCATTGGGAACACTAGAATGGTTCGGCAGTGCAATCAATGTTCCGTTTACGTTCACTTCCGGTCACTTCGTGGCTTCCTACGGGCGCGTCCCTTCGGGCGCATCGCGGAGGCGTCGTCCTTGCAGGCTACTCGTACCCAGTTCAGGCCGACCGCTCATTCGCCGTGCCCCTGCAGGAAACTCTCGACGAGCGCCTTGGTGCGTGGGTAGCGTGGTCGCCTCCGCTCAGTCTCCCACCACCAGAATGTGCCTTCATCCACGCCGAGCAGATGTGCCGCTTCCTTCAGCGATAGGCCACGGCGACGGCGCTCGGCCCGAAGCTGATCGCCGAGGCCGGAAGGATCCGGCCACGGCTCCTCGCCCAGGTATGCGATGATCGCAGGATACCGATGGTCTTCAGGCTCGCGCGCGTCACGCTCCCACCACATGAGCGACTTCGGATCGATGCCGAGCAGCTTCGCCGCGTCGGTTTGTCGCAGACCCAGTTCGCGTCGCCGACGGCGCAAGCGAGCACCCAGCGTCGCGCCCATCTCACCCATCAGTTCCGGTTTTCCGGCCCGCAGAGTCACCGCGACCCCCGGTGACAAAAAGGCAACGCAACCATGAGGGTCGGCCGACGCGAAGAAGTGAACCGTTCCGGGGGTCTCTTCCGTCACCGGTTGTGATCGGCCCGACCAGGCAGAGTGAATGGATACGATGCCTCCGCCACGGAACGAGATTCGCCCCCGCTCTTCGTTGGCGCACTCGCCTGAAAGCGGTCGTTCCCAACTTCGCCTGTGGGTGGATTCCAGACCTTGGGCGCCCGCTCGGGGAAATTCCCAAGAGCCCGCTCTTGAGATCAGCCTGTGGCGATCCCGGCCAATGACGGCACGAGGAGCAGCAGGCCTGTCAGGAGCCAGAACGCATTTGGAAGCCCCACCGCATGCGCCACGAAGCCGAGAACAGGGGGCCCGGCGAGTACTCCGGCATAGCCGGTCGACGTGACCGCGGCCAACGCCAGGGTCGGCGGCATTGAAGTCTGTCGTCCCGCCGCGCTGAACAGAACCGGGACGACGTTGGCCGCGCCCAGCCCCACCAGCAGAAATCCGCTGATCGCCAAGGGCGCGGATGGGCACGTCAGCACCAGCGCCAGGCCCAGGATGGCGATCCCGCCGCCGTACCGCAGCACGCGGCGAGCCCCCAGTCGCCGCACCACGGCGTCGCCAGAGAGGCGGCCAACCGTCATGGCGATCGAAAACAACATGAAGCCCATTCCCGCATCCGCTTCGCCCGTGACTCGGCGGTCGAGGGCCAGCAGCGCGCTCCAATCGTAGACCGCGCCTTCGACGAGGAACATTGTCGCCGCGAGGGCCGCGATCACCGCGACCACCATGCTCGGCAAAACAAACGAAGCGACGCGAGGGCCGGCCGGCCGTGTCCTGAGCAGGCCGGTTGCAGCCCATGCGATCAGACAAATTCCCAATAGAGAAGCGGCGACCGTGGCCGCCAGAGGCGACACGCTCGACCGCAGCGAAAGCGTCATCCAGGCCGCGCCGGCGAAGCCGCCCAGGCTGAAGAGCGCGTGAAATCCCGACATCAGTGGGACGCCCGCTGTCGTCTCGACCTCCACGCCATGAGAGTTCATTGCGACGTCGAGAGCCCCAAGAGACGCGCCAAACACAAATAGCGGCGCGCCGAGCGTGAGCGGGGTTGTGGCGACCGATAGCGCCGGCAGGAGGAAGCAAAGTCCGACACCGCCAGCAAGAACCACGGGCCTGCTTCCGATCCGTGCAGCCGCGAGACCGGCGGCGCTCACTCCGATCAGCGACCCCACCCCGAAAGACAGCAGCAACAGCCCAAGCTCGGCGTCGTTCACTTCGAGGCGGCTCTTCGCGAACGGTATCAGGGGAACCCAGCAGGCGCTGATGAACCCGGCAACCACGAAGGCCAATCGCGTACCGAGACGCGGGCCAGGTCGCGCGATGGAATGCATCCGACACATGCTTAGAGACAAGCGCGGGAACGACAAGGGCCCTACGGCGCGACGCTCTACGGGTCCCGGTCGGTCCGCTTTGGATCGACTCCGGTCTTTGCCTTGGCACCCGAGAGCGGACTCTCCAGACGCCTCAGACGCGTCACGCCCGCCCCATCGCGTACCGATGCCTCCCGCCCAGAAATTCCCCGATCAATTTCCGCGAGCGCGCGCCCGGACGACGTTCGCCAAGCTCCCATCGGAGCTAGGTGCCCTCGTCGACGCCGACGAGCGGGGCGGCCTGTTTCACTGCCAACCCTCGCCGGCGGCGCTCGGCTCGCAACGCTTCACCCAGCGTCTCTGGTTCGGGCCAGGGCTCGTACCCTAAGAACGCGATGATGGCGGGATACATGTGGACCAATGGAGGCCGCCCGTCCCTCTCCCACCACCAAACCGACTTTGGATCAGCGCCCATCGTCCTCGCCGCGTCGCATTGGCGGATCCCCAGTTCGCGCCGCCGGCGACGCAGCTGCGCCCCGAGTGAGTCACCCGAGTAGCGCAGGACTTCCGGTTTCGCGGCTCTGAGGACGGCCAACACCCCCGGTGACAAAAAGGCAACGCGATCATGAGGGTCGGCCGACGCCAAAAAGTGAAATGATTCCGAGGTCTTCTCGTCAGCCAACGCCCTGATTCGAACTCGGCGCCAGAGACCTGCAACTAGCGGAGTCCCGCATGTGAAAGGGATCGGTGCCGAACCGTTGCGTCACTTTCAGGGGGCGTCCACCAATGCAGCAGCCAGGTCTTCGGCGCTAACAGGTTTGACCAGGCACGCGTCTGCTCCCATTTGCCGGGCGATCTGGAGGTAAAGCTCCGGCCCGATCCGCCCCCCGCCCGAGATGGCCACTATCCGCACCTTCGGCCAGTCTCGGCGGATATCCGAAATCACTTCGACGCCGTCCTTCTCGGGCATCACCAGATCAACGACCACCGCATCGACCGGTCGGTCGTTCATGACCCTCTTGAGGTCGCGACTATCCTGGACTTCGACCGTGTCGAAGCCTTGCGCACGCAGATCGTGGGCGATCTTGGCCCGGACGAGCTCATCGTCATCGACCACGCAGATCAGCTTCGACACCCGTGCTCCTCCGTGCAGCCTCGGCTCGTCCCATCAGCGATCCACTCTACTCGCATCGGACGTCCAAGCGAGCGCGAAGACCCACCTCCACGAACCAAATTCATTACGACTTAATTATAAACCGCTCATGTCTTCACTCGCGGCAAATCGCGGCGAGGGGACTAGAATGGCCGGCAAAGCGCCAATTTTGCAAGAGCAAGCGAAGCGGCTCTCCCAGGTGCGTCTGCGAACGCCCCGCTTGCCGTTCCTGGTCGCCTTCCTGCTCCTGACCGCGGCGATCATCGCGACTTGGATGCTCGCCGAGCGTGCTTCGCAGCGCAATCAGGTCGCTTGGCGCGACCTGCGCCAAAATCAGGCGGCGGCCTCGCAAACCGACACGGTCTTCTCCCTGCTGCAGGATGCCGAAACGGGCCAGCGCGGCTACATTCTCACCAGAGCCCCCGAATTCCTGGCGCCCTACCGCAGCGCCGAAGGCCAGCTCGGTAAAGCGATGGCCCGCATGGCGGCGACCGTCCCTCGTGGAGACCCCACTCAGGCGGCGCGGGTCGGGACCCTGCGTGATCAGGTCGCTGCCAAGCTCGACGAAATGGCCAGGGTCATCCGCGTGCGGGACACCGTGGGCGCCGCCGCCGCCATCCGCATCGTCGCCCAGGGCGAAGGCAAGGAAGAAATGGACGCCATCCGCGCCACCATCGGCGGTCTGCGGCGAGCCGAGGCCATCGCCGCGCAAACGGCGACCCGGCGCTACGAAGCGGCGACGTCAAGCGCACGATCGCTCACTGTTGGGCTCGTCGCGGCGCTGGGCGTCTTCTTGCTGACGGCGGCGGTCCTCACCGAGCTGTTCTTCCGCTGGAAGGACGGGCTTTCCGTCCGCTACGTCGACATGGCGCGCCGGCAAAATTCAGATTTCGACGAGGCGAGCGACGCCATTCTGGTCGTCAACCCCGAGGGTGGGCTGGAAGCCATGAATACGGCGGCGGAGCGCCTGTTCGGAAGAGAAAAGGACGCCATCGCTGGAATCCACATCAACGAGATCATGGATCTCGCTCCGGAGGGCGACGAGGCATTTCTCACGCGGCTCGAAGCCACGCATGGGGCGCTCACAACCGCTCCGGTGCGGGAACTCCTGGCGCGACGGCCCGACGGCGGCGAGGCGGCTGTGGATGTCACCGTTCGACCGATCCAAATGGTCGAGGGCCTCTATATCGGCGTCTATGCGCGTGACATTTCCGATCGCAAGCGGGTGGAGCGGCTCAAGGACGAGTTCGTCTCCACCGTCAGCCACGAGTTGCGAACGCCGCTGACCTCGATCGCCGGGTCGCTCGGCCTGCTCGTCGGAACGGCCAACAGTCTGCCGGAAGGTCCGGCGCGCCTGATCGCCATCGCCCACGCCAACTGCCAGCGCCTAATCCGCCTCATCAACGACATGCTGGATGTCGAGAAGATCGAATCGGGGAAGATGAAGTTCGAGATGGGGTCGCTCACGCTCGCCGAGGTGGCCGCGCGGTCGATCGACGCCGTCAGAGGCTATGCCGACCAGCTGGGCGTCGAGATCCGCTTCAGCGCAGAAGACGATGACCTCCCCGTCCGTGGCGACCTCGACCGGCTCGTGCAAGTCGGGGCCAATCTCATTTCCAACGCCGTCAAGTTCTCCAGGACCGGCGACTGCGTGAACGTGTCGCTCTTACGCAAGGGTCGCCTGGCGCGACTGAGCGTGTGCGACACCGGCCCTGGTATCCCCGACGAATTCCGCTCGCGCATCTTCACCAAATTCGCCCAGGCCGATTCTTCCGACACCCGGAAGAAGGGCGGCACCGGTCTTGGCCTGGTGATCGCCAAGGAACTCGTCGATCGCCACGGCGGGCGCTTGTGGTTCGAGTCGGAGGTCGATCACGGCTCCCGGTTCCACGTCGATCTGCCTCTGTCCGATGTCGCCAAGCCTTCGCAGGCAAGCCCCTCCGCCCAGGACCTGCTCGTGTGCGAGGACGACGCCGACATCGCCGAGCTGCTGCGGCGTACCCTTGAAGGGGATGGGTTCACCGTCGACGTGGTCGCCTCCATCGCCGAAGCCACCGCCGCTCTGGGTGTCCAGAATTCATATCGGGCCCTGTTGCTGGACCTCATCCTGCCCGATGGAAACGGTCTTGGGCTTATCCAGGCCCTCCGGGCCCGACCCGCGACGCGCGATCTGCCGATCGTGGTGGTCTCCGCCCAGGCCGAGCGCGGCCGCGAAACTCTGGGCGGAGGGGCGCTCAACGTCGTCGACTGGATGGAAAAACCCATCGACATGGCGCGGCTGCGTCGGGCCGTGATGGCGGCGCTCGCCCGCAATACCGAAGGCCGACCCTTGGTCCTGCACGTCGACGATGACCACGACATCCTGCGGGTCACTGCCACCGCGCTGGCCTTGTGCGGCGAGATCGCTTCGGTCGAGAGTCTGGCGGCCGCGCGCGCCTTCCTGGCCCGGCGCACGCCCGACCTCGTCATCCTGGACCTGAGCTTGGGCGATGGATCGGGCCTGGAGCTTCTGGCCGACCTCAACGATGAAGCTGGACGGCCCATACCGGTCCTCGTTTTCTCGGCGCACGATCCCGAACAGTTGGTTCTGGGTCGCGTGGCCCAGGTGATGACGAAGTCCAAAACTTCCCTCACGAGTCTCGCCGAAGCCGTGAAGCGGATGATCTCTTCGCCGCCACCGCCGGCGAAGCTGCGGCTGGCCTCATGAGCGCGCTGAGGGTCCTTTACGTCGACGACGAACCGGATATCCGCGAGGTCGCCGCGATGTCGCTGGAGCTGGACCGCGAAATCGCCGTGCGCACGGCGGAATCGGGCGCTGAAGCCATCGCTATGATTGTGGGCGGTGATTGGGAACCCGACGTCGTGCTCCTCGACGTGATGATGCCCGAAATGGACGGCCCCGGGGTTCTGAAGGCCCTACGAGAGATGCCGGGCACCGCCGACACGCCGGTCGTCTTCATCACCGCTCGGGCGCAGAGTCACGAGCGCGGCCGTCTCATCGGCCTGGGCGCGGCAGGTGTCATCACCAAGCCCTTCGACCCGATGTTGCTGGCCAAGGATCTGCGGGCAGTCCTTGCGGCCTCGACGCTGGCAGCATGACAATCCAGGCCGAAGCGCTCGGGCAGTTGCGCGCCCGTTTCGTGGCTCGCGCGGCCGACGACCTGGCGGCCTTGCGACGACACCTGGATGGGGAACAACTAGCCTCGGAGACATTGCGCTTTCTGGTCCACCGACTGGCCGGGGCCGCGGGAACCTTCGGATATCGCGATGTCGGTGAGGCCGCAGGGAGCGCCGAGGACGACTTGCTGGCGTCCTCTTCCAGCCTGCGAGCTTCCTTGAACCGCCTTGCCGGCGCGCTGGTCTCGCTGGTTGATGAAAGTCGCCACGCCGTTCATCACAACGAATTGCCGTAGGCCGTCCGCGCTACGATCTCTTGGCAATTGGAGCGTCGCTCGGTGGTTGGCGTCTCAGCTTAAATTTCCGTCGAGCAGATCGCGCTCCAAGCGTGCCTGGGCTTCGGCCGTCACCGCGAGCTGCATCCACTCGCGGACGGTCGCCTCCCAATGGAGTCTCATCTTCGGATCGGAGACGAGCGCGTTCGTCTGGGCCTCACGGGCTTCCGCCCGGCAGTCAGCCGCGCTCATCATTGGGCAACCATGCGCCCCTCTAGCCGAAGAGTCTCCGGCCGAATTGCCTTACCGCGAGGTCCCTGCCATCTGGGGAACGACGAGTTCGCGCGCGCGGCGATCCACCAGAGCGTGTTCCTTGTTCTGGCGTCTAGCTTGCACCACGCGGGACTTGTCGGACACCGGCGCAAAGATCGAACTGCCTCCCGAGGTGTCGCTTCCCGAACGGTTCTGGGTGATGAATCCCATCTTGGGCATTGCCCGGGAAGCTCGGGTGGTCTGGCGGCAAGGAGAATTTGCCGGGATTGAGTTCTTGCCACAATCGAAGGGCGACGGCCCACTGGATCGCGCTTTACGATGGATGCGCGGTCGATGGTCATCCTCGACCAATGATGTGAGTGAGTTGGACGACCCACACGATCAAGGCCGGAAAGGCGGATCTGACGATCTCGCCCGCGCGCCTCGTTCGCCACGCGGACAGGATGGCCAAATGGTCGCCCGAGAGGCGCAGTCGGGCCGCTGAAGCCGCGAAGAAGCGCCTTCATGGAAAGCATCCTCGAAAGCTCGACGCCGCGACAGTCCTGGTGGCCACCAGCGACGGCTGACGTTCGGGTCGCCTTTCAAGGTCGGAAGCCGAGCGTCTTCCGGGGCCGCTCCCATCCTGGCCCTAGCGGACGGGGCAACCTATAAAGGCGGGGCTGAGTGAATGGTTCAGCTTGTCCGGCAGCCTGCGAAGTGCCGGGTAACCGTGGACTGCACCGTCGGCAGACCGGAGGGCGAGAGCCACTAACGGCACGGGCGCGTTTTTCGGGGCCGCCGCCAGGGCCGCACCGATCCGGTCAGGAACGCCTCCACCTTGGCTCTTGCAAGCCCGTGATGAGGACCGTCGCCCGCCTCCCAAGCATTGACCGACCCGTCATCCACTTGAAGGAGGCCGGCGACCTGGAGGCATGAGAGTCCTCGACGCAGCCGCTCAGCGCGAAGGCGAGCCGCGATGGATCTTGGCTCAGGCCAGGGCTCTTGACCAAGAAAGCGTATCAATGAGGGGAAGAAGCGGCAGGCCGGCGCATGGTGATTGTGCTCCCAGTGGAGAAGGGTCCAGGTGTTCGCACCTATGAGCTTGGCGGCCGATTCCAGGGTGAGACCCAGCTCCATTCGTCGCCTTCGAACCAGCGTGCCGATGTCAGCAATCTGGCTCGTCCGATCTCCGTCCACCGGTGCCAGGTCCTGGCTGGCCGGTGCGACCGTCGGAACAGCCACGAATTCGGCGACCCGAGCTCGATCGCTCAATCGATGTGGTTTGCGTCCTGCCTCCCACCACCACAATGTGGATGGATCCACAGCAAGGAGCTTCGCGGCATCTTCAATGCGAAGTCCGCGCCGCCAACGCCCCGCGCGAATCTGCTCGGCAAGCGTCTTCGCGTCGGGCCACGGCTCGCAGCCGAGGAACTCGATGATTTTAGGGTAGGCGAAGACCTGCGGCATTCGGCCGCGCTCCCACTCGCGCAGCGCGTGCACGGAGGTGCCCAACCTGACTGCGGCAGCTTCCGGGGAAAGTTCCAATTTCAGCCGCCGACTGCGGAGCCGCGCTCCAAGTGCCGAGCCTCCTTCGCTTGCCACTTCAGGCTTTCGGGCTCTCAGGACCGTCAAGACACCGGGTGACAAAAAGGCAACGCGACCATGCCGCTGCGGCGCCGGGGGTCTGGGCCGCGGGGCCTGCGGCAAGGCCCCGCGCTGCCAGCAGAGCTATCAGGGACGGGTGTCCGGTCCGCTGATGGACCGCATCGACCTGACGGTGGAAGTCCCGCCGGTGACCGCCGCCGACCTCTGCCTGCCACCGCCGTCGGAGGGCAGCGCCGAGGTCGCGGCTCGCGTCGCCGCCGCCCGCGAGGCGCAGGGCGAACGGGCCAGGGCCGCCGGCAATGGCGCCCCGCGCCTCAATAACCGCGCCGAGGGCGCGTGGCTGGAGACCATCACCGCCCTCGACGCCCCGGCCAAGGCGCTGATGGCCAGGGCCGCCGAAGCTGGCGCCCTCACCGCCCGCGGCTGGACCCGCACCCTGCGGCTGGCCCGCACCATCGCCGACCTGGAAGGCGCCGTCGCCGTCCGCCGGGTTCACGTCGCCGAGGCCCTGATCTACCGCCGCATCGGACCGGGGGTCGAAGGGGTCGCCGACGCGCGGGTGCGGGTCTACGGGCTGTGATGAAATCCGAGGCGCGGGCGGGTGATCTCGGCGATATAGCTTTCAGGCTATTGAATCGACGCATCGATCGCGGTAGGTTGCGATGACCTGGACGGTACTGTTCCACCCCGAGTTCGAACCCGAGTTCGAGATGATGGCCGAATCCGTCAGGGACGAGTTGTCGGCGGCGGCGTTGGTGCTCGCCCGCCGGAGGACCCGCTCTCGGTCGGCCGCTCGTTGACACCCTGAAGGGCTCGAAGGTCGCCAACATGAAGGAATTTCGTCTGTCGATCGCTGGCGGCGCCTGGCGGGTGGCGTTCGCCTTCGATCCCAAGCGCCAGGCGATCCTCCTCGTCGCCGGGGACAAGTCCGGCGTGGCGAGGGATCGTTTCTATCGACCGCTGATCAAACGGGCGGAGCGACGTTTCGCTGATTGGATCAAGGAGATCTGACATGGCGCGATCCATTGAGGAGGTCCTAGCGGATGTGCCCGCTCATCGTCGGGTTCAGATCGAAACCCGCGCGGCGGAACTCATCGAGGAGGTGGATGGCCTGAAGGCCGTTCGCCGCCTCGCGGGCAAGACCCAGGCGCAGATCGCCGCCACGCTGGGCAAGAAGCAGCCCTCGGTTCAGAAAATGGAGTCCCAGGCCGATCTTTATGTCTCAACCCTGCGCCGCTTCGTCGAGGCGGCCGGCGGCACGGTGGAAATTCGCGTGACGCTGCCTGGGCGCGCGGCGGTGAAGCTGACCGCGTTTTCCGAACTCGCCGAGAGAGCGTGAGAGCCGGCCCGAAAATTCACTCCGCCCCATTTGTTTGAGATGCCGATGGCGCGCGCCGCCGAAGCTGGCGGCCTCACCGCCCGCAGCCCCTACGCCCTGAAGCCGGTCGCCCACCGGCGCCATTCCAGTCCCCACGCCGCTTGACCGGGCGTTAAGCGCCTCCGCGTTAGAGATCGGCCGATGAGCGGCGCCAATTCCGATGGTCTGGGCGGCATTGCGGCGGAACACCTCGCCGCGCTGAGTCATGAGCTGCGCACGCCGCTCAACGGCGTGATCGGGATGGCGCGGCTGCTGGAGGGAACGCCGCTCACCGCCGAGCAGCGCGACTATGTGGCGGCCCTGACGCAGAGTGGTGAGCACCTGCTCAATCTGGTCAACGATGTCCTCGACTACGCGCGACTGGGGACCGGACGGGTCGAACTGACGCCTAGCGTCATCGACATCGAGAATCTCCTGCGCTCGGTCTGCGAACTGCTCAGTCCCAGGGCGCACGAGAAGGGCCTGGAGATCGGCTGGGCGGCCGGGCTGGGCTTGGCGCCGATCCTCGCCGATCAGGGGCGCCTGCGGCAGATACTGCTCAACTTCGTCGGCAACGCGGTGAAGTTCGTCGATCGCGGCGGCGTTCTGCTGACCGCCGATCCGCTCGACGGCGGCAGGGTTCGCTTCACCGTCGCCGATACCGGCCCGGGCGTGCCCGAGGCCGAACGGGAGCGGATCTTCGAAGCCTTCAGTCAAATGGATCCGGCGGCCGGCGGCAGCCTGGGTGGCGCGGGGCTCGGCCTGGCGATCGCGCGGCGGATCGCCGGGGCGATGGGCGGCGCGGCTGGGGTCCAGGTCGGCGAATTCGGCGGCGCGGCGTTTTGGTTCGAGGCCGTCTTTCCCGTCGCCGGACCAGCCCAAGAGTCGGCGCCGCTCAAGGGCTTCACGGTCGTGGTCGCCTCGCCAAGCGCCGTGGTACGCGCCGCCGCCGAGCGCCAGGTCGAGGCCAGCGGCGGCCGCGTGCGTTCAGCGTCCGGCGTCGCCGAAGCGCTGAGCGCCTGCGGCCCGGAGGCGGTGCTGCTCGTCGATCGCGCCCTTTCCAGGCCGGGCGCGCCGCTGCGGGCGCCGCCCGGCCGGGCGGCCGTGATCCTGCTGCGGCCCGAGGAACGCTCGCGAATCCGCGGTTATCGCCAGGCGGGATTCGCCGGCTACCTGATCAAGCCCCTGCGGCCCAGCTCATTGGTGGCCCGCGTGCTCGCCGCCACCGGCGCAGCGCCGGGGCCGGATTTTCTCAACGACGATCGGGTGAAGTCCGCCCGGACGCCGGCCGAGACGGCCGACGCGGCGCCCGGCGCGCGGGTGCTGCTGGTGGAGGACAACGCGGTCAACGCCTTGCTGGCCAGCACCCTGTTGCGCCGGGAAGGCTGCCGGGTGGATCACGCCCGCGACGGCGCGGCGGCCCTCGCCGCCCTGGCGGAGAGCCGCTACGACCTGGTTCTCATGGACGTGCGCATGCCGGTGATGGACGGCCTGGCCGCCACCGCCGCGCTGCGCGGCCGGGGCCTGACGGTGCCGGTGGTGGCCCTGACCGCCAACGATTTCGACGACGACCGGCGCGCCTGCGACGCCGCCGGCATGAACGACATCCTCGCCAAGCCCCTGGCCGCCGACGCCCTGCGCGAGGTTCTGGCGCGGTGGGCCGGATCGGGGTGGACGGACAAGCCGACGCGCGCCAAGCTCACCGCCTAGACGCCGGGGTCCTTGAAACGAGGCCTCGATCTCCCGAGAGGCTGCCCGTGAACGCCCCGCCGGCCCCGCAGGCGCCTTCGATGCCGATCCGCCACCCTCGCCGTTCGGCGCGGGAGGTGTTCGCGGCGTTGCGTCGGCCCAAGGTCGGCCTGATGCTGGCTTTGGGATTTTCCTCCGGCCTGCCGTTCATGCTGATCGGCAACACCCTCGGCTTCTGGCTGGCCGAGGACGGCATCACCATCGCGGCGATCGGCTTCCTGTCGTGGGCGGGGCTTCCCTATCTGTTCAAGTTCGTCTGGGGGGCGGCGGTGGATCGGCTGCGACCGCCGCTGATCGGGGGACTGGGCCGGCGACGAAGCTGGATGGTGGTCAGCCAGGTCACGGTGGCCATGGGCCTCCTGGGCATGGCGGCGACCGATCCCAGGACTCATCTCGCCTGGCTGGCCCTGTTCGCCGTGATCGCCGGGCTAGGCGCGGCGACCCAGGACACCGTGATCGACGCCTGGCGGATCGAATCGGCGGAAGACGCCGACGAACTGGGCCTGCTGACCGCCTCCTACAGCCTCGGCTTCCGGGCCGCGCTGATGGCCACCGAGGCCCTGATTCTGCTTGTCGCCAAGGCCATCGGCTGGCCAATATCCTATGCGCTCTATGGCGGCGCGATGGTCGTCGGCCTCGCCGCCGCCCTGGCCGCGCGCGAGCCGGACCGGGCCGACGCGGTGATGGACGCCAAGAGCGCCGGCGCCAGGTCGCATCCGGCGCGCGCCGCCATTGACGCGGTGGTCGGTCCGATCGTGGTCTTCTTCCGCACTCACGGCTGGGGCCTGGCGGTGTTGATGCTGGGGATGATCACGCTCTATCACTTGAGCGACTACATGCGCGGGCCGATGAGCAACCCGTTCTATGTCGCGCTGGGGATCGACAAGGTGACCCTGGCCGCGGTGAGGGCGAGCGTGGGCCTGGCCGGGACCCTGGCGGGGATCGCGGCCGGGGGCATGGCCTCGCTGCGCCTTGGGAACATGCGCACGCTGGTCCTGGGCGCGGTGCTGCAACCGATCGGGATCGGGGCTTTCGCGCTCCTGGCCCGGCATGGCGGCGACTTCACCCTGATCTCGATCGGGCCGGCGAGCCTGACGGCATTCCAGGCGATCATGACCGTCGATGGCTTCGCGATCGGCTTTTCCGGGGTGGCGCTTGTTTCCTACATGTCGACGCTGACCAGCCTCGGCTACACCGCGACGCAATATGCCCTGCTGACCTCGGCGCTGGCCTGGACCGGCAAGATTCTCAAGGGGTTTTCCGGAGTGGTGGTCGAGGGGCTGCACCATGGCCGCGGCCTCGTCGAGGCCTATGGCCTGTTCTATCTGTTCGCCGCCGCCATCGGCCTGCCGGCGATACTGCTCTGCGTGATCCTGGCCCTTCGCCGGCCGTCCGCCGCGCAGCCCGGCTAGCTCGACAGACAGACCACCGGCGCGACGCGCAGATTGCGCCGCAGGTCGTCGGCGACCCGGCCGTAGTTGTCGGTGGCGATGGGCTCGCCGGCGGCGTCCGGGGATGGCCTGGCGCCAGCGGCGGCGAGAGCGCGGCCGACGGCCTCGGGCGTCGTGGTGTAGATTCGTCCCCGCCGGGGAGCCTGGGCGATGGTGACCCCGACGACCCGACCGGCCCCGTCGAGCGCGGGCGCCCCCGAAAGCCCGCCGAGGTTGTCGGAAATGCCCGTTGTGCGCCCGTCCTCGGCCCACACCAGCACCGTCACCGCGCCGCCCGCGCCGCCAGGGACGGTGAGCTTTCCCCGGCCCACCAGCCTGGACGCCACCTCGCCGGGAGCGCCGCGGGGAAATCCGGGGTGATAGGCCCGCTCGCCCCGTTTCAGGCCGACCGACGAGCCCAGCGGCAGGGCCGGCGCGCCGCCGCGCGTCGTCAGCACGGCAACGTCGCCGGCGGACCCGCCGGCCCGGACGGCGGCGACGCCCCGGCCCTCGGCGACGACGATGGCGATCTTCGAGCAGCCGGCGACGATGTGGCGCGCGGTCACCCAGACGCCGGCGTCGCCGACGGAAAAGGCGGTTCCCGCGCGTGGCCCCCGGGTCATCGGCCTGTCGATGGCGACGGAAGGATCCAGGGCCGAAGCCGGCGGCAGCAGCGCCCCCGCGCCGCCCGGGGCCGGCGGCGGCGCCTCCGGGGCGTCGGCGTGCTCATGGCGTCCGAGGGCGGCGAACAGCAGGGCCGCGACCACCGCCAGATAGATCAGCCAGTCGGGCAGCCGGGGGAAATGCATATCGCTTGCGCGGCGAGGGCTGTCACGCCGCGACGGCGGCGGCCAGAATCATGGCGGCGGCGAGCTTGGCGCTGACCAGCAGGGCGGCGGCGGACATCTCGCCCTGCCGGATTCGCTGCGGCAGGCCGTTCAGCAAGACATCGAACAGCCTGAACACCGCCAGCTGGACGAACAGAGCGGTCACGCCCCACAAGGCCAGGTCGCCCACCGTGGTCGATCGCAGGAGGCACACGGCCAAGGGCGCGGCGAGGCCCAGGATGACCCCTCCGAACGAGACGGCGGCGGCCGAATTGCCCTCGCGGATGAGCTGGATCTCCCGATGGGGCGTCACCATCGCGTAGAGCGCCGCGCCGGCGACGAGGATCAGCAGCATCACCCCCGCGTGAAGCAGGCTGGTGGGAAACCCGGCCGCCCAGGCTTGAATCTCCGGCGACTGCAGCTGGCCGGGCATCAGGCTTCGCCCTCCCCACGAAAGCGACGACGTCCACGCAAATGGGGACTTGATCGGCGGCGTCTTCGCCGACGTTCATGTCCCCGATTTGCGAGCGCCAGCGCTCGGGAGGGGGACACGAACCAATTGCGAGAGAGCATCGCCAACATCATGTCCCCTGCGCAGTTTCGCGGCGGGCGCTGGCGCGGAGCTTTTCGCTCTGGGTCTTGAGCTGGCCGCAGGCGGCCTGGATGTCCCGGCCGCGCGGGGTGCGGATCGGGGAGGCGTAGCCCGCCCGGTTGACGATAGCGGCGAAGGCTTCGATCGCCGCGCGGTCGGAGCCTTCATGAGGGCTGCCGGGCCAGGGATTGAACGGGATCAGGTTGATCTTGGCCGGAACGCCGGCGATCAGCCTGACCAGGGCGCGGGCCTCGGCCGGCGTGTCGTTGATTCCCTTGAGCATGACGTATTCGAAGGTCACCCGCCGGGCGTTGGAGAGTCCCGGATAGGCGCGGACGCCAGCCATCAGCTCGGCCAGGGGGTAGCGCCGGTTGAGCGGCACCAGTTCGTCGCGCAGTTCGTCGTTGGTGGCGTGAAGGGAGATCGCCAGCATGGCGTTCGTCCGCTCGCCCAGCGCCTTCAGCTGGGGCACGACGCCGGAAGTCGAGACGGTGACCCGGCGGCGCGAAATCCCGATCCCCTCGCCGTCGGAGATCACGTCCAGCGCCTCGGCCACGGCGTCGAGGTTATAGAGCGGCTCGCCCATACCCATGAATACGATGTTGGTCAGGCGACGCTCGCCGGGCGCGGCGGTCCAGTCGTCCAGGTCGTCCCGCGCCACCTGAACCTGGGCGACGATCTCGGCGGCGGTGAGATTGCGCACCAGGGGCTGGGTGCCGGTGTGGCAGAAGGTGCAGTTGAGTGTGCAGCCGACCTGGCTGGAGACGCAGAGGGCGCCGGAGCGGCCGACATCGGGGATGAACACCGTCTCGGCTTCTATCCCCGGCGCGAAGGCGATCAGCCACTTGATCGTCCCATCGACGCTTTCCTGGCGCTCGACGATGCGCGGCCGGTCGAGGCTGAACCGGCCGGCCAGGGCGGCGCGGGTCTGCTTGGCGATATTGTTCATCGACGAGAAGTCCGTGGCCCCGGCCTTGTGGATCCAGCGCCAGACCTGACCGCCGCGCATTCGAGCCTCGCGCGGGCTCGCCGCGCCACCCTCGACCAGGGCGCTGGTGAGCGCCTGGCGGCCGAGACCGGTCAGATTGAGTTGGGTTGAGGCCAAGGTCGAGGACACGAAACTCTAGAAAACCTCGCAGAGGATGGTTCCGTCGGCGAGAAGCGCGGCGCGCTTCATCCCCGCCGAATTGTAGGGCATGGCGATGCGTCCGTCCCGCGCCAGGGCGATCAGGCCGCCTTCGCCGCCCAGGGCGCGCACCTCGCCGAGCGCCGCCGCCGCCGCGGCATCCAGGGTTTCGCCGCCGAACCGGATGCGAAAGGCGACCTGGGCGGCGACGGCGGCGCGGATGAACATCTCGCCGGCCCCGGTGCAAGACACCGCGACCTCGCCGTCCGCCCACACGCCGGCGCCCGGGATCGGGCTGTCGCCGACCCGGCCGTGGGCCTTGCCGAACACCCCGGCGGTGGAGGTCGCCGCCGCCAGCGCGCCGGTCCGATCGAGAGCGATGCAGCCGACCGTGCCGGTGGCGAGCTCCGCGGCCGCCTGTCCATGGCCGCCGCCCGCATGGGTGAACCATGCAGCGGCGTCGGTGATCGGCGCCAGACCCTGGACCCGCGCGAAATCAGCGGCGCCTTCGCCGACCAGCATGACATGCGGGGTCGCCTCCATGACCGCGCGGGCGGCGGCGATCGGCGAGACGAACCCCTCCAGCGCCGCCACCGCCCCGACGCGCCGGCCAGGACCATCCATCAGCGCCGCGTCGAGTTGATAATGCCCGGCGCTGTTGGGCGAAGCGCCGCGACCGGCGACGTAGAGGCCCGACGCCTCCAGGGCGGCGACGGTCTCCACCACCACGTCGAGCGCCGCGGCGCCGGCCATGAGGCGATCCCGCCCCGCCTCCACCAAGGCGCGCATGTTGATGAGTTCTCGGCTGTAGTCGCGGCCACGCAAGGGACCGGCGCCGCCGTGCAAGGCCATGGCCGGGGCTCTGTCGCTCATGATCTTGCCCAAAAACCTCTTGGCTTCCGCCCACCCGAGCGTTGCGATAGCGTTGTGGACAACAAAACACAAAACCCGGGCGCAAGGAGACCAGGCGATGAAGGCCGTGCTGAGCAAGTCGGTCGGGGGTCCGGAGACCCTGGCCCTGGAGGATTTGCCGAGCCCCGGGGCGAAACCGGGCTGGGCGGTGGTGAGGGTGAAGGCCTGCGGGGTCAACTATCCCGACGTCCTGATGATCGAGGACCGATATCAGTTCAAGCCAGCCCGGCCGTTCGCTCCGGGCGGCGAGATTTCCGGCGTCGTCAAGGCTGTGGGCGAGGGGGTGACCCACATCAAGCCCGGTGACCGGGTGCTCGGCAACACCGGCTGGGGCGGCATGGCCGAGGAGCTGGCGCTCGAGGCCTCCCGGCTGGTCCCCATTCCCGCCGAAATGCCCTTCGACGAGGCGGCGGCCTTCCTGATGACCTACGGCACGTCGTACTATGCTCTGAAGGACCGTGGCCATCTGAAGGCCGGCGAAACCCTGCTCGTCCTGGGCGCGGCCGGCGGCGTCGGCCTGGCGGCGGTCGAGTTGGGCGAGGCGATGGGCGCACGGGTCATCGCCGCCGCCTCGTCAAGGGAGAAGGTCGACCTGGCCATGGCGCGGGGGGCGGACGAAGGCGTCGTCTATCCGTCCGGCCCCTTCGACCGGGATGGCCAGAAGGCCCTCGCCGATCAGTTCAAGCAGGCCTGTGGACCCAATGGCGCGGACGTCGTCTATGACGGGGTGGGCGGCGACTACGCCGAGGCCGCCCTGCGCTCGATCGCCTGGGAAGGGCGCTTCCTGGTCATCGGCTTTCCCGCCGGCATCCCGCGCATTCCGCTCAACCTCGCCCTGCTCAAGGGCTGCGACATCGTCGGCGTGTTCTGGGGCGCGGCGGTGGCCAAGGACCCGGCCGGGCACCAGCGCAACGTCAAGGAATTGCTGGCCCTCTATGCGGCGGGCAAGATCAAGCCACACGTCTCCGAGCGTTTTCCCCTCGCCAGGGCCGGCGAAGCCATCGCCCGCCTGGCCAGCCGCAAGGCGATGGGCAAGGTAGTGGTGACCATCGACTGAAGAAGGATGCGAGCCATGGCTGGAAGACTGGACGGCAAGATCGCGCTGATCACCGGCGGCTGCTCGGGGATCGGCCTTGGCGCGGTGGAACTGTTCGCCGGTGAGGGCGCGCGGGTGGTCGCCGCCGATCTCCAGGACGAAAAGGGCGCGATGCTCGAGCGGCGCTTCGAGGGACGCGTCCGCTACCTGCACGGCGATGTCACCATCGAGGCGGACATCGCCGCCTCCTGCACCCTGGCGTCCGAGGCCTTCGGGGGTCTCGATATCCTGTTCAACAACGCCGGCTACGTCGGCCAGCTGGGCGGCGTCGATGCGATGACCGTGGAGGGCTGGGACGCGGTCTTCGCCGTGCTCGTGCGCGGACCGGCGCTGGGCATGAAGCACGCCGCGCCACTGATGCGCGCGCGGGGCGGCGGCTCGATGATCAACACCGCCTCGATCGCCGGGTTGCAGGCCGGCTGGGGACCTCTGGCCTATTCCTCGGCCAAGGCGGCGGTGATCCACATGAGCCGGTGCGCTGCGGCGGAACTCTCTCCCCAGAAGATCCGGGTAAACGCCATCTGTCCCGGCTTCATCGCGACATCGATCTTCGGCGCGGTCTTCGGCATGTCCCGCGAAGGCGCCGACCAGATGGCCGCGCGGGTGGCCCAGAGCGCCGCCGCCGCCCAACCGATTCCCAAGGCGGGCCTTCCCGAAGACATCGCCGCCGCCGCCCTCTATCTGGCCAGCGACGATTCCGAGTTCGTCACCGGCACGCACATCGTGGTCGATGGAGGCATCACCGTGGGCGGTCGGCACGCCTGGGACCCCGCGGCGCCGTCGCTTCTCGCCACCGTCTTCGGCATGACGCCCGACGAGATGCGGACGGCGGCGGAAATGGCCGCGGAGGCGCCGCGACGCAATTCGTGATACGAGGCCACCATGGCCGTCGCCGCTCGCGTCAGTCCCAAGGACTTCTTCGCCCCCGAAGACTGGAAGAATCTCGCCCGGCGATCGAACTGGCGGGGGCTGGCGCTGGTCGTCCATTGCTGGGCGGTGATCGCCGCGGCCACGGTCATGGCCATCATCTGGCCGGTCACCATCCCGCTGGCGGTGATGGTCATCGGGGCGCGGCAGCTGGGTCTGGCCATCCTCCTCCACGACGCGGCGCATGGGGCGCTGCACCCGAACCTGAAGTTGGGCGACTGGGTGGCGGAATGGCTCTGCCTGGGCGGCGTGGCGAGCTATCGTTCCTACCATCTGCAGCATCACAAGTTCGCGCAGCAGACCGAAGATCCCGATCTGGTGCTCTCGGCGCCGTTCCCGATCACCCGGCTGTCCCTTCGGCGCAAGATCGCCCGAGATTTCACCGGCCAGACGTGGTTCAAACAGCGCTTCGGCCGGCTCGCGCTTCGGCTGAAGACGCGCAAGGCCGGAGAGCCCTTGCTTCCCATTCTGGGCCACGAGATCGTCCGTCAGAGGCGCTGGCTGATCTTCAACACCCTGGCCATCGCCCTCTTCAGCGCCGCCGGCTATCCGTGGGCCTGGTTTGCCTTGTGGCTATTGCCGCGAGCGACCTGGTTCCAGCTGGTCACCCGCATGCGCAACATCGCCGAACACGCCCTGGTCGCCAAGAATGAGCCCGATCCGCTGCGCCATGCCCGCACGACCCACGCCAATCTCGTCGAACGCGCGTTGATCGCTCCCTACTATGTGAACTATCACTGCGAGCATCACATGTTCATGCATGTGCCTTGCTGGCGCCTGCCGGAGGTCCGCCGGCTGCTGGATCGCGAGGGGGTCACGGCACGGATGGAAGGGGCGAAGGGTTATGTCTCGGTCCTCAACGCCGCATCGGCGGCTTGATTCCGCGTTGCCGCCGGGCTAGAACGTAACAAGAACAACCGCCAGGAAACGCGGCCATGCGCAAGGACGGCAAGATCGACTATATCGAGTTCCCGGGCAGCGACCTTCCGGCCGCCAAGCGGTTCTACGGCGAGGCGTTCGGCTGGATTTTCACCGACTACGGGCCGGACTATGTGGCCTTCGAAGGCGAAGGCGTCGATGGCGGTTTCACCTCGATCGGACCGGAGGCGCCGGAAAAGCCTCTGGTCATCCTCTACGCCCATGATCTCGAGGCGATGGAAGCCAGGGTGCGCGGCGCGGGCGGCGCGGTCACCAAGTCGATCTTCGCCTTTCCCGGCGGCCGGCGCTTCCACTTCCGCGATCCGGCCGGCAACGAGCTGGCGGCGTGGTCGGTGACGTGAGGCGTTGATCCGGCCTATGGTGGCGGCGCCCTGAAATCCATCGCCCGAGGCCGCCATGCGCCGTCGCACCTTTCTCGCCTCGCTTCCGGTCGCCGCCGCGGCCACCGCCGGCGCGCCATCGGTGACCGGCGCCGAGACCACCGACCGTGGCCTCGCCCGCCCGGATATCCATGGCGGCGAGCGCATTGCCGGGGCGAGCTTCGCCTCGCGCTCGGCGGCATGGGGCGTGCACGGCGCGGCGGCCACGGCCCATCCCCTAGCGACGCTCACCGCCATCGAGATTCTCAAGGCCGGGGGCTCGGCGGTGGATGCGGCGGTGGCCGCCAACGCGGCCCTGGGCCTGCTCGAGCCGATCTCCTGCGGCGTCGGCGGCGACTGCTTCGCCATGGTCTGGGATCCCAGAACGAGCAAGCTCGCCGGCCTCAACGGTTCCGGCCGCTCGCCCCGATCGCTCAGCCTGGAGACCCAGAGGGCGCGGGCGAAGAATGGCCATATCGCCCCCTTCGGCGCCGTTTCGGTTTCCACGCCTGGGGCGGTGGACGCCTGGTGGACCCTGCACCAGCGGTACGGCCGGCTGAAATGGGCCGATCTCTTCGCGCCGGCCATCGCCATGGCGGAGACGGGAACGCCGGTCCCCCAGACCATCGCCCACTATCTCGCCGTTTCACTTCGCGTCTTCACCCGGCCGGGCGCCGGGATCGAGGAGGTCGAGAACTACAAGGCGGTCTGGGCGCCTTACGGCGCCACGCCGAAGGAGGGCGAGGTGTTCGCCAATCCGGCCCTGGCCCACACCTACCGCCTGATCGCCGAGGGCGGCCGGGACGCCTTCTACGAAGGCGAGATCGCTGGCGTCATCGACGCCTATTTCAAGCGCATCGGCGGCTGGCTTTCAAAAGCCGACCTCGCCGCGCACCATTCGCAGTGGGTCCAGCCGCGCTCGACCAACTACCGGGGCGTCGATGTCTGGGCCCTGCCGCCGAACAGCCAGGGCCTCTCCACCCTCCAGATCCTCAACATCCTGGAGACCTTCGACATGCAGGCGCTCGGCTTCCAGTCGGTGGCCAGCCTGCACGCCCAGATCGAGGCCAAGCGCCTGGCCTTCGAGGACCGCGCCCGGTACTTCGCCGATCCTGATTTCGCCAAGGCGCCGATCGACTGGCTGATCTCCAAGCCCTACGCCGCCGAGCGCGCGCGGCTGATCCGCCCCGACCGGATCCTCACGCCGGTCCATGCCGGCGAGGCCCCCAGCCACGGCGACACCACCTATTTCTGCGTCGCCGACGGGGGCGGCATGATGGTCTCGATGATCCAGTCCAACTATCGCGGCATGGGCTCGGGCCTCTCTCCCGACGGGCTGGGATTCATGTTTCAGGACCGGGGCGAACTCTTCAGCCTCGCCGACGGCGCGGCCAACCTCTATGCGCCGGGCAAGCGGCCTTTCCAGACCATCATCCCGGGTTTCGCCACCCGGGACGGCGCGCCCTGGCTCGCCTTCGGGGTGATGGGCGGGGACATGCAGCCGCAGGGCCAGGCGCAGATCATCGTCAACCTCGTCGATTACGGCCTCGGCCTTCAGGAAGCCGGCGATTCTCCGCGCTGGCATCACGAGGGCTCCTCCGAGCCCACCGGCGAGGGCCAGGCGGGTGTCGGCGTGCTGCATCTGGAAGCGGGCGTCCCGCCGGCGACCCGGGAAGGCCTCGCCGCTCTCGGGTGGAAGTTCGGGCCGTCGGACGGCGGCTATGGCGGCTATCAGGCGATCGCGCGCTGGCCTGGACGCTGGGAAGCGGCCAGCGAGATGCGCAAGGACGGCGTGGCCGTGGCCTATTGAGGGAAGCAGGGTTGCCGATGACCGAGCAGGAGATGCGCGACATTTGCCTGTCATTCCCCGGCGCGACCGAGGGGACGTCCTACGGCCGGCCGTCATTCCTGGTGAACAGGAAGTTCTTCACCCGCCTTCGCCGCGAGGACGACAGCGTGGTCCTGATGGGCGTCGGGTTCGACGAGCGCGAGATGCTGATGGAGGCGGAGCCGGCGACGTTCCACTTCACGGCCCACTACAAGGACTATCCGTGCGTCCTGGCGCGGATTTCGAGCCTGCACCTCGGTTCCTTTCGCGCCTTCCTGGAACGGCGATGGCGAAAGATCGCGCCCAAGGCAATGATCAAGGCCTACGGCGGCGCGGACCCGTCGCCCCAGGAATGACACGACCTCAGCGGACGGGGGGCGGGGCGTTCGGTGTCGTTTCCGCCGGACGAGGCGTGTTGACCCGTTGCCGGAGACGGCGGAATTCGTCCTCACCCCTGAGCCCGGCGAACGCTGGATCGACGTCAAGGCTGACGTTTTCGGGCTCTCGCCGGTCCACGCTGGCGCGGAGCAGAGACAACGCCTCCCCGCCGTCGCCGATGGCGGCATAGGCGCCGGCCAGTTCGAAGGCGCTGACGCCGCCCTCGGCGTAGAGACGCCGCTTCTCGGTCAGCATGGCCTTCAGCATCCCGCGCCGCCCACCGGCGGCCAGACCCTGTTCGGCGGCGCTGGCGATGGCGAGCCTGCGGTCGTCGTGCTGAAGGCGGGCCGCCGTCTCCATCTCCCTGACCGCGTCCGCGTCGCGGTCCCGGGTCAGGTAGGCGGCCGCGAGATATCTGTGCGGCGACAGGAATTGCGGCGTGGTCTGTTCCACCGATTCGAGCAGGGTGATGGCTTCATCGGTCCGTCCCGCCGTCATCAGGATGAAGCCCCGATCGGCCAGTACGGCGCTGGAGCCTGGATCCAGGCTCTGGGCGACGCCGATCTCGTCGAGCGCCCTGGAGCTCCGGCCCAGCGTGGCCAGGACGTTGGCGTACCAATGATGGGCGATGGCCGAGCGCGGATCGAGCTTTAGGGCGCGTTCGAACTCCTTCAGCGCGGCCGGCGTGTCGCGAGACCAGTAGAAGTCCACGAAACCCAGGGACGCATGGGCCTCGGCCAGATCCGGGTCGATGGCGATCGCCCGTTCGGCCGCCGCCTTGGCCCGGGGATAGGCCTCCCGCGCCGGCATTTCCGAGAATTCACGCAGCAGATTGTAGCTGTCGGCCAGGCCGGCATAGGGCTCGGCGTAGGCGGGATCGCGCACAATCGCCTGGGTGAAATAGTCCACGGCTTGGTGCAGGCTCTCGGGGGTCCGGGCGTGCCAGTAGTAGAGGCCGGTGCGATAGAATTCGACGGCCAAGGGATCATGCGCCGGTCTCGCCGAGCTGTTCGCCTGGACCGGGAGGACCCCGCCGCCCGGGATCGGCCATCTCGCCCTGCCGATCAAGAAGGCGGCGACCGCCAGGATCGCCATCAGCGCGATCAGGACCGCCGGTCCGTTCCCAAGTGGGCGGCGCCCATCGGCCGCGGGCGCACGAAGCGCGAAAGCCGCTGACGGATTTCCCGTGTCGGCGTCGTCCTCTCGTCCGCCCCCTCCGCGGTGAAGCCACGCCTGGAGTTCGCCGCGAAAGGCGTAGACCTTGGCCCCCCCGCCGCCGGGAAGGCGATGCAGCGGAAGCCCGCGGCGCGCCTCCCATCGCTTCACGGTCCGCTCGTCCCGGCCGAAGAAGGCGGCGATCTGTTTCCAGCTGTCGAGCCGCTCGTCCACGGGACCATCTGGCTTGCCGGCGCTGATCACGTCGCGATTTGCCCCAAGAAATCCCCGACCCGCCCGATCGGTTCGGCGCCGGCCACGACAGTGGCGTCAAGCCGCGCGCCAATACTAGACCATTCCCGCCCGAACCGCGTGAGACCAATCGGCACGCGTCCCGGCAGGCGCGGTTCCCTAGAATTCGTCGTGGATCATGGCGTTGAACTGCTCCATCACCTCGGCCACTTGGTCTTCGGGCGGCAACTCGGCGGTCGCGCCCGGCGCCGGAGCGGCTTCGGCGACCGTCAGCCGGGCGATCAGCGCCCCGCCCTTGACCAGCGCCAGCGTCTCGCCCGCGGCGAGGCCGGAGAGGATGGCGGCGAGGCGCGGCGGCAGGTCGTCGAGGTCGATCTGTTTCATGCCCGCGATTGTAACGCCGCGGGCGCGAGCGTGACAGGCCGGCCGCCCCGCCTTAGGGAAACGCGATGGCCTATCGCAGTCTCCGCGACTTCATCGCCGCACTCGAGGGCGCGGGGGAATTGGTCAGGGTCGCCGAGCCGGTCTCCACGGTGCTTGAGATGACCGAAATCTGCACCCGCCTGCTGGCCGCCGGCGGCCCGGCGGTGCTGTTCGAAAAGCCGATCCGCGCCGACGGCCAGATCTCATCCATTCCCTGCCTCGCCAACCTCTTCGGCACGGTGGGCCGCGTGGCCATGGGGGTGACCCTGGACGGCAAGGCGCGATCGACGGGCGCCGATCTGCGCGAGGTCGGCGAACTCCTCGCCTTTTTGCGCAATCCCGAGCCGCCGCGCGGGGTGAGGGAGGCGTGGGAAATGCTGCCTCTGGCCCGCACGATCATGGGCATGCGTCCGAAGATCGTCGGGAGCGCGCCGGTGCAAGAGAAGGTGTTCACCGGGGCCGACATCGACCTCGGCCGCCTTCCTGTCCAGACCTGCTGGCCGGGCGAGCCGGCGCCGCTGATCACCTGGCCGCTGGTGGTGACCCGCGGCCCTTCGCAGGCGCGCGAGGACGACTTCAATCTCGGCATCTACCGCATGCAGGTCACCGGACGCGACCGGACGATCATGCGCTGGCTGGCCCATCGCGGCGGCGCCCAGCACTTTCGGCGCTGGAAGGAAGCGGGCAAGCCGAACGCATTGCCGGCCTGCGCGGTGATCGGGGCCGATCCGGGCACCATCCTGGCCGCCGTCACTCCGGTCCCCGACACCCTCTCGGAATACCAGTTCGCCGGCCTGCTGCGTGGCGCCAAGGCCGAACTCGTCGCGGCCAGGACCCAGCCGATCCTGGTCCCCGCCCAGGCCGAGATCGTCATCGAGGGCGAGGTGCTGCTCGATCAGTATACGGACGAGGGACCGTACGGCGACCACACCGGATATTACAATTCGGTCGAGCCGTTCCCGGTGTTCAAGGTGACGGCGATCACCATGCGGCGCGACCCGATCTACCTCACCACCCACACCGGCCGGCCGCCGGACGAGCCCAGTGTGCTCGGCGAAGCGCTAAACGAGGTGTTCATCCCCCTGCTGCGCGGCCAATTCCCGGAGATTGTCGATTTCTGGCTGCCGCCGGAGGGCTGCAGCTACCGGATCGCGGTGGTCTCGATCAAGAAGGCCTACCCCGGCCATGCCAAGCGGGTGATGATGGGCGCCTGGTCGTATCTGCGCCAGTTCATGTACACCAAGTGGGTGATCGTGGTCGATGACGACATCGACGCCCGCGACTGGAAGGACGTGATGTGGGCGCTGGCGACCCGAATGGACCCGGCCCGCGACATCATCCTGATCGAAAACACCCCCATCGACTACCTCGACTTCGCCTCCCCGGAGAGCGGCCTGGGCTCGAAGATCGGCCTCGACGCCACCAACAAGTGGCCGCCAGAGACCAAGCGGGAGTGGGGCCGGTTGATCGCGATGGACCCGGCGGTGGTGGAGAAGGTCACGGAGATGTGGGCAAGGCTGGGACTCCCGCGCTGAAGATACTTCTATCGCATCCTGGGTTCGGGCATTGATGTCGTCCGCGTCCTGCACGGGCGGATGGACGTCCGCCGTCGCCTCTAGGGAATACCCGTGATGACAATGAAGTTCACTCTCATGGCCGTTACCTTCGGCGCTGTCGCCCTCACCGGCGCTGTCCGCGCCGCTTGCCCACCCGGCCTGCCGCCCGGAGTCGCTTGCGGGGACAAGGACGCCGCAGCGGCGACGGCGGGAAACTATGCGATCGATCCCAATCATGCGGCGGTGATCGCGAAGGTGTCGCACATCGGCTATTCGTGGAGCGTGTTCCGCTTCGGCAAGGTGGCCGGGACGCTTACCTGGGATCCGGCCGCGCCAGATGCATCCAAGCTCTCGGTGACGGTGGACACCGGATCGATCGCCACCAATGTGCCCGGCTTCGCCGACGAACTGACCGGCGAGAAGTTCCTCAACGTCAAAGGGTTTCCTCAGGCGACCTTCGTCTCCACCGCCTTCCACCGGATCGATGCGACCCGCGGCAGGGTCGATGGCCGGTTCACCCTGATGGGCAAGACCGCTCCTTTGACCTTCGATGTCGATCTGATCGGCGCGGGGAAAGGGTTCGGATCGCCGCGCCTGGGCGTCGAGGCGCGGGGCGAGATCGACCCCGGGGCCTTCGGCCTGCCGCCGATGTTCGCCGATCCGGTCCACCTCATCATCGACGCGGAGTTCGTCCGCAAGCCCTGAGGAGGCCGCGAGCGTCAAGCAGGGCCGTTCACGCCGCGGCGATGTGGCGCGCGCGGCGAGGACGGTGGATGGCGGGGTGGGGACCGGCGGCGAAGGCCTCGCCGGCGGCCTCTTCCCGGGAGCCCAGGACGAGATAACCGTCTTCGGGAAGCAGAGTCGACAGGGCCTCCAGAACCCTGGCGCGTGAGGCCGGATCCATCCCGCAAAGGACGTTGCGGCAGAAGATGACGTCGAATTCGCCGACGCCGGCGAGGTCGGCGACGAGATTGATCCGGCGCCAGCGGACCTGACGGCGCAGGTGCGCCGAGACTCGCCATGCCTCGCCCTCCTTCTCAAGGTGACGGACGAGCAGACGGATCGGCAGGCCCCGCTGAACTTCGAACTGGGTGTAGAGTCCGCTCTTGGCGCGTTCGAGGGCGCCGGCGGAGATATCGGAGGCGGCCAGATCCAGCCGCGCCTCGCCGCCGGACCGATGGATATGGTCGGCGAGCATGGCCAGGGAATAGATCTCCTGGCCGGTCGAACAGGCCGCGCTCCAAACCCGGATCGGGGCGCCGGCGCGGGACCTCGCGAGGCTGGGCAGAACGTCGGTCTCCAGAACGTGGAAGACCGCCTTGTCGTCGAAGAAGCTGGTCTCGGCGCAGGTCATGGCTTCGACCACGCGCCAGGCGACCGTCTCGCCCCGTTCGCCGCCGACGGCCGCGAGCATGGCGGTGATGCCGGCGAAGCCGGCGGCGCGGGCGACGGGCTCCAGCCGGCTTTCCATGGAATAGGCATTCGCCGGCGCCGCCAGTCCGGCGCGGGCGCGGCAAAGGCCGGCGACCAGGGCGATCTCCTGGGGTGTCAAAGGCCGGCCTCGGCGAACTTGGCCTTCAGGATGTCTCCGTCGAAGGGCTTCATCATGTATTCGTCGGCGCCGGCGGCGAGGGCCTCTTCGATCTCGGCGACGGAATCGCGAACCGTGAACAAGACCACCACGGGATCCGCCCCGCCCGGTTCGCGGCGAAGCGCGCGCAGGAAGTCGATGCCGTTCATCACCGGCATGTTCCAGTCGAGCAGGATCGCCCGCGGCATCTGGCTCCGGCACCAGAGGAGCGCCTCGGCCCCGTCGCCGGCCTCGCCGGTGTCGAATCCCATATCCTCCAGGATGCGGCGGGCGACCTTGCGGATCACACGGCTGTCATCGACGACGAGGCAGGTCCTCACGGTATTCGCGCTCCACGACCAGGCGATCGGGGGGTTATCGCGCGGCCTTGGTTAAGGGGCGGTATGAGGCGCGGGCGGTATCCGCGATTCAGCCGGCGAGGATCGCCGTGAAGAGGATTCCGCTTTCGCCCGTCTCGGCGCCCACGGTCCCGCCGACGGCGGCGAGCTGGGCGTGCAGACAGAAGGGCTGAACCCAGCGGCCGGCAAGGCCCTCGCCGAGGGGCTCGCCCCGCAGGCCGGCGGCGACTTCCGGCTGGAGCCGGGCGCGCGGGCCGTCCGCCTCGGCGACGATGGCCAGCCGGCCGTTCTCGCGCCGCACCGAAATCCGGGCCACGCCGCCCAGGGCCAGGGCGCCGGCGGCGATCTGGGCCAGGTTGAGCAAGGCCCGCGCGGCCTCGCCACTCAGAGCGGACGCATCCACCGCCCAATCGAGGCTGGGGCGCACGTGGGCGAATATTCCTTCCGTCAGGGTGCGCAGCTGGGCGGTGTCGAACGTCTCGCCCTCGGCGTAGCCGCCCACGGCCACCCGATAGAAGACCAGCAGATCCATCAGCTTGCGGGCGCTGGAGGCGATCAGCCTCATGGCCTCGGCGCGCATCTCCTCGCCGCCCGGGTCATCGAGGAAGTCGAGGCCCGAGACGATGCCGCTGGCCGGGCTCATCAGGTCATGGCACAGGCGCCCGGCGAGGAGCCGCGCCAGCATCAGCGGCGATGCTCCGGCGTGGTCGCGCGGGGCGGAGGGTGGTTCCGGAGGAAGGTCGTCCATGGCCGGCCAGCCTTCGCCTGATTTGCCGGTTTGGCCAATCGCGAGCCGCCGGAGCGGAAGAGATCAAACCACAAAGCACACCAAGCGCACGAAGGCGGACCTGTTTTCCTTCGTGTTCTTCGTGCTCTTCGTGGTGAAAGGACATCGACAGAAATGGCAGGGAGCGCGCGATGTCCTCTTCCCCCGTCTCGGAAGGCGAGCGCGACGTGGGCGCGGTCCTCGCCGAGATCGCCGTGGAGGCCGCCCGGCTGATCCTGCCGCTGTGGCGCTCGGGGCTGACGGTGCGCGCCAAGGCGGATCAAAGCCCGGTGACCGAGGCCGACCAGCGAGCCGAACGTCTGATACTGGATCGGTTGGCGAAGGCCTTTCCCGGCGTCCCGGTGATCTCCGAGGAGGATGCGGCGCAATTCGGCACGCCGGAGGCGATCGCCTCGCGCTTTTTCCTGGTCGATCCGCTTGACGGCACCAAGGCGTTCGTCAGGGGCGATCCGCACTTCACGGTCAACATCGGCCTGATCGATGGCGGCCGGCCCGTCGCGGGCGCGGTGGTGGCGCCGCCGAGCGGCGAGGTGTGGTTCACTCGGAAGGGCGGGGCGGCGAAGCAGCGTTTCGCGGATTCCGTCGTCGCGGCGATCCGGACCCGGCCGTGGCCCGACGGCGCCGCGATCGCCCTGGTCAGCCACACGATGACGGCCGAGACCCTGGCCACGCTCACTGAAGCCTATGGGTTTTCCTCCAGCCAGGCGATGGATTCGTCGATCAAGCTCTGCCGCATCGCCGAAGGGGCCGCCGACATCTATCCGCGCCAGGGCACGACCATGGAGTGGGACACCGCCGCCGGCCACGCCGTCCTCCAGGCCGCCGGCGGCCGGCTCACTACGCCGGAGGGCGCGCCGTTTCTGTATGGAAAGGCGACCGCCGGTTTCCGCAACGGCGGGTTCGTGGCGCGGGGAGCGTAGAGACGGCGCCTGGAGGTTGAATTTGTCAAAGCGCCGACCGCAGAGAGGTCAGGCTGGACGCGAGGCGATGATTGCGGTCGCGATCGGTCGAGGATCCGTCATGATGGAAAGATGATGACCGCGGAACCGCTCCACCGGCCAGCCTGAGCCCCGGGCGCTGGCCGCCTCCTCGTCGTAACCAGCGCTGAGTTGGAGATAGGCGCGGGCCAGCTCGGGCGGATCCGGGAGAATCGGCGCGGGTTCTTCGAGAAATGCCAGCGGCGCTCGCGGGGCGTCGCGAACCAGAGCGTCTCTCATCGATCGGTCTGGAACCAGCCGCGCCAAGGCCCCGGGCGACATCCAGCGCGGCCACGCCGGCGCCAGATCGGCGTCCGCCTCGGCGCGAAGCCGGTCGGCGAGCGCGGCCGGCGCGGTGTCGAACCAGCTACGCCCGGGATGAGGCAGCAGAGCATCGACGAACACGGCGCCTCCGATCAGGCGTCGGGCGCTGTTGACTATCGCCGGGACCAGCGCGCCGGCGCCGCTGTGAACGACCAGGATCGACGGCCCGTCGATCTGGCGCGCCGCTGCTGCTCCGAACGCGGCGTAGAAATTTTCCACGGCGCCAAACGCCTCGCGCAGATCGAGGAGACGTGACGCTTCGCCGAGATCTTCCAGGACGGCGTGGGTTCGCGCCCAGGACTGTGGGCCGAGGAAAGGACTGTGAACGAGGGCGAAGACCATGTGCCGGACACTCCCGTCCCGCGCTCAGGGCGGAGGGGTACTGAGCTGAGACTCACACCTGGTTCCGCGCGATCAGGCGCCGGGCGATGATGATCAGTTGCATCTCGTTGGCGCCTTCGCCGATAATCAGCAGGGGGGCGTCGCGATAGAGGCGCTCGATGGGATATTCCTTGGAGTAGCCGTTGGCGCCGAAGATGCGCATGGCGTCGGTGGCGACCTCGAGGGCGGTTTCGGTGGCGAACCACTTGGCCATGCCGGCCTCGTAATCGACCCGGCCGCCGGCGTCGTAGGCGCGGGCAGCGTCCTCGACCAGCAATTCGGCCGCGCGGGTCTTGGCCGCCATCGCGCCGAGCTTGAGCTGGATCGCCTGATGCTCGGCGATCGGCTTGCCCATGGTCCTGCGAACCTGGGCGTAGGCGACCGCTTCGCCGAGCGCCCGTGTGGCGATGCCGACCCCGCGCGCCGCGACATTGACCCGGCCGATCTCCAGGCCGCCGGTGGCCATCAGGAAACCCCGGCCCTCCTCGCCGCCGACCAGTGAGAGAGCGGCGTCGCAGGCATAGTTCTCGAAGGCGATCTCGCCGGTGTCGATGCCGCGGTAGCCGAGCTTGGGCAGTTTGCGCCCCCGGCTGACGCCGGGCAGGCTCGCGCCGGTGGCCATGTCGCGGGTGGGGGCGATGAGCATGGTCATCCCCCGGTGACGCGGCTGGGCGTCGGGATCGGTCTTGACCAGCACGGCCAGGACATCGCCCTCGATGGCGTTGGTGATCCACAGCTTGG
>Ga0075522_10000215_pt1 | contig 38802 bp, 70 predicted proteins | sample NGEPerA_FD_74796 | JGI IMG/M metagenome (GOLD analysis project Ga0075522, IMG submission 74796) | Arctic peat soil microbial communities from the Barrow Environmental Observatory site, Barrow, Alaska, USA - NGEE PermafrostL2-A | ecosystem: Environmental > Terrestrial > Soil > Wetlands > Peat ... | reverse complement strand
CCTTACAGACAATATCAAATGTCTTACCAGGGTATTTAATCTTATAATCTATATGACACTGCTTACAGACAGGGTTATCCATACGCCTAAAGATGTCAGCCGTTTGGGGCACACCATCTTTCTTTGGAGCTCTATGGATAACGGGGAGTAGGAATTCTTGGTCTGTCATAGGCGTCGCCTGCGCCTTGTTTATTTAGAAGGAGGAGGGGCAGGCTCTTTTTTGATAATGGTCTTGAAATCGGCTAATGAAACACCCCATTCATTGACATCTAGCCCACGAATAGCCAATGCATGTCCAACGAATGTACTGATATTATTCTTAGCTTGATCTACTTCTTTTTGCAGAACCTTCAAGATACTGGTTTCCGATTCTGTCAAAGGAGTTAGATTGGGAGCTGCTTGTACTGGTGGCGCTGCTGCTGGTGCGGTTGCTGTTGCTTCATTCATATTATCCTCTCTTGTTGGGATTCTAATCACAAATTTATTATAACATACTTTATCTATAAGCCAAACTTATCCTGTAATCACAGCTCCAACATTATAAGCAGTGCTACCTGCCGTGACATTGGTAGAAGCAACTAATGATAATCCTTGTAAATCTAATCCTTCACTATTGCCTACAAATAAGTTTCCACAATTCTTATAAGTAACTGCAGGAAAGAAGGCAACTTGAACATTTCCTGCATTAGTCACAGCGAAGATTGTAATATCCATAGTCACTGTGTCATCTGCAAAGAATACCAGAATTTGATAACTTCGCCCACCACGAGGAGATCCATTAGTTGCAGGAGCCATCAAGGAATAGGGAACCGTAGCAGCACCTGTTGTATAAGTAGCAGCTGTTGGAGGTATATAACTGGTAACCGACATACTACTAGTGTGAGATGCAACAGAAAACATCATTGGACTTTGATGTGGGAATGTATCCAAATCAGCCAACGTAGAGACCGCACTCATACCTTGCACGTTATTCTTTATTCCGAGCGTACCAGGCTGAACAGTCCCAGCAGACCAAAATATAGGACTGGTACTTGGCCAGTCATAACCTTCTTCTATGACACCGCCGCCAACTCCCACAGTAACAGGAACTGGAATGCTCATATCAACTACTTCACCCGAAGGATTCAATGAACTGACAAAACTATCCAAGTCTAACTGGGCCCAAGTTCGTGAGCCGTTAGTAAGAACCTTGTTGCCAGCAAACAAGGTCAGAATATCTGAACGAACATCACCAAAGCCCGATCCTCTACGAAGAGGGGAATAGGTGACGGTAAACGATTGAGTAGCACCATTGGCTACAGTGATTGGAAAGACTCCACCAGTAGGTATAACTTTGAAGTCTGTATCAATAAGAACACCAGCCGGCTGTGTAATAGCATCACCTTCAGTACTAGTACTAAAACCATAGTTGGTAATAGTAACTGACAGACCACTAGTATTCTTCAAATTAAAAGTTAAAGTTGAAGGACTTGCGTAAAGACCAGGGACTGGACCTTGTACTGTAACCTTCGGAAATGTCAAGCCCATTGGAGATACTGAAAAGTTTGTCATTATTGCCTCATGAAAGACGCCTCGTTCCCGAGCCAACGTCTTGAATAACTCATTGCCGAACTCATATCACTTACTGCTTTCATTCGTAGATTCTGTGCGGTTGCTGTATCTTCATAGTCTCCGCCCATTTCTATGCGGCGAAGTTTATAACCCAAACTATTGAAATATCTTACTCCTGCTGCGGCGGCTTTTCCTAATCCATAAGCTGGCACTACTGCTATTATACTGGCTAATGCTGCTGTGCCTGCTACACCAAAAGCCGCGGGCAACAGAAAACGAAGAGCAGGGCTAAGAATAGCACTCATAGCAGGATAAGAAGCAATCCCTACAGAGTTATCAATAAAAGTAGATAGAACTTCTCCTCGTTGAGCATGGGTAGATGAGAAAGCAATCTGAGGAACTCCACCAAGAAAAGCATAGTTCTGGGATCTTAATGCACTCCAATTATTAGCAAAGCCATTCCTTCGCATCTTACGATCTGATTGGACAAAGGATTTACCTGTACCATAAGATGAGACATCATTATCATCATCCCTTCCTGTATCACCACCATAATATTTGGTTGCTATACGAACCGCATCATCAGCAAACATCAATAACATTTATCCCCCATGCTGCCGGCCGTGAAGACCAAGTACAATATCACCGCTAGCATTCATTGCCAGCATTCGGTCTCTCATATTATCAGATGATGGGTTATAATCTAAAGTACCACCCATTCCAGAATTAGCATTTCCACTACCATCTGGGGTGCCTTTACCAAAAGCTACGCTCGCAGCCAAAGGAAGAGTGGCTGCCCCAATCAGAGCTGCGGTTTGTGCTCCAGGTATTTTACCCAAAGCACCATAACCTTTAAATATAGCCATCGCTGGTCTTGCAGCTAAACCCACACCAGCACCAATAGCAGCCCCTTGCATTCTATGACCTTTAGGAGCTAATGCGGCCCCAGCAACAGCACCACCTACCATTAAAGTTCCTGGTCTCATCAGGGCTTCTATACCATTAGTTCTAAGATTAGCAATCTTGCCTGTTATACCTAGCTTACTTATCTTTCCGCCGGCGCCAGCTATTGCCCCAGCACCACGAATGACAGAACCTACACCCAAGCCAAGCCCAGCACCTAAAGCAGCTCCTTTAAATATTCTCTCCATTACTGGAGTATCTTTATCACCAGACGTAGCTCCAATAGCAGCACCCGCACCAGCACCAACCAAAAGACTCCATCTCCACGGAACCTTCTCCGCTCCCTTGGCAGCCATACTGAATATGTCGTATATTCCCATTAGATCATTCTACGGACATTCTTAAATAACTGCCCAACTCGTCCATAAGCACCACGAGCCGCTCCCATAGCTTGTTTTGCTGCCATGCCTGGATTACGCATAGCATTACGGCCAAGCATGGACAAGCCAGTCATACCACCTAACGCACTAAAACCAAGTGCCCCACCAGCGATTACACCACCCACAGCTGCACCACGTACAGCCTCACTAACACGATGACCTCTACGGTTACCATAAACACCAGCAACTGCCCCTACACCTGCAGAGAACTTAACACTATCAGGTATACCCTTGATCATCTGCATAGGACAACTAGACATCATTTTACCAAACATATTAGCCATAACTCACCTCTCAAACTGGTTAGTATAGTTCTGATTAGAGAGCAGAAGAGGTCTTTCGAGACCCTGATGTCGAGTTCAATCTACGCTTCAACATAGTAGAGTTATCATTACCTTCTCCACTCTTCATTACAGCTTTGGATATATCTTCTGCCTGTTGTATTACAATAGCTTTTTTTACTCTGTTGGCCGCCGCGCCAGCTATAAAGTCCTTCTCTCTAGATTCTGCACCTTCACCGAATCCTCTAATTTGTCCAAGCACTTGTTTTACTGATCCAGTATATTCAAACGAACCGCCCATAGAAGGAATACTTAGATGTTCAAATTGAACTCGGTCTACAGGAAGTTGATTAATTACCTTATTAACTCTATCTATCAAACCTTGATTAAAATGTCCTTCAGTCTGCACAAAGGATGTGCCTGTACCCACTGCAAATCTGACACCTCCTCTTTCTAACTCTCCAGCAAACTTTAGACCATGTCTTTCTAATAGACCCTTATGTGATATTATCTCGCTACCTTCACTAGTAAGTACCTTACCTTCAGATGTTACAAACCCTTTCATTCCTGGTTCCATACTACTAATAGATCTACCTATAAGTTTTTCTAGAACTGGAGCTTTCTCAACAGCCTTTATCCCAGTAGCTGTTTTATTGAACAATTTACCAACGGACTGTTCAGCTGTTTTGAAGAAGTTAGGCATGGGATAAAAGGAGGTTACTTCTTTACATCGATGTAGTCTGGAGTATCTAATGCAATACGGACTTTGTCTGCGTTGGCGGATTGGCGGGTGGCAAGATCTTTACCATTCTTGCCTTGCATTGTCTTTAGTCGGCGGGTCTTTGCTTTCCCAGTGAGTTCCATATCATCCATAATCATACGGCGTTGCGTACGGAGCTCCTCGAGTATCTGCATATTGGCATGGACTATCTTTTCATAAGATAGAGCCTCGCCAGTTTGAAGGTCAACTTCCTTGACTGATAAGTCAGTCATAGAAGCCGCCTTCCCTTCGGACATGATAGATAAACATCTCTGTTCTTGCAGGTCAATAACAACCAGCTGTGCGATAGACGAACGATCAGTTTCGGATAAAGTCTGCTCATTTTGATTTAGCTCGCCCATCCAACCTACGAAGCGAGTAACTACATAGTTGGCTTCAAAGGGGCAAGTCTCTCCAAGAGGGGCTTTATGGATCTTTTGTAAAGGGCAGGTATTGGCAATAGGACATAGTTCTCCAGCACATGTCATTGGTACCACACCAGCCGAGCCTAATACAAGACGAGCTTCTTGGTATACTTGAACTTTCTTCTGCTCTTCTACAGTCAGGTCTGGTGCCGCGGTGGGAAGAAGAGCAGCGAAACGATCCTGTAGTTGAGTCAAAGGAGGGATCTCTTTCTCTACTTTCTCTATCGCGTCTTTATTGAATAGCTCAACTGCTGGTAGATTGTCAGCCATTATACAGCTCTCTCTTCGCTGGCTGACATCTCTTCAAGCTCTTCATGGAGTTCCTTATTTGCTTCCTCTTCTGCGGCGAAAGCTTCCCGAAGAGCTTCATCCATTTCAGAGTCATCCACCATGATTTTCTTGATAATGATCTTGCCACCTTTGATAGGATGAACCCCTTCTTCAAGAGAGTCTAGATCTGGCGGCCCAGGAAGAGGAACAAGAGGAGGGAATGTATATCCATTAGCTGGCCATTGACCCATACCTATATTAGGCATAGTATTAGGTAGGATTCCTCCAGCATTCCCCTGACCCCATATCCAATAAGGTGTGTCAGCTTGACCTGTTGTAGTAAGGACATTCCCAGTTGTTCCCTGCATACCAGACTGGAAAGTATCAGTTGTAACAAATGTATAAGCCTGATTTGTATCTACGGCCGGCGCCATAAAACCAGAAGTATAAACTGGTGATACTCCCGAAGTAGTATACGATGTTATAGCATTATTCAAAAATGTAGTTGTCATTAGTCCCCCAACATTGTAGTTCTAGAATTGATGTTCTTACCAAAGAAGTTCTTTATTGATCGTTCAATATTTGGGTGGGGAAAAGCTTGTGGACGTCGTGAGCGAACGAAATCCACAGCCTCATCCCACGAAAAACCCGCATACATAAGATGAGCACATACTATACTTACAGACCTGGAAACACCAGCATGACAATGGACTAATATCCTGCCATGATTATGTATAGCTGTAGCAATACTAACGAGAGCAAACCGAATAGCTTCAGCTGGTATTTCGAAACCATCATTTATATTTAGCTGGCGAACATTGAAACCTTTTAGACCTGCATGTTCATCTGGTGTACAATTTAGTACATGTGTAATACCCACACGATTAGTAAAGTCCAGCATCTGTGCAGAACTATAAGTACCAATATAGATCTGATCTGTAATCTTCGTCAATTCTCTTACTGATATAATCAGTCCATCAGGATTCGTCATGGTCGGGTCCATAATAATCAAAGTTATAAGTTTCCTTTTCTTCCGGCTCGCTGGGGGTATTGATCAATACTTCATTCAGCTTTTCTATAGCCAATTTATAATGCTCAATAATAGGATCAATTTTCAAGGCTTGCCACTTTCCCCGTATCATATGTTCATCATCTTTATCTGTAGGATCATTCAGATAGTTCTGGATCTTCACAAGATAACCTACCATTTGTGTAAGTAATACTATCTCACGAGCTACTATATATCTTGATTCGAACAATGGATCATAGGCTTTAGATAGCCATTTAGCAAGGGCTTTATCACGGCGCCGAGATTTAAACCTTTCAAACATAATGATACCATAAATAAATAGGAAACCAAAACTACTTGAGGAAGGCTTGTATATACCTTTCTGTCCAATAACCATTCTTCAGGCGCCAGGCGGCGGCAACAGCAGGTTGAGTAAGTTCAGGGCGGGCACGGGTAATAACATAGAGGTAAGTAGTAACTGCCATTTCCCAAGGATTACGATATTCAACATCAATCTTTTTAGTAGTTATATCCAGCATATGTCCCAGCATAAAGACTGCTACAACTCTATCCTTACACAACTCTACGAGCTGCTGAACTTTGGGAGAATTATCCAAATTATGCTTTAACACTTGTACATCACTAGATAATCCACACTCGCAGTCGTACTCTATTGATTCGATGTAGCTTATAATTTCCCGTAACACGACCTGGGTACTCCATAAGTGAGATTCAATATCTTCTTCCGATGGGTAGACAATAACTTGTATTATTGACGTACCTGAAGAAGATAACGATCCCACCGAGGTGAAACTAACTAGTGGCATAGTTATTAAAGGAGGCATACTATAACATTACACCTGGCGGTCATCCCAAAGATCCGAGCTGAAAGAGTCATCCTTAATCAAGTTATATAATTCTCTATGAGTTCGACATTCTAAACCACAACCCCAATCTAGTTCTTTATGTATATAACTAATATCACAACTCAAATGATTACATAACCATTCATATTGATCTTGAGTTATTGGCCTGTAAATCTGACCAGGCACAACAGGTAATCCAGCATCCTGACTCCAACTCGAATAGATAGCGTAAATCAAGGGTCGTCGGCCAGTAAAGCCAACACGGACCCAATAATACCCTGTACCTTGTATGTAGACTACGGCTGGCATTTAGGAATTCATAACAACTAAATACTGAATAGTAACATCACTGGCAGAAAGTAGCACTAGATTATTAGTGCTCTGAACAAAGATTGAAGCACTTGTAATATCCACAAAAGAGTAAGATCCTATACCAACGGTATAGGTTATATTAGCATACCTTCCATCAGGGTCGGGGGCCGACACAAGAGTAAAAGTATGAGTAGCTGCCCCATCTGAATTATGTACTATAAGCAAGTCTTTACCTGACGACAGGAAAGAATTGCCATTTACTACGTCCGCGGCTGTAAAAACCTTATCCAAGGACGCCGGAGCTACAATACCAGGTGGTAATAGGACAACAGCTGGGTTATTAGTTAAAAGTGTCTGTGACATTATAGTATCCTCTTTTATGTAAAGCGATGGGTGATTCGCATCGCTTAGACGTCCCTTTCTTCAGTCAATACAGTTTCCATGGCAGATTCAACAGTACTAGTCTCACACAGAAGACCCGCTACAGGGGTAATAGTAGCATCCTTGTGACTAACAGGCTGGATGGATTTTGCGTGGTCCAGGCAGGCTAGGGAGACGAATGCAGGGCATTCTGGGCCGTACCAAGCCCTAACAGAGCACTGTTTATGGTCTCTCAGCCAGTCAAATTGCTCCGAAAGTATCCTATGCTTAATGAATCCATGATACACAGGATGGTGTCCTTGCTTGTGTTCACTTACCCAGCTGGATACTCTACCAGCACTGATACATAAAGGTAAGTCCTTCTCAGGTACTAATATGTAATAGTTCTTGGGGCCCAGGATGTCCGTTAGGTCTACTTCCGTAGGCCCGGGCTGAGTAGAGACTATAATATCTAATCCAACAGTCCCCATAGGGAACAACTTCTTCAGAATGAACTCCACAGCCTCTTCATTAACAGTACCAGCCTGTATATCAGGTTCAATAATCTTATCTAGAGTAAGTAACCCTTCAAAAACTGATACTTGCTTGCTCTTGGGATCAAAGTAAACGGTCTTTCCATCGGCAGTATGATAGACCTGCCCAAAAGTTGGAGTGTTAGACATATTCCTCCTAGTAAATATTAATGAAGCACCTTCATCTTTTTAGTAAATGGTCTTTTAAAAAACATAATCCAGAAGTAGTTAGTCATGTATTTGGCACCCATGGTAAACACACCTTCTTGTATCAGCCGGCGGCCAGAAGACTTTATAGAGAAAGAAGTACTGAACCGTACTTCCCCCACGATACGTAACCTACGAGCTATGTCCACATCTTCCCCATAGAAGATTAGACTGGCATCATGCCCTCCAATAGCTTCTAGGGCAGTCCGCCTGACTACATAGTTGCCACCCTGAACTATGGAGAACTTCTTGAAGATTGTGCTGTTGATTATACCACAGATGTAGAAGAACCGGACAAGAAGCCTAACTCGTGGACTAACATCATGATAGATAAGCGGCCCGCTCAAACAAACCATGCCTGGATTTTCATCAAACTCTTTCTCTAACCTGGCTAACCGCCCAGGAACAAACTCATTATCAGCATCAAGGAAGAAGACTAGATCTCCAGTAGACTGCTCAAATCCAGCCTTCCTAGTACGAGCCACTCCTGCTATAGGATCATGAATGAGCCGGACAAAGGGAAACAAGCCGACAATATCACTAGTAGCATCTGTAGACCCATTATCAACTACAATGATTTCAACATCTTCCCTGCCCTGACTCTCTAATACCACACTACTCAAACATCTACCTATACGTCTTTGCTCATTACGGGCGGCAATCACGAAACTGACCTTTATCTTCATTTACCTAATGACACTCCGCCGCCGATTTTTCCCCGCTATATGCTTACACGCGAGGCTTATTTCTTTAAAAAACCCGATAGATTAATATCTATACCTGGTTAGTATACAGTATTTTAGAACATGCGAGGGGGAGTTTCTAAATCGGATTATCACCTAGGTGTTAGAGTATGAGATTGATCTCATAATCGTTTCGAGCCCACCCGGTCTAAACTACATTCAAAGGAGAACTACCATGACAGTTCAAGATATCTATATCTATTCAGAACCAGTTCGCAATGCACACTTCTATTATGTGCATGCTATGTATTATATTCAAATGATTGGATACTATGTCCAACCAGAATATATTGGTATGGTTGTTAAGAGTATGATGTTGTTGAATATTGGTAAGACAGCAAAGTCTTATATGTCTGTGCGGCGTTCAGAGCCAGTTGAAGTATCAAGTGCAGTTGTATTTCAGGGGTTTTAGTGTGTTGCTAGATTACATAGTTAATAGCTATGTAATCAGTGGAGTACACTAAATCTAAAGGAGATATACAATGAACAACGATAAAGTTAGCTATGAACATGTTATTACAATGGTAGATGATATGAAAGTTTACTTTGTTTGTTCTGCGGCGCCTAAGTTGGAAATGACTACAAATGGAGCACCTAAGAAGTGCCCTATCTGTGGAGAGTACAATCCAGCACCGTTGGATGGTAGAGAAGAAGTAAGCACTATGGAATCAGTGCGTAGCTATTCAGAAGAGTCTATTGTTAATCAATTTGTTTCAATGAGTTAGTGTATTGCTGGCTATCCTCTATGGAGGATAGCAGCAGGAGTACACTAAACTTTAATGGAGGTAATATGATATATCATATCGTTGCAGGAGTGTTGATAGTGAATCTGTTCTTTGTGGCGTTTCGTGTGTGGGTTGGTTATATCAGATAGTGTATTGCTGGTGCCTCTCAATAAAATGAGAGGTGCAGCAGGAGTACACTAGCACTATTAAAGTGTAGTATCCAAGGAGATTAATATTTATATGATGATCACATTGGTAGTTGGAGTAGTAATATCAGTTGGTGTCTTTGCTGTTGCGTTGGCTCGGGTAGCAGGCAAGAAAGAACCGAAGCCTTCAGTTCGTTCATTCACCAAGTAGTGTTTGCTACCAACACATCTGTAAAGGTGTGTTGGTGGGAGTACACTATTTAATGTGTAGCATCCTAATCTAAATGGAGAGTGTTATGTCACATAATCATTCAGCTTGGTCGTTTGGAGTTCTTGGAGTACGCAAGAACTTCTCACAAGAAGAGGTTAACCTAGTAACAGAGAAGGGCAAGCATTGCTTCTTCTTTGTTATTGGTTGTGCCGTGCTTGGTACAGAGGTAGTGTTGCGTAAGTCAACAGATGTGGTGTTAGACTTGGGTAATGCAATGAAGGAGGTTCACAAGGCGTACCAAACCAAGGTACGTGCAAGTGAGACATTAGTCAAGGGCATTCAGGCTGTTGAGCCAATGACAGAAGAATGTAGAGTAAAGGTGGATCTTGATCCTCCGCTGTATACAGTAGCGGCTCAGTAAGTGTATCTCATCAATGCATAGTGCATAACTATGCATTGGTGGTACTACACAACTAAGCTAAAGGAGAAATACAATGAGCCTATTACAGAAGTTGTTCAAAACAAATGAGTTTGCAAGGATACAAGTTGGACATCGTGTTCGTCATCGTGCAACAGGTATGATGGGCAAGGTGATTGGTGTATCAAAGATACATGGTCCAGTCAAGATATCTGCTGTCAGTGTTATGTATGATGATGGCAGAGAGTCAGACCAGGCTGTAGAGACTGAGTTCGTTATCATCGGTAAATAATGTATCTCATCTATGCATATAGCAGTATGCATAGGTGGATGTACATTAGCACGTTCAAAGTGTATATCAGAAAAGAGAATACAATGAACTCTTCAATGCGTAAGCGTATCTACGAAGCAGAAGACAGACTAATCAAGAAGCTTGATAAGGAGAAGAAATGAACATACTTACTTTGTTTACGCCCGCGGTGGATAAGAAAGAAGACAAGCCTATTATCAGGGAGCGTATCCCTGTTGATGGTCCTTGGGATGATCACTTTGGTCCCGTTGGTTATGACGGCGCCAGATTGTTGAATGATTTGGAAGTATATGAACTAACGTTCAAATCCAAGACGTTCTACTCGAGGAGGAACAATGATTAGTCAATGCTGCGTTTGCAAGAAGATCTATGGAGTCAAATGTCCAAAGTGTGCTCTCGTAGTTATTGAAGGCACACTTCCTGAACATGTAGCAGCAGTAACATATACATGTGGGAACAACCATATCTTTATGGGTGAACGTGGTGGTATCTCACATGGATATTGTACATTCTGTCAGAAGGCAGAGATGGATCGTTTCATGCTGCCTTTAGCGTTGGATTTGTACAAGCAGTAGGTAATGTATCCTACCAGTGCATGTAGCAGCATGCATTGGTAGATATACATTGCATTTGATGTATATCAGAAATGTATTAGCGTCTGTGTGGCACGTATAAAGACCACACTTTTGGAGAGTGTTATGAGTAAGGGTAAGAAGCAGTTAGAAGCAGTAAAGAAGTACCAGCAGTCGGAGAAGGGTAAGGCGACAATGAAAGCCTACCGCTCTTCGGAACACTTCAAGGAAATAGAGCATGACTCCTTTTTGAAGAGGAAGTATGGTGTTTCGTTGGATTGGAAGAAGGCAAAGTATGAAGAGCAGAAAGGATTGTGTGCTCTTTGTGGCAAGCCTTTGCCAGATGTGTTTGCTTCACATCTGGACCATAACCACCTCACAGGTCAGAATCGCGATTTGTTGCATAAGTTTTGCAACCTGATTGTCGATTTGGTTGAGGACAACCCGCACCTTGTTGGTGCGGCTTTCAAGTATGTTTATACACACGGAGGTGTGCTGTGAATCAACGCTACCATATAGTATTTAACAAGGGCAAAGTAACTGTACGTCGTCCTTGGAAGGGTACTGAGATTGAGAAGTATTCGTCTTCTGGTGTGCCGGCTAAAGAAGGCAAACCAGAAGTTCCAGCTATGTTTGGTAATCACGAGAAGCGTCAGTTCCTTGAGGCTCTTGGTGATTTCATTCTGGTTACTATTGAAGACAAGCAACCAGGCATAGCATCACAGATCCTATCTGAAGGGTATACAGTAGTTGACCCTGATACCCAGGCTCAATCCAAGTGGTATGTTGCTGGCTACTATGTGCGTGATGATAGCGTAGTATATATCATGACGCCAACCAAGATGAACGATGAGCAGTTCTTCAAGCATCGTGGTCTTCGTGTTGACCTGGAAGGTGAGTGGGGCAATAGCTTCAAGGTTGGTAAATACATGAAGCGGTTGTATTCACATCACCGTAAATACATGGAGGGTACCGTCGTTGGTGAAGACGGACCTGTCATCCATGTCAAGCTGGACAGTGGACGCATGCTACAAGTCAAGTATGCCGATCATGGCAAACTGACTGATGGTATGAGTTTGGTGTCTACCCATTGCATGAAGATGATGGGTCTCAAACAAGAAGTAGGACAAGGTCTACGTATTACTGCACTGAGCCCGAAGGGGTTCAGTAAAGGTCATGCAATTGTATTGCCTGACCTGCAGTATGATCTGGTTCTATTCAACTCCAAGAAGATGCTGTTTGGTGAGAAGTTCACCTTCGGCATGGATTGGTTGCATGATGGTGGTGCAGTATACACCGACATTCAATCATATGTCAACTTCAGGTTTGTGGATCAACAATATCTGAAGGCTTGGTCAACTGACTATATGTCCACTGTGGTAGACGCAGTCAAGGACACAGAGAAGCTCCGTAAGATGCTCCAGTTCTATAAACTGGAAACACACATGGATAAGGATGCGGATGGTGATGCCACATTTGTCAATCGTGACAAAGACTGGACATTACTCAATGCGTTACGCCATGGTGTTGATATTCAACAACATCCAGCCTTGGTTCGCAGGTATTTCAACCTGTTTACCAAGACCGTAATGAACTGTGAAACAGACATGCGCTGTCCAATCAGTAAGACGATTGGTGGAGCACGGTATGCTATCGTTGACCCGAGCATCTTCGATATGTGGGGTGATCCTACACTCGAAGGTGAACTACGTGGCAACACAGTGTATTGTGATGACAAGGTTGGTGAGGTAGCATTTCATCGCCAGCCAAATGGACATCGCAATGAACATCATGTGGCACAGACTGTACAGTCTGCCCATCTCAAGAACATAGACACAGGTTGTTTCATGTTTATGTCAAGAGACATGATTGTCAAGTCATTGGACAAACTGGGTGGTGGCGATCAGGATGACAGACTGGTGTATTATACAGACCAGAATGTCGTTGATCATTTCAAGACATTGGAACTGGATCCTTATCCAGTTGTCAGGACTCCTGAAGTGATAACACCTGCACGTAAACTAAACGTATTTGCTAAACAGCTTGTACGTACACCGCGGTATGACAGACCACAGTTGTTAATGATGCTCGATCAAATGAAAGAGCAGAACATGAGCATTGGCGTTGTAGTCAATGCTGTCATGCAAGACACCTGTATCAGTGATCACAAAGATGTGATCATCAATGATATAATCACTCGCTTACCAGTAACTGATAAGCATGTTGAAGCTCTTGCTTGGATGAAAGCATATCCTGGATATGTGTTACGGGATACTGCTTCACATCTGGAAGACTTCATTGATGCTGTCAAGAAGACTGGTTCAAACAAGAAGGGCTCAGGTGATGAAGTACGTAAGTTCAATCGTACTTATCTTGTTACTACTGAGTTCTTTACACGTGGCGGCCGATATAATGGTCGGGTGCCTGCATCAAGGCGTGAACAGGATCATCCTGTTATTGTCCGTTGTCCTATTGACGATGAAATCGATATGGTCAAGAGTATTCGTCGTGACCTCGAGGACATCGTTACAGACAACTGCTATCAGATGATGGTCCAAGTGCCAGAAGAGATACTGACCTATCCTACGATAGATCCAGTGTCTGAACAGCTGGCAAAGAAGATCAAGACTGACTATCACCAACAATGGGATGCCTTCAAGTTATTGAAGACAGATCCTATCATTGCTTATAAGAAGATTGATGAATCTTTGTATAAGCAGTATGGTAATCACCCGCTCATACTGGATGCCATGGTATGGCTGTATAAGCAAGTGATGGAGAAGCGTAAACCAGAGGCGCCACGCAATGAGGATGGACAACTCAAGAAGTTCCCTGATGGTATTCTATGGGGAACAAATATGGCTATGCTCACCATTAAGATGTTGGAAATGGTAGGCTTAGCTGGTCGATTCGTACCAGTGGACTTAGCATCCAAGAAGTATCAGTATGCTGAAGTCAATGTGACTATTAAAGATGGTATCGTCAAAGAAACCAGTACCAATAAAGTCATTGGGACAGTTGATCCAATGGCTGATGGTACTGAAACTGTCAAGGGTGGATATGCCTTTGTGAAGCCTAACTCACAAGACGTATATCCTTATGAGGGTCCAGAACCCAAGTGGATAAGTCTATCTGTTGTTAATGGCTGGGGTTCTAAGCCACACACTCCAGTGGACTTAGCCCAATGGCGGGCACAAGAGCAGAAGGAAGTAACTCTTGTTCCTTATACATTCATTGATCCTGATACTCAGGATGAATCACATGCTGTCCGTGTTATGTTGGACGGTGTGGAGTATGGTCATATCACAAGACGTGATGCTATGTACATCACAAAGCCAACGCAAGGTTGGTTGGCTCCGAACATCAATGGCGGACCACAATCTATGTCCGTGATTACCAAGGAATAAGCCATGTCAATAATCAAACACTACGAAGGTATGTGGTATAACTGGAGGGGCCATCACGCTGAACACGTGGTGGCTTCTCGTCTCCATGGTACATTGTACTCTAATCCTAATCAACCACGTTATGACCTGAAGGTAAATGGAATACCTATTCAGGTCAAGCGTGGGTCATGGGCAAGTGTTCGTGCTCATATTGTTCGTTATGGTAAGCCTGGTGTTATCTGGATACCTAATCAAGGAGGTAATATGTATCACTATATGTTTGACGTTGTGTGCTTTGGTATTGCCATTGTATTACCTGCCCGGTTCTATGCCATTATGAAGAAGGATATCATTGTGGCACAGATGGAAGCAGAGAAGTGGCAAGAGATGTACAACAAGCAGGTTGGTATCTGTGAGACTGAACACAAAGAACCAAGCTTCGTCAAGACATTAGTAAAAGCTGCTGGTCTTGGCGGAGCCTCGGCTGTTGGTGGTATAGCAATTGCTAAGATGATTGCTATTGTTGCTGCAATCGTTTAAAGTATTGATAACAAAGGAGAACACAATGTTTTATACGATAGCAATCGTCGCAGCTATGCTTGGTGTTTGGATTTGGCGTTCATGGGTTAAATATCAGGAACGGCAGGCTTTATTGGCTGTCATTGCAGACAAGAATAAGGTGATTGAAGACTTAATGCAACAGCGTAAGGTATTGAGTGAGTTGCGTGAATTGAAAAGACACGGCACAAAAGAAGAAGGGAATATATCCTTCTTCAGTATTCTACGCCGTGTTGTTACGGCTTAATAGTTATGTGGCCAAGTGAAAGGCCATATTTCGGTGTTATCTGGTTGTTTGAAATAAGCCAGAATAGATTACGCTTGACAAGATTTGGCTGCTAATGTTTTATAGGCAGTCATTTACCTGTATATGGCTTGTTTTGTACGTATTAGACAGCCGAAAACAGGTGTTTTAGAAGTGGGTAATTGAGAGTAAAATAAGCCCTACGGGGCACTAATGTTACACAACAGGAGTACTACAATGAACAACTTAATTCGTACGTCAATCAATGCATCAGACCGCCTGAACCGTGTTTTCCAAGAAGTTAACCGTAAGGTTGACTACGAAGGTGTCTTGGGCACGATTCGCCACATCTATGGAACGAACATGGATGAGAATGGTGAACTCATTACCAACATCGGGGCGAAGAGCCAAGATGATGTGTTTACCATGTTGGTGGAGTTTCCTTTCCATCCGCGTGGTTTGATGTCCATGAGCCTGACGCTCAAGGGCAGCTATGCGGAGAATGCTGTCCGTGACGGTCTCAAGGTGAAGGACCAGATCCGCTTCGATGCACATGCTGCAGGTAAGATTGAAGATGGTCGTCTGGTTCGCAAGCCTTACCTGGTGGCTACCTGGTATGAGAAGGTGGTTATCAAGTCTGAGGAGGCTATCCCGGGCACAGAACAGATCTAGTCACCTGATAGGACCAATAAGGTGATTTAGTGTCTCTACGGGGCTGCAATGGCTATTAAATGGCATTGTAGCCCTTAGTAGAGATAGATTAGATGAGATAAGAACGACCCAGACCAGAAGGAAGATAAGTCTACTTGTAGACTTTCTTCTATAAGCCGTAGAAGATAGGTTATATGCCATAGAGGATTAGTGGGTATGTATTCTTAGCTCCGGATTTGCCGGGCTAAAGAGATCATACCAACAGGTTTATCCTGTAGTATAAGACATTGAGTAGTTTCTACACGTTGGATGAGATAAATCACGTGAAGAAGGACACCTATGTAGATATGGGTTTATGCCCTTATCTATCAGGTGAATAAGGTTTACTGATAATAAAGGAGATATAAGATGAGATTATTCTCTTATTTAGGTCATTGTTTATACAATATCTTTATGCATCCATTCCCTTCGGAGAGGGAAGATACTCCTGTTGTTCCGAGGGATGTGAAGCCTTATGGCACTATGAAGGAAGAGTTTCGTAATGCCTTCATAGTTGATAAGGATGAAGATAAAGAGTAATCTTTTACTCTGTCCGCGGCTCATTCAAAAGGAGAATATGAAACGTAAGATGTTGTCAGACCTGTATAGGTTGACTGATTCTGACTTGATGGAGTATTACCATCAAGTGGAGAAGGAGATTGAAGTCCTTGGTCATAATAGCCTGGCGGGCGTAGAACCCAGCCTAACAGATGTTTGGTTGATTCATGAAGAAGAACTGGAAACTATCATGGGTATGAGAGGTATCAAGTAACCCAGGAAGAGGAGATAACATGCGTATCAAGACTACACTCATGCATCATTGTCAAATGGCTCAAGGACTTGAGTATATCTTCAGGATGCATGTGAAGGATGCTGACACATGTAAGAAGATACAGATTGAGGTTGATAAGTGTCATGCTCTTTGTAGCGGGGTTTTACGCATTCAATCACGGGGTGGTGTCACTGTAACATGCACTTGTGAATGTCATAAATAAAGGGAGATATACAATGACCAAGTCAGAGATTAAGGCTCTTATCGTCAATAAAATCATTGAGATAGCACAGGATGCTACTCTCAATGCAGAATCAAAGACAGCAATGATTGGTTTCTATCTTGAAGACTATGCCAAGATGGAAGCAATAGACCATTCTTTTGCTGTGGCCGCGGCTGGTCAAAGGAGATAATATGCTTGGTGGAATAGCAGTAATCATTTTAGCAGCGGCTTTATTCACCTATATCATACACTTGATATATAGGGAAAGGGACAAGGACTAATGAAAGAACTCGACTTGATGGAGGTATTAGGTGATGATGTGTCTCTTACCCATCATTGTGATAGTAGGTTGTATTACAACTGGGAAGTCAATGTGGCTATTCCCTTGTTGAAAGAGAAGGGATATAAGATTGAAGGACCTTTCTATACATTAGAAGGGGATTCATTTGGTCCCTTATCAAGGGGTATTAGGGTCAGTCGGGACGGTACTCATTATATCGCTTGGTATGGATAGGAGACAGATACAATGAATAGCAAACTTATGTGTAAGGCTTGTGAATCATGGCGTTGGTTTATCTCACAGGATAACGAAGGACATAAGAAGTTGATATGTGTTACTTGTGGCGCCGAGATTAGTATGTTTCTACTAACACACCCAAAGATGGATGCTAATCTTGAATGGGTGAAGGAGTAATAAAAATGGACACAGAAGAGACACAGAAGATGCTCCAGTTCATTCTTATACAGGTGAACAGAGGTGAAGACAGACACATAATCACTAACATAGTGATGTATAACCACCATACATCTCTTGATTACACCAATGGTGTAATGGATATGGTTTATTGCTTGGTGGGTTTCTTGAATAGGAATCGATTCAATGATAGATAACATCTGTAAGTGTCGTGTATCCACAGGGATAGACGATGAACTCACATTTGGAACTGGCTATTTAGATGACTGGGGATTCTGGTCAACTCCTTGTCCTCATCACAAGAAGAATAGCAAGACTTGTTCTTGTGTTCGCTGCCGATTGGTGGTGGCAATAGACAGAACACTTGTAATACCAAGAGTATGTCCTTATTGTCATGAGATATATCAAGGGATGGCTGAAACTCCCTGTTCTCATTGTGGTCGGCGTATTCAATGAAGGGAGTAATCATGGATGTTCTACAAAACTTGATAGAATGGTGTAAACCAAGAAGGTTTATTAGCCCCAAACAGAACTGGTTTTTCCCTGGTTGTGTGCGTGCTACTCCCAATGCCATCCCCAGTCTTCTACGTAATCGTAAGCTTTTCATTGGGCCAGTTCTTCCATTGGAAGAAGCTACTCGTATCAACTTAGGTTTGTATGCTGCTTATAAGTTGGCAAGAGAAACTCGCCGACAAGAGAAAGCAAAACAAGATGCTATAATCAAGCCTATTATTAGGCGCCAGCAAAGAGAAGACGAAGCAGAAACAAGAATGTTTCTGCGTTGTGCTGGTCTTGTCCCAACTTGTTCTTGTTGTGGTGGTGTTATGATTACTGATGTTCAAGCAGTAGGATTAAAATGGCCCGATGTAAAACACCGATTCACATTGTGTAGTGGTGATGATTGTTATAACCACTGGGATAATAGGAGTTTTGGTGTGTATGGACATAGCAGTAAGAAACCAGATTTGTCAATGTATGACGAAGATTTTAGTTGAGTTTGTGTTAGTTCTACGTTCAATCATTAGCGTGAACGGCGTAGAACGTGGTATGACGCAATAGTGGGTAGTCTCCTAGCACGTTCAAAGGTAGGACTACCCACTTAATATTAAGGAGAATAACAATGCTATACATTATGGATAAGGTTTCTATTGAAGCCGATGCACAAACTTGGCATGTTGGAGAACCAATGCCTTTGTTTAAGCATCGTGTTATCTATTTCCAAGCAGACGGTGAGGAACTCGCTGTTATCATTGAGGCTATCAAGAAGCATAGTGCTATTGGGCACGTTGTTATTGATATGCCACCGAATAACAATGAACCAAATGCGATGACTTGTGAGGACAGCGAAGGAGACTAATCATGCTTACTGTAGGTCAGATTCAGTTGGGTTATATGCGCCAGACTGGACAACCTATGAGTGAAGGTGATTATACTTCATTCATTGATTTGTGTGTTACATACAACCTGCTTGATTGTGATAGTTATGATGAAGCACAAGAACTTATGCTTCTTCAACTCAAGCGGCGTCCATTTCAAAATAATGAAGATATTGAAGCACTCGCCAACCAGATAAAGGAGAAACATCATGCTTGATATGGAGAAAGATATGCAGCATAACTTTTACATCGTTGCGTGTTCAGACAACGTTGTTGTGGAAGTTGAGACACTACTCAATATGTATAACGTAGTGTTTGAGTTGAAGGACCAAACATTTACCATTGCTGAACGATTGAATGCTGCTGTTGCAAAACAACTGGATACTGCATTCAAAGTGATGGGCAAGGATTTGTTGTTATACAGGATGACTATCTCCCATGAGGTCGTATGCTCACTTCAATAGAGTTGCTTTTTGCTGTTCTCTCATTTGTCCTCATGCTCAGTATTATCACGCCCAGGAAAGGCAGGCTATAATGGCAAGGTTCATAGTAGTAAAGATTAATGGTATTACCTATACATATCAGGTTGGTACCATTGGTCTACGTGATAGTGATATCATTGCGGAAGCAATAGCACCTATTGAACCAAAGAAGAAGGAGAGCAAAGATGTGCAACGAGTGCATACTACACCTGAAGAAGAATCTTGAAACAGTTGGTTATTCGGGCAGTTATACTCTTGCCCAATGTCCCGCGGCTCAAGCCAAGGAAGAAGAAGAAATGAATAGCCTCATCAATGAAATGATTGAGGCTATTGCATTACTAAAACGACTTTGATTCTTATGGGTAGAGTTATGATTAACCAACGTTCATAACACTAAAATGTAGTCAATAGATGAACACAAACTGGATTGTGTGTTCACTATTGTTTTTTGATAGGATGGGCTGCTACTACATGCTGAAGGCCCACGCCGCAACATCAAGGCAACTACCCATAAGCAATTCTTTGGAGGTAATACAAGTGTGTAATATATGCTTTAAAAGAATGAAGAATGATATCATTATGAATGGCCCTGATAATACAGTCGAGGATATTCGCAGGTATAATGGTGAGTTCAATACCATCCGTAAATGCCCAGCAATGGAGGCGTTAGAACGACTAACTCCTGGTGGGTCAGAGTTTTTGGATGACCCAGCATTTTGTTTTACATATGTGCAGAAGAAGCAGCGTGATTTGCAAGACATCGCTGTAAATGCACATAGGAAGTTGAATGAGTGTAATGAACTACGTGAAGATGCAGAGCGTAAACTTATTACTTTGTCTCGGCCAAATGGCGGGACAAATGGAAAGGGGAATGGCAAATGAATATCATTAGAACATACAGGTTGTATATATTGAAGTATCGCTTGGCAAAGATATTTAAAGATGCCGAGCAAGCAGTGGAACAAGGTATTGAAACAGGTGATACAGTTTATGTTGAGTTGTATACCAAAGCTGTATTACTTACTCGCATTTTCAACTCTCATTATCCTGGTGGAAGAATAGATGATACCATTCCAGCAATGGAAGACTTACGTAAGTTGACTATTCCACCAGAACCATTAAGTATTAAGCCTATTATCAATAAGGTTGTTATTATTGGTATTAGTGCTTTCTTGCTTGTTGGTTTTGTGCCCGCGGCAATAAACGTCAGCTATCAAGGATGGATGTATGCTTTCCACTTGCTGCATCTTGTGAGGTAAGATTATGGGTATATGGCTCATAGCATTTGCTGCTATTGCCCGACTTTGTTTCGGGCATAGACAGCAGGATATAGAAGCAAGACAGGAAATAGGAGAGTATATCACTCCAAAGGTTGAGAAATACAATGCTGCATGTGATAAGTTAGCAGCAGGTGATATTCATTTACCTATTCTACCTAAACCACAGCAAGTAGTCAATGGTTTATTCTACACATTTGGAGAATACATTGAAGCAAGACCAATGACTTTTGGTATTCTCATTGTGGTATTTGTTTACGTGATTTACTTATTTGTAAGATAAGGAGGTTGCCATGATAGTAGAAGTCATTGGTTTGATTGCGTATGAAATCACTACATTTGCTGCTGCTTCATTTGGATTGAAGATACTATCAGGCAATAGCCTGAAGAAGCGAATGGCGGGCATTAGAACAAGCAAGAAGATACCTATTATCAATGGTATCTTGAAGAAAGAACTTGGTAATATATCCAAGCGTGAGCGTTGGTTATCTACCAAGGCAACTAATGCTATTCGTAATGCTACTCAATATGAGGAGTTTAAGTTGCTCTCCGTATTAGTATCAAGGAAAGTGAGACAACATGTCAAAGAAAGCAGGTTGGGCAGCAATAGCAGTAGCAATGGTTGTGCCAGGCGGGTTAATATGTCTCGGTAGTTATTGGCTTTACAAAGTAGTAAAAGACAAACAAAAGGAGAACAAATGAAACTCATTATCGGTAGCATTTTGTATTACATTTTTATCGTGCTGGCGGTAGCAGCAGGCTACGTACTCGGTGAATACGCGAGCAAGGAACTCGGTAAGTATCTTGACCGCCGCTTCGTGAGAGAGGTTGCGATTTGAGTATCTGGAAGATAGCACTTGGTGTTATCATTGGTATCATTCTATTGAGGATTATACCTTATATCGTGGCTATTATTATGATTATAGTAGCCTTATTTATTGCTGTTATCACACCAAAGAAGATGTTTGTTGTGACAACAGATCACATTTAACTACGAGGTGATTTATGACGTTTACTCCCACTGCAGCCAGTGCAGCAGCAGCAGGTTTTGGGTTTTATGCTTTGGTTTGGGGCATCGCAGCCAAACTGGATACAATCATGGCTTTGTTTGGCTTTAGCAATAGGGGCTATGCCAACAGAGTTCGGCAATGGATTAACAAGAACAAAGGATTGACGCTTTGTATTACAGAAGTGGTCAACTTTAGCATCCACGGGATTACCAATCCAGCAGCAGTTACATTTGCTATTGGTGGAAGTTTGTGTAATGCTGTGTTTATCTTCTGTATCAATCCATTTCTATGTTGGAAGACCAAGAAGCCAGTGGTCAGAATGAAGGTGGTAGCATGACATTCAGTATTGCTGAACTTGTTATGATTAATATTGTATCAATCCTTGTTGGTATGGTTCTCTGGTCTTTTATTGGAGTGTGGATTGAGAATCACTCCAAACAGAGATTTGATAGAGACCATCCTGTAGCTGCGGATTTCGTCGATTATCTATACGGACATCCAAGGCTACGCTTTTGGCAAGCGTTAGCTGGTTGGTCAGGCAATCATATCTTGGCTTATCCAATGGACAAATCTATAGTAGATTTGTTCACTACGCCTGATTTACGGGACACTTGGGAATGGACAGATATTTATGGAGACCCAACAAAGAAAGAGGAAGATTAAATGCATTTATCTTCAAGCCTTGACCACGAAGTTGTTCGTATTGTAAGTGGACGCTTTATTGTCTTTACTTGCCCGCATAAACCATCAATAGAGTTGTTCTTCCCTACCGAGGGAGAACTACATCATTGCCCAATCTGCCGCTTCCCAAAGCCAATCAGGCTATCTCCTTATCAAAAGGCAGAGATTGAGTTAACCAATCTCAATGATACACAAGGTTCTCCTTTCAAGGCATTAGCAGAGCGTAGTTTATATAGCTCTGAAGTGGATACCACTATTGAATACACCCGATAAAGGAGGGGTATATGAAACTCCGTTGGTATGCTTATTGGGTTGTATTAGTTGGCTCATTATTCGGCGTATTATATTGGAAAAATAACCGCTCCCATAATAAGCCTCGGCGGTTTGTATTAGGCAAGTCAACCATTGAATGTGTGATGCTTGTCCTTGCCTCTATCTTTATGCCGGCTATCCTCGTTGTCTATTCCAGCATGTACTTCACCCGCTGGATAAAAAGACCCGCTTTCAAAATCGGGGCTGGTTTCATTGTAGCCACTATTTTGGCTACTACTCTTGGCTGGGCATTAGAGTTATTAGTGTTAGCCGGAGCCTTTAGTGTTAACTTAATAAGCGACGACTTCCTTGGGTTCATGGAAGAGAGGAGAGTAAAACGTGGACTGGCAGATGTAATGGAAGGACGAGCATAATGAGACTATTATGTTGGGTGCTTGGTTGTAATATAAAAACCAAGCAAGGCACAAAACTTTGGCGTTGTAGAAGATGTAAAAATACTCCTATACATCAATATGGGGGTATATTTAAAAGGAGAATAAGATGAAAATCAAGAATGTATTATTCACGGCTGTTCTGGTTGCGTTGTTTGCTTCGTCCGCGTTTGCCAGTCCCAATATGGCAACCACGGGCAAGAAGCAGGGACACAATCCGTTTGGCTTGTTTCACAAGAGGAACGTTCCGAATCCCAATAAGTATGCCTACGAACAAGGCAATGCCAAGGGACAGACGAAAGCGTTCAAGAAGGCAGCGGACGCATTCAATAAGGCCCAGAAGTCTTAAGCCTTAATGTTTCGTTAGAATGCCCTGTTATGAGCGGGGCATTCAATAGGATTCATTGAGGAGTAAATCATGACTGAAGAAGAGATTGAGAAGTGGGAAGATTATTATCTTGAAACTGCCAGGAAAGATTTCGAACGAGAGATTTACAAACGATGTGATGAGGAAGATAAAGCCAATGGGATCTAATATAGGTAGACCTGTCCTTTGTTGTCATCAATGCCCACTATGTAAAGTTGAACACCATCATTATGTTAGAGGTAGTCAACGTCTTGATGAATATAAGAAGTTGTGTTCAGCCTGCAAGAAAGTTGAAGATGTATTAATGGGTAGAAGTGAGGGTAATGTAGATGCTGAACAAAAGAGTTGAGATACTCCAAGATATTAGTTGGGCTTTATACAAAACATTTTCCAGACACGCATTTGATTTCCTTCTTACTGGGCTGGTTTTACGCCCAGCCAGCAAAGCAATAGCAGTAAGAGTAACCCCGTCCGAGTTTATTGGAAGTCGTAGATTATTCACAGCAAGAGCATTGGCAAAGGTTGCAGTTGATGGTTCATTTAGAGATGGGCCTGTATCTATTGGATATGCCAAGTTTGCTATTCGTAAGGGCTTGCCATTAGAGCCTAACCAGAAAAGAATGGGAGTTGAGAATGAAGCACATCAAGTCGACGACTACTCGGGGACAATCAAAGAAGGCTACGGTAAAGGTGTTAAGACGCTTGTATGGGCGGGGAACGGAATCATCAAGGTTAACGGTGAGCAACCCTACATCGGGCGAATCAATATCCATAAACATCAAGCAGACAAAGCTGGTCTCCACTATGATTTCGTCGCTACTGGAGTTGCGTCAGGGACGAGGCAGTTTGAAGTCAACATTCCAGCTGGAGATTTCAAAGGGAGGTATGCCTTCCTGCGTCCTGATAAGTTTGATAATGGACAAGTCTTAATCACGCGGATGAAAGATAGGGGCTTGGTCATTATCAAACCTACATTCAACTTGAAAGATATAGACTTCCTTAAAGATTTGGAGAAAGACCCAGTTGATTATATTGTGGAATGGAAACCTGATGGTAGCCTTGCTAATGTGTTGATTCACGAAGATAAGGCTATCTTCAGGAGCCATCGAGATACAGGAGAGACTTACTATGATAGATTGCCTGCTCTCGAGAGCGTGGCAAATCATAGTCGTCTGCTTAGCAGTCGTCTCCTGTTCCCGGGCCCTGGTCTGGATGGGACTGTGCTCAGGGGTGAGCTCTTCCATCCAGAGGGGGCTGCTCGTGTTGGTGGTATTCTAAACTCGGCGCCAGATAAAGCACAAGCATATCAACAGAAGCATGGTTATATAAAGTTTTATGCTTGGGATGTTGTCAAGTATAAAGGAAAGGATGTATCACACTTACCTTATACAGAAAGGAGGAAGATATATGAAGACGTTATTGGAAACATTAGACACTTCAACAGAAACTACGAAGTGGTCCAGACCATTCCCAAGGGAATGTTTGTCCAAGGATACAATGACATCATTAGAGATGAACGAGGTTTACCGTATTCAGAGGGAGTGGTGGTCAAGAGAGGGGATAGCCCCGCTTCTGAACCATGGAGAAAAGTCAAATATCGTGATTCGCTTGATGTCAAAGTTGTGGGCTTTACTGAAGGAACAGGTAAGTACAAAGGCTCTCTTGGTAGCCTGTTGGTTAAGGCTGGAAGAAGAGGACAAGGAGAGGTTGGCACGGGTTGGACCGATGAACAGAGGCAATGGATTTGGGACAACAGGGACATACTTGAAGGGCAGGTCGCTGAAATCTACGCCCAAGAACTCACGAAGGGTGGTTCTGTAAGAGCTGGGGTTTTCTACAGGTGGCACCCAAGCAAGAGTGAAGCAGCATTGCTGATGTATAGTCTTGATGATAGGAATGCAATGTATGCTATGAAATCCGCGGCTGGATGGAAAAGGAGGTAACATGGCAGCTGCTAAATGGCAAGAGTTGATAGGCAAACAATTTGGTACTTACGTAGTAATGGAAAAGCTGCCTGCTGGTAAGTATAGTAACACTTATATGTTATGTAAGTGTGAATGCGGTAGATCTTTTCCTATTGATGCTCATCAATTAATGAGAGAGGATAGGAAGTATCCTACTGCTCATATTGGATGTATGCTCAAGTCCTTTAGATTTACCCACGCTCTTGTTACGCGACTTGGTAGGGGTCCTATCACTAATTTGAGTAGATTCTTGTATTCTCGTGGTGCCAAGGTTCACGAGGTAAGGGGAGTATTAGAATTTACCCGTCATTGTGAATGGATAATTAGAGAGAAGAAAGGCAAATACATAACTGCCAGGTTATCTCCGGAAGCAAGGGGTATAAATACCAGTTCTCTTTTAGAGAACGGTATACCAACGTATAAACTACCAAGCTTGAAGATCTACAACTATGATGTAGATCACAAAGCGGTAGTTTATGATGCTTTGTCTGCTTTGTTGGACAAGAGTTCAGAGGTATTAGGGTTTAAACCTAATTTAATTGGATTAGGTGGACCACAAGCATTAGATTTCATTTCTGTTAAATCCAAGTTTGAACATAGTTTAATAGTTGAGGATGAGAAGAGTATTCATCAGCAGCAGTTGATATCTACTCTTGCTCATCCTTCTATTAAGTGTGTGAAGGGTGATTGGAATTCTGTGTTAAATGAAGTTAGGAATACTTATCAGGTAGCATTCCAGGATTCTTGCTCTATGTTAAAAGCAAACACAGAATGGCTTGACACATTTTTACGAGGAGATAAATTTCCACGATTTATGTTGGTGGAAATAGTATCTTGGAGGACAGAGATAGTTTACGAATCTACCATGGCACTAAACTTCCAGAAATTAGCACAGACTCACGGATACAAACTAACTTGTTATGATTCATTTCATTACAAGGGGAAAGAAAACAAAGCTACTATGGTAGTGGGTAGTTTTGGTTTTATACCTGGAGAAAATCCTGGTCGATTTAGAGGGCAATGAAAATCCGCAGCTGGATGGAGGAAGAAATGAAGAAGTTGGATAGATTGTGGGAAATGATTAATACAGACCCCAGGATACGGCACGCTCTTATATATGGCGGAGTAACCAGTATCTTGGAGTTGTTACAGAAGAATAGAATGGAGTTGATGAAGATGAGAGGTATCAGTCATGGTACCGTATCTGTCATCGAGCATATTCTTTTGACTGGTGGTAAGCATTTGAGGACGGATCCAAATCATAGGTGTCCTACTTGTGGCTCTCTATTACCACGATGGATGCAGAAATGATAGACAGAAAAGGAGAAACAATGAAAAATGTATTGAAAGCTTTATCCAGATTAAGTATAACCTCGTTATTTACCCTACTTCTTTTAGTAGGAGGTTGTACTGGTCATAGTCCTACTACATCAACTACACCAACTCCACCAACGACTCCACCAACAACTCCAATTACTCCAACCACACCAAGTATTGATTGGATTATACCATCTTCTATCACCTTTCATTTTGGTACGCCATTAAGCAGTACGCAACTTGATGCTACCTCATCCGTGCCAGGTACGTTTGTTTATAATCCTCCAGTTGGAACCTTTCCTGCTGTGGGTAATCAGACTTTGACGGTGACTTTTACTCCTACCAACACCACTGATTATTCTACAACTACCAAGACTGTAACTTTGCTTGTGAGCCCAGCTGCCCCAGTTATTAGTTGGTCGGCACCAGCAACTATTACTTATGGGACTTCCCTTAGTAATTTACAATTGGATGCCACCGCAAATGTCCCAGGTGTATTTGCTTATACACCTGATATTGGAACTATTCCAACTGTTGGAATTCAAACATTATCAGTTTTATTTACTCCTACTGATAGCACAGATTATGTAGTGAACAACAAATCTGTCACACTCGTTGTCTCACCCGTTATGGCTCCTGATATAAAATCTGTTCAGGGATTTTGGAGAGTATTGCCTTATAGCATGACTATTAATCCAATTCATGCTATGCTGCTCAATACTGGAAATGTATTATTCCTACAAGGTTCTGGTAACTGCACTCCTACGTTGGCAGGTTGCCCAAAAACTGCAGCAGATTACCCAGCCGCTTTGTGGAATCCATTGTCAGGAGTTATCACAACCATCACAAATTATACCAATTGGGATATGTTTTGTAATGGAGCAGTATCCCTTGCTGATGGAAGAATTCTCATTAATGGCGGAACAGCAAGCTATGCGAAAGGTAGTAACGCTCAAATTATGATGGCTATGGGTCATAAGATGCAGCCAGCTACAGCACCTGGAACAGCAACTGTTGCAGCAGAGAATACTCCAGGGCATCATGCTGTCCCTATGAATGCTCGCACTAATAGCGACATCATGTTTACTGGAGAAACTCGGGCTACTATCTTTGACCCTAATGTACCTTTTTCAGCAGCCAGTTTTACTAACGTTGCTTCTATGCATTCAGTACGACCTGATGGTCTTGCCGAATCAGGACGTTGGTATCCAACTACTATCCCTCTCAGTGATGGAAGAGCATTGACATTTGGTGGACAGGATAGTATTGGGAACGATAATGATACGGTTGAATACTATACTCCCAGCACTGATCAATGGAGCCAGGAATATCCAGCTGTTTGTGCCACTTCAGGTGATAATACATTGTGTAATCCTGCCAGCAAGGTAAGCAATGAGTGGTACCCTCAATTGTATCCGAGGTTATTCTTGTTGCCAAATGGTAAGATATTCAATGCTGGATCCGACCCACAGAGTTCTTTGTATGACATTGATACCAACTTATGGGATTTTGATATCTATCATACAAACTCTTTTGACATACGAACTTATGGGTCAGCAACGCTACTTCCTCTCACAGCAGAGAATAATTACAATCCAAAGGTTATAATTATGGGAGGAGCTAGCAATGTATCAGGTAATGGACCTGGTGCCTTATCAACTACTGAAATCATAGACCTGGGTGCATCTAATCCTATGTGGGTAGATGGTCCTCTAATGACTGCACCCAGAATAGAAATGCAGGCTGTTCAACTTCCGAATGATAAAGTACTGGTGTTTGCAGGTTCATCTAATGATGAAGATGCCAGCACGGCTACCCTGGCAGCGGATATTTATGACCCTGCAACCAATACTATGACTTTAGGTGGTGGTGGGGCAGGTTCTGTACCTCGTTTGTATCATAATACTGCATTACTCCTTCCTGATGGCACAATTATGAGTGCAGGGAGCAATCCAACCCAAGGCGTGTTTGAACCACGTATGGAGATATATCAACCTGCGTATTTGTTCAACACAGATGGCACATTAGCAACCAGACCTACAATGACTGGTGTTCCCAGCCAAGTAACTTGTGTTACACCGTTCACGATTCACGTTCCTAATGCTGGAGATATTGCCAGTGTTAGGATTATTCGTGAAGGTGCAAACACCCACTCCTTTGATATGAGTGCACGTTCAATCGGATTGTCATTTACAGCGGATAAAGACAGCCTCACTATTACAGGTCCTCCATCAAGTGATATAGCACCTCCTGGGTTTTATATGCTATTTATTATGAACACAGCAGGAGTGCCTTCAGTGGCTCAGTTCATTCAGGTGAAATAATACCGAGGAAAGAGGAAGAATGACTTGGTTTACTTGGCTTATCTTTGACACAGCAGTACTCAATCTATTTGTTATGCTCCTTTCTTTGAGCATAAACCGACGTGATGGTTGGTATAGTAAAATCATCATTCACCTTGGAATAGTAGTAGATATGGTTTTGATATTAGAAGGGATTTTATTGCCCTTTATTCATAGAGTGTGAGGAGAATGAATGCTTGATATCAATGAGAATGAGATTTATCCTATCATCAAGAAGTTGATAGATGAGGATGACTTGGAAAGCCTTATTAAGTTGGGTGCTCCCACGGATGAATATGCTTATGAATGCCGTGAGATAACCCAGGCTATTATAAGGGAAGGCCCAGTTACTTTTATTGGGCTGGCTAAAATCATCAGGTTGGTATTCTTCTATAAGTTCAATAGTTGGACTATAGAAGATATGCCACTTCTAACTCCTTATCTACACACTGCTTACGAGATGAGGAATAGATTACCAGCATCTTGTATCAAAGGGAGGTAATATGAAAATGAGTTGGTTATTAGTAATGCTCATTTTATTTGTGCCGGCTGTCAAGGCTCAATCCTTGTTTGATAAGCCTCATTTTATGGCTGCTTCAGGTAGTCATAGATATGCTCCTAATCCATATGAGGAGAAGAAACCCGACGTAATAAAAGAACCTTGTGTTGAAACTGGTTTTATTGCTCATAACGGGTGTGGGTTTATTGCTCGTGAGTGGAAGCAATATATTCACAACAAGTATATACGCCCTTTATGGAGAGTTCCAGCAAACATAAAGGTAGGTGGACATAGACCGAAAGTAGGTGGCTAATGTGGATGAAGAAATCTATATTTATATTGAGATGGACTCCTCGATATTGTGTAGAGTGTGATGCCTATCAGCACTTAAATACACATGGTAGGTGTAATAGATGTGATTCAGATTCTATTGTTTTTATTATACCTGTACCAAGGAGAAAGGAAAAACAATGAAATCGCTGTGCGTTTTAATCCCTGCTCATAATGAATGCTTGGTTATTTCCAATACCATTCAGAGTATGTTGGATGCAGGTATGATACCAGAGGACATTTATCTTGTAGATGATGCTTCGACAGATATAACCGAAGCAATAGCTCGTTCCTTTGGTATCAATGTATACCGAAATATCGTTAACTTGGGTAAAGCCTTGTCTGTCAATGCTTTAGTCAAGCACTTTGATTTACTCACCAAGTATAAATACATTGCTATGATGGATGCTGATACTCTTGTCAATAAAGAGTATTTTACTACTATCATTGCGAAGTTTGAAACTAACCCTTCTGTCATTGCTGCTGTTTGTGGGCGGCCGATGAGCAGACCGAATAACTGGATTACATCTTATCGCTGCTGGGAATACTTTATGACACACTATGTCTACAGAGGTGGACAAAGTAATATGGGTGTCATTATGGTTGCTCCTGGCTGCGCGGCTACATACAGATCGGATGTCTTTGGTCAGTTGGAATGGAACAATGACACCCGAGTTGAAGATATGGATGTTACTATTCAAGTCCATCGTAAAAGACTGGGTAAGATTGTCTATGCTCCTGGTGCTGTTGTTTATACCCAGGATCCAAACACTCTTGGTGATTTCGTTAAACAAATCACCAGATGGCATGGAGGAACTTGGCAAGTAGGTAGGAAGTATAAGATGTTTACTGGAACACAGAGAGTAGATTGGGAGTTTAAGTTAATGATGGGAGAGGGTATTATCTTCTCTATCTTGTTCTTGTTGGCGCCATTATGGACTATTCTGTTCCCTACTATGTTGGTTCTATTGGGAATAGATATTGCTCTCATTATGGCTATTGCTTTATTCGCCGCCATACAAGACAAAAGAAAAGATGTGTTCATCTATTCTCCTGTCTTTATCTTTCTCCGCATTATCTACTGTGCTATTTTCCTGTATAGTTTTTATAACATCTTTATACGCAGGAAAGAAATGAGTGGATGGTTGAACGTAAAACGTTACTAAATCAGAAAGGATATACAATGAGGACCAAGATTGCATTAGTATTGATTGTATTAGCAATGGCATTTGCTCCAAAGGCACATAGTCAGGCAGCACCCACTTTTGCTGGCCAGACCAATGGAAATCTGACCGGTAGCATCTGGTCAGAGATTGGAACAATCAGTCCAGTTGAGAAGGGTAACGTTATCTTCGCAACTGGTGTAACCGAAGGCTTTGACTTTGCCAACAAGGGTATCTTTATCTTTACTCCTTTTGCGGCGGCTCAGTCTTCATTGGATAGTTATGGTTATGACTGGGATAATACGATTGCTGCGTCTCTCGGATTGAAGACCAGTATTCGTTTGTCTCACGGAGTTTTGTCCGCCAGTGCGGGTTATGGAGTAGAAGATAGGTGGAAGAGCGGTATGTTTGCTTCTTCCCCTGAAGTTTATCTTGAGGATTGGTTTGGTTGGCAGATTCCAGCCAAATACAAACGCTTTCCAGGTAGCACTTGGACAACGTTTGGAATGACTTCACCAATCGAGAAGTATAACCTTATCTTGTATGGGCATTTACAACAAGGAGTTACCGTTGCTCGCCTGGGTAAGGTAGCACAGAGACCTATCGTTATATTTGGCGAGGGAACTCTTGTAAAGGATACCCAAAGACACGATTGGGACAATCTTATCCGAGCAGGTGTTGGTGCTGAAATAACGGTAGGACACGGCATTTCAATTGGTGCCAACTTCACGGATGAACACAGAAACATTTCTGGCCTTCACGCTGACGGATTAGGTTTGTTTATCAAGTTCGACAGCCAATGGGGAAAGGAGTAATATGACATTCATTGGAGTGTCAAGTGTATCCAGTGTTGTTCACCTTGTTGCTAAGATACCGAAGACAGCAATGCTTATTGCTTGCTTGGGTCTTAGCGTTTTCTTTGTGTATCATTTCCACAAAGACCAGTATGTGAAGACGAAGGTGTCCACTCAGGTCACCACAATGGAGAAAACCGCCGAGAAAGACGTTGAAATGGGTTCCTGTTTGATACACAAATGTGTATCGATGGGCAACCCAAATGTCATAAAGAGAGAAGAATTATATCATACAGGAGAACCAAATGAAATTCCCCCTGTTGCTATTAGCGGCGGCAGCGTTAAGTCTAATGCTGCCAAATCCAGCAAGAAGCCAGTCAGTAAAACCGATACCCTGGAACGGCCATAAAGCAGCTCTATCATTTACTTTTGATGATGGGCTTCCAGTTCATTTAGACGTGGCTGTTCCAGAGTTGGACAAGCGAGGATTACGTGGTTCATTCTTTCTGATTGTCGACGTCCTTTCTCGTATTCCAGAATGGCAGGCGGCACAGAAAGAAGGACACGAGTTGGGTAATCATTCTGTTACCCATCAAGAGGCCCAGTTCTTGAATGACATTCAGATACATACTGAAGTTGATGTAGCACAGATATTTCTACAGAACAACTTTGGTAAACCTATGCTTGACTTCGCTTATCCAGAGGGATTCTTTACTCCCTCTCTATATTCAGAAGTAGCAAAGAAGACTTTCATTGCTCGTTCTGTGTCGGGCAATGGCACCTTTACCAAAGATGAGTTCCTCAATGTACCAGCCACTGGACCAAAGGACTGGTATGATGTTGGAGCTCACGAAGGAGGTTTCAAATGTGAGGGTCAAGAAGGAGTATCTTGCCCATTTGAAACTTACAAAGAATGGATGGATACAGCCATAGTAAGACAAGCATGGACAGATATTTTGTTTCATGGCATTGGCGAAGGAACAGGATATAATCCTGTTCCCTTGCCCGTGTTTCAGGCTGTTCTCGATTACGCCAAACTGAAAGGAGAAACTGATTTATGGGTTGCTCCTTTCGTTGAGGTTGGTGCTTATTTGAAGGCAACTACTATTATGAACAGAGTAGTTGCTATTACTCGTCCACCGAATATCAAGTTGCATCCGAACCAAGTAAAAGATAACTGGGCATTCTATTGGGATATGGATAGTATCTATCCCAAAGGTGTTATGGTAAGAGTAAATATAACTTTACCCAAGGGTTATACTCGGGTTAGTCAGGAGGAGAAAACAATATTGCCCAATGCAGATGGTTCATATACTATCTCAATGGATCCTAAAGTATTGATGTTATCCCCAGCTCAATAAATAGAAAGGAATAAGATGCGTAGATATTTGCCTTTGTTATCTCTTGTTTTGTGCGGCTTACTGGGCTGCACATATCAAGGGACAGGAAAACAATCATCTTCACCACCACCCCAAAAGACTACACCAGTTATTACGTGGGCTTCACCCGCGGCAATAACAGTAGGAACTGCTTTGAGTAGTGTCCAGTTAGACGCTACTGCCAGCGTTCAGGGTCAGTTTACTTATAGCCCTGCTCTTGGTTCTATTCCACCTGTTGGTAATGCTACCTTATCAGTATTGTTTACTCCATCTGATTTGGTTGACTATACGACCGCACAAGACACAGTTGTTATGGCTGTGAATGCTATTGTTCCAGCCTCGTCTGTTATTGTGTGGTCTAATCCATCTCCTATTGGTTTTGGGTCTCCCTTGACCAATGTTCAGTTGAACGCCACAGCCAATACACCAGGTGTATTTACCTATAAACCTGTTATTGGTAGTATCTTACCTGTTGGGACAGATATTCTATCAGTGTTGTTTACTCCAACTGATATCATTGATTTCACACCTTCTACCAAGTCTGTTAGCTTGGTAGTGAATAAGTCCGCAACAATACTAACTTGGAATACTCCATCAGCTATTACCGTTGGAACTCCATTGAGTGGTATACAACTGAATGCTACCAGTAATACGCCTGGAACATTTGTGTATACTCCAGCGATAGGAACTGTGCTACCTGTTGGAAGTCAATCTTTATCAGTTGCGTTTACTCCAACTGATATCATTGATTTTCCAACAGCAAGTAAAACAGTGAATATCACTGTGAATAGCATAGTAAAAACTACGCCCGTTATTACTTGGGCGGCGCCGGCTCCTATTACTTATGGAACTCTGTTGGATAATACAGAGTTGAATGCCACTGCTTCAGTAGCAGGTAGTTTTACTTATACTCCACCGATTGGGTCTAAACCTAATGCTGGTAGTAATACATTGTCAGTATTGTTTACTCCTACTGACTTGGTTCATAATACAACGAATACTGCTTCTGTAACCTTGGTTGTAAGCCAGGCAGTGCCAGTAATCACTTGGAAGAAACCAACCAATATAGTATATGGAACTTCCTTGAGTAATACTCAACTTGATGCTTCCACTACCATTCCGGGTGTATTTACTTATACACCTTTGATTGGTTCAACTCCAACTGTTGGTAATGATACTCTATCTGTGTTATTTACTCCCACAGATACTATTGATTATACAACGGCAACCAAGTCTGTGGTTTTGACTGTAACCCAGGCTTCTTCTACTCTTAGTTGGGCGACGCCCACTAATATAGTTGTTGGAACTGCTTTGAGTTCCACTCAACTAAATGCTACTGATACTGTGCCTGGTAGTTTCGTTTATACTCCTCCCGTTGGAACTGTATTACCCAGTGGGAATAATAATCTATCTGTGGTATTTACTCCCACAGACAAGATAGACTATCAAGTTCAAACTGCTTCAGTTAGCATTGGAGTTACGAAGATTACTCCTATTATTACCTGGGCAACTCCTGGTGCTATTAATGCTGGGACTGTATTAGGTGCTACTCAACTGGATGCTACTACTACCGTGCCTGGTTTGCTGGTTTATACACCAGCAGCAGGAACGATACCAGCGACTGGAACTGATTTGTTATCAGTTAGTTTTACACCTACTGATACCAATACTTACAATAATGCTGCTGACCAAGTATCATTAGTGGTTAACTCGGTAGTAGCTGTTGCTCCTACTATTACTTGGGCTACTCCCGCGGCTATTAACTATGGGACTGCTATTAGCGGTTCTCAACTAAATGCTACGGCTAATGTTCCAGGAGTATTTGCTTACACTCCTTCACTTGGAACTATTACCGATGCTGGACCAATCTTATTGTCAGTCATATTCACTCCGAATGACTTGATTGATTACAAGATTGGGAATGCTACGGTAATACTAACTGTAAACAAGGCTACTTTAAACGCGGCTGTGAACAACAGTAGTGATGTTTATGGAACAGTGCCAGGTGGCTTTACTGCCAACTTCACTGGATTCGTAAATGGTGATGGTGCTGGAGTTATCTCTGGTTCACCTTCATTTAATACTACTGCTACTTCAACATCTGATGTGGGTAGTTATCCTGTTACAGCCGGGCTTGGCTCTCTTGCCGCGTCCAACTATACTTTCACATTTACCAGTGGCACATTGACTATTACCCAAGCCACTCCAGTTATTGAGTGGGATACACCTAATCCTTTTTCTGGTGCGGGTGTGCTTGGTCTTACTCAACTTGATGCTACTGCCAATGTTGCTGGTGTCTTTACTTATACACCGCCAGCTGGCACAACAATAAAAGTTACTACTACACTGAATGTGTCCTTTGTTCCTACTAACTCTACTGATTATGTAGATGGAAGTGGACAGGTCACACTTGTTGTGAATAACACAGCGACAATAGGTGCTATCTCATTCAACTTTGATGATGGGTTCTTGTCGTTCTATCAGAACGCATTCTTACCCATCTTCAATAACCCAGCCAAAAACCCTAATGGTTATCTAATCAATGCTTTCATCATTACTAATGATGGTGTCTCCGTAACTCCTGGTGGTAAATCTCCTACAGGAGCGACTTATGGACCCGATATGGGTGGAGCACCAGGCTACATTACCGACACTGATTTGATGGATATGTATAATAGCGGACTGGTAGAAGTATCAGACCATACTCGTACACATCCTTATCTAACTACCTGCGACCTAACGGGAAAGATTACTTGTGGTCTGCCCAAAGGTCAGACAGGTAGAGGTCAGTTTGATGAAATCATTGGAGCCCAGGTTGACTTGTTCAACTATTGGGGTATTACAGCAAACACGTTTGCTTATCCTTATGGCGATTTTGGTGTTAGTTGGACAGCAATACCAACAAAGGCATCAGGGATGGCGTGTGGTAATACGTTGAAAACTTGCACAGTCAAGGTAGATACTATAGACATTCTAAACACAGATGGAGTAGGTATGTCAGAAATGACTTATCCTTCTCTTACTGGTTTGTCTGGTGGTATTACTCCCTTTGTTGGTGCTCGCACAACCGAAAGTGGAAATACGATTGGAGATAATGCTCCGCTTGGTGCTGATTGTGGCCCAACGAAGACTACCTCCTGTCCATTTCCTTCCTTAGCTTATAAACTATCAGGTCTGATTGTAGACACTGCCGATAACTTCTGCTTTAACACTGCTGATACAGGATGTAGTACTGTTCCTACTACTTGTATTGGTACCAATCCGTGTACCATTCAAGCGGAGATAGACTCCGTCCAACTGAATGGCAACTGGCTTATTTTGGTTATGCACAAGGTTGATGATGCAACAGACCCTACTCTCAACATTTCGAGTACGGTCATTCAGGAGATTGTTGATTATTGCGTATTGAAGAATGTTAATGTCCTTACGCAAAGTCAAGGTGTTGCCAAGTACGGGTTGCCACGTACTGATAACTAAATCTAAATAAGGAGAAGTTGTTATGAAATCCCATTTGGCAGTTGTTTTATGCTTGGTTTTTGCTTCGTCTTGTTTCGCTGCCCAGCCAACGAAGTTCACTGCTTCGTTCAAGGACGGCGGGCAAGCAACAGTAAAAACATCAAGTGTTGTGGATAAGCAGAAAGGTATGGGTGAAGTTCAAACAATCTTTCATCAATCAGATGATGGCACATTTGAATCGGTGAATGAGATTACCTATACTTCTCCTGTTGATGGTTCCGTTGTTGGGCTTACAGCCGTGCTCAACAAGAAACTAATGACAGATAACACGAAGTCTATTGGTGATTTCACATCAGTTAATATTCAAGGAATGGAAGGACTGATGGGAACTGCTAATACTTCGATGGCTACTATCCACATGGTGGTCTTTGCTTCTGGTAATGTCCTGTATCATATGATTTGTATCATTAGAAATACAGGAGACCAGACAGAAGCACAGAGGTTCTTTGATTCATTTGTGTTGGCGAAATAAGGGCTCGTAGCTCAATGGATAGAGCGAAGGTTTTCTAAACCTTAGGTTCCCGGTTCGAGTCCGGGCGAGCCCACCAATAAACAATGGACCCGTAGCTCAACGGTTGAGCAAGGAACTCATAATTCCGAGGCTCTCGGTTCGAATCCGGGCGGGTCCATCAAACAAATAGAGGAGGTGTATTATCTGACTTTGGTTGTAAGTGATGACTATCGGTAGAGGAAAGAACATGAAAGAAGATACAGAACAACAACTAATGTTTTCCCCACTGCCCGACAAGAAAGTGAATGCAGGTGCATTAGGGGTTAGTGTTATCGTTCAGATTACACTAACAACTGCTTTTGTGCTTGTGCCGCTTTTGTTCCCAAAAGAGATTTTACCCCAGGTGAGAGTTTTGGCGGTCAGTCTGATGGGCCCTCCATTGGACGTTCCAATACCCCCAAAAGCACCTGAGGTGAAAAAGGTTGAGGAAGTGAAGGTGGTCAAGGTGCCCAAAGCCATCCCACTTCCTCAGCCGCTAATCATTCCCAAGCCTGAGGTGTTGAAGTATCTTGCTCCACCGAAGATACAACCACCCAAGGTTATTCCACGTAAAGTGGATGAGGCTACCCCAGTGATAGAGCAGAAGTTCAAGCCAACGAATGAGTTGGTATTGAACAATGAGCTACCGCCGGCTAAGCCAAGGGAACCTGTGAAGACTGGACTAATGAATCCTGCCCTTGTTCAGACGGGCGGGTATGGTGATCCTCACGGATTGCCAGCAACAGGAGACCCGAATAAACGTACCAACATTGGTACATTCGGAGACCCTTCATTGCCCAGTGGAGCAGGTTATGGAAACGGGACTGGTGGGGTAAAAGGAATGAGGGGTGCTTTAGCAGGTGGTGGTAATGGAGGTCGTGCTGTTTCAGTTGGCGCCTTCAGTGATCAGGAGGTAAGCATTCCGCAGGCTACCAGAAAAGAGCCTGTAAAGAATGTTCCCTCTGGTGTGCCCGAAGTTACATTCAAGCCTAAACCTATGTATTCAAAGGAAGCCATTCAAATGAACCTTGAAGGTGAGGTTCTTCTGAATGTGGTATTCATGGCCTCTGGTAATGAAGTTCGTGTTACAGGGGTAAAACAAGGTTTAGGTCATGGATTAGACGAAGCAGCGAAGATTGCTGCAGCGGGCATTAAATATAAACCTGCTATGACGTTAGATGGAACACCTGTGGACTTCCTTGCTGTTGTTCACATTGTGTTTCAGTTAGCCAACTAAAGGAGCCTTCACTGGGACTATACTACCCAGTTATAGTGGTATAGTCCCTTTGGAGGATTTATTTTATGGCACACAAGCAATCTATAAACTTGACATCTATTACTTTTAGTGGTTCTACTGTAGCTGGCGGCGCCACATTGACAGGAACTGTTCACCTATCCGCTGCTGCTCCCGCTGGTGGTGCAACAGTTACATTCAACTCTGATTTGAACAATCAAAATCATCTTGGTATTGTTCCTGCCAGTGTAAGAGTTCCTCCTGGAGC
>Ga0075522_10000214_pt1 | contig 39065 bp, 32 predicted proteins | sample NGEPerA_FD_74796 | JGI IMG/M metagenome (GOLD analysis project Ga0075522, IMG submission 74796) | Arctic peat soil microbial communities from the Barrow Environmental Observatory site, Barrow, Alaska, USA - NGEE PermafrostL2-A | ecosystem: Environmental > Terrestrial > Soil > Wetlands > Peat ... | reverse complement strand
ACCCACCTCGAAACGAGTTCTCCCTTGAGAGCCGTGGTAGACCACCACGTTGATAGGCCGGGTGTGTAAGTGCGGCAACGCATTGAGCTTACCGGTACTAATAGCTCGAATGGCTTGATCCTCTCATTTCCAATGCTCACGCGCTTCCTTTATCGGGAAGCGTCTGAGGCTCATTGATTTAGAGATACGGTTAGAATGAAAAACCAGAGCTTGCGGCGCCAGGTCCTCGGGTCAAGAGCCCGAGGACTGCGCGTTCGCGAAGCGAACGCTTGCTTCACAGTTGTCTTTAGCCGGACTGGTGGTTTTAGCGGGGGGCCTGTACCCGATCCCATCTCGAACTCGGCCGTAAAACTCCCCAGCGCCGATGGTACTAAGTCTTAAGACTTGGAAGAGTAGGTCGCTGCCAGTCCTGCCAAAGACAATTCCTCATCACGATGATCAGAGTTAGAAAAACCGCCGCCCGGGAAACCGAGCGGCGGTTTTTCCGTTTTGAATTTTGTTTTTGAAACCCGCCTTGCCCTGCACCGGATACCACTTTCCCGATCGACCCAAATCATTTTGGAACCATTGTTGAGTTCCGACCTTGAGCTAAGTAGGGGCGGAACTCTCAAACCGAGGAAGGGCTGCATCTCATGCCCAATACGTCGATCGACAAGGGCCTTATTCTATTTTTTCGTCTGACCATGGCGTGGACATTTCTCTACGCCGCGTCGCACCAGGTGTTCGTGCACGATTTCACTGTGGTCGGGTTCCTCAAGACCACCAAAACCTTCCATAATATTTTTGCAGTCTTCACGACGCCGGCGATGGCTCCGATCACGACCTTCCTGGTCGAGTATGGCCATCTGCTCATCGGGCTATCGTTGCTCACCGGCCTGATGGTGCGCGTCAGCGCGACCTTCGGCGTACTGCTGATGGGCATCTATTGGATGGCCCACATGGACTGGCCATTCGTCGAGAACACGACCAATTTCGTCTTCGATTTCCATCTGGTCTATGCCGGCGTGCTGGTCTACTTGATCGTGAAACGCGCAGGCCATGTCTGGGGCCTCGACGCCTGGGCTGAAAACTTACAATTCGTGAAACAGCATCCCGGCCTGCGGCCACTGGTTGCGTAATAGGCCTAGCCTTTCTTCACCTGCCGCGCCGTCCACAAAGCGGCGATCCGCCGGCGGAACGCTTTTGGCTTTTCCGCGAACAGCCGACCGGCCAGGCGCTCGGCGGCTTTCAGATGCGTCGCCCGCCGTGCCGCGATGACGGGCGCAAGCCGCGAGCGCCACGGCGCCAGCGGCTGACGCGGCGCGGTGAAATTGGCGAGCATGGCCAGATCCTGACAAGCACCGAGCCGGTTGCGCAGGCGCTGGGCTTCCTCGGCCCACACCTGGCCGAGCCGGGGCCACAGCGGCTCGATCAGATCCATCTGGTGGCGATGCTCGACAACGCGCCGGCGCAGGTCGTGCAGATGTTCGGGTTCGGCCTCGAGCCAATTCTCCGGCATCAGCTGGCGCGCGCGCCGATAGGTGGCAACGAGCCCGTCGGCGACAGTGTCGAAGTCGATCGTTTGCAGCGGCCAGCGCTTGAGCGCAAGTGCCGCAAAGTTGAGATAGCGTAAAATACGTTCGCGCATTTCCGGCGTGAAGCTGGTCTGCTCGGCGGCGTCGCGGATCCCGGTCAGCCGATTGCCGACACTCTCCATCGAGGTCGCCGAGAAAGGCGTATCGGCCTTGCGCAGATCGGCGAGGGTATCGAGTGCCGACTGGGCGTCGCGTGCGCCGGCCAGCGCCCGCATCAGGTCGCGCGCTTCGCGCCGCATCTGGTCGGCCGCCTCGCCGAGCGGACGGGCGAGCAAGCGCAAAAACGCACGCCAGCGCTTGAGCGCCTTGCGCAGTTCATGGACCGCCTCGGCGTCGGAAAGCTCGGAGTTTTCCAACGCCTGGCGGGCAGCGAAAATAATGGCGTGTGCGGCGGCGAGGCCGCCGCCAAAACCGCTGCCGCCCGAATGATCGTCCGCCCGCCCGGTCATCCCCCTCATGCGCGCCTTTTCCCGCGTTTTCATGGCAAGTTGATGAAATGAGACAGATTTCGCCCTTCCCATTGCGGTCCACCGTTGCTACATAGCCTTCGAAACGCGCTGGGGCTATCTCGCGCGGCTTCAATTTCGGCTCAATTTGAGCAGGTTTATCGCGGGGTGGAGCAGCCCGGTAGCTCGTCAGGCTCATAACCTGAAGGTCGTAGGTTCAAATCCTACCCCCGCAACCAAATTCGCCGCCAGGTCAAAGACTTGGCGGCGTTGCTGTTTTACGATTGTGTTTGGACCCTGCTCCAGGAAGCACTGTGGAAGCAAGAGGGAGCGTAATCGTAGGTAAATCAACGGGTTAATGTCGGCTATTTTTCTTTCGACAAAAAACATGTAAAAAGCCTTGACACCCACCTGATCTTTTGACAAAGATTTTGTCAATAGAGGTGGCCATGAACATCCGCGAACTTGTAGCCCTCACTGGTATTGCCGAGCGACAGATCCGTTATCTGATCGCTGAGGGCTTCATGCCTGCGCCTCATGGCGGACGATCAAACGCCGACTACGGCGACGATCACGTCAATGCAATCCGCCGCTATGCGCGACTCCGCGAACTTGGCTTCCCGCCCGCAGCGATCAAGCTGCTTCTTGAAGGTGGCCAAGGAGCCCCCTTCACGGTGGCGCCGGGAATAACGCTCGTCATCAATCCCGATCTCCTTGGCAAGGTAGCGGACGTCACACCGATCCTTGAGCGCATCGCAACACTTCTCACCGATCTTTTGAAGGAAAAAGCCAATGAGCCCGATCGCGTCACCAGCCATGATTGATCCCCTTCATGCATTTGTACATGGCGCTTTCATTGCGGGCACTGAGCGCTCGATTCCGCTTATCGGAACCCGCTTCGCTGTGCGCATCGCACACGGCTTGGCGATCGTCTCGACTACTCGAGTTTTTCGAAACGATGAGCGGGACAGTATCGAGGCGACCATCACTTTCCCTATACCTGTGCATGCCGCGCTCTTTGCGTTGGAGGCTCGGATAGATGGACGCGTTCTAAAGGCGAAAGCGCAACGCAGAGGGGAAGCCCGCGACTTGTATGAGGGCGCATTGGAGCGCGGGAAGACGGCTGTCTTGCATGAAGAAGTGCTGCGGGGCGTCCACATGTTGTCGGTCGGGCACATTCCCCCTGCAGCTGAGATCGAGGTTTTGGCGACATGGACAATGACCCTAACCAACATCAACGGCCGAGGCTCTCTTCGCATTCCGCTTACGGTCGGTGACATATATGGCCGCTCCGGATTGCCGGACTCCGATGATCTTACCCATGGCGGTCTGCTACAAACGGGAGAGCTCACTGTTTCATGTCATGATGGACAGGTAACATTGCGCAGCGGAAGCCTTCACAACGGTGAAGCTCAGATACCGCTCAACGCGCCGATCGATCTAGAAGTGAGCGGTTGGACGCCTCACGAACTGCCCGGTCGAGCAGCCGATGGCCGCAAAGTCGTCCTACGCATAGAGCCTTCTATTACCGCAGACGCCGCTCTCGACGTAGCTGTAATGATTGACCACTCCGGCTCGATGGAAGAACCCTCCACCGACGGTCGCAAACGAACCAAGCATGCTGCGATCGTCCGCGGTCTGCAGGACATTGCCAGTGGGATCGGTTTGGCTGATGACATTGAGATTTGGGAATTCAATGATGATTTCAACCGAGTCGGATCAACACGGGATGGCCATAGCCTCAAAGAAATCGCTCAACGTCTAAACAAGCCTGCTGGCGGGACCAATATCGGCCATGCGCTTGATGGTGTTACCGCTCGGTCAAAAGTACGTGACGTGCTTCTAGTGACTGATGGCAAAAGCCATGAGCTCGATGTCCAAGCTCTTACTCGAACTGGGCACCGATTTTCGGTAATTCTCGTCGGCGAGGATAGTCTCGAAGCCAACGTTGGACATCTCGCAGCCTTGACCGGAGGCGAGATTTTTGTCGCTACCGGTGCCGATTTGGCGGAAGTGCTCAACCAGTCCCTGCGCTCGCTCCGCACGGGCCATCAAACCATCAGCCCGATTACGGGCATGCCGCAACACATATCGGTTTGTCGCGCGGGGATGTCGATTACCGCGTCTTGGCAGCCGGCTGACGAATCCTCTATGGAAACAATTGAAGCACGCGCTGTCGCGGCGTTTTCAGCCAGCCTAGCGCTTCCAGCGCTCGATGTCGAAAACGCGGTTCAACTCGCAGAGACCGAAGGACTGGTTACTCATCTCACCAGCCTCGTCCTCGTGGATGAAGCTGCCACTATTCAAGAGGGAATTCCCGGAACGCGAAAGGTCCCGCTACCTACGCCGCGTACTGCGTTTGCTATGGATTCTGCCATGTCTATTCGAGCGTGCGCGATGGCTCCCCCGATGGCGCCAATGATGGATCGGGTCGAGCGATCCTCAAGATTTTCGTCGCTGGTATCTAAACTTGACGCCTTCACCGATGACCCAAAAAGCCGGCCTCATAATGTTGATCTTCCCCTCCCATTCCGTCGGCTCGTGGAGCTGATTGAAGATTCTCCGTCAAGGCTCGAACCAGGTCGTGCAGGCAAGCTCCTGAAAGAAGCAGGACTCGAAAGGGAATTCGAAGATATTTCTCGGCATGCCCAAGATCTGGGGCTGAAGGTTGAAACAGTCCTATCCATTATTCTTGCGGGCCTGCTCAGAGGTCCATTGGGTGAGAGTCTATCGGCCGACATACAAAATGCCAGCATGCCGCTGCAAGAATTTGCGCAACGGGCAATGGAGGCCATTCGAGAAATAGGAGACCGCAGCTCTGCTCTAATGCATGCAATTCAAGATGCTGCAGGACTTAACCTCGTGCAATCTACGCGGACGGATGAGACCGTTCAGGTGCTCGGGCGTCTTGGGGGATACCGACAAATGTTAGACCATATAGAGCGGTTCCTGTATGAACAGGCCGACGCACTGAAAGCATTTCAAGCGAAAAATGCGCGTGGAGACCAAGCTGCCGGAAATCTAGATCTCTCCGGAATCGGGGCGAATATTAACTGGGACGTCGGGCCAGACCGGCTCCGGGTTGGAGACCTTTCGGAACTTGACGGGCCAATCGCTCGCGCAATTCACGGTGCGGCAGCGCTCACCGAGGTGATGGCCCTTGCCGGACGCCTCGGCATTGATCCCGTCTCGTTGATTATTGGACTGATTGCGAGGATCGAAGCTCAAAACAATCGAACCGCTGCGCGAATTGCAAAAAACATTCTCGGTGATGCTGCTGACGAGGAGCTGACCAGCCAAGCTCGACGCTTGCGTATCAACTGAGGAATTGTAAGCATCGCGCAAATCTGGCTCGGTCGCTCACTTATCGTTCTACCTGGATATAAATCGGAACCAACTTCGAGGCGTCGATGAGTAAAAAATCGCCCAGTCGCATTCGAAAGGACCTAGAAGCCGCAAGGAACCGTGTGAACTCCTTGATCGGCGTGCTCAAGCAGAATGAATCGGAGCAGCGTTGGGGGCTTGGAGACGAATGCACCAAGGCTGTAACGAGCCTCCAGAAGTTACTTAAGGAGAACGAAGCCCCGCATGAATACAAGGCTGCCATCATCGGTCGTTTCAAGGCTGGCAAGTCGTCCTTCGTCAATGTGTTGCTCGACCGGCGCCTTGCAGGGGTCGATACCAGCCCGGAGACTGCAGCCATTACGACATTCCGCTCTGGCGAGAAGGTGGTTGCAAAGATCAATCTCATCGACAAATCAGTTTGGGACGGGCTGAAGGCGCTTTACCGCAACGATCCGGCAGATGCGGAGGCGCACCGAGCGGCGAACTGGTTCAAGTTCGAAAAGGAGCAGCGCTCCGGCTCCGCCACTCAGACCGAGACATTCGATCTCGACGGGATTGAGCGCGAGCACGTGAGACCGGGGGGGCATACGCTTACGATCCCCATGAATGCCGGTGCTGGCCGCGAAGCACAACGCAAGGCTGAGGCTGAGTTTCAGCGTCGAATCAAGCAGTACACATCCAGCACCAAGCCGCATCACTGTCTCGTGGAGTCAATTGAAATCGAGACGCCATCCGCGCTGCTTGGAGAAGGCGTGACGCTTGTCGATACTCCTGGGCTCGACGACACAGAACGCTTCCGCGTGCAGCTGACCGAACGTGCCGTTCAGGATGTTGACGCCGTACTATTCTTGACGAAATCCGGCGCATCGTATGGGCAATCTGAGAAGGATTTTGTCCTGTCTCTGTTGCGCAAAGGGACCATTAAGCAGCTTATCTTCGTCGTAACACAGGTCGACCATACCTATGAGCAGCACGTTCGCGAGGCGCGCGATCAAGACGAGGATCCCGAACCCATCTCAGCGAGAATCGCATCTGAGCGCCGCAGGCTTCGGTCTGAAATCGAAGTAACCCTTAACGAGTTGGCTGGAGAAACCGGTTCCGCATCTGTAACGCGGTATCGTGACCAGCTGAATTCCATCGAGATCGCTTTTACCTCGGCGGCAAACCATAACGATCACATGCGCAACGAGCCGGTGAAGTTTCTGATTGCGCATGATGATCCTGGAGGAATGCGAAACATCAGAGAAACGCTGTACCGCATTCTATCAACCGAATCTCGCCTCGCGGCGACTAAGTATGTCATCCAGAGCGGCGTCGCCACTGCTCTCCAGGAGATGCTATCTGTCGTCGAAAAGCGGCGCACCGTGGTCGGCGCCCTGAGAAGTCGCGAGGTTGCCGAGCAGAAGCTCGCTACGTTTCGTGGAAAATTTGAGGAGAATGGCCAGCAGTTTTCTGAAGTGACGCGGAAAGATTGTGATGTGCTGCAATCGACTTTGGCAAACCGGGCCGAGTACGAGAGCCTTATTGCCGAGATCATCGCTCATCAAGCCGATGAAGTACTAGGCTCATATGAGTCGGACGACACAGGCCGTCATTGGCGCACGCGTCGCGGCGGAAGTTGGGGGTACATGCACGAGGTGCAAACTCGTGTAGCAAACAGAGTGTTTCCAAAGATCGCCGAGGAATTGAGCAAGAAGACCGACGCATTTGGCGAATTCGTCACGAAATTTCGAGTGCACCTCAAAACGCTTTCGACCGAAGCGAATGCGACCGTGGCTCGGCTTGAGATCGGTGACGAGTTGCAGCTCGATATCGGTACGAATCTCGATGCGTTTCTGGAGGAAACATTGGGTTCGCTCCAGGAGCTTGTCGAGGGAGAGGAAACCAAGATTGTCGCTTTGCTCGAAAATTTCGTCGACCAAGACGTAGAGAACAAAATTTCTACAGCCCGAGAGAAAGTAGCTGCCGTGTGGGGGCGCGGCACGACGGTCGGCCAAACGGTGGAGGTGCGCGCGTTCTATCGTGAAGTACGATCGATCCTGAAGGACGCTCTAAAGGGGCATGTCCATGCCCGCTTTAGACAGTTTTCGGAGCATCTCACGGCGCATGCGAACGCTATTCCTGACAACACCCTGAGCCAAGTCAGAGCGCAGATTGAGCAGACAGCCGTCGACATTCGGGCAGCCGCTGAGGCTGCTGTCACGGGGCAAAAGGAAGCCTTTGAACGAACGGCGACCGAACTCGTTGCAGCCATTTCGTCCGCTCGCGCAGACGTCCTAGAACTGTTGGGGGAAGAACTTGATACGCCAGGGGGCGAACCAACGCCAGAACCGATTGCAGCCCAACAGCCGATTGCGGCTCAACAGCCGATTGGGACACCAGCAAGAGAATACTTTCCTGAATCGATACGGGCGCGAGCGAAACAATGCGTCGAGCGGCATGTCCTCCAAAACGGAGCGAAGGGCTGGCCATTTACGCGCATCTTTCCTCGCCAATACTTTCAGGCTGCCTCTGAAGCATGGCTCGTCGATCCGTATCTTGCGCTGCGTCACCAACGAAGGAATCTAACCGAGTTCGTTGTGGCATTATTGGAGGGTGCCAAACTCAAGACGCTGCATATCATCACTCGAGAGGTCAACGATCCCTCAGCGGAGGCTGACAAGCAGTTCTTTGAATCGCTCGACCGTGATGCGTTTGATAAAGGGGATATGCGTATCAAGCTCAAGATTGAGGAAGATCTCCACGATCGCTTCTTCATCCTCGACAACGGGTTCGTATTTAAACTTGGTCGCGGACTGGACATCTTCAAGCCAGTGGCAGGCTTGGCAACCCGAGATCCCGGTCTGCGGCAAGTCCGATCATGCGAAATCGACATATTTGGGCCGCCCGCAATGCCGTCATAGTGTTTCTCAGCAGCAGATCGCAATTCACGGAATGTCTCGCTGACGTCAAGCCGAATGTGTTCATCGGGCAGTGGCTTGCATTATCCGATACGTGCAAAAATCACATTCAAGTTTGGCGCGTATCCAAATGGGACGGCAGCCAACCAACGACGACTTGCTGATCGTCATCGTCCCAAAAGAAATACAGACGAAAGCAGTGGCGCGGTTCTCTAGAGTTTCCCTTCTTAAGATGCCTATCTAATTCCACTCGCCGCCCAGCGTAACGAATAAAATAGATTTCGCCCTCTTCACCAGCCCGAGGGCCTGAGAAGGTGGGGGCTTCTTCAAGTCCAAGAGCTTGGCAGGCTTCCTCATAACTTCGTTTTTTATCCAGCCCTCCGTGGCGTTTCATCGTCACATAATAGTCGCGGAGAACGAGAAGCGATCTATATATTAGGGAGATATCGTCATACTCAGATTTTTTGATGCCCTGATAAGCGCGATTATGAATTTCGACGTATCCTGCCAGGTATGTCCTGCACCAGTTCTCAAACGACGAGAGGTTGTCAGGAATAGGTGTTTCAGCGGCGGCGCCTCCCTTTGCGATTAATTGTTGTTCAAGGCGCTCTATTCGATATCGTAAGTGGCTGTTCGTCTCCTTGACTTGTTGCGCTTCGGCTAAGGCTTGATCGCGCTCCTCTTCCGCAACCTTCCAGAGGCCAGCACTAGTTTGACGCTCTTCGTCTAAAAATTTTCTAAGGTTCAAAATTTCTTCATCAGCGATTTTCAGCAAATCTGTTTCGGATGAGCCCGCCTCTCGGGCAGACGCAATACGAATTTCAGCCGCGGCGCGGCGCACAGTCGTAAAAGACGGCAGCTTGTGCTCATAATCACGTGTATTAACCGATGCGGCGAGTACGCGATCAATTAAGAACGCTTCGAATGCAGAGCCGCCCCCATCGGGCCAAGTTGTGATCCTTTGCGGCAGCGCCAGAGGATGGTTAAACGGCTCGTCTTCTGCTGGATCGAAGCCGACCTTGTAAGTGCGCACCGCTTGCCGAAAAACGGAAAATTCCTTGCCGACGCGGTCACTTAGATAAAAACTTGCTGGCCCGGTAATAATTACTACATGGGCCACACCGATGGTGGACTTCGCAATCTGCCTGGCTGAGACAATAGTCTCTAGAGGATTTTCCGAATCTTCCGGCAAAGAAAAGACGATTACGTCGCTCTGTCTATGACGATCGCGCAGCATGGCTACAAGATCATCCACGCTGCTTTCGTCTTCAATGACCCAGGGTTCTATTGAAACTGGACGCCCATCGAGATGCGCCTCTTGGTCTTCGGAAACATTCCGCACAAATCCAGGAACAGAACGCACAAACGCAATATCAGCGCCGCGCGTTACACACAGCAGCCGGCAACCAAATAGGATTGATTTATCCTGACGTTCAGCTATGCCGATTTCTGTGGTCCAGACACGCTGGGCCACAGTCCGATCCGCATCGTCGAGGCGGGCGGCCCAGTATCGGGGGGCAACGATCGACACGGCTGCTGTGCGTTGGGCGCCAACATCCTCAAGTTCGAAGGTATCGCCGTTCCACGCCTCCGTGGGTAACTTGCGACCCGCGCGATTATTCATCCATCGTGTAACTGTTGATCTGGCGCGACTGAATGATGGTTCCCCAGACGGGAGCTGTAAGACAACTTGGCTGATTGGGCGAACATTCGCTTCGCGTTGTCTCAATTGCACCGCTAACGGTGCGAGAGTGGCAAATGGCGAAGTCATAGCCTGCCCTTTTTTCAAATGGATGCGAGAGCGTTCCCAGCTTTTGTTGTGAAGTATTATGCCAGTGGCTAACTCTTAGAGTAGGTAGAGCATTGTCGGTTGTCGATAATCACTCATTCAAAGCCGTCTTGTCAGTACGCTGGACTGTGAGGTCCAGGTGTTCTGCTTCCCGAAATTCGCTAACAGCGAGCTGAACCTTCTTCTGAGTCGTTCGGGAAACCTGTACATCGGCGGCAATCTGCTCGAACGGGTTCCTGATGGTGCGGATGTAGGGTTCAGCCGATGGCAAGTCCGATCGTAAGTTGCCGACGAGGTATAGGTAAAATCGTTCTCTGAGAGTGCTTTCTCTCGCAGTTTTCCACTCGTTCCAGGTCATCTCCTGAATGCGTGATGCCACTCCTGACGATTTAAGCTCGATAATACGGCCTACAGAACTCGGTTCGCGTGGATCGAGGGTTAGGATGTCGAAGCCAGGCCAGTCGGGCACAACACCGAAATTCTCGTGGAGCCAAGTTATCGCGGCAGAAAATTTGGCGGACTTGGAACGCGCGATCTCGACTGACTTGGGACTAGAGACATCGAAAACTAGCGCATGATTCAAGCTGTTCGAGCTTTCAGCATCAAATATTTCGGCATCTGGCAATCCACCACGGCGCAACCGCCCTCGCTCGAAGGAGAGCGCCACCCACATCCCCAGCTCGTCCAGTTCGTCTAAATCTGTATTGCCACCGAAGCGCCCGTTGCCGGTCCCTGATCTATTGTTGAAGTGACTAGAGGAGGACTTCTTGGGATCGCCATGGCCATCAATAGGTTTTCCATGAATGGTCACGGGTATGCCGTCTATCAGCAGATCGGAAGGCTCGTATAGAGGCACGTGTGGGCGATCAGCTGGCCCCCCCCCGATGGTGTTCTCCGACGTCGCGGGGTTTGCGGCCGGCTCCTCCATCTCGCCGATTGAAGGAACAGCGTTCCTTGGTTCTTCCGTATCTGCGTCTTCTTTTGATCCAATATCCGTCGACTCGTCGTCATCTTTGCCGACTGTCTGAAACAGAGCTAATTTCTCATCGATGTCGAGCGGTGCACCGGCGCGCCGCAGTATCCTCTCCCGAAGAGTTTTAGACTCCGACTGCAGGAGCGCGATGAAGGATTCGAAGTAGCCAGACCCAAGAACGTCGCACAGCACGCTGGCCAGTGTTTCTGCCTCGTGTTGACTCGGAGGCCATGGATTCTCACCCCAGACGACGAAGGCTTTGGCTGACTCATTTGAAACAAGGTTCACGAATGCCTCGCGGCTACCCTCGTCGATAGCAATCTCCTGGCCGTCGAGGCTGCAACTCAGATCGAGGCTGGTTACTGGTTCAACATTGTCTATAAAATCACGCAGCCTGCGAGCGTCCTGTCGAACCAACCGTTCATCAGCACGGTCGGCGCCGACTCGGGCCAGAAGATACGGAGCAAGGCGACGCAAGCCTCCCCTGAACCCTCCTAAGCTTGCGTCATCAAGCGACGGATCACCTGGCTTGGGTGCCCAGGAGAGTGAATCCTCAAGTATGCGCATGCCGAATAGCTGGGCGAGAACAATGCGAGCTGCTGGTGAGGCTTCGATTACGAACGTCCAAATAGGCGCGGCGCTCACGAGCCGTTCCCTGGTGTCCCTCCGGTCGAGATAAAAGACGTTTTGGGCCTCCAAAAAACGTAACGCACCGTGGCTATCGGATGCCAAGACCATGGCATTGCCCAAGTGAGATCGTTCATCACCGTCCTCAGCCTTGCCCGAGAGAAGCTCGATTAGGTTTCTGTAAGCTGGACGGATCACCTCGCGGAGATCCAGTCGTAGATCCTGATTGGTGTCACACTTTTCCTGATAGAGATGCCGCAGTCGTTCCAACAGGACTCTTGCATCGCTAACGGTAAAGGTCGTGGGACTGAGCTCTTCACGAGCCCCAACAGCTTGAGCAAATGCCCGCGCTTTACCTTTCAGAACCGATGCGTCGACATCGAGAGCGGGGATCAGGTAGCTTCCGGCTCTACCGCGCCGGCCAAAACGTCGCTGAACCTCGGGCGTAGGCAACCAGGTCTGTGCAGGGATGCGTGGACCATGGACAGTGGGGCAGAACGCAACATTTTGTAAACGAAAGAGCCAGAGATTCAGTCCTCCATCCGCGAGTTCATCTTCTTTCGCGCGAGGAGGTTTGGTTCTTCGTGCGGGCTCCTGACCAACAGACACCTGAGCGACACGAACCCGCGAAAATTTTTCCAGTGCCGTCCAGTGCCGCGCTAGGTGCTCATAAAACGCCCTAGCGAATTTCGCCGACGGCTCGGTAGATGCGATGTTGGCAAAAGCAACAAGGTGTTCAAGATCGTGAAGTTCGTAGAAGTACGGGCTTGTGTCTGCGGCGCGCGCGGCATCGCTTTCGTCCAGATGCTGGCGCACACTCTGAGTGAACCGATCCCAGAGGTCGGCCGGAATGTTCTGAAACGCCCACCCATCAGGTCGGCGAAGGTCGTGGGTCTTGAGCCAACCAGATGCGCGGTCCTCTACGTCGTGAAAGTGAACCGGTCGCAAAAAAGCGTTAACGCCCAGCCATTGAAAGAACCGAAGCCATCGCTCTCGGTCGTCCGCGTCGAGTGCGGCGTCCTCGTCTTCATCGACGCTGACCTCATCTTCACCGGCATCCCCTTTTTGATCTCCGTCCTCTTCGTCCGTCTTGAGGCCACGGTACTGTTCCAACAGGCCACCGAAGCGATCGGGACTCAAGACAAAATTAACATCGGGCAGTCCGCTGACGCCCGCATCCCGACCAGCGTCAAAGATGCACTCCACAGAACTAACGCCTAGCCAGTCCGAGCCGAAATAGGCTTTGTAGGCTGGGATCCATCTCACCTCGCTGTCCGAATCTCCCCGGCAAGGAACGTCGAGGCGACTAAGGTTAAAGAGTGCTCGATTTGGTCCCAGGCGTTCGTATGGCAGCGGGGCGTTCGCATTGGGAGTGCGTCCAGCCAGTTGGCAAATGGCTGCAAGTCGATTGAGGTCCTGAAGTGTTTCACGGCCGGACTGCTCATCCGTGTCGCGCTCAAGATCAAGCGCGGGGAGCACACTGGCGCGCATGACTTCAGGAAACTTAAATTCGCGGATATCGAATAGGGCTTTCCATGCCTCCATCTGATATTGAAGTTCTATGTTACGTTCTTTGGGTGTGAGATCGCCCCAGCAGAGTTCCTGTAGAAGAAAAGACAAACCAGCCAGCGGCACTTCCCCATGGAGAAAGCGCGGGGGATAAAAACAAGTCACATCCTGCGTGCTGATGCGCTTAGCGATATTGCCATCAACGGCGACTGGGAATAAGTGCTGGAGTCGTGCGGCACCAACTAGCTTAGACTTGTCCTCCCAATTGAGGCCCTGCCAGAGTTTTTCAAGTACGGTCAGAACCGGATCAACCCAAAACTTTCCACTTGCGTGAAAGCCAATCTCTGACTTTGACGGATCAGCTGAGGCTAGCAAGGATGCCGCTTCGTCAGCTGCGATCATATAAGCCCCATGATCGACGAGCACGCGACCGATGTCTGCGCCACAGAACTCTTCTTGCGGTAGCCGGCGCTCCTGGCACGATGCATTGGAATGAAGCAGTTTGCGGAACGAGCGCCCAACGTCGTCGTCTGAAGTGATGGGTGGCACAGCGCAGTCACGTATCGCCAGAAAGCCTTCATCCGCTGCCGGGAGAAACGGCAGGTCCGCCAGCGCGCCGGCAACCTCTTCGTAGAGAGCCTGTGCAGCCGCCGTAGTACAGCGGCTGTGCGGCTTTACGTGTCTATCCAGCAATCGCAGGCAGCTAACTACCGTCGCGCCATCACCAATTAGCTTCGGGAAGAGACGTTTACAAATAATCCGCGCAGCTTGGCGGAACATGAAACGATTGTAGTTTGTCGACTCGTCTTCGACCCGGATTTCTTGGCGCGATAGGTTCGATCCGAAGGCGCCGCTTACGAGAAGATCGTATGGGCATGGCTCGCCTGTCGGAAGGAAGACATGAATGCGCTTCCACTCATCATTGATCGAGGCGGGCTCTTGATCGTGCATCCTAGCGGCGACCGAGATCTCTGTGTATTCCACTCCCTCCCAGCTGAATTCGTCCAGGCCGCCACGATGATCACCGATGGCGATGTCCGCTTCGTAAGCTAGCAAAAACGCCTCAATAGCTCCGTCGTCCGACTTAAGTGTGACCCGGTAGTCACCGGACGCCGCAAAGCTGGACACATCCTTCCAACCGTCGCCGTCTGCATGTTCCCGATGCACAGACCACGCGAAGTATCGGCTCTCATTTGATCGCCTTATTTTGACTTCGACGCGCCCGATGTGCTTCAGAAATACAAGAGAGGTAACAGGGAGTTCTCTGAGAACCGAGGCAAGGCGATCGCGCTGTTCCCCATTCATCTTGTCGCGAAGAGGAAACCGGAATGCCGTGTTCATGCCCCGCTGACGCAGCTGGGCCCATTCGGTATTTTCTCGGTCTGTGGGCCAGGGAAATCGTGTTGCTGGTGCCCGAGATATCTCCTCAAGTTTCCCTTCGAGCACGAGTGGCTGCACGCCGAGTACAGCGGCGTCAGGGCTGAAGCGGAAGCAGACGGTAGTGGAGAAGACCTCGGGCGCATCGGTGATCTCCAGCACCGACTTGAATCCCATTCCCTTGTGGCCGATGGATGCCCGGCGCTTCTGGCCGTGCTGCACGGACTTCTTGCTGGCGCTGATTCCGCAAAGACCCCTGATGTCCGCCTCGTCGAGTGCGCGCCCCGAGTTGGCAACCCAAAGATCGGTATCCGTCAGCTCAAAGCGAATGCAGGCGGATGCCGTTCCCGCACCCATTGCGTCGTCTGCATTTTGAAGGAGCTCGTAGACAAGGCGGCCACGGTAATCCTGCGCGATTTGGCTCTCCTGCCCGACATCCTCGCGGAGGCGTTGCGGGCTCGCGCGATAAACGTTCAGGTTCTCGATTCTGATATTTTCGAGAAGCCCTTCAGATGGCTGCCTGTCCTCAGCCTCGGCCTTCTGTTGCACACTGGTGCTCATGCCTGGCCTGATTGGATTGCAGGGGAGAAAGTTGATCCGATGCCAATAAGGACGCCTACAATCGGCATGTGTATGAAACTTTGCAGAACGGGTCGTCCCGTCGCCTGGGCCACTATTTGACTGTAAAGGGCGAGTTGAGGCGAAAATTCCTTCGCTTTCTCGACCCAGGTGTGTGGTGCGCCTGGAAAGGTCTTGTGATCGATGATCACAAAACCCTCAGGCGTATCAAGCAACAGGTCAATTCGGCCGCTAGCACGTTGATCGCCGATACGGCTGAACACAGGCACCTCACGATGTTGGCGGGCTAAAGGCCAGCGGTCGGCAATAAAGCGATCTAGTCTCCTGCTGGCTTCGATGAGTGAGGCGGGTAGCAGAGCCCCGGTTACGCTCCAGCGATCGAGTGTTTCTTTCGCCATGGCCTCGCGCTGGGTCAATGGTCGATCGATGCTGTCGGCACCCAAGAACCCGTGGACGGCCTCTCCGAGTAAGCGCATGTCCGGGCTGCCGCTGATCGGCAAGCGCTGTCCGACTTCGATCGGTGTCTCGTCGATAGGTGCGCGATTATCGTTGCCGTCTTGCGCAGCAGTACTCGGCGACAGTCGTGCTGCAGAAAACTTAGGCGGCTCTCCCGAGAGAGGGAGTGGAGCGAACCAGGCGACAGCAGGAGCCTCGCCCTGAACAGCTGCTACTGGGGTGGGACCCGCAGACTGCACCACCATGGTGAAGGCTTGACCATCAACGGTTACCTCGGTTTTGCCATCTGTTGTTGGCAATTTGAGAATTGGCGTGCCGTCCGCCCGCGTCAGAATGTCTATCCAAGCCAATGACGCAGACGGTCGGGTGGCGAACACCAAATAATCTCGCGCCCGGGTCATCCCCACATAGAGGAGTCGAACAAGCTCGGCGAGCTCAGCTTCGGTTCGAGCCTGAGCCTGCGGACTGGCAGACACCGTAGCGTCGAGATGTACGTCCTTCTCCTGGTCGCCATACGGCCACGGCCAAAATCGAATCCAACGTCCCGCTAACGGATTCCAGGGGTCCAATCCGCCGGTAGGCGATTCGGAGTAAACCCCGAAGGGCGAGCGTTTTGCTCCATCTTGCAGGTCAAGCAAGATCACGACCGGCCATTCCAGGCCTTTGGCGCGATGATAGGTGAGCACGCGCACGGCATCGTCACCTTCAAAGGCCGGACGCTCGCCGCCATTCTCCAAGCCAGTCGCAAGATGCGCGACCAAGCCAGCGGCCGTCGCGGCGCCTCGCGTAGCTCGGCAGGCATCCTCATATACGAGCGCAATTTTACGCAGAGCATCCAAATTTGCCAGGCGCTCGCCCGCACGGTCCCACCGGTGGACAAGTTGATCGATGCGAGCCGCGGCAATCGCCGTTTCAAGCGCCTCTGCAGGTGTCAGATGAGCGAGATTGGGGCGTTGTCCGTCGAGAGCGACGACCGCCTCGCATTGGGCCTTCAGCACATCGGCGCCCTTTGTCAACCAGACGGTCAGCCAGTCGCCATTGCCTTCGTTGAAATGGGCCAGTTCGGCCACAGCCAACGAATCCGCTGGATCAACCAAATAGCGCAAGGCTGCAAACGCCAGAACTGCCTCCGCTGTATCGAGTAGACCGTTTCTCGGCATGGCGGCGGGGATGCCTAAGGCGCCAAGTACATCGGCAACGGCCTTGCAGCGATCATTCTGGCGACAAAGGATGGCTATATCGCTAGGCTTCAGTGGCCGGCTAGCTCCGTCCGCCCGGTTGATTACCGGGGTTGCATCAGGCGAAACCAGTAGTGACTGGATACGCCCGCCCAGCGCCTGCAGTGCAGACGGCCAGTTTTTCCCTTCTAATTTCCAATGATGCAGGCCGGGTCCGAAGCCAGGCGGTTCGGACCGATGAAAGTTCGGGATGATGACTTTGTCGGAAGGAACTCCCTTTGGCGGAAATGCCGCACCGAAAACTGCGTTTGCAAATCGAACCAGGCTGGGGCGCGAGCGCCGTGACGTATCGAGGGATTCCTCGGCGCCCCCGGTCGCCGGCCTAATCTTTTCAATCACCGCGTTTACGAGCGCGGGATCGGTCTGCCGAAACCCAAAGATGGCTTGCTTTTGATCGCCGACCCAAAGCGAGCGCTTGACGGCTTTTGCCATCTCTAGGAATACCGCCAGCTGTATGGGGCTGGTGTCCTGAAATTCGTCGACCATCAAAAGGTCGAATCGCTCGCGCATCCGAGCGCGCACCTCCGGCTGGCGGAGGAGCTCAAGGGCAAGCGCCTCCTGGTCGGTAAAGTCGAGTAGACCGCGAGACCGTTTAAATTCGGAGAAATGATCGAGTGCCTCTGCCGCGCATGAAAAAACAAGATCGATAAACTGACGGAGGTCGGCATGCAGTCGTGGATGCGTCGGATGACGCGCGGCAATCGCCCTAACCGCCTGAAGGAAGGGTTCGGATGCCTTCGCAGCCTTGAGCTTTGAAACCCGAGCCCATGCATCCCACGCTAAAGGCCGTCCATTCGACAATTGAGACGCGACCTGGCGCAGCGTTGTCAAAGCCTTTTTTGTTGTCTCAGTAACGTCACCGCCTGCATCAATCTGCGCGATGCAATTCCGAATAGTATCAGCCAAAGCGCGGTCAAGATCGGCTGGCGTTTCGTTGGCGGCAACCGGTGCGAGAAGTGGTTCGATGCCCTGCCAAGATTTTAGAGAAAAATCGGCAAACTGCGTTGGGGTCAAGCCGCTCCCACGCGCCAGGTTGACGATGTCCAATACAGTCTTTCGCCAATCGTCCTGACGTAGGCGTTCCGCGATTGGGTCAATCTTTAGAGAGAATCTCTGGATTGCTTCCTCGGTCGCCAAACCGAAAAGAGAGTTGGCCATTTCCGGCGGGATAACCTCGGCAACTGGAGAAAGCCCCCCGTCGATTGCGAAGTCGCTTACCAAGCGGCCACAAACGCTGTTCACGGTGCCAACCAGCCCGGCCAGCGCGCTTTGGGCAGCGTCGGCGAAGCCTTCTTGAATAAGGCGAGCCCGGACGCGTTCCACCAACTCGGCTGCGGCCTTGATGGTGAACGTCGTCGCGATGATGCGAGCTGGAGACGCGCCGCTTTGGGCGGCGTTCACATATTCGGTGCTAAGTCGCCATGTCTTTCCAGTACCAGCTCCGGCACTTACTACTGAGATTGGCCCCATTTCGGTCATCGCCGGCCTCCTTCGATCGACGCGCCGCAAAGGGACCTGTAGTCGCAAAATCTGCACCCCGGTTCGATTTGGGGCATGGGATCGACATCAGTGTCATCAGTTCCAGCCGGGACGCCTCTTACCAGAACATCGCCGCGCTCCAGCTGTTCCATGCGACGATCGTAAGCGGTACGTAACTCAACCCATGTCTGTTTGAGATCAGAGCCGGGCACATGGTGGGCGGCAGAGAACGGATAGGGGGCGGTGAAAAGGAGGCTCTGTTGTCGCAGCATAAAATATCCGGCGCCCAGCGACGTGCGCCCGGCCTGTTCCTCTAGCCAAGTATATGCGGCTAGCTGAAGAGCGCGGCCTTCCTGAACTTCTTCGCGACGATACTTGTCCCGTGTCGACCATTTGAGATCGAGGATGACCGATCGGCCTTTTGCATCCTCGAGGACAAGATCCAAATAACCTCCGAAGTCTTGTCCCGGTGCGAATGTAACAACGACCTCTTCTTCAACTCCCCTAACGGTTAAGCCGGCGTCGGAAATCATCTGAATAAGCAGGCGGATCGAATCCGATACACGCGCCTTGGCTCTTTCGTATTCGACGGCATACCCAGGCCGCAGCAAAGGCGCCGCAGTCTGGATCGCAAGGCTATCAAACATTTTGGCAGCCTCGGTCGCGGCCTCCTCCGGAAGCCAATTCTTTCGTAGGTCAAAAAGCTTCTCGACGACGGCGTGGGCGAGTATGCCGATTAGGTTTGCGTCATCGGGCAGGACGTCCAGCGCGCCAGGGCGGACACGGGCGCCATAATTCAACGCCCAGGCAAGAGGGCACTCGATCATCGTTTTGATGCTGGTAATCGACTCCATAGGTCGTCGAATAATCGTCGAAGCGGGAACGACCCATCGGCGTCGGGCGATTGGTAATGTGAGTGGGCCAATTCCTTGACGCCTGATCACGCGATCGCCCATCCGGGCTGTTTCACCGAGCGAAATTGTTTGCGCCGGAATCCGGGCCTTGGCGACAGCCTGTAGTGACTCGAGCTGCGCAAATATCTCGTGCCACAACGGATGCGGCGTCGCGGTTTCTCCCCGGAGGCGGCGAGGCATCACAAGGATAGCGCGAGACCGAGCTCCCAGTAGCGCCTGACGCCAACTGGCAGCCTCGCGAATGACTGCATCTTCAATTGGCTCGACGTGGGCATCGACGGTCGCCAGCGCCGCAATTTCGGCGCTTGACCAGGGCTGACGAGGTGGCGAACTAACGTCACCAGAAAATCCCCACCAGATCACCGTGTCGACCGTTCCCCAAACCTGACCAGGCGCATCAACAACCGACCAAGGGGCGGCTTCCTCGGATGCCGCTGGGGCAGTCGCGCCTTCTGCCGTTACCGCGTCGATGATGCGGCCAAGTTGGATCGCTGGGATACGAGACGCGCCTAGGGCAGCAATCGACTCGCTGAGCGCCGAGGAATGTGCCGCAGCCGTCAGGAAAAGGTAGTCGTTGTCGCGTTGTGCGAAAGCTCCCGACCATTGGGCAATGCGACGGCAAACGTCTTGGACAAGTTGTACAGGGATGCCGTCGGGTCGACGAAACCGCTGTGGTTCAAGCCAGAATTTCCATTCGTCCTGCGCCTTTGTAATTTCCTTCTTGATGGCAGCTTCATCCAATCCTTCGGCGCGGCGCCATCCAGTGAAATCTTTGATGCAGTCCTGCCATGCTTCAATCCATCGCTCTCCGCCGATGCCCGGTTCGTCCATCAGGGCACGAGAAAATCGACGAGACACAAATCGGGGAAGGGGAGATCGTGGCAGGCTCAGGAATTCCAGCACCCGCGCAGGCTCGAGTGGTTCCCACAATATTTCCAACGCTAGCGGGAGCACTTGAAGAGCGCTGCGTTGAGGTGATGTTTCGGTCCAGCCCGGACGCGGGAGCCCCAGTCTGCGACAAGCTGCATCAAGAGCTGGGCATCCGGCTCCGCGGACTATGACGGTTTCCCGGTTATCTCCCGACGAGAGCCAGGCCGCGACGGCATCGGCCGCTTGCCATTCATCATCGGCGTCAAGAATGATGAGACTTCCATCTCCAATGAATTTTGCTGCTTTGTCGCCACGCAGCGCGCATTGGATGGCTACAAGATCGGAGTCCCCCGGTTGCGTCGGGGGCTCAAAGCCACGGATAGCGATTCCCCCGGCGCGGAGACTCGCCAACAAGCGCTGCCACATCAATGGGAGCTGCTCTTCGGCCGAAACTACGTCGATTGTTTCGATCGGAACTGCCCGCCCGGTCGCCAAGACCTCCAAGACGGCGTGAAGTCTTTCTCCTGTGCAGTTCCCTAAAGGTTGGCCCTCGGCTCTTTCAAGGGAAGCCATCGTCTCGAGGCGCGGTCCCGCGCTTTCGATCCTCTGGCCTTTCCAACCCGACGCATAGAGCTCGTCGCGCCAGGCCAGTATCTGTTTCGCTGTCGCCCAGGCATCCCGGGCGAAGGAGCGGGAATAGAAGCGTGCCCCATCATCAAGCGAACGCAAACGTCCCTGATATCGGGCAATGCGAACTGCCGCAGGCGTACTGGGGCCAACAAGACCGAGGGCAGATTCCAGCAAACCAAGAAAGCCGTTGGGCCCAACGACAGGCTCCCCAATTGCCGCTGCCGCTCCGTTTGCCGTCTGAGGATGACAGGGGCCGTCGAGCTTCCATCCGAAAACGATGTGCATTTACGCTCCCTGTCACACGTCAAAATTTCAGATGAAAGAATTCCACTCATTGTGAGACGCTAAGTAGCGGATTTGAATCCGTAGCAAGGTGTCTTGGCCGGCAACGTAGTCTATCGAATATCACCGATATGCGACGGTCCAAAATGCTCCGCAATCTGGACGATCGTCCGTGATAGCGTTCCATAGCTCACGAGCCTCACATCCAGATCGAACTCCGACGTCATCCTCAGAGCCCGCCACATCGCGGCATAGATCCAGCTTTCGTCATTTCCAAAAGCTCCTCCGCCGAGACTTGTGAGAAGGACAACGTTTGATGCACCGCGCTGGGCATTTTGCAGGGCAGCCCACATCGTAGCTTCGTAGGCCGCCTCCAACACTAAAGATGCAAATGGCTGCCAGTGAGAACGATCAATAGAAGTGTATTGCACTGGCAGGGCCGAGCAAAAGGCCTGCGATACTAGCGGCCGGTTTTCTTCGACGGCATCGGTGACTTCAACGTCGCGGTGTATCCCGATGCACAGTTTGCCGCGTAGGATATCCAATTGCCCCGGCTGGAGCGCGCTGAGATGCTCCGCAATGGCGTCGAGCCCAGCTCGGGTGCATAGCGCGTAACCATTTTGCATGTTCCACAAGGCGCTAGTCGGCTGCTTCAAGGTGCGGCTCAAAGCCTTACCGAGGTCGTCCAACCCATTGAATTGCCGATCCATCGTCTGGCCAAAGCTGCCGCCAATCGGTGCAAAGTAGTTACGGTAGATGGTGGCCGCGCCGGCGGCGATCGCGCATGCCGGGCCTTGAGTTGGGTCGTGTTGGTAGCGGGTGACGCCGTGCTCCGGCGTCACATCATAAGAGGTCATCTCTAGCAGGTTGAACTGAGACGCTACTTGGAACATCGCGCCAGCATACTCTGGCGACTGGTGCATTTTTCGTACATCGCCTTTAACGACGCTGACCTTCAGCCGCCCAGGCAGCGCTCTCGCAGATTTCGCCCTATCTCGCAGGGTTTGCAAAGGCACCAGTTCGAGCTCTCCGATGCCATAGCTTTTGTCATTGACCAGAGATCGCAGTCGGCTGCCATCTATGCTGAGTTTGGCGCGGGTATCGTCGTAGTTCGTTTCGCGAAATCCTGTAAGTCTTTCAAACCAGTCCATTGATAACTCCTGGCGATCATTGTCGCGCAGTGCAAATACTTAGGACAAATTCCTCTTGATCACTGGTCTCGATCGCGCCCGGGCGCACTGCGCGCACACTCGCGATGGCTTTCGTCGGCTCCGTGCCGAGTTCCACCAAAAGCCGCGCTGCTATCGTACCAGCACGTCCCAGCCCTCCGCGGCAGTGGACCAGTACGTCGAGCCGGCGGCGCAGCATCGAGCGCAACTCCTCACCGGCACTATCCCACTCTTGCTCGAACTGCTCGTCTGGAACTGACACGTCAGCGATTGGAAGATGAAACCACCGCATATTCCGGCGCAATATTTCCTCGCCGAGACGTTCTACCCTTAGCAGGGTTAGCTCCTTGGGCTCCAGAAGCGTAACGACTGCGGCTGCCCCCCAATCTCGGACCGCGTCGAGATCGAGGGCGAGGTCGCGATTCCACTCTCCGGTCATAGCGTGTCGATCATATTTTCCTGGGCAGAAAGTGATCCCTACCCGCCCGAACTCAGCCCCAGCCGTCACGGCTGCGATCTGCAGAGGATGGGTCAAGGATGTTCTTTTCATTCACAATTCTCCAAGTTGCTTCGATCTGTGAGGCGGTGATGCGTAACGTATCAATAATTTCGCCGCCGAGCGCGCCAATCCCACGGCAAATCGAAGTCGCCAGACCAGATGTTGATCCGACTCCGGCGGGCGGTGTCCTCGTCAGCAATGTAGTCTACCGAATATCGCCGATAGGCGACGGCCCAGCCGTTTGCGACCATCCAGCGGTTCAGGTCCTCGTTTCCCTTGAAACAGACGGCGACGATGCGACCGTAACGGTCCCGATCGCGGGGCTGGCATCTAACGGTTGCGCGTCCGATCCGATCGGACAGCGCAAGGCTTGCCTGCTGCCCGCAACGCCAGCGTTCGCCCGATGGGCGCGTGCAAAGCTGGCGGCTTTCGGGCGCATCAATGCCGTGCAGGCGAATTCGCTGGCCGTGAATCTCAATGGTATCGCCGTCGATTACGGAGGCGATGCCGGTGATGTTTTCTTGTGCGGAGGCTAAGGTTGCGACAAGAATCACGATCAGAAGTCCAAGTAATCTTGATCGCAATGCCATAATCGGTCGCCTATCTATGCGTCGGGACGCACTCTCTCCGATCTTGTGCCATATGCATTGATCACACTTACCGGCGATGCCGTGACAGCGATCACGACTGCCCAACCTCAAACTGGTCGTAGGTATCCCACACCTGCTCGTCATCGAACCCTGCAACGTCTGCGTCCGTCTCGAAATGCAGGAGCGAAACGGAGATACCCAGGCGTTCCGAGAATATTGCCAGCTCGCGAACCGGCGGAGATCCTCGGCTGAAGGTCCAGATACCTGCCGGTAAGGCAACAGCTCGATCGGCCTCAGTCTGTTGTGACACAGCACCCTGCGCCGCAATCGACCCGTTTGGGATCGGCATTCCCGAGCGGATGAAGACGCCACCATTGTAAGCGGCGGTGCTTGCTCGGCCCCAGAGAGCGTAGCCATCGCGCGCCACGACCATCGCCACCGGCATATCGGTGAACTCGATCCACTTGCGGACCGCGGCCAGTAACGACACGCCATACCGATCCGTGACGTGGGCAAGAAACGACCGTGACATCTCTTCACGTTTCACTTGCTCCCGGTAGTCATCGATCGGCATCAAGAGATAGGAGGCAAACGTGTCGGCTTCCTCCTCGCGTTCCTTTTCGGCGTCCTTCCAGTTGTTGGCTTGCAGAGGAAGGCATTCGAAATCGAAGCCGTCAGGAAGCTCGCGGTCGCGATAATGCTCGGCGGTCAGCGGCCGGCGATGCAAAAGGTAGTGCCCAAATTCGTGTGCAAGGGTGAACCGCTCGCGCCCGCGATAGAGTGGTTGGGTATTATAGAGGATCTGCCAGCTGGGCTTCTTCCGGCCCGCCCGTAGCATTCCCTCGAATCCGTCGATTTTGACACCCTTGATCGCGGTGATCGGATCCTCGTGATTGCGGGAGATCTCGAGCGCCAGCGCTTCGACGTCGACTGGGAATCGGTCCTCCCCCAGCACAGTGCGGAGGAGAACCGTCAGGTCGTTTGCTGCCCGTCTCGGGGTTTTTCGTCCGCTATCCGTCATTCGTCCTCGTCGTCCAGAATCTTCAGCATATTTCGGAGCCGCTCTTTGCTCTTCCGATTCATCTTCTGGTAGTTGCGGAAGAAGGCGGTGTCGGCGGCATCGGCTTCTGTCACTTCGTCGGCCGCAAGCAGGTAATCGGCGGTCGTGTCCAGAGCCCCGGCGATCTGATGTAGTTTCTCGGCCGAGGGGCGAGTCACGTCCTTATTCTCGATCTCCCACATGTAACTTTTGCTTGAGCCGACCCGCTCAGCCAGCGCTTCGAGCGTCAGGCCTTTCTTCTGTCTGAGCTCCCGAACGCGCTCCCCCAACGGTGTTGGCAAGTTGTCCTCCTAATTCACAGAGTTCGTAATAACGATACTTATTATGCTTGACACGCCATACAGGCAATCTCTATTTTGCGAACAAGTTCGTAGTAACGAACTTAAATTCGCGCTTTTACGAAATATTGGAGATGGCCATGGTCACCGTGACGAGCTTTATCCGTAATACCCCGGCAGCCTCGCTGCAGGCCTACTTTAACAAGACCGGCATCGACCTGGTGCCGCCGGTCAACTGGGATGCCTCTGGGCCTGACGTCGTCCGCCCATTGTTGCAGGCCGTCGACAACATGGACGATACCGCCCGCGCGCGCGTCGTGCATGACGCCGAGAGGGTCACCGCGATGGCGGACGAGGCCGGGCAGGCTGCGATCTACAGCATCGCCCAGGAGGCGCCCGATCGCCTCGATGCGCTGCAGAATGCCCATGATCGTGCGCTCTGGATGTTCCTCAACGACGTCGCCGGGTTCCGACATGCCGAGGAGGTGCGCTTCACCGACGAGCGGCGCCGAGGGCGCATGTGGGACGGCTTCATCGGCGAGCCGAACCTTGTGCTGCAGCGGGATGCGGCCGCGGTTGATGCGTTCAAGGCGGCGATTCGTGACCGCTTCCAGTCCAACAACGTGCACGTCGACCTCTTCGACCGGCACCGCCCGACGTTCGAGGGCGCGGACTGTGCGCTGGTTCAGGCGACGGTTTATCGCGAGGGGCGCCCGGACGATTTTCTTGAGTTCGTCAATGGCAACTTGGACCGGCGTCCGCACCGTCCGGTGTTCGAGGCCGCGATCACCTACGAGCCGGCGAACGGCGTCATCGAGGTTGTGGCGAATGATCGCGAAAGCCGTGAGGATCTCGTTCGTCTATTCGCGCGCGATCTTCTCGCGACCGGGTTTGGCGAAGAGCGCCTGCCGTTCCGGGAATATGATCTTGATGTTCTGGAGCAGCCGTTCACCTTCCCGACCGACGCCGGCGACGGCATCAAATCGGTCCGGGTCAATCATCTGCGCTTGATGCCGATCGATGGAGTCGGCGAGCGCGTGACTATCGAATGCATGCGCCAAGCGACCCAGTCCATCTGGCAGATGGCGCAGGAGCGTTTCGGCGCCAACAACCCGCTTCTGGGCGGCTGGGTTATCACGCAGGCGAAGCTCACCATTCGGTTCCAGCCGGAGAAAGGATCGGGACGTGGCAAGACACTGCCGTTGACGATCACGATGCCGCATGGCTGTGATCTCAAGGATCGTACCGAGCGGGAGCGCATGATCGGCGATAAGTACCTGCGCCGCTGGCGTATCGTGCAGGATGTCTAAAGCTACTGCAGCCATGGATCGTCAGACGGTCGATCTCCTATTCAACATCGTCGAGACGCCCAACGGTACGGTCTCTGGTGCCGTGCTTGCCGACCATTTCGGCAGTCAGGCAGGCCAACTGATTTCCGCGAATCTGCTCGAGCATTGCGGGATTCAGTTGGCCACGACGTCCATGGTCGATCATGACGACGCGCCCGTCTCCCTCACATGGTCGGCCGAACATAACGGCTACGGGTATTTCAGCTCATCGGCTGGGTGGGTCACGGTCCCCGGCGAGCGACTCGCAGTATTCGGCGTGAAGTTCCCCATCCTGCTGGCGCAGATGGCGGTTCAGCTCGACGTCGTTTCGCGCGCAGGCGCGACGGCCCTGGTCCCTGAACTGCTCTGGGAAATTGGCGACGCCCGCATCGGCCGGCGGTCTCATCTGGTGCCGATCTGGTTTTCGCGCCGGCTTCACGATCAATCCGTATGGCAGCAGTTGGAGGAGACCGCGCATGCTCGACCAGCCCCGCGGATGCGCGTTCTTCTCACTACTACGCCTCGCAAACGCTGGTATCGGGAACGTCTGCCAAGTCACGCAATCATCGACGTCCGAGATGTGTCAGACCATCGAAACGGTATCTCAATTGATCCGGAGATTTTGAGCGCTCGAATCGACGGTGGGCATGAGCCACTGACAGAGCAGCTCTGGCATTCTGCAGACTTCGGACTGATCAAGCTAATGGGGAAGGATTACCGCTTCACCGGCAGTAAGCACCGCCAAATCATTCGGCAACTGGTTGAGGCGTATCAAGCTAGATCGCCACTCTGCCTGACTGTAACGGTTTTGGAAGATGCCGGTTGCCGCGACAGCGTCAACACTCTGGCCAAGGCGTTCTCTGGCCGTCAGGATTGGCGTGATTTCATCAAGGAAGAAGCAGGAAACTGTTGGATCTTTACGTAGACCGAACCGCGTCGATCTGTGTGGCCGCCTTCGGGCGGCTCTTTTTTTGATTCCTACCTGATCTCCTACCTGGCTCCTACCCGGCTCCTACCTTCGCATCTGCCATCGTCTCCGCAGTTCTTCGACAAGAACCTAAGGAGACGCAGATGGCCATCCGGCATTTGAACCAGACCGAGCTTGCCGCTCGCTGGAACATCAGCCACCGCACCCTCGAGCGCTGGCGGTGGACGGGCGAAGGTCCGCAATACATCAAGATTGGCGGCAGGGTGGTTTACCGCCAGGAAGACGTCGAGGCATACGAGGCCGAGCAGCTGCGCTCGAGTACCGTGCAGCCCGACCGGCGTGCACAGACGGGTGCGTGATGAGCGCCTTCCGTCACACGCTCGCCGCCGATCGAGCCGGCTCCACCATGCGGCCGGCTTCGATACGCCACGCAGCACTCACTTTGTTTTCGCTCCGCTGCGTCGCGCTTCGCGAGCGAAGAGCAGCGCAATCATTCGAAAACAGTAATTCGAGTGAACGGATTATCTCTTCGCCGGCGTCAACGCATCACACGTCGACTGTCGCACGACACGTCCTGGCGCCCACGTCTCCGTAGTTTTGGGACGGATCGCAGATTGCCTGAGTAGGAGCCTTGCATGAGCAACATCGACACGCGCTCGCACACTGGCCTGCGGATCAGCGAAATCGACCTGTGCGCATGGCTCGGCCAGGCAGCACCGCAAGATGCGGTCGAGTATCACCGCGGGTTCCTGGTCCTGGATGTTAATGCGCGAGGCATCTGCCTTGCCGATCGCGAGAGGTTGGAACTCGCGCGGGTCGCCCGCCGGGCGTGGTGGGCCGCCGAGAAGGAGCTTGTCCATCTCGTGCAGCGCCGCCGCGCGGCAAACGAATTCAGCTATCTGGCGATCGCCCGCACGCGGCCGAACCCGGCGCCGGCGTCGCCGACGTCGCTGTCGTCACTGCTGCTCGAGGCGGTCGCATGATCACGCTGCCGACAACCAGCTTCTGCACCCCGGAGGAGAAACCGGCCATGTCGATCCCCAACCGGCTCACGCTCGATGCCGTGCCGCTGACGTCCATCGGCGAAATCGCGGCGCTGCCTACCGAGCAATTGGTTCTGCTGCAGCAGGAAGCTGCCGAAACACTTGCGAAGGCTAAGCGTCTCAAAGACTTGCTGGATAGCGGCATCGACCTCAAATACCGCGATCGCGCCGCTGCTCTTCGCCGCAGCTCGGGCAAAGATACCGGCACGGTGCGGGTCGAGGATGGCGATGTGGTCGTCATCGCCGACCTGCCGAAGCGCGTGAAGTGGAAACAGGCCAGGCTCGCTGCAATCGTCGAGCGCATTCGCGCCGGCGGCGAAGACCCTGCTGAATACGTGACGATTGAGTTCGCGGTCTCCGAGCGCGCCTACGGCGCCTGGCCGAACACCATCCGTGCCGCATTTGAACCGGCCCGCACGGTCGAGACCGGTAAGCCCTCTTATCGCTTCGAACAGATCAAGGGAGGCCTGTGATGGCACTACGCATTGTCACCGCCGATGAGCGCCTCGCGAAAGCCGGCGCCAAGACCACCATGGCGATCTTCGGCCCGAGCGGCGTCGGAAAAACCTCGCTGCTGAAAACCCTGCCGCCGGAAGAAACGCTTTGTATCGATCTCGAAGCCGGCATGAAGTCGGTCCAGGATTGGCCGGGCGACAGCATCCAAGTTCGCACCTTCACCGACGCGCTCGATATCGGTTGTCTCGCCGGCGGCGTCAATCCGGCGGCCGATCCGGCGGGCTTCTTCTCGGAAGGGCATTACCAGCACCTCAGCGAGACCTATCCCGATCTCGTCCGCATGATAGCCGGCAAGCGCATCATCTTCGTCGATAGCATCACCGATCTGACCCGCCAGGCCATGGCATGGGCGAAGACACGGCCGGAAGCCTTCTCCGACAAGACCGGCAAGCCCGACATCCGCGGCGCATACGGCCTGCTCGCGCGCGAAGTCATCGGGCTGCTCAAGCACCTGCAGCACGCGCCGGCCAGGACCGTGATTTTCGTCGGCATCCTCGAACGCGTCACCGATGAGTTCAACCGCGTCACCTGGCAGCCGCAAATGGAAGGCGGCAAGGCTGCCCGCGAGCTCCCCGGCATTGTCGACCAGGTGATCTCGATGAGCTTCTTCGTCGCCGATGGCGACGGCTGGCGGCATGAGCCCGAACGTGGCGATGCCCGTCGCCTGGTCTGCCGCGCGGGCAATCCATTCGGCCTTCCCGCCAAGGATCGCAGCGGACGCCTCGACCTCACCGAACCGCCGGATCTCGGTGCGCTTCTCGCAAAGATCAACGCAACCACGAAAGGATAAAGACCATGAGCTTCGACATGAACGATGCCGAGCAGCAAAAGAGCGGCGAGCTCATTGCCGACGGCACCTTCGCCAAGGTGACCATGACCATCCGCCCAGGCGGAATCGATGGAGAGGGCGAGGTCGACCGATGCCTGCTCAGGGCGGCGAAAGATCCCACCAGCGATGTGCGGATGCTCGACTGCGAGTTCACCGTGCTGGAGGGGCCGCACGCCCGGCGCAAGTTCTGGCAAATGTTTACAGTTCAGGGCGGCAAGGTCGACGAGAGCGGCGTCTCGATCGCTTGGAAGATCTCCAAGAGCACCTTCCGCGCCATGATCGACAGCGCACTCGGCCTCGATCCGCAGGACATGAGCGAGGCTTCTAAGCAGAAACGGATCCTGCGCGGCCTCGGCGATCTCTCCGGCATCACGTTCATCGCCAAGATCAAGGTCGAGGCGAGCGACGATGCCCGCTACGCCGACCAGAACCGCCTCGATCGGGTGGTGCTGCCCGGCGAGAAGGAATGGAAGCTCGTCATGGACGGCAAGGATGTGCCGGCGAGCCCGAGCCGCTCGCGTGGGACAGCCGCCAAGACTGCTTCTCCACAACCCGCCTGGTCGCAGACCAAGCCGCAATCCGGACAGCAGCCGCAACCGCAAACGCCGCAGGTTGCCACCGCATCCGTCCGGTCGCAGCCGCCGGCCGGCGCGCCCATACCGGCAGCCAAGCCGCCCGGTCCCGCTTGGCTCAACGGGTGAGCCATGACCGACGACGAGTGGCAGACGCACACCACGCATGAAGCGGCGAAGGCAATTGGCGAATGGCTCGACGGAAGAGGAAGGCTCCATCAGCCCATCCGTTGCTTGACCATGCTCGAGCTCGAGGCCATGGCCCAGAACGCCATCAGCCGCTTCATCGTGCTGGCGTCGGAGCGGATGGCGCACCGCCCCGACGAACCCGGGTCGCAGAAGCTCTCGACACTGCTCCTGGGGTGAGAGTCTGTGCCGTCTGCAGCCGGGCTGCTCGCGGCTTCTACTACACGCATCAACTGCGGCCGGATCGGTATCCGACCTTCGCCTTCTGCTCGCACCGCTGTCAGTGCGCGGGCGCCGCCATCGCCAAGAGGAAGAACGGCATGATCGACAAGACCGACATGGAAACCCGCGCGATCAAGGATGCGCGCCGGTTGCTCGCCGAGGTGCTGACTGAGCTTGGTCTGTTGGCGTCCTTCCACGACCGCCCAGCCGCCGACATCGACCGCATCATCGAGGCCTGCGTCGATGGATTCCAGGACTCGATGCAGCGCCAGTCGCTCAACGGCGACATTCCTTTTTGAGGGTGTGGTGATGATCGATATGAACCATGGCTCCGAAGCCGTCTATGGCGGCCAGGCTCCGAGCGAGGCGCCCAGCCAGCGTATCAACGCGCTGATCGACAGCGCGCTGATCGAGCTGAATCGCAACCAACGTTCGCGCAACTATCTCGGCGGGAGCCGCATCGGCGAGCCCTGCGCGCGCAAGCTCGTCTACGAGATCAACCACACGCCGATCGATGCCGGGAAAGGTTTTAATGGCCAGACCCTGCGCATTTTTGACGCCGGGCATCAGTTCGAGACGCTGTCAATCCGCTGGCTGCGCGCCGCAGGCTTCGATCTTCGAACCCACCGCAGCGACGGCGACCAGTTCGGCTTTACCACCGCCAACGGGCGCATCCGAGGCCACATCGACGGCGTTATCGTCGACGGACCTGATGTCGGCGTCGCCTGGCCGGTTCTGTTCGAGCACAAGGCCGTCAATTCCAAGTCCTGGGCTGACATCGTCAAGCGCGGCGTTCAGCTCTCTAGGCCGGTCTATTACGCCCAGCTGCAGATCTACATGGCCTACATGGACCTCGAGACGGCGCTGTTCACCGTGCTCAACAAGGATACCCAGGCGCTCCATCACGAGTTGGTGGCGTTCAATGCCACGGAGGCCCAGGCGCTCTCCGACAAGGCCGTCGACATCATCCGCGCCGCGGAGGTCGGGGAATTACCGCCGCGCATCGCCGCTAATCCGGACTTCTATCTCTGCCGCTGGTGCGCCTACGCCCAGCGCTGCTGGGAGGGCGCGGTATGACCATCATGCCATCGCCGCAGCAGGCGGCCGCCATCCGCGCGATCGTGGACTGGTATCGCAACCCGCATCGGCAGCAGCCGGTGTTCCGGCTGTTTGGCTATGCCGGTTCCGGAAAATCGACCATCACGGCGCACGCGATCGAGGCGCTCGGCCTTAACCCGACGAGCCGTGACGGCGGCGTCAGTGGCGGCGTCCTGTTCGCGGCCTTCACCGGAAAGGCCGCGCTGGTGATGACGCGCAAGGGCACGCCGGCATCGACCATCCACAGCCTGATCTATCGGGTCTCGGAAGCAACGCCCGAGGAGATCGCACGGATCGAACAGGAGGCCGCTGCCCTGCGCGCCAGCTTCGGCAGCCTGCCGCCGGCCGAGCAGTTGTTCGCGATGGAGCGGCTCAAGCGCCTTGAGCTTCGCCTCTGCGATATTCACCAGCCACGCTTTGTACTCAACGAGCAATCGCTAGTGCGCGAGGCCGATCTCATCGTGCTCGATGAGGTCTCGATGGTCGGCCCCGAGATGGCGGCTGACCTTCTGGCCTTCGGCAAACCAATTCTGGTGCTGGGCGATCCGGGTCAACTGCCGCCAATCAAGGGCGCCGGCGCTTTCACCGATGTGGCACCCGACGTGATGCTGACCGAGATCCACCGGCAGGCCGGCGAGAGCGCGATCATCAGGCTCGCCACCATGGCGCGGCAGGGGGAACCGATCCCCTACGGCGCCCACGACGGTTACGTCTGGAAGATGCGGCGCACGGACCTCGCTCCCGAGCAGTTACTGCGCGGCGGCCAGGTGATCTGCGGCCGCAACGCCACGCGGCTTCACCTCAACGCCGCCATGAAACATGCGGCTGGCTTTGCCGCTGTGCATCCGGTCGGCAGCGGCGAGAAGATCATCTGTCTCAAGAACCGCAATGACCTTGGCCTTGTGAACGGCATGTTCGTATCGCTGGCAGATATCCGCCACGAAGGGCCGCTCGAGTTCAATGCCACACTGACGACCGAGGACGGCGTGGCGATCGCTGGCCGGCATCGATTCTACAAGGGCCACTACGACGATCACGTCCACCTCGATCCGGAGCGGCCCCGCCGAGACTGGAAGGAGATGCGTGGGCTGATCGAGACCGTCTGGGGCTACGCCATCACCTGCCACAAGAGCCAAGGCTCGCAGTGGGAGAACGTCATCGTCTACGACGATGGGCTCGGACGCACCGCAGAGGATCGTGCGCGCTGGCTCTATACCGCGATCACGCGGGCCGAACAGGGGCTCGCGATCCTTGATTGACCTCAACGATGCCCCCCATCCGTTTCTCGTGCAGGTCCGCTACGACCTCGACGCCATCGTCGCGCGGCTGCGCGCAACGGCGGAAATCTGGGTGCCGCAGCTATTCGGCAACGGCCGGCGTCTGGGCGACGAATGGCGGCTCGCCAACATCAAGGGTGCTGCGCCGCGGAAGCAAGGCAGTTGCGTCATCACGCTGAAGGGCGAGCACGCCGGCGACTGGCACGATTTCGACGGCGGTCAGGGCGGCGGGCCGCTCAGGGCGCTGGAGGAGGCAACGGGGCTCACAGGACGCGATCTGTTCGCGCGCGCCGCCGACATGGCGGGATGGTCGCCCGGTGCACCGACACGCCAAGCACCATCACCAACAACCGTGTCGCACCCGGAGCGCGACACCGCGCGCGAGATCGCATTCATTCTCGATCACGCCGGGCCGTTGCTCGATACGCCCGCGGCTGCCTATCTGCGGGGCCGCGGTCTTATCGCTCCGGCTGGCGCCGATCTCCTGGCACATTCCGACCTGACGCATTGGGAGACGAAGACCGGCTATCCTGCACTGATCGGAACGGTACGGGACCGCGCCGGCAACGTGGTCGCCGTCCATCGGACCTATTTGCAGTCTGATCCGGCCCAGCCGACCCGCGTAGCCAAAGCGGCGGTCTCGAAGCCGCGCATGATGCTGGGCAAGACCGGCGGCGGTGCGGTGCGGCTTGCTCCGCTCGGTGACAGTGGCGTGCTTGCGCTCAGCGAAGGCATCGAGACGGGCATCGCCGCCATGACGGCCATTCCGGGACTGGCGGTCTGGGCGACCCTATCAACGTCCGGGCTTGAGCAGGTGCAACTGCCGGCGCAAGCAACGCGCGTCATCGTCCTCGCGGACAATGACATGTCGAGCGCAGGCCTCCGTGCCGCCGAGGCAACCGCGCAGCGGCTGCGGGCCGAGGGCCGCGAGGTCGCGATCGCGATGCCGCCTGAGGCCGGTCACGACTTCAACGATCTTCTGCTGCGCGCCGGTCCAGCGGAGGTACGCGCCGTCATCGAAGGCGCCCTACCAGTGCCCGAGCAGGACGAGCCGCAGCCGGTCGGCCAGCACAGGCCCATCAATTACATCGAGCCGAATCAATCGCTGCCGTTGCTCCGAACCGACGAAGGTGATCTAGCCCGGGCCGTCGAGCGAGCCTGGAGCTTGTTGCTCGCGTCCAACCGCACGCCCTGGCTGTTCCGCTACGCCGGCGTTCCGACTTGGGTGGTGCCCGACGACGAGGGCCGTCCGGTCGCAGCCCCGCTGACCGACGAGCGGCTCCGCCACATGCTGGCCAAGCTCGCGGTCTGGCGCCGCATGAACCGCCAGGGCGAACTCATCCCGGCGCATCCGCCGACACCGCTGGTCAAATCGGTCCTCGCGACACCCGATCCGGGCTTGCCTGTGCTCGTCGGCATCGTCAACACGCCGGTGTTTGGCCGCAACGGCAAGCTCCTGACCACGCCCGGCTACCATCCGGATGCGAGGCTTCTCTATTTTCCGTCGCCGGGCTTCGATGTGCCCGAGGTTGCGCAGCGCCCATCCGCGGAACAGTGCACGGCAGCGCGGTCGCTGATTTGCGATGACCTACTGGGCGACTTCCCGTTCGTGTCGCCATCCGAACATGCCCATGCCGTAGCGCTCCTGCTGCTCGGCTTCCTGCGCTCCATGATCGATGGGCCGACCCCGCTGCATCTGATCGAGAAGCCGACGCCCGGCACCGGTGCGACGCTCATGGTCGACGCGATCGCCACGATTCTGACCGGCGCCGGCGCATCCGTCATGACCGAAGGACGCGACGATGAGGAATGGCGCAAACGAGTGACTGCCAAGCTCCGGCAGATCCCGTCGATCGTGCTGATCGACAATCTGCGTCAGAAGCTCGACAGCTCCGCCGTCGCCGCGGCCCTCACGGCGTCGTTCTGGGAGGATCGCATCCTCGGCGTCTCAGAGATGACGCGACTGCCGATCCGCTGCGCGTGGATCGCCACCGGCAATAACCCGGAGTTCTCCAACGAGATGGCGCGCCGTCTCGTGCGCATCCGGCTCGATGCGCACGTCGAGCAGCCCTGGCAGCGCGCGGGCTTTCGCCACCCCGATCTCATGATCTGGGTGCGTGCCAACCGGGCCCGCATCGTCGCGGCTTGCCTCAGCCTCTGCCAGGCATGGATCGCCGCCGGACGTCCGCGCGGGACGCGCAGCATCGGCAGCTACGAGTCCTGGGCGCAGACGCTGGGGGGCGTGCTCGAGGTCGCCGGCATCGAAGGGTTCCTCGGCAACCTCGAAGAGATGATGGAGGCATCCGATGGCGAGGGCGGAGTCTGGCGCAGCTTCGTGTCGGCCTGGTGGGATCGGTTCGGCACAGCGGAGGTCGGTGCCGGTGACCTCTACGAGTTGGCGCTGACGTGCGAGCCGCCGCTTCCGCTGGGGTTCGGCAATGATCGTTCGCAGCGAATTCGCCTCGGCAAGGCGCTGGGACGCGTGCGCGACCGGATCTTCCGTATTCGTCAGTTGTCGGTCCGGGTGGAAGGCTCCGGCACGCATCAAGGCGCGCAGCGCTGGCGTCTCGCGCTCGATGAAAAAACAGGCACGGATAAACATTCACAACATTCACCGAGGCCCAGCGGCTCCGTGAATGTCGTGAATGTTGGTGAATGTTTGAAAAGCAACATTCACGGCGAAATTCCCCATGAAACCAAACCGATAGATGAGGTCGGTGAATGTCGTGAATGTTTTTCCAATGCTTACACGTGCGCGTGCGCGCGCGTGCACGCTATAGAAGGCCCGGCAAAACATTCACAACATTCACCACATTCACCGAACCCAGCAAAACCGCGGTTTTCTGACGGGGAAGGTGCCGGTGAATGTCGTTCTGGACATTCACCAATCCCCGACCCGCCTGTCTGGCTGAAGGAGGTGCTGTGATGCGCCCCCTGCACGCCACCGGGCCGCCCGACACGCCCATCCCAAAAGCCGAACGAGAACGGCCGGTACCGCCAAGCCAGGCCGCCGCCGTCCTGCACCACGACAGACCCCCGATCACGGAGACCATCATGGCTTCGACGACTCTGACTTTGCCTGCTGCCGTGACAAGCCCAGTGGCGACACAATCGCTTGGCCCTGGCCACGGCACGATCCTCGCGCTCGACCTCGGCACCACAACCGGATGGGCGTTGCGTCCCGGCGATGGGGCGATTACCAGCGGCACGGTGTCGTTTCGGCCGAGCCGCTACGACGGCGGCGGCATGCGTTACCTGCGCTTCCGCGGCTGGCTCGACCAGTTGGTAACCGACGTCGGCGGCCTGAGCGCCGTCCATTTCGAGGAGGTGCGCCGACACGCCGGCACTGATGCGGCACACGTCTATGGAGGCCTGCTGGCGACCCTCACCGCCTGGTGTGAGCAGCACGCCGTTGCCTATCAGGGCGTACCGGTCGGAACGATCAAACGGTTCGCCACCGGCAAGGGCAACGCAGACAAAGCCGCGATGCTTGCCGCCATGCAGGCCCGCGGCTTCTCACCCGCCGACGACAACGAGGCCGACGCGCTCGCCATCCTGCTGTGGGCAATCGAGACGCAGGGAGGCGTGCGATGACGCGGATGCGTCTTCCCGATCGCCGCTTTGCAGAAACCGTCGTGCTCGAGCACAGCGGCACGCGTTTTATGGTGACCGTCGGATTTTATCCGGACGGCCGACCTGGCGAGGTGTTCACCCATGGCGCCCGCAGCGGTTCCAATCTCGACGCGCTGCTGGCCGATGCCTGTGTCGTCGTCTCCTGTCTGATCCAGCACGGCGTCGAGCCACGTGATCTTGCAACCAGCATGGGCCGGCTTGGCAATGCGGAACCCACATCGATCATCGGCGCGGTCGTCGATCTGGTCGCCACCTCGAGCGCAGCCCCGCAACAGTCCGTCCCGGAGGCAAGCGCATGACCGGCGAACGGATACTTCAACACGTGTCCAACATTCTGGTCGAGCGGGGCGTGGCCTACGGCGACGCGGCGACGTCGATGGCAGCGATCGCTGCGCGCTGGTCGATCACGCTGGGTCATCCCGTCACTCCAGCTCAGGTCGTGCTGTGCATGATCGATCTCAAACTCACGAGGCTCACGCACGACCCGAAGCACCACGACAGCACCGCCGACGTGATCGGCTACGCCGCGTTGCTGCCGGAGGTGACGCTATGAGGTGGCACCCCAGAGGCTACGGCGGCGAGCGTCGTCCGCCCGAGACGGTTAAGGAGGATGGCTGGCGTGAGCAGGGTCTGCTCGCGGTCTCCGTCGACGATCAACGGCTCACATGGCCCGAGCGCGAATTGATCCGGCAGCTCGGCGAGAAGCTCTACGGCAAAAACCGAAAGACGGAGACGAGCAATGGCTGAGATGCACTGGAAACCCACGTTGGTCGAAGAGCGATTCGCTGAAGCCGCCGACGTGATGAAGCGGCTCCCTGGTGTCCGTGTTCCGGGTTACTTCAACACATGGCCCAAGATGGTTGTCGAGTTTGCCGATCGCGTTGGCCAGGAACCTCAACCAATGCGGCTGCCACCGCCGTCGCCCGCCGCGATCAGCCGGATGGAGGAAACGCTGGGTTGGCTTGCATGGCTTGACCCGGTGGACGCAAAGATCGTCTGGCTGCGGGCAACTGGCGAGCGTTGGAAGGCGGTTTGTTGGAAGGTGGGTCTTGTGCGCTCAGCGGCTCACCAGCACTGGCTCTACGCGCTGTGCGTGATCGTGCTGCGACTTAACGGACGGAAAGTCCCGAGCAAGCGGTCACGCCAGTTCATTGTTGAGCGAGCACAAGCAGAAAGAATCTGAGAACAGGATCGAAAAGTGTCCGAGGACACTTTTCGCTGTGACAGATTCGCTCTGAAAAGCTAGTCTCGTTGGCATGATCGCGAGAGTCGTGCACGGCGCCCAATAACCGCGGGTCCTCCCTGGCCGAAAAGCTATGCGGGGGGCAACGGCCCGGGACATCGCTACCGTCAGCCACAAAATCTGAGTTACCACCCGGCGGGGTTACCACCCTGCATTCAGGCGCCGTGCGCCTCAGAAAGCCCCGTAGCACGGCCCTTTTGAACCCGCGGGCGCGATAATCCGTACTGGTACGGCAAGGCGGTACACCGGCCGGTACAAGCAGCTTCGGTTACCGCCCCCGGTCGTTACCGATCCCTAATCGAAAGAACCATGACGCCGCAGTTCCCCAACGCAGTCGAGCGCTGGCCGCTCGAGCGATTGATCCCGCATGCGCGCAATGCCCGCACCCATTCAGACGAGCAAGTGGCGCAAATTGCGGGGTCGATCGCCGAGTTCGGCTTTGTGAACCCGGTGTTGGTCGGCGACGACGGCGTGATGGTGGCCGGCCACGGCCGCGTGCTCGCCGCGCGCAAACTGGGGCTGCACGAGGTGCCGGTGATCGTGCTGTCGCACCTGACGCCAACGCAGCGGCGCGCGCTGATGATCGCGGACAATCAGATCGCGACCAATGCGGGCTGGAATGACGAGATGCTGGCAGCCGAATTGGCAGCGCTGAAGGAGGAGGCATTCGATCTCGACCTGCTCGGCTTCGACGATGCCGAGATCGAACGCATTCTCGCCGGCACCGATGACGAGACGGCCGAACTTGATGAGGCGCCCGAGCCACCTGTCGATCCCGTCAGCCGGCCCGGCGATTTGTGGATCTGTGGCGAGCATCGCGTTCTTTGCGGCGACGCTACGGTCCTGGCCGATGTCGAGAAGGTCCTGGGCGGCGAGCTCGCCGACATGACGTTCTGCGATCCACCCTACAACGTGAACTACGCCAACTCGGCTAAAGACAAATTACGAGGCAAGAACCGTCCAATCCTCAATGATGCACTCGGCGAGGATTTCGGCGCGCTGCTCTACGACGCCTGCGTCAACATCCTCACGATCACCAAGGGTGCGGTCTACATCTGCATGTCATCGTCCGAACTTGACAGGCTGCAGAAGGCTTTCCGCGAGGCCGGCGGGAAGTGGTCGACCTTTGTGGTCTGGGCCAAGAACACATTCACGCTCGGGCGTTCCGATTACCAGCGGCAGTACGAGCCGATCCTCTACGGCTGGAAAGACGGCACCGACCACTACTGGTGCGGCGCCCGCGACCAGGGCGATGTCTGGTTCTTCGACAAGCCGCACAAGAACGACCTGCACCCGACGATGAAGCCGGTGGCGCTGGTCGAGCGGGCGATCCGCAATTCATCCAAGAGCCGCGACATCGTATTCGATCCATTCGGCGGCTCGGGTACGACGCTGATTGCGGCGGAACACTCTGGGCGCCGCGCGCGGCTTATCGAGCTCGATCCGAAATACGTCGATGTCATAGTTCAACGCTGGCAAACGACGACCGGTGGCAGTGCAAAACACGCTGCCACCGGCCAGTCTTTCGGAGCGTCCTAACCGGCGATTTTGTAAACTCGCCCGCGTTTCTCGTCCTTCTCCGAGGTGATATCCAGGCCGAGTTTCT
>Ga0075522_10000213_pt1 | contig 39299 bp, 41 predicted proteins | sample NGEPerA_FD_74796 | JGI IMG/M metagenome (GOLD analysis project Ga0075522, IMG submission 74796) | Arctic peat soil microbial communities from the Barrow Environmental Observatory site, Barrow, Alaska, USA - NGEE PermafrostL2-A | ecosystem: Environmental > Terrestrial > Soil > Wetlands > Peat ... | reverse complement strand
GCTTCTGGAATTCCGCCGCCTCGTCAATGAGGTAATACGGGATGTCGAGCTTGTCGCAGACGGAGCGCGCGTCGGTGACGGCCTGCGGGCCGCAGCACTTGTCTTCGGCGCGGTTCACGCAATCCTGCGGCCAGAGCTTGAGCGTGATGCCGATGACCTCGTAACCCTGCTCGATCAAAAGCGCCGCCGTCGCCGAGGAATCAACTCCTCCGCTCATGCCGCAGACGACGCGCGTTTTCTTTGGTGCAACCACAGTGGGAAAGTATAAAACGAAAGGCGGAAGCCGCAAGTTCAGTCCGCGCCTTGTTTCAACAATGCGGCAAAGCCTGCCTGTCTGAAATGCTGGTCAGTTGTGAGGGCATCGTGAATGTCATGTTCCTTCATCACCACAAAGCTGATGCAATCCGTCAGCGACCAGTCTTTGTCCTGCCGTTCGCCCATGAGCTGCATACCTTGATCCAGCAGTTGCGAACCCAGCGGCACAATGAGCGCACGCGGACTGGCGCGCAGTCCCGCCACGAGCGCAAGAAAATCAGCATGGTCGGCAGCACCCGCGCAGGCGTTGCCCAATTCCAAAAGAATAAATTCGGTGGTTATTATCGAATGTCCGGCGTGCGCTTCGGCCAGCGCGCGGGATGCACCGGGTCATCGCTCCGCAACAGAGCCAAATAGAAAGACGTGTCGGCGAAAACGGCGCTCACGATTTTTTCGGCTCGCCGCTGACGTAATGGCCGTGGTTGAGGACGAAATCTTTCGGCCAATGCGGGCGCGGCTTGGCCACCTTGAGGACGGCGGTGACAAAGGGATCATCTGCGGATGCAAGTTCAAGCGTTTCAATTTTCACATCCGCGCCTTCGGGCAGCTTTGTTCCCGGCGGCAGAACCACCAAGCCATTCTTGATTTTTCCAGTAACGCTCATGGTTGTCTTTTACCTTCAATCGGCCTCAAAAGCAAGCCGCCGCTCATGCCGCAGACGACGCGCTGACACTTTTGCGAATTCACAGACGGACATTATACAAGGCGCGGGCGGCGTGTAAAATGGTTTGCGAAGCGCAAACTTGATTTGCTGCTTCAACCAAGGTATTTTTCCGCCATGCAGTATAATGTTGTCATGGTTGAATCCGAAGAAGGTTTTGCCGTTTCCTGTCCCGCCTTACCCGGTTGTCACAGTCAGGGGGCGACGCATGATGAAGCACTCGCCAACATTCGCGAAGCCATCCAGCTTTGGCTCGAAGTTGCCGAGGAAGATGCAGGACGCGAGGCCGAAGCCGAGGGTGCGCGTTTTACCCGCGAACTCGTCACCATTTGAGTTGTGCCAAAAATTCCGGGCATCAGCCAGCGCGACGCCGTCCGCGTTTTTGAAAAGCTCGGCTACCACATTGCGCGGCAAAGCGGACATATCGTGATGACCAACGGCAAACAGCGGCTTATCATTCCCCGTCACAATCCCATAAACGCAATCACCATGGGTTCGATTGCCAAAAGCGCGGGACTCACGCCGGATGAATTCCGCAAGTTGCTCTGATACCGCCTCCGCTCATGCCGCAGACGACGCGCTGGCGCTTTTGCGAATTCACAGAAAGACATTATACAAGGCGCGGACGGCGTGTAAAATGGTTTGCGCTCAATCCGGCATGGGCTAATTTATTTCCATGATTGTTCCGTTGTCGAAAATAAATCTCCGGCAGGATGAAGACAATGTGTGGATTGCCAAGTCACCGTTGTTGCCGGGCTGTCATGCGCACGGGCGTGATCGAGGCGAAGCGACTCTGCGTTTTCAACAAGCCGCCAAGGAACATCTCGAAGCGCTGCTCGAAACCGGACGTCCGATTCCCGAAGCCTTTCGCGACAAATTTGTCCTCGCCGCCTGACCGTGGGAAAATATCCTTCATGGAATTGCCGCCAGCTTGAACGCCGTCTGCGCGAAATTGGTTGTGAACTTCTCCGCACCGCCGGCAGCCATCGGCATTATTCCAATCCATTTCGTCCTGACCGGCTCATTACGTTTGCATGGCATCCCGGCGACGTGCCGCGCGGCATCATCGCGGACATCGTTGAAGACTTGGGCGTCAGCCGCGACGAATTTTATTTCAAGAAATTTTGAGCCACTTCCGGCTCATGCCGCCGACCACGCGCTGACGCTTTTGCGAATTCACAGACGGACATTATACAAGGCGCGGGCAGCGTGTAAAATGGTTTTAACGAATGGGAAAATAAATGACCGCCGAATCAAACACCAGACCGACGGCAAAGCAGATGATGGATGCCGCAGCGATAAATCGGTTGTTCCTTTCCAAAAAACCTCGAATTCCAGTCGTCGTAATGGCGCAGGTTGTCAAAAAAAAATTCATATATCCGCGATTACAGATGCTGGCCAATTAGAAACTTGGTTTTCTCGCATTTTGAAACTTTGAAAATTTCAGTGAACCGTGCCAGACTGGACACGGCGCAAATCATCTGAACTGCCGGGAACGGTCTCCGGGTCGGCGAACGCGTAGCCGTTCCATATATCAGAGTAAGCCATCGAATTATCGGCAATGACCGCGCTGCCGTGCCATCTCCAGACCTCTGCGTGGCCGTCGGCAAAGGTGAACGAGCAGGCTCTTTTGCCATCGTGCCGGCAGCCAGGAATGTTCCACCAAGTGTTATTCGCCGAGCTTTCTGGATAAATTCCAAAGCATCCATCGTCCACGCCATTTTGGGCCTCATCCACAAACACGATTTTTTGCGCCACGCCGGCGCTGCTGGTCTGAATTTGGTTGAATTTGGCCAGGGTGGTAACACCCTTGAACGTCCTGCCACCCTGGGCAGGTGTGCCCGCGTATCCACCCAGTGCAAAATCAACGGCGCACGTCCGCGTCTGCGGCACGGAGCCGCCGTCGCCGTCAGGAATCATCAACCTGTTCGCCGGGCAAACATAAATCTTAACTTGTTGGTTATAACGAAAAATCAAACCCTTTTGGATGTTGGTCGTCGTCACGTCGGTTTGTGCGGCACCCAGGACCCATGAAACGTCCAAGTCCGGGATGACTCCGTTTGGGGGCAAATAATCGTTATTGTCGTCCCCATAGATTTGGTAGCACAACTGCAACTGTTTCATGTTATTGAGGCAACCGGCGGTCTGTGACCGTTCCTTGGCCTTGCCCAAAACCGGAAGCAATAGTGCCGCCAGGATGGCAATGATGGCGATGACCACCAGCAGTTCAACGAGCGTGAATGCTCGAATCCGATGTTGCTCGTCAAATTTCATGGGATTTGTTTTACCCTGCCAGCGGCTGGATCCTTGCCAAAACCACGGCTTCGTTGGTTCCAGTCGCCAAGCTGGTGCTGACTGTCAGAACGAGGACACAAATGAAGAATTGAACGCGATTTGCCATTTTGCTTCTGGGACGGCCTGTGCAGTCATCCTCATAGGAGATTGAAGTTGGACATCACGATGGGTTTATTTCACAAGTGTCAGCTCAAGGGAGTTCGTGTCAAGCCACACCTTGCCGCTGCCCCAAAATATAAAGCTGTTCACAATGAGACCGGTGTTTTTAGGTATATCGCAGGTCAGGGAAAATGGCGTCCAACCCGTCGTGCCTCTGATGCTTTTGTCTTGCACCATGCTGTCCTTGGCGAGGAGTTTGGAGTCTTGTTGCGTCAACCAGAACCACGGACGGATTTGTGGTTGCACATGGCCGGAGACATTTTCAGTTTTTATCCAGCCGCTCAGGCGCGCGGTATGGCCCACATATCTTTCAATTTCCGGATAGCGGAAATCATGACCAAGCCAGATCCATGATTTGTCTGCGGCATTGTCCGGCCCGGTGTAAGCAAAGCAAAGGGAGGGGCTGCCATCGTGGGTGGTGGCAGCGTCGGTCGTCACGGTATAGTCACCAGGACTATCCGAGTTTCGGCGCCAGGCACGGTCATCGGTAATCGCGTCGTCGGGGTCAGCCACGCTAATCTGGAAATCGTCGCCCCAGAGTTCACCCGGACCGTAAAGATCCGGCCCGAAATAAATCCCGCACGGTTGATCGGGCAGGTCCGTGACAAATTTTACCTGCTGCCAGTCCGTCGTGCCCATGATCGGGCGGTCGCTCATGCTATCAACCCGTGACCAGCCTTTGGATCTATAATCTTCTGTGCCAATGATCACAAACGCGCTGGCCCATCCTCGCGCGTTCCTGCTTTTGAGCCACCCGGTGACGCAAATACGCTTTCCCAAGAGCGGCGAACCCGGGCCCACCACACAGATGGTCGAAGCAGAATTATCCGAACTCCCGGAGGCGCGTTTATTGTTCGGAGCGCCAATCGGGCCTTTGATATGGATGGCGGGGGCGGAAGTGCTGGTGCGCAGCGTGTTCGTGTCCAAATCAACCGTAAAAGAGCCGTCTTTGTCGCCATCCTGCTTGAATATGGAATTGGTGAACGACAGAGGCAGCTTCGCGGCAATAGTAACGGCGGGCATTTTATGTTGCCGCATGACATAGATACTTCCCACGCCCGTTCCCAGAACGAGGGTGCCAATGATGGCTGTGGCGATAATTATTTTTGTTTTCATAGTGATGAGGGTTGTTTTCACAAGGGTTAAGATCGAAATCGAAGCGGTCGCGCCTTTGGCAATCGCCACGGCAGTCACAGTTTTTGCCAGTGCCACCGGCGCGGCTTGCACGGAGTTGGTAGAAATCGCCCCGGCAAGAGTCGCCGTGGTCGAGACAATTCCGCGTTTCGTCAAAAATTTCCGCAATTTTTCCAGCGCACGGGTGGTGCGTTTGTGCGCCGCCCATTCCTGAATGCCCAGCAGCGCGGCGGTTTCCACTCCGCTTTTGTTCTCGTAAAAACGCAGGGCCAGCAACGTGCGTTCCTTTTCATTTAACCGCGTCATCGCGTCCTCCAGATGCGGCGCAAGCTGCCGCCAGACGTCGTCGGTGGCCGGATCATTCAAGCTGGATTGCATATAAGCCTCCTGTTCGCGGGCTTGTTGTCTGGCCCGCGTCCGTAAAAACTGGCGGGCGGTGAACCGCGTCGTCTCATAGAGCCAGCCGGTGAGCGTGGTTCTGTGGCGCAGGCCAGCAGATTTTTTGGCCAGAATGATGAAGACCGCCTGCGTCACGTCCTGCGCGTCCGGGGAATTGCGTGCATAGCGCAGGGCGACGGAATAGACGAGGTCGATGTGCCGCTGCACCAATCCGGCAAAAGCCGGCTCCGAATTGCGGTCGGCGTATTCCCGCACCAAGTCCATGTCATTGAGGTCGGCCATTTACTTATTATTGGCCGCCGGCTGTGAAAATTGGACATTTATTTTCAATCTTTTACTACCCGGGACTCGCGCCCGGCTTCAGCGGGGGTCGCAACCAGGAGAGCAATTCCACTGTTCCGACCACAGACGGCAAGCGTAAAATTGTTTGCCAAAACCCAGCAACTAAACTGTTGACAGTCTGCCGGCGTTGTGTTGCCATCATCCTACAACCTATCGGAGCGAACTTATGAAAACACTGTGGATTTTTTTGGCGGCGGGCGTGGGTTTCCTACCCTTGTCCGGTTACAGCACGCAAACGGCGCAGGCGCGGCTGTTTTGCTGGTCGCTTCGCTTTCAAGGCGCCGCCGCCAACGATTCCTATGGGTTTCAATGGCGGATTGATTTGACCACGCTTTCGTCGGGCGACAACGGCGAGCTGGCGCCGGACTTTTTCAACAGCGGCTACAATCATTCGACTTATATTGACCTTTACAGTGAGTTATATGATGAAACCGATCCGGGTGCCATGGCCATGGACGTGCCCGACGGAGGCGACGCAAATGGAAACGGCTTTCCGGATTTTTGGGAGGTCTCGCAAGGCGTGAATGGCCTGAGCAGCACCGGCGTCATCCAATGCAGTGCTTTGGGCATTAACTATAATCTTACGGCGCAATGGCATCGGGATGCCGGCTCGGCGACCGGAACCTGTGTCATCACCTTCCCCGATCCCGACAACCCATTTAACAACATAACCTTCACCCACTCGTTCGAGTTGATCGAATATGCCGGCCCGCTGACTTACACGCCCGGTCCTAACTCCATATCCAGCAGTGTTGACCTGGTGCAGACGGGCAATCCAGCCAACACATTTCAGGGACAGTTTGAATTCACGAAAGCAACGGGCGACCCATTTAACACCTTGACGCTTCAGACCATGCTTTTGACCAACGCCACCCAGCAAACTCTCGACCTTTTCGCCTCCACCTCGATCTTCCGCGACACGACCCTGCTCACCAATTACTATGGCAATGTTTCATTCAACGACGGCGATCCTAACACGCCTCAAGATGATTACTACTCTTGGGAGCTTTCCATAGACGACACCAATGACAGCGATGGCGACACGATTCCTGATTTTAGCGACGATCCTCAAACCACCCTGCCCCGCCAACCGTTGCTGTTGCTGACGCGCGGCCCTACCAACCTCTGGCTGACCATCAGCGGCGACGTGGGTCGTGTCCACCAGATTGTTGAAACCACCTCGCTGGCGCTGCCCCATTGGACCACGAACCAATCTCTGACCCTCACGAACGATCCTCAAACCGTTTCGCTGCCGCTCCCCACCACCATGACGAAGTTCTGGAACGTGATTGCGAACTGAATTCAGGTCATTGGCGGACGAGCCAATTGTTTCGACCGCCTTTGGTCGCGTTGTGTGCAATCAATTTCCGCTCCATTTGCAATCATAGGAAGCAGGCGGATCGTAAAAGGCCGTTGCCATGCGCACGCCCTTTCGCTTTGGACAAGGCCGGCAGCAGCAGCGCGGCAAGAATGGCGATGATGGCAATGACCACGAGCAGTTCAAGGAGCGTGAAACCATTTGCGATTGAAATGGAAAATGCCGCCGCGCTTCGCCGTTCAATCGGCAATTGGCAAACGGCAAACGGCAATTCTTTTTTCATCACGGGAGCTGATTTCATGCGTCACGGACTCCAATTGCCGGCCCAATGGCCTCGTTTCGCATCGCCGCCGTCGGCGGTTTCGGGACAACACCAGAGACGGTTTTTGTTCGGTGCGTCCATCTCCTTCAGCCACTCGTCCGCCTGGACGTAGCAGGCGGAGCCGTCCGCCGCAGCCAATGTCGCGCCGTTCAGGTGCCGCGTGGTGATGCCTTCCGATGGCCAACTGGAACCGTCGTTGAAACAAAACGGGTCGCGCTCGTCCGCCTCAAAAAACAGGCAATCGCCCGGCTGCATCTGGAAAATTTTCACCGGCGGCGCGTTCGATTTGTAGCCGGTCTGAAAACCGGTCACCGCGCCGTTCATGATGTAACTGGAAAGCGGCTGCGCCCGTTGCTCCACCTTGCCATCCTGATTTGAATAACGCGCCAAATCGGGCCGGTCCATCGGGCATAGCAGGACTTTGCCGCCGCGCAAGGCATCCCAAAGCAGGCCAGCCCGTCCATTGAAGGCGTTGGTGCCGGTGGCCGGGAGGTTCAGCGCGTAAAGCCAGCCGGTTGGCGGCACCGATCCATCCGGCCGGGCGATGCCGTAATCCCAGTTGGGTGATGTCAGCACGTCTTGGTTGTCGCCGGTATAAAGGTGCAGGGCGGCCAAAATCTGGCGGAGGTTGTTGAGGTCGGTCGCCTTGGCCGCCTGGTTTTTGGCCTGGCTCAACACCGGCAGCAGCAGCGCCGCCAGAATGCCGATGATGGCGATGACCACGAGCAGTTCAAGCAGCGTAAAACCTTTCCGACGCGCCTCTAAATCAACGCGCAGCCAGCAAGGCGTCCGGCATGGTTTGTCCGGCTTCATATCGTTTCCCAATTATACTAACAATTTTCGGAACGAAACGTTACCAAGAAAATGAAAATTCATAACCCGCCACCACGATCAGAACCATGCCCGCACGCTGGCCAGCCGCGTTTCTTGTCATAAGCTTTTCAAAGTTCAACCAACCGCCCTCGTCTTACTGGCCGGGCAGGCTGTGGCCGGGATCCTGGCCAAATGCCGGCGCCACTGCTTCCACATGGCCATCGGTGAACGCCACGTCCGCCCGGCCGCCGTGGCGGATGGTCAATGGATCCTGGTTCGGAACCCAGCGACCGTCTTGGATGAGGCTGTTTTGATCCGGGCTGTCCCGGCGGCCGAGCGTGCCCGGCTCCTCGGCCAGCATGATTTTCGCCGACGGATTTTTAACGCCGACCTCTTTGAAGGGATACGCGACGGGTTGGCCGCTGGAGCTGTCCACGACCGTGGAAAGGCCGGCGTTGTTGCCGTTGTCGTCCAAAGCCCAGCCCGTCAGGCTGTAACTGAAAAAGTAAGGCCCGTAGCCGTCGCCGTAGGAAAAATTATTGATCCGGTCGCTGTCATTGTTGTCGAGCGGGCAGCGCAGCGAAGGTTTCTGCAAACCGGGCACGGAAACCAGAATCGGGCTTTTCTCAAACGACGGATAAAGCGTGGTGTTCGTGCGCCAGTAAATCCAGTCTTCGGGATGATACCCATACATCCGCGAGGCGATGCCCGGAAAAGTGGCGGCATTGTCGTCCACATAAATCTTCATGCCCAGGGCGAGCTGCTTTTGGTTGTTGATGCACGCCGCCTGCGCCGCCTTGCGCTTGGCGCTGCTCAACACCGGCAACAGCAGCGCCGCCAAAATGGCAATGATGGCGATGACGACGAGCAGTTCGATCAGAGTGAACGCCCGACCGTGATTTGCCACGCTTAGATTCATAAGTCCGCAGTTAATGACGCACCGCAGAACGAGTTTTGTCCAGCATAAATTTGCCGTCGCAAACGACGCGCCGGCGCTTTTGCGAATTCACAGATGGCCATTATACAATGCGCGGGCGGCGTGTAAAATGGTTTGCGAAGACAGCCGGATTTGCCTGCCTGATTTGCATTGGCAGCAGAGTTAGTTTGGATTCAACAAATAAGCATGCAAACTTGGCTTTCAAATCAAATCGCGCTTGACCCGGCAATTTGTCACGGCAAACCGGTCGTGCGCGGCACGCGCGTTTTGGTGGCGAACGTCGTCGGCGCGATTGCCGCCGGACAGTCGCATCAGGAAATTTTGGAGGATTATCCCGCGCTGACGGAAGCCGGCATCCGCGCCTGCCTGGAATTCGCCGGTGAATTGACGGCGATGGAAACCGTCGAAGCCTGAACCGGCGGATGAAATTTTTCCTCGACGAAAATTTCCCGCGTCCCGCCTTAACTTATCTTGTCTCCGCCGGTCATTCCGCCGCATACGCGCTGAATTATTTTCCGCCCGGCACGGATGATGAGAAATTATTTGAACGCGCGCAATCGGACGACGCGATTTTTATCACCGCCGACAAGGATTTCTTCCATACAATTCCGTCGCCTTTGCACGTCACGGCGGGGCGATTATCATCACCTTGCGCAAACCCAATCGCGCGGATTTGTTTCGGCGGCTGGCGGACGCCTTGGCATTGCTTGGCGACAGAGATTTGCGCGACACGGTCTGGCTGGTGACGGACACGCGCATCCGCAGCCGTCACGCTGAAATTAAAAAATAGCCAGCCTTGATTTCACCTTTCCTGAAATCCGCTCATGCCGCAGACGACGCGCTGACGCTTTTGCGAATTCACAGAGGGACATTATACAAGGCGCGGGCGGCGTGTAAAATGGTTTGAGCGAATTGAATTTTCGCAATCAAAAATCGCGATAAACTTCCGAGCGATGCTGGATTCGATAAATGCGCACAATTTCTTCGCGGTGATAAACCCAATAAAGAATCCGCCAATCGCCGATGCGAAGTTTGCAGAGGCCGGATAAATCATCGGGCATTCCGACGAGCCGCCGATGGATCATGACGGCGGCATTTTCCGCGAGCCAGAGAATTTTGCGTTCGACGCTTGCGCCGATTGCGGAGTCGAGTTCGGCCAATTGCGCGTCCGCGCGCGAGCCTATTTCGACCCGGTAGGACATGACAGATGACGCGGCTTCCAGCTTTTGAACTTGGCCGCCTCGTCTTCTTTGCGGGCATCGCGCAGTTCCGCGACGATTTTGGGATTCTGCGCGGTGAGCCAGTCTTGAAGTTCGTCGAGCGTTTCCACCGACGAAAGCACCGGCACGGGAATTTCAACGGTATCCATTGTCATGCAATCAAGTTACCAGCCATCGGAGGAATGGCAAGGGACAAACGCTCATGCCGCAGACGACGCGCTGACGCTTTTGCGAATTCACAGAACGACATTATACAAGGCGCGGGCGGCGTGTAAATTGGTTTGCGAAGATGCTGCAAAATAAAACTGTAATAATTAATGTTCCATTTCGTGTTTGACGGCCACTTCATCTATAACAATTTTCCAATCATTACCGAAACGCTGGAAATTTAAGGTTTCAGTTTTCGGCGGAGCAGACGCCATATCCGTTTCCACTTGCATAATCATTTCGTCAGCGGATGACGATTGTTGGGAAAGAATTTTGTAGTCAGTGTAGGTGTTGTTTTGATTTTCGGCCATCATAGGCATGAGAATGGCCTCTTCCGCGCCCCATTTTTCGTCCAATGCTTGCTGCATCAGACGTGGCGCATCCGGGTCTTTGGAAGCAGAAGCCATTTGCACCAATTGATCTTCTATCATTTTTCGCGCGCCATCCGTGAGGGAAACAGATTGGGCAAATTGTTGGCGGTCTCCATTCAACACCGCCCAACCACGCGTTTTTAATGTCGCCGTCGGCGTGGCAAACCCAGCATTGCTCCATGAATCTTTTGGCAGCTTGATGCTTGTGTTGGTTGGCGTCGAGGCAAGCTGATCGGGCAGAGAAATTGCAGCTTGAACTTTATTCGATTCCTGCCGCTGCAAAAGATTGTTTAACTTGTCCCGTGCGTCCGCTTCAGAACTGTTCGCTTGCGCGAGCAGATTTGAAAGATTCTGATTCTGCGCTGTCAATTGGGACAACTGGGCAACTTGTTGTTGCTGGAGCGTTTCGTTTTGCTCGCGCAGTTTGACTTGTGCTTGATGTTGAATCACCAAATATGCTGCCATGCCGACAACAACGACGCTGACGATTGCAGTTTGTGCTTTTGTCCACGCCATAATTTTCAATGCTCCTTTGATGAGGGTTAAGGTTGAACCGCTGGCCGCCGCGCCTTTGGCAATCGCCACGGCAGCCACAGATTTTGCCAGCGCCAACGGCGCGGCTTGAACGGAATTGGCGGAAATCGTTCCGGCAATGATGGCCACCGTCGAACTCACGCCGTGTTTCGTGAAAAATTTCCGCAGCTTTTCCAGCGCGCGGTTCACACGCATTTTCGCCGCATCCTCGCTCGCGCCCAAAGTCGCGCCGACTTCTGCGAAAGTTTTATTCTCAAAAAATCGCAGCACAAGCGCGTCGTGATCTTTCTGGCCGAGCTTTTCCATCGCGCCGTCCAGCAACGGCGCAATTTGATTCCAGGTTTCCGATTCCGCTGCGCCGACAGGCTGGAAGCCTGTCCCACTATCAAGTTGCGATTGCATGAATGCCTCCTGTTCGCGGTGTTGCCGACGCCGTTGAATGGTCAGCGCATTCGCGCTCGCGTAGCGCGCGGTGCGGCAAAGCCAGCCGGACAAAATCGTTTTGTCGCCGAGCGAATCCGCCTTGCGCGCGAGAATAATGAAAACCGCCTGCGTGATTTCCTCGGCCAGATGCGCGTCGCGCACCTGTCGCAACGCTACGGAATAGACGAGATTGACGTGGCGCGTGACGAGCGCGGCGAACGCTTCCTCGGAATTATTGCGGGCAAATTCGCGCAGCAAGTTCAGGTCGTCGTTCGGCATTTCACAGATATATTTACGCAGGGGCGAAAAGGTAACAGATTATTTATGAACCGCACTTGCCGAACTGCTTTGCCGGTTGGAAAAGCGGACGCGATGCCCGAAAGGCCGGGCCGGCGAGGAGTTTGCCGCCTTCGTGGCCGAAGGCGGCGCGTGACATCATTCCTGCGGATAAACGAGGATGCGGTCGTGGACGAGGACGATGAGGTCGTTCTTCTTGTCGCCGGTCACGTCGGCCACGGCGCATTCGCGCGGTTCGGGCAGCGCGTCCTGCGCGCCGCGGAAGGTATGCTGCTCGAACACCTGCCAGCGGTCGCCGGGCACGAGCTTGCGATGGGTATCGAAAAACACGAGATCAAGATAGTTCCGCGCGGTTTCCATGAAGACAAGCTGCTTGCGCCCGCTGCCGTTGAGGTCGCCGGCGATGAGATCGTTCAAGTAGCCGTCCTTGATGGGCGTGTCATAGTCGTCGAGCTTGGTGAGTTTCCACACGTCGCCCGCGAGCGGCAGCCACGCCACGGAATTTTGCCCGGTGAACGCCACGTCCGTGCCGCCGAGTTGCATGGTCTGCAACTTGGCGAAGCCGGTGACAGGCAGGTCAATGTTTTTTACCACCTGCCAGACGCCGTTCGTGTCGCGTTCGCATAGCGTCAACTGCTTGTGTTCGGCGTCGAGCAGGAACAGTGAAGGCACGGAATTTTTGCCGTTCGCCACGGCGGTCGCGCCGATGATGCGCGAGTCGCTGGCGGAACCGTTGATCTGATCCTTCACGCGGAAGACCCAGTCAGGTGCGTTCGTGAAACCGGCTATTTTCGTCTCCCGCTCCAGCACGACGGCACGCACGAAATTTTTCTGCGGCAGCAGCAATTCAGTCTGGCCGTCGCCGTCCACGTCCGCCGCCGCGAGCCATGGCTGTTCCATCGCGCCGCCGGGCGGATCCACGTCCACCTCGTCAAACCTGCCATCCTTCTTTTGCAGCAGCACCTTGATTTTCTCGTAGGGAATCAGCACGACGAGGTCGGCGAGGCCGTCCTGGTTCACGTCCTGGATTGCCAGCATCGTCGGGTTGGATTTGAAGCTGTCGCTCAATTTCTGCGTCGCGGTTTTTCCGTCCGCCGTGCGCAGGACGAGCGAGCGGGCGCCGTCCTTGTCCACGATGATGGCGAGCGCGGGCTTGGCGCCGGCCTTGAGCGCGCCGGCGGTCAGCAGCAGCGGCTTGCCGTCGAGCGGCAAGGGCGTGGGAAATGGCAGCCGCCCGTTTTTGTCAAACTGCGTGACCGCCACTGAATTTTCATCGCGGCTCAATAAAAAGATTTCCGGATGACCGTCCAGGTTCCAGTCGGCCACGGCGATCTGGGAAACGCCGGCGAGACACGGAAAGGTTTTCGGCGGCGCGAGCGTGCCATCCGCTTGCTGCAGATAAACCGAGAGCTGACCGCTTTCCGGCTCGGCCACGATCAGGTCGGCGCGGCCGTCGCCGTCCACGTCGGCCCACAAAACGCCGCGCTGCGCCGCGCCCGTTTTATTCAGCGGCAGAATTTGGAACTGGCCGCTTTTGAACGTGCCGAAAAGCGTCTCCGCCGGCTGGCGGGTGAACTGCGAAACTTCCGCGCGGCCCGTGGCCTGGATGATGGTGGCGAGAAAGTTCGTCCGGCCGCCCGCCAGATTGTCCAGCCAGAACGCGCGCAGGGGCTGGTTTTTGAAATACATTTCCGGGCCGAGCTGGCCTTCGGCACTTTGCAGGCGCACGCGGAACGGCGCGGCATTATCAAAATCCACGAAGACCAGGTCGCTTCTTCCGTCGCCGTCCATGTCGGCGATCTGCACGGCCTTGGGCGTGCCGGAACAGGGGATTTTCACCGGCTCGGCCAGCGTGTGATCCTTTTGCTGCGCGAGAAAATAAACCGCGCCGTTGTCGCCGAGCAAGGCGATGTCGGTCAGGCCATCGCCGTTCAAATCGCCGGTGGCGAGCGAATTCGCGTCCATGCGGCCATCTTCAAAATGCCAGCGCTTCGGATCGCTCCAGCCGTTCGTGCCAAGATTGTAGCGGACGGTCAAATCCTTCGCGTCGCCGAAATAAACGAGGTCGGGGCGGCCGTCGCCGTTCACATCCGTGACCGCCATGGACGCGATGCGTTCGTCCGACGGAACCGAGTCAATGCGGAAACGCGAACCGGGCGGCAATTCGTTGATCTCCAGTTTGCGGGCGGGCTGCGCGGCGGCACGGTTCGTCTTGCCGGTCATGTTGTAAAGCAGATTGATTTTGGAATGCAGATTGTTGGCGACGATGATGTCGTTAAGGCCGTCGCCATCGAGGTCCGCGACGTGAAGCTCGGTGATCTGCGGGTCAATGGGAAAAATCTCCGGCCCGCTGAAACCAAAGGAGTTCGTCACGGTCGCCGCCGGCGCGGAAATGAACGGCCACAGCGCGGTCGCAGCCGCCGCCACGGAGAAACATTTTGCAAAACGATACATGCGGGCAACGTGCCAGCGACGAAGGAAATTGGCGAGATTATTCGCCGCGAAAATGGCGGGCCGCTCGCCAGCGAATGCGGCGGGCAAACGGAAAATTCGCCGGCGGATGATGCTGGCGTGTTCAGGTTTTTGCCCTGGCTTTTTCGGCGTTGTAGCGGCGGGTGGCTTCGGGCAGTTGATGCCAGATTTTGATCGCCACGCCCAGACCGAGGATGGCGAACGGCACCATGAACAGCGGCCAGCAGTGCCAGTTGCGCGTGACGCCCAGAAAGGTGGCCGCTTCACCGGCTTTCTCGCCGGGCACAAGATGGCCGATAAAAAAGGATTGGATGGCGCTGCCGACATAGGTGCAGCCGTCCACAATGCCGGAACAGGTCGCGGTGGCCTTGCGCCCGCCAAAATCCGTCGCCGCCGTGCCGGCCATCAGCGAGGTGAGGCCGACGGCGGCCATCACCACCAGCACGCAGGCCAGCCCCAGAAACAGCGGCGCGGAAAACAAATACACCGCCATCAAAATGGTCAGCCCGATGACGAGCGCGGACAGCATGGCGGCGGGCGGCGCGCGGCGGCTTTGAAACAGATTGTCGGAAACCCAGCCGCCAAAAAATCCGCCGATGATGCCGAAGATGCACAGGAGCAGGCCCCAATGCTGCTCGTAAAATTCCGCGCCGGGCTGTTTCACCTCGGCGGCAAAAATAAAATACCATTGCGTCACGCCATTGCGAAAAATGCCGGAGGTGAGGCCGATGAGCGCGATGAGCAGCATGAGTTTGCTGGCGAAAACTTTTTTCAGCAGATCCAGCGTGGAGAGTTCGACATGCATCTGGCCGGACGAGGCGTCAGCGGTGTCGAAGGCGGGAAAGCTGGCTTCTTCCGGCGTGTCTTTGATGAGCCACAGGTCAATGAACACCCAGAAAATCATGATCGCGGCGGGAATAAAAAACACGGACCAGGTGGCGTCCACCAGTTTGCCGCCGACCGTGACATTGGTGGCGAACATTTTCTGGAGCAGATCATGGAACCAGCCGCCGGTGGAATTGGCCTTCGTCAGCTCGATGATTTTCTGGCCCCAGTCGAACGCGAAATAGACGCCGATGGAAATGAGCGAGCCAAAAATCGCGCCGAACACGCCGCGTTCGCGGACGTGAAACCAGTAAGCTTTGACCTTGATGATGGACACCCCGCCGAAGCTCTGGAAATACATGTTGACCGCGTATAAGGTGGAATAGGCGGCGACCATGTTCATGTGCAGCCGGCCCAGGACGGTGAGATACGTCAGCACGCCGAGCAAGACATTGGCCGCCGCCGCGCCAATGGCGGCGATGAGAATTCCCTTTTTGCCGCCGATCTTGTCCACGAGCGGGCCGTTGATCAGAAGCGAAAAAGCATAGACGGTCGTGCCGACGGCAAAAATGGTGCCGAAATCCTCATTGCTCATCAGCGTGCCGAGCGCATTTTTGGAGACAATCAAGTTGTAGCGGCCCATGTAGAGGAACGCATAGGTCATGCCGAGCGGAAACCAGTTGATGAAGCGGCGGAGCATGAACCAGCGGCTGTGTTGCAGCGGATTGTTGCGGAAATACAGAAGGATGACCACGGCCAGGCAAAGCCCGACCAGCGCATTGGCGTGGTTCAAAACGGACGTGAGCAATTCCATCGGTTGCGCGCAAGGAAAACAGACGCGCACAGGCCGGTCAAAGGATTATTTGCAACCATCGCGGCGGATATGAAGTCAGCCGGGCTGGGTCACTTTAACACTGGAACTGGCCCTCCAGTTTCTTGTGGCAGACATTTAATGCCCGGCGGCATGCAAGGATTTTTTATCCGGGTTCGGACGCGCGGAAACATTCAATTGTCGTCAGGCTGTTTCATCGCGTTTTGGACGCGCTGGTAGTCGGGCATTTCTTCGGCTGGAACCGGCTGAATCCAGTCGAAAAAGATTTTCGGCACCCGCCATTTCCAATGTTCAACGTGGCCGTCGGCAAAAGAAACATTGGCCCCCTGGTTATGCCGGTCTGATGGCATGTCCCACCAGACGTTTGGATAGAAATAGGGCGAGCCGACCGGCGGACAACCAAATTCCGCGTCCACCTGCGTATCTGAATTTTCATCTATCAGCACAAACAGGTCGCTGGGAATCGGATGCCGGATCTGGGTGAATTTTTTCCACATGGGCAGATATTTATACAAAGCCGGATCGTATTCCGGATACCCGTTCACCGACTGGCTCATGTTGTAGCTGCGCCAGCGTAATTGCGGCATATTCTGGCCGTTCGCATCTGCCAAAGTGGACAGGTCGGCCGGACAATGATAAATCGCCAGCGAAGCATTGTATTGAAACAAAAGGCCGTTGATGATATTGGACGGATCATATTCTGTCGTGGCATCCACGTCCGGAAGCCAGGATACGCCTTTGACCGCCGTCGCGGGGGAAGCCCCGATAAAGGCGACCGAATTGTTCGGCACCAGACAATCGTTGTTGTCCCCGGTGTAAAGATGGCAACAGAGCTGGAGTTGCTTCAAATTGTTCAAACAAGAAATGGTTCTTGCCTGGTTCTTGGCTTTGGACAAAACGGGCAGCAGCAACGCGGCCAGAATGGCAATGATCGCAATGACCACCAGCAGTTCAACCAACGTGAACCCGATGGCAGAATTCTCTCGCGGACATTGGCCTGGCGTTGGATGACTCATGGTGGAACCAGACAAAACGTATTCCACCTCGGCGCGTTCGCAACTGTAATTTAATTCACCAGCAACTCCAGTTCGCGCTGCCCCTGCTCCGTCAACTGCCAGCGGCCGCCGCGCTGCACCACCAGCTTGCGGCACGGATGCGCGCTTTCTTCTTTTTCGTTCACGGATAAAAGCTGAAATTTCGCCGCGCCCTTGATTTCCGACGCGGCGCGCGGCAGCAGCGCGAAGGCTACGCCGTTGTAATTCAACGCCACTTCGTAGCCGGCCACGCCTTCTTTTTCAGCGGACGGATTTTTCAGGACGAGCGACGCGTAGCGTTTCAAATACGGAAAATTCGCCGCCCGCACCAGCACGCGACACAGCTCGGTCTGGCCGCGCACGAAGTTCAAAATGCTGAATTTTCCGCCGCGCTCGCCCAGCAAAATTTCGCGCGGATCAAGGCCGTTCAAATTGTAGCCGTTCCAAATGCCGTGGTCGTTGCGCTGGCCGGGAAAATTTTTTTTATACCAGCCTGAAAAATTCTCGTTGACGAACACGTTCAGTTCAAAATGAACATGCGCGCGGGCCTGTATGATGCGTTCGCTGGTGTTGGACGTGCGGCCCATCGTGGCGATGACTTGGCCGGCCTTGACCGCTTGGCCGGCGGCGATGCCCGGCTGGATCGCGCTCAAATGCGCGTAGAGCGAATAAATTTCCAGTCCTTCGATGATGTGCCGGATGACGACGTATTTGCCGTAGTTCGACAGCGCCGCCCGGGTGCTGACATAAACCACCGTGCCGTCGGCGGTGGCCATCACAGGATCGGTCGGCTCGCCGCGCCGGTCGGTGTGCTGGTGGAGAATGTCAAGTCCCTCGTGCATCTGCCAGCCGTCGCTGCGCACGCAGCCGAAACTGCCGCTTGTCCACGGCTTGTCCGGCGCGGTGGGCGCGAAGAATTTCAATTCCTGGCCCGGCTCGTAAAGCGCATGATTCGCCGTGGGAAACCGGAAGGGCGTTTGGGCAAACAACGTGGCGGCGGACAGCCCCGTGACGGCGAGTGCGGTGAGCAATTGACGGCGCATTTTATTTCGCGGCGGCGTTGTTCTTGGCGACGACATTCAATCCCTTCACCAGTTGTTCGGCTTCATCGCGCGAGGCGTCGGGCGTGAAGACCAGCGTGCCGCCGGCCATGCGCCCGGCAATGCTGGGCGCGGCCAGCCACCGGCCATTCGCCAGCTTGTCGCCCCACTGGCCGAAAATGGCGAGATGCTTGCCGGGATTGGCCGCCGAGTATTGTTCCAGCGTCCAGCCGCCGGTTTCATCGAATTTTAATTCCACGGCAAATCCGCCCGGATCGGCCATCAGTTTGGCCGCGACAATGTTGGCCTCGGTCAAAATCGGTTCCGTCACAATGTTCACCATCACCGGATCCGCCCGCAGCACGGAAATGGTCTGGGTGACGCCGGGCGCGCTCGCGGCGCTCTCGATGTGGATGCGCAAAGCCGCCACCTGCTGGTCCTTTTTATGAAAGGTGGCGCAGCCCGAAACCAGCGCCAGCGCCGCCGCCAGCAGCAAATAAAGATTGAATCGTCGCGCGTAAAAACTCATAGTGCCAACACCAAATCGCAACCAGCGAACAAAGTAAAGAAACATTATGGGCCGACAATACAACAAAAACGAACATCGAAAACGCCGCAACGCCTATCTCAAGCGCAAAAAGGCCGTCATCAAGGCCAAAAGAACCGCCGCGACCACCGCCGCCAAAAAGTAGCCGTCGCGAAACAAATCAGGCCGTCCAACCGGACGGCCTTTTTTTATTGGACGTGATTTCAAAAGCAGCCGCCGCCGAAAATTTGGCGTGGCAATGGCGACAGCTTTTGGACTGCACTGGCAGAGCGCAGCGGCGAGAGCGTTTTTTTGTAGGACAGCCGTCGCGGCTGTCTCTGACTTCTTTGAATAATGGAGACAGGCGCGACGCCTGTCCTACGAGAGCGGCGTCGCGCGGCGCTTGCCGCCGCAGTCCAAAATTATCTTCGTGCCAGCCTACGTTGAAGATACGCCTTGGGCCAATTTTACACAAGCCGGATGGCCCCGTCCGGCTTCATTTCGGCGACCGTTTTGAAAATATCGCGCTGCGAACAAAACGCCACGTCCGCGCGCAGTTCGGGAATCGCCAGCAAACGCCGGGCATTCTGCGAGCTGGCAATTACCGCCGTCAGATCATTTTTGGCGGCGAGAAAAGCGCGGCTGGCAATTTCCGTGACGTCCGAAAATTCGCCGCCGAGCAGACCGGCCAGCGCGCCCGCCGCCAGCACATCTTCCAGCGCCGCGCTTTCGCCGGTGCCGGCGCACACGAGCAAAACTTCTGACGACGCAAATTGATTCAAAAATTTTGCCGTCGCGGCGAGATTGAGAAAGGCTGACGCCAAAATTATTTTTGCGCCCGCGCAGGCGCGCAGGGCGCGCGTGCCATTCGTGGTCGTGGAAACAATGGTTTTGCCGCGCACTTTTTCCGGCGTGTATTCGCGCGGCGAATTGCCGAGGTCGAAATCAATGCCATTTGCAGAAATGCGGACGCCGTTGCGTTCGCCACCGAGCAGGATGGTTTCCGCTTTCCGCTTTCCGCTTTCCGCTTTCTTGATTTCCAGCGCCTCGGCGATTTCGCTGACGGGGATGATGGCTTTGGCGCCGTTTTGCAGCGCGGTGACGAACGTGCTGGTCGCGCGCAGAATGTCGAACACGACGCACGCCGTGCCGCGCAAATCGCGGCGCGCGAGCGCGGGCAGTTCCGCCGGCGTCAGAAGGGTTTCAATTTTCATTTCAATGTCGCGCGAAGGACGCGAAAATGGCGAAGGGAATTTGGTTTTGCAGCGTATCTCCGCATTTAGGCCACAGGTCAATCATGCTCTATCCTCAAAATCTCTCTGCCTCCTCCGCCGAATCTTAGTGACGGGCGTCAGCATATAAAATCCATGTATTCGTGTGCCCTGGTCCGCACATCAAGAAATACTCCTGCGGCCACTCCGTGCGGTAAATATCCACAGCAAAGTTTGGCATGACCTCAATGGCTTCTGGATGTAAAGCTCGAATGACTTCTGGAATTCGCGGGTCGTCCATCTTTATTTCGTCATCCTCGTTCGTCAGGGTTGAGTGTAGCATGGCAAAACAAGCATCAGCAATCTGCCGTCTCTCTGCTGGCGTGCGACCGTCGTTGATTGGTCGGGCAATGTAAATGTAAAAGCTTGCAATGAGCAACACGACAATGCCGGAAGCAATCAGAAGATATTTGCCGACACGCTTCATGGTGGCGCTTGAGTGGCCTAACAGCTAGGTCGGCCAAATTGGTTTGTGGCCTGTCTGGTTCATGGCTGAAACTGTAGCTGGCCGCAAAATTCTGTCCAGCGCGCATTTGGTCTGGCTGACCATAGCCCAGCCTTTCAAGGCTGGGTTGCTCGCGCACGCCAACAAAAGTCCCGGCCGGGACGGCAGAAGTTTTCTTCCGTCCCGGCCGGGACTTTGACAATTTTGCGTGATTAAGCCCAGCGATAAATCGCTGGGCTATTTTCAAAACCACATTGCCGCAATTTTATCGCGGTGTCGTTTCAATTTCCCCTTGCGCCGGCGGGGTTCGTTGTTAAAGTTTTGTTCCGTTTCCATCCGCCGGTTGCGGCGGTTTTGCTTTTTAACCCGAAATCATTTTATCTGTGAAAGTTTTTTCCGGCACGGCGAACGAGCCTTTGGCCCGCGCCATTTGCAAATCCATCGGCATCGAACTGGGGCAGATCACGATCACGCCGTTTCCCGATGGCGAGACGTTTGTGAAGATCGAGGAGAATGTGCGTGGCGAAGATATTTTCATCATCCAGCCGACTTCGCCGCCGACGAATCATAATCTGATGGAGTTGTTCATCATCATTGACGCGCTTCGCCGCGCGAGCGCCACGCGTATCACGGCCGTCATGCCGTTCTACGGTTACGCGCGCCAGGACCGCAAGGATCAGCCGCGCGTGCCAATCACGGCCAAGTTGGTGGCAAATTTGCTGGTGGCGGCGGGCGTGAACCGGATTCTGGCGATGGATTTGCACGCGCAACAGATTCAGGGATTTTTCGATATTCCGGTGGATCATCTTTATGCGGCGCCGGTAATGTATGAGTATTTGAAGAAAAAAAATCTGACGAATCTGGTCGTCGTCAGCCCCGACGCGGGCGGCATCAAAATGGCGCACGCTTATTCGCAGACCTTGGATGCAGAACTGGCGATCGTTGCTAAACGCCGCAAGAGCGCGACGGAAGTGGAAAGCATGGCGGTCATCGGCGACATTGAGGGAAAAAATGTTTTGCTGGTGGACGATTTGACGGAGACGGCCGGGACGCTGACGCAGGCGGCGGCGATTTTGAAAAGCAAGGGCGCGAAAAAGGTCATGGCCTGCGTTTCGCACGCGGTGCTGAATGACACCGGCATCGAAAGATTGCGTAAATCTGTGATTGACGAATTAATAACTACTGATACCGTCCAACGCCCGGCGATTGACGGCGTGAAGATCACCACGCTGTCCGTGGCGGGGCTTTTGGGCGAAGCCATCAAACGGATTCACAGTAATTCGTCGGTCAACTCGCTGTTTGAGTTCAAAGGCGGGCGCACGAGTTAGGCGAAAGCTTCCCTTCAAAAATCGCTGCCGACGGGCAAACTGTTGGTATGCGTGGCCAAATATTTTCGAGCCATTTTGTAGAATGGAGCATTGGTGCCGGAAGATCCATATTCCCCGGCTTTCATTTTTTCCATTTCACGGACATAGTTGGTGAGAGCCATGCGGCCGTTTTCTTGAAAATGAGCGAGATAAAGCTGGTTGGTTGTTCCACGATCAATGGCCTTCAAACATTGAAGATAAGTGGAGGCGGTGGCGTCTGAATAGCCCTGCTCCGATACTCCCGAAACGTATTTGACTGCTTTTACTTCGACAAAAAACATGGTTGCGCCGCCGATTGCGATTCCAGCCAGCAACGTCCATAAAACGACGAACCAACGTATTGAAACGGCCAGCGAACCGCCCACCGCCGCCCCGGCGAGCGCGCCGAGGGCTGTCAAAACGTTAAAAATATGTTCGCCAATAGAGCGTCCAAAAGCGATTTCAAAATCACCAGCATAGATGCCGATGGTCTGCCGGATGTCCGGCAATTTAAGAATCAATGTGGCAACCACCGCTCCGCAAATTGCGCCAAGAAAAATTCCGAGCGCAAATCGTCTGTTCGTTTTCATGGAATGATTTGGTCGTTGATTGTTTTCAAAAGTCGCTGCCGACGGGCAATCCCAAACAATGTAATAGCGCCGGTTATGCTCCCGAGCAAGATAATGATGGAAAGAATAACGTCGTAATTGAGATAGATTTCGGTGTGATAATCCGCTTTTCCGCAGTTCCACGCCTGGAAAACCCGGATGATTGGGAGCAGCCCGATTGTCAGACATATTACCGCGACCAAGTGGCAAAGAACTTTTAACGTGTGGTTTTTCATAATTGTATGGGGGTTAGCGGACGACCGAAATCGCCTTCAGTGATTGGCATTCAGGTAGTAGGCCAATTTGCCATCTTCGCCAAAAACCATGTTGTATTTCCATGTGGCCGCATTATTCGGGAGACCACCTACATGAACCATGACTCCTCCATTTAGCCCGCCGGAAAATCCACTGGGCACCAGCCGAACTTGGTCGGGTGGAAATTGGTTGCCGCTATCAGCCGCAAGCATCGCCGTCACGTCCCGCCTTGGAATTGGACTTACGATGAGGGGCGCGGTTCCATCTGGCGGCATTGCCATTTTCTTTGTCTGGGTGGGGTCATTCAAATAATCAACCCGCGCAATTCCCTTGGTGTCTTGAATGCCCAATGTAATCCCGTCCACGACGAAGACATATTCGTCGTAGGAAGCGTTCATTCCTATCCGCTCGGCGAGCTTATCAGGTGTCACGGCTCTTGGTGGAAACGGGACATGGTCCCCATAGGCTTTACACCAGTTGGACAGCGCGGGCTTATACCGCTTTTCAAAATTCGCCTGAAACTCGGCTTTTTCGGCTTCGGTGAATTCTGAATATCTGGTTTTGACTTTGATATGATGCGTAGAATTTGATAAAACATTCGGCGGTGCATTAGTGATTTTAGCTACGGCAGGTTGAGGTGGTGTAGAGATCAGGGCCTTTGTCACTGGCCGACTGATCATCAAATAGAGTAATAATGCCGCGACGACCAGGCTGGCAGTCGCCAGAACGATTTTCTTTGAATTCATGGGCAATTTAGTGCGTAGTAACGCTCATAGGATAGTGCCCAGAATCGTCACGCTCGATTGGCTGCTTCGATTTGACCGTTCCATCGGCATAGAGGATAGTGCCGTCAATCGGACAGACGGCTAGAACTTGGTTCGAACTGCCAAAGTTCACGTCCGTTCCCGAACGAAAGCGGTAGGTTATATTTGAGGCTGTAACGCTGGTCCAGTTGGCTGCCACTGATTTTGAGTGGTCCAGAGGGCAAATTAAAAGCTTGGTTGTGGTCAACTCATTGGACATGGCTTGAATAAATAAATAGGCATTGCTGTCAAAACCATCCTTGTCCCGGGCGCATAATTCCAGTGTGCCGCCAGCATTGGTGCTTATGTTAAAAGGCAATTGATTGCCATGGTCTCCATTCCAAATTAGGAACGCGAGGCCGATCTGTTTCAAATTGTTGACGCAGTTGATTTCCATGCCGTGCCCCCTGCGTTCAATCTGTTCCCTGTTCCATTTTTGATACCAACGGAAATAGAGCAATGCAGCCGTTGCAATTACCAAAACGACAACTACTCGGATGAGATTTTTCATAAACTATTTGATGAAAAGCGGGATGGCCGTTCAGCCACCCCCACTAAATTTGGGTGCGGGAATTAACGTTTTACATGGGAAACATTGTTCGTAATAAATTCGCCATCATATACGCCGGCGAAGTTCAAGTATGGAAATCCGATCATCGCCGGGTATGTGTTATCACTGTCCAACTCGGGGCTTATACCTCGGATTTGGCTTAAAGCCCAAGAGAACGCATATGTCGGGTCACAGGCTCCGGGCCATGGGTTTGGTCCAGAAACCCAAAGATCGTCGAACAAAACAGCTACTTCGACTTGCGTGCCACCAGACACGCCAGAATAGCCTCCTTGCGGAAGAGCGCCACCAAAGAATAGGCCGACATTTTTCATCATCCAAGACGACGTTTGGTCTGCAGTTCTCCGAATACCAAAGGCATCGGAAAGGCTCAAGTATCCACCAGGCATACTGGTTAAATCGGGCGAATCCGTGTAGCACGCCCAAAGCGCCACCTTCCGCATTCGGTGATTGGGCCCGGTTGAGGAGGCAAACACATACTGTTTGAAGGTTAATGAGGGCATATAGCCTGTGACAAATGTTGAACCCTTTGGCCCACCACCGAGATCGGTGCCGTTACCGTGCCCCATGTAATAAGTGAAGTCCGAATAATTCGTGCTGGCAAGTGATAACAACACTTGGTTAGCCCATGACTGCTCTGTGCCATGTGTCAGCACGCAAGGCCAAGTCGGCGGCGTTGGCAGATCGCGATACTCTCCGATTTGGTCGGTTGTATACAGCGTAGTAGTAAGCCAATCACTTTCGTAAAGGGACTCATAAAGCCCGACAGCTTGGCCCCCAACGTAGGTGTCGGCTTGGTTGTTTAGAAAGGTTGGATTGGGGGCTCCGCTTGCGGCAGGATCTTCTTCTTCATAAGCCATAATGTTTGCCGCAGCCGTTCTAACTCCACTCCGGTCTATCGAGTTTGTGATAACGAGCGTATCCGGGTCAAACGCAGTAAAGGTCACAACGTAGGAATCGTTGGTATAAGGTGTAACTCCATCGGCTTCGGTAAAATTCCAGGGAATTTCGATGGTCTCCGGGGATGACACATATCCCGAAAAGTAAGCGACCAAATGCCCGTCGGAAGGATCGGAAATCGAAGCCTCAACATTTTGCGCCTTATCCACTACAAAAATGGAGTAGGTGGTTCCGATAGACGGCGAGCTATTGTTGCCAGCCCAAGCCATATAAGTGTCATTCTCGAAATCGACCGGCAGCGGAGCGGAGCCGGAAAAGAATATTTTGGCATTATCCGGCGGATTTGACGGATCGTAAATCCGAACAGCATTGGCAGCATTAGCATAAATAGTGCAGATGCCATTCGGGTTGTAATCTGTCCGGATATTAATTGTGTTGTTGGTCCCAATGCCGTATCGGGTAGTATTTCCATCAACCGTCACCTCGAATGATTCATTCGTCACACCGCTCAAGTCGGTAACGGTCGCTTGCAGCGCAACGGTATTACTGACGACATCGTAAGCATTGGGTCCGGTCAACAGAATTTGTGCCCCGTTGTATGGGATGACGCGGAAAAAAGCGTTATACACCGTCGAAATGTTTGACACCACCATATACATTGGATCCGTCACTTGCCAGGCCGGAACCGAGCCTTGGACGAGCCAGCCGCCGTTTTGGATGTTGTTGGAAGGAGCGTAAATATCAATGCTCTTGAACAGTGGCGTCTCCACCTTATCGCACACAACGACGCAGAAATCCCTCGTTTCCGCAGAGTAGTCAAAGTGGCTGGCTTTCAGAAGCAGGCAACCGGGCTGATACTGCGCAATCTGCAACACGGGAACGGTGTTCGTATCGTCACCAAAGGCCACGCAGGCATTATAGAGATTGGTGTCATTGGCGGCTGCATTGTTGGTGTCAATCACGGAAAATGATTGCGCCATATATTTGGCATAATTTGAAATATCCGGCGGGGCGCTATAATCGGAATCGCCGTAGTCATCATTGGTGCCAAAGTCTCCCGGCCCTGGCGGGGAACTCAAATCGTTGGCCTGCATCATGAAATGGGAATGGGAATTGTAGCGGACATTGACATCATCCAACAGGAAAAAATTGGGGCCAGACATCTGCCAAACCGAGGCTCCGTTGGGATTATCTGGCAAAGGCGGCCATTCAGGGTGGGCCAATGAAAAAAAATTTGCGAATCGCGGCACGGCGTCCGCCGATAATTGTGGCGTGGCGTCCAATGCCTCCAAGAATGAATTCAGTTGGACGTCTGACATTTTTAGCAACGACTGAACGCCCGTCGCGTTGATTGAAGTTTGCGCGAGTCCGGTTCCCGAGGTGGTTATCATTAGCCAGGTCAGAACCATGCCGCCGATCATTTTTCCAGTGATTGCTTGTTTGGTTATTTTCATAATTGTTGCTTCTGTTTTGGCGTTGTTGTGATTAGGGCATAATACCCCCTTTAAGTCAATAGCAAAATTCGCCGCAATATGACGTGGTTAAAACTCAATTGCCGGTCGAACTTCGGAAACTTGGGGACAACGTCCGGCGCATTCGCACTTCGCAGAAAATGTCTCAAGAGCGGCTGGCGGAACTGGCCGCGCTCAATGCCCGCACCATCCGACACATTGAAGCCGGAGAAATCAACATTCTCATTACCACCGTCGCCCGAATCCGTGGCGCTTTGGGCTGCACATGGGACGATTTGATGCCGCCTGACTGGAAGCGGTAGTTCAATGCGTTTCCCAATTCGTGAAAAATCATTATTGACGGACGTTTCGCAACTGATATTGTTTTCGCCCTTTGAATCCCGGCAGGCGCATGACGCCGCCCAAAGCATTTACAATTTAACAAATGAAATCTGTCGCATTGAAAGCCTATCCGCGTTCGCAGGTGCAGCGCGCTGAAGTCACCAAACTCCGTCGCGCCGGCCGCGTGCCCGCGACCATTTACGGCCAGCAGGCCAGGGCGCAGAACCTGGAGATTGATTTCGAGGAAATCACCGACCTGCTGCATCATTCCGTCTCGGAAAACGTGCTGGTGGATTTGTCCGTCGAAAACGACCCGCGCTCCAAACGCCTCGCGCTGGTGCAGGATGTCCAGCATCATCCGTTGAGCGCCAGGGTGCTGCACGTGGATTTGCACGAAGTGGCCGAGAACGAAAAAGTCATGGTCTTCGTCCCGGTGGAAACCATCGGCGAGGCGGCGGGCGTCAAGACCGGCGGCGGCACGCTGGAACACGTCCTGCACAAGCTCAAAGTGCGCTGCCTGCCGAAAGATTTGCCGGAGCAGATTGACGTTGATGTAACCGCGCTGGAAATCGGCAAGTCCATTCACATCGGCGAAGTGGTCGCGCCTGCGGGCGTGGAAATCATGGGTGAAAAAAGCCGCGCCGTCGTGGCCGTGGCCGCACCGCGCGCCGAGGAAGAAGTGGCTGCGGTGGCCGCTGCTCCGGCGGCGGGCGACGTGGAAATGATCAAGGAAAAGAAGGAAGAAGGCGACGAGGCTGCGCCCGCCGGCAAGGCTGGCGAAAAAGCCCCGGCCAAGGGCGACGCGAAAGCCGCCGCCGCCGGCGACAAAAAAGCCGAGGCCAGGCCCGATGCCAAGGCGAAGCCCGAAGCCAAGGGCGAGAAGAAGAAATAAATGTAGCGCAGGCGTCCCGCCTGCGACACAGGAAGCGGGCCGTTTTTTTGTTTTGGGCATGGGCAGGCGGGACGTCTGTGCTGCATTTGGCGAAAAGCAGTTTTGATAGCCGTAACGTCGCAGTTTGGCTATGCTCGGTTCACGAATGGAAAATGTTTTTCTCATCGTGGGTTTGGGAAATCCGGGCGCGGATTACGCCAAGACGCGCCACAACGCCGGTTTTTTGCTGGCCGGGAAACTGGCGGAGAAGTGGAAGGCTGGCTGGGCGAACGAGAGAAAATTTCAAGCCCGGGTGGCCCGGGCGGAACGCGGCGGAAAAACAGTTTTGCTGGCCGAGCCGCAGACGTTCATGAATTTGAGCGGCGAATCGGTCGGCGCGCTGGTGAAGTTTTATCAGTTGCCATTGGAAAAAATTTTGGTGGTCGTGGACGACGCGGATTTGCCGCTGGGCGAAATCCGGCTGCGGCCCGGCGGCGGCAGCGGCGGACATCACGGACTGGAATCCGTGACGCAGCATCTTGGTTCGCGGGCATACGCGCGGCTGCGGATCGGGATCGGGCGCATGAATGAAGTGCGGCAGATCACCGGCCATGTCCTCGGCAAATTCAGCGCCGGCGAAAAAGCGCGGCTGGAAAAAGTTTTGGAACGGGCGGCCGGCCAGCTTGAATGCTGGTTGGATGCGGGGTTGCAAAAGGCGATGAGCCAATTTAACGGAGTCGTTGACTCCACGAACGAAGAAAAATGAAAAAATACGAAGGTCTGTTCATCCTGAACCTGAACGGCAAAGAAGAAGGCGTAAAAGACGCCCTCGACAAAATTTCCACCGAGATCACCGCCGCCGGCGGCACGGTCGAGACGGTGCAGAAAATGGAGAAGAAGGCGTTTGCCCGCGTCGCGGACAAGCGCCACAGCGCCGGTTTCTACGCCAACGTCATTTTCGCCGGCTCGCCGACGATTGTGGCGCAGTTGACGAAAAAATTCTCGCTCAACGAGGAGGTTTTCCGCGTGCTGTTCACGCTGGTGCCGGAACCGAAACCCGCGAAATAAATTCAAAGGAATTTTATGGCCAGTTTTAACAAAGTCATCCTGATGGGGAACCTGACGCGCGATCCCGAATTGCGCTACACGCCCAAGGGGACGGCCATCGCTAAAATCGGCCTCGCGGTCAACCGCGTCTGGACCAATGAAGCCGGCGAAAAGAAGGAAGACGTCACCTTCGTGGATGTGGATGTTTTTGGCCGCACGGCGGAAAATGTCGGCCAATACATGCGCAAAGGCCGTCCGATTTTGATCGAAGGCCGCCTCAAGCTGGATCAATGGGACGACAAGCAGACCGGCCAGAAGAAAAGCAAGCTCGGCGTCGTGGCGGAAACAGTTCAGTTTCTCGGCAATGCGCCGGCTGCCGGAGAAGGCGGCGCTCCTGCCGCTCCGCGTCCGTCCCGTCCCGCTGCCGCGCCCAGCGCGCCCGCCGCCGAACCCGTGGAAGGCGACGGCCCGCCCGAAAGCGACGATGTTCCGTTCTGATTTTTTTGCGGGAGAAATTTTTCTTCCAACCATCAACTTTCAAACATCAACTCATTTCACATGGCAAAAACTGAAGTCATCCTCACGCACAACATCGTCGGCCTCGGCGGTGAATCCGACAACGTCCGCGTCGCCGCCGGCTACGCGCGCAACTATCTTTTCCCGCAGCGCCTGGCCGTGCCGGTCACGTCGGCGAACAAGCGCCAGCTTGAGTCGCTCAAGCAGCGCCGCGCCGAGCGCGAAGCGCATGAGTTCAACACCATGACCGAACTGGCCAGGGGCATTTCCAAACTGATCTGCGTTATCAAGGTCAAGACCGGCGAGGAAGGCAAGCTGTTTGGCGCCGTCACCGCCGGCATGATCGCCGACGAGCTGAAGCACCAGTTCGACATCGCGCTCGACAAGAAAAAAATCCAGCTCGAACATTCCATCCGCGCCACGGGCGAATATGAAGTGCCGTTGAACTTGCACGCCGAAGTGAAGAGCACGCTCAAGTTGCGCGTGGAAAGCACCACGCCGGCGATCGCAGTGGCGGAAGCGCCGGTCGAGGAAAAGCCCCACAGCGAGAAACGCGGCCGACGCCACGAAGACGAAAAGGCCGGGGCGGCCGAAACCAGTCCCACGGCGGCCAAAGGTGAAAAAGCCGTGAAAGCGCCCAAGGCCGAAAAGAAGACCAAAGCCGGGTAGGATTTTTTTCCGATCATCAAAGCCGTCCGGCAATCCGGACGGTTTTTTATTTTCCCGCCGGGCCGTGGCTGGCCGGATTTCTTAACGCATCCAATTGCATGCGGGCTTCTTCCCATTTGATGGTTCCGGGCGGCACATTGGAAAGGCAGATGGCAAATTGGTGGATGGCAAGATTGGTGTCGTGGCGCTGTGCGGCAATTTCCGCGAGGCCATAATGGACGCTGAAAACATCCACCGGCAAATTTTCCAGCTGGCGGTATTCCGCCTCCGCCGCCGGCAGGTTCCGGGTTTGAAAATAGGCGATGGCGAGGTTGAGCCGGATCGCCGGTGAATTGGTGATGGCCAGCGCATGATTCAAAACCGGGATGGCGGCGGCGGCCTGGTTCATTTGGATTAGAATGGCGGCCTGATTGTTCAGAGCCGGGATGTTGCCGGGGTCGCCGGCGAGCTGGCTGGCCACCAGTTGCAAGGCATTGGTAAGATCGCCAAAGGCCAGATAGACCTTGAAGACCAGGTTCGCCGTCGGGGTGTCATTTGGGTGCTGCTGCAGGATGGACTGCAGGATGCGCCGCGCGTTGGCGGGATTGGTTTGTGACATCCAGGCGCTGGCTTCCAACAGGGACAATTCCAAATCCACTTCGCCAACCTGGTTGGTGGGCCAGGCGGCGGCGGTCGCGCGCACGCGTTTGACGATTTCAAAAACTTTGTCGCCCATCCGGTAGCGGGAATAAAGTTCGGCCAGCGCCAGCTCCGGCGGCAGCGCGCCGGGCGCGAGGGTTTTGGCCCGCTCCAGTTGCTGCATGGTCTGGCGCGGCCAGCCGGCCTGTTGAAAGGCGCGGCCGAGCAGAAAGCACAGCACCGGGTCGTCAAATGGTCCGTAACTGTTCATGACCAGGGCGAGTTCCTGCATGTTCTTGAACCGGCCCACCGTTTCGTCCAGGCCGGCGAGGCTCAATTTATTGCCGGCCTGAAGATTGGTGTTGCACTGAAGACTGATGGCCGCCGACCAATTGTTGGTGTTCAACGCGAGCGCCTGTTCAAAGCGGCGCCGGGCTTCCGGCAGCCGTCCGCCGCGCTGCAATTCCACGCCCCAGCCGTCGAGAAAAATGGAATACCAACTGCCAAGCAGGCGGTTTTGCGGCACCGGCACCGGCTCCAGAAAAAAACGGCGGAATAATTTCCGGCTGATTTTCGTCCAGGCGGACGGGCGTTGCGAACGTGGCTGGCTGACCGGTTCCATTTTCTGCTGCCAGGCTTCGTCCCAGAATTTTTCGCCGGCAGCCAGCGCCGGCGGTGACAGCGGCAGCCCGCCGGCCTGGTCTTTTTCGTAAAATTTCAATTCCACGAGGGCGTCATGCGGCTGCGGACAAAACAACTCAAAGAAATAGTGCCCCGGCGTCGGCTGCAGATAAAAAATGCGGTTGGTTTGCGCCAGTTGGTTGAGCAGGCGGAGCATGTCCAGCGGTTTCAGTTCGTGCCGGTTTTGCGCCGTCAACCAGCCGAGGGGTTGCCGGCGTTCGAGCGCGGCCCGATATGCGGGCAGCGGCAGCGAGTTGATGTCCACCGCCAGCCAGCGGCGGCTTTCGCTTTGGTGCGACAAGGCGGCTTGAAAGACGGCGAGCTTGCTGGCGTCGTCGCCCAGCACAATGCCGCCGCCGGCCGGCAGCGAAGCCACCGCCAGCGCGCCAAAATTTTCCAGCGGCTGACGGTTCGGCAGCAGAATTGCCGGCGCGTTTCTGGCCGCCAGGCCGGCGATGATCAGTCCGGACAAGATGACCAGAATGGCTGGCGCACGGTGCCGCAGCCATGAATTTATTTTCCCGGCCAGACCGCGCCCGCGCCGTTCGGGTGTGATTTGGGAGACGAATAAAAGATTGCCCGCCAAAAAACCGATCCCCAGCGCATTCAAGTAATCGAAACTTAACAGGGGGAGCGAAACTCCAAATTGCCGCAGCAGGATTTGCTGCGGGCCGATGCCGGGGTCAAACGCGAGCCAGAGGCACGCGAACAGCAGCCCGACGCGCAACGCCCGGTAAATCCACAGCTGAAACCGTTCCGCTTTGGACGTATTACTGGTTCCGCGATCCTGCAAACGCACCAGAAAGGACAGGGTTGGGATCAAAAAATACAATAAAAAAGCCACCGTCATCAGCCGGTGCCGCGCCCAAAAGTCAATGTAGAGCGCCAAAAAAATGTTCCAGGTTGTCTTCAGGCTGGCCAGCCAGGCGTCGCCAAAACTCCAAGGTGAATGCGGGTTGATGCCGTTGACCAGCGGCAGCAATGCGTAAAACGAAAATCCCGCCAGCCCCAGCAGCGCCATCCGCAGCAGGAAATCCCAGTTGAAAAAACGCTCCCGGCGCAGCCAGATCAACGCCGCCACAAACAACGGCAGGTTGAGCAGCATCACCCAGTTTTCCGCCATGCCCAGACCCCAGACCAGCGCCGCCGCGTTCAGCCAGCGCAATTCCCTGCCGGCGCGATATTCCAGCAGGCACCAGATGCCCGCCGCCAGCAGCAACTGGTTCACCATCACCCCGGCGGCGGCGGTGGCTTCCTGCCAGAAATTGAATTCCAATCCGCAGACGGCGCAGGCCAGCAACACCGGCAATTGTCCGATCCATTTTTTATTTTCTTCGGGCAGACAATCCCAGGGCAGCAGTTCGATGGAACGCGCCAGCAGTCCCAGCGTCAACGCACCACAGACGGCAAAGCATAAATTCAGGCTGACGGGAATCCAGCCCGCCGGCAGGCCGCGCAACGGCAAGGTGAGCAGCCACGTCAACGGTTCATTGGCCAGGGGCATCCAGTCCCAACCCGCCACTTTCGCGGCCAGCGGCAGGCTGTTCACCGTGGTTCCCCGGCTCAAGGTCAGCCCATAGATTAGCAGGGCGGCAAGGACGACATAGCGGGGAAGACGATGATTAATTCCGGCCATGTTGAAATTGTTTTGGAAATGCCGGACAAAAGCCATGCGGAAATGGTTTGTGGAATAAAATCAATTCAACTGCTTTGCCTATGGCGAACCAAATTGGAAGACGCGATAAAATCTTTGCGGAACGGCGAAGGGTATGGCTGCGGTGTTGGGCGGCCCATCATCGGTCCAGCTTGCAGTGGGACCGGTGGCAATCACTTCCCCGGACGGCGAGGCGAACCAAGTTAGGAGGTCCGGCGAGTATTCAACTTGATAAGTGCGGCCGGCCGAAGCGTCCCATGCCAGGTTGAAGGCGTTTTGAGCCGGCAGCGCTTGAAGCCGGAGCGCCATAAAAGGCAGCGCGACAAAGCCCGCCTGCTGCAAACCGCGCTGGACTTCTGAATTTTGCATGAAGAGCCGCCAAGGCCGCTGGGTGCGATAGTTCTCGATCATGATGACGATAGGGCCTTGGTCAATTCCCAGTTCATCGGTATCATACCACTGGGCGCTTAGGTTAAACGCATCGTGAAAGCCATAGGCCGTCCAGATATGCGGCCGATAATGGCTGTAGAAGTATTGCAAAGCCGGCAATGAGTATTCAGGGGTGAAAGCCATGGCACCGCCGGGTGCCGTGGGGGCAATCGTGCCGTCATCATTCAGTGCCGGTGGAGCGCCACGCGCCTCGTAGCCCGTTGGACCATCACAGGCGGTCAATCCCCAAACATTGCTGCCATAGCCGATCCAGTGCGCCGGGTTGGCAATGCAATAGGCCACTTGGGCCAAGGCCGCCCGCCGTGAGTTCTCAAAATAACTGCTGTTGTGGCGGTTCATGTAATCGTCCGCGATATGGCGGAAGTCCACCCAGCAATGGGAGTATTCGTGCCCAAACAAAGGCGGAAACGGAACGTAGGCGTGGCCATAATTGGTGGCCCAGGCATATCCGGTGGTCCACTGGGTCCAGGCGGAAGCCGGCAAAGGATTGGTCGCGATGCCAAGGCCAAGCAGATAAAGAAGCATCCCTTCGTCATAGCCGATCCAATTGCCGTAATTCGTGAAGCCCGTGGTGGGCTGCCAGCCCATCGCCACCGCGTTGGTTCCTTGCGCCATCCAATTCCAGTCCACCCGGTTGAAGATCGTGTCTGCCATCGTCCGAATAGTGGTTTCATCGCTGTTGGTGCCGTTGAAATACTGTTTGGAATAGAGGATTCCGGCCAGCAACAAGGTCGTGTCAATGGAAGACAACTCCGAGCTGGGTGCGCGCAAGGCAGTGTTCATATTCAGAAAATGGTAAAACCATCCGTTATACCCGATAGTGCCGGAGGTGTTGGCGCCTTGCGGCCCCTGAAGAAAAGTGTTCAACGTCGTCAGCACTCGCGCCACGCCCTGGGACCGTGAGATCCAACCATGGTCAATGCCAATTCCGATGGCGGTGAGACCAAACCCCACCGCCGCGATGCTGCAGGCCGAGCCGGTCGCGCTCCGGTCCGGGACGAGGCCATTGGACGGATTCGCCGCATACCAAAAGTAATCGAAATTGGCCTGTTGGATGTAATCCAAGAATGAATCATCGCTGGCAAAGGGCTGCGGCACGGCCGCCAGTGTGGTCGAAGCAAGGCTTTCCTGCGAGGCCGTGGTCAGCGCCGTGACCTGATAAAAGTTCGTCTGCCCATCACTTACATTGAGATCACAAAAGCCCGCCGACGTCAGCAAGCCGGAATTCTGCGCGACGAATGGGCCACCACTGGCGGACGAACGATACACCTTATACCCCGACAGGCTGGCATCAGTGTTCGGGTCCCAGTGCAAAATTACGCTTCTATCTCCCGATAGGATCACCAATCCGGCTGGAGGTTCAATGGCGACCGCACTGTCAAAAGTGGCCGCCAGGAAGAGAATTTGAATAATCAGCGTTCGTTTCATGGGCGATCAGAGTGGTAATCGAACTCAACATATCACCGAAGAACGTGAATTCAATGGAAATCAGGAAGAATCGAAATCGCGAAGTCGAGGGCGGCAGATTTCACACCGTAAAATTGGAAAACCCGGCGAACCGTTCAAAAGATATGTGCAAAGATATTTTGACAACTCCGGCCTCGCATGGAAAACTCGAACATCGCCTCTTGTGACCGCCTATGAAAAACATTGTGAACTCGTTAGCTGGCCGTTTTCAGTCCTCTCGGAATCCGAACGGGAGAACCAGACACACATTCTTAAACTTACCAGTCCTGGCCCTTGCCGCAGGCTTGCTGCTGGCCGCCAGCCCGGTTCAAGCCGGCAATCTGCTGGTGAACCCAGATTTTGAGGCCCCGCCCAGCGGGCACGCCCCTTACGGGACAACCGTTGCGCCTGGCTGGACTTATTTTTCGCCGCCCGAGCCGACCGGTTATTTTGGTGATTATTGGGTGCAGACCGGCAATGCCCACGGCGTTCCCGCGTATTCGGGAGCTTGTTATTGGAACCAGTGGAATGCTCTATATGCCGCTGCGCCCACAAACAATGTGGCGGGCATATACCAAACCTTCAGCAGCGCTCCTGGCGCGACCTATCAGGCCAGCGGATGGTTCTCCACCGCGAGTGCCGATGGTGGCGGATTGGGCGCGGATTGTGTCACCTGGATTGAAGTCGCTTTCCTTGGCGCAAGCAGCAATGTTCTTGCCCTTTACAAGTCGGATAACTTTTCCGCCAGTGTGGGGATGGACACTTGGTTCCCCTATTCGGTGACAAGTGCCTGCGATTTGTCACAACCGGTGGCGACCGGTGATCCGTATTTCACCACTTATGCGGTCACCGGCACGGTGAGCCAATTGGTGGCACCAACCGGGACTAAATCGGTCCGCTTCCGGTATGCCCATCTCGCAGCTAACACGGAGGGTGGCTCCGCTAATTTCGATGACGCAGTTCTAAACCAAACGGGTGGCTTCATACCGCCAGTCATTAACAGCCTTTTCCCGGCGAACATGATCTTTGTCAGCCCCGGTGACGGCGTCACCTTCAATGTCAGCTCGCCGAGCGGCCTGACCATCAATGACAGCGGCATTCATTTGGTACTAAACGGAGTGGATGTCTCCGGGAGTTTGGCAATCAGCGGCTCCACTTCGAACAAGAACGTCGCCTATTATGGACTCCAATCGAACCTGACTTACAACGCATCCATTAGTGTGACGGACGCCTCCAACCTCACCGCCAGCGCCAGCACCTACTTTGAAACCACTTGGGTCGGAATTCAGCCGGTCACCTATCTGTGGGAGGCGGAAGACTGGGATTTTAACAGTGGGATGTATATTGATGATCCTGACCTTTGCACTGCCAGCGGCGATACCAACTGTTACTTCGGGACAGTGGGGGTGGAAGGAGTGGACGAGCATAACATTATAAACGGACCCAACCATCTGTTCCGTCCCCTTGATCCAGAGGACACCGCCCCGTCGGGAGATTACTTGCGCAAAAATCTTTTTGAAGCGGGCGCGATTGATTACTGCATAAATCCATTCAACTTCAGCGAATGGGTCAACTACACCCGCGACTGGCCCAACAGCACCAATTGGGTGGTCGCCCGCCTCGCAACTGATATAGGTCTCTCCGGGACACTGACCTTGAGCGTGGTGAACCCCGACACGACCACCACTGACTTGGGCACCTTCACGCTTAATGGCGGCAAAGGCTGGACCACTTATGAAAACATCTATTTGAAGGACACCAATGGCAACAATGCCAACATCATCCTCAACGGCAAACAGACTTTACGCGTCACCAGCGGCGGCAACCTTCTGCCGAACTGCTTCATGCTCGTCGCGGCCCAGCTCGATTTGCCGGTTTTGAGTGGCATGAATCCCACCGGCACGCATCCATTCGAGCCGACCAACGCCTTAAGTTTCACGGTTGCTTCGTCGGGAGCAACCTTTCCGGCGAACAGCATCCAATTGAACCTGGACGGCGGCGATGCTTCCGCGAGTCTGGTGATCACCGGCCCGGCCTCGGTTAAAAACGTAGTTTATGCCGGACTCCTGCTCAACGCCCCCCACACGGCAATTATTACGGCGACCAATTCCCTCGGTCACGGCATCTGTGTGACCAATCAGTTTGACACGTTCAGCCAGGATAGTTACATGGTTGAAGCGGAGGATTTCGACTATAATGGCGGACAGTATGTCAGCGCCGGCGATTGGTATCCCGATGCATATCAAGCATTGATGGCCACCGATGGCATTGACTTCCAACACTCCACTATTGCCGGTGAGCAGTTCCCCTATCGGAATGGGATTCCCCAAAGTCAGGTGGCGAATTATGTGGTTGAAGCGCGGCAGAAATTCGTTGACCAAGGCGGGTTTGATTATCAGTTGGATTGGTTCGGGATCGGGGACTGGGCCAACTACACCGGGGTTTATCCAACGGGCAGTTTCTATGTTTATGTGCGTTCTGCCGGCCTCCTCGGCGACTCTTACTCCATGTATTTGGACAAAGTCGTCAGTGGCGTGGGAACGACCAATCAAGTGACAACCCGGCTCGGCCACTGGGAAGCCCTCGGGAGCGGCCAGCAATCCTACGCCTGGGTGCCATTGACGGATGATGGCTTGGTTGCGCCGGTCGCAGTGAAACTGGGCGGACTTGGCACTCTGCGCCTCTCAACCACCACCGGCGACTGTTATCCGAACTACTTTATGCTGGTCCCGGCATCCGGCATCACTTTGTCGGCGGTGAAATCTGGCGCCAACGCCAGCATCTCCTTCCCGACCCAGGCTGGTGCCACATACAGGATCTTCTCCCGGACTAACTTGACCTCCGGCAGTTGGATTCTTTCGACCACCATGTTTGGTGATGGGACGGCGAAAGCCGTGAGCGTCCCCTTGACCGGCAGCCAGCAGTTTTTCAAAGTGACCTCGCCATAAACGTAATGAGACCTCTGCGAAAGTCGCCTTTGGTTGTAGCGGCGGTCTATGACCGCCGTGATTGGCTCGAAAACCATCATTCTTCGGCGCTCACAGAGCGCCGCTACAGGGCTTTGGCAGAGGTCTCGTAATTTCAGTTGCGGATCCAAATGGTGACGCACTGCCGCCTTTGGATCAGCCGTTTATTGAGGGACTTGTCGGTTCCGGTTGCCGGCAAAGGCTTCACATGAACATGCGAAACGGAATGACTGTCGGCGTTGGCAGTTGCAAATTGTTTTCGCGCCCGGCAACATCGCGCGCAGCCAGACCGGATGTTTTTTTATGCTGCGAACCCTTAAATCGTGTGTTTTCATTTTTCTCCTCTTGCCGCTGGTCTCGCGGGGAGAATCCGCGAACGAAGCCATTGCCCGCGCGACTGCCGCCGTCCAGGCCGCCGTGCCGCGCGCCCAGGCCGATCCCGCCCGGCCCATTTTCCACGTCGCGTCTCCCGCGCAATGGATGAACGATCCGAACGGCCCGATTTTTTACAAAGGCTTTTATCATCTATTCTATCAACTGACGCCCTTCAGCGATGCGAGCGGGGTCAAATACTGGGGCCACGCGCGCAGCCGCGATTTGGTGCATTGGGAACCGCAGCCCATCGCCATCGCGCCCGCCGGCGATCTCGGCGAAGATTCGATTTGGTCGGGTTGCTGCACCCTCAACGGCCTGGGCCAGCCGATGATTTTTTACACGAGCATCGGCCGCGGAAAATCGGCGTTCGATCAAGCGGCCCAGTGGGCGGCCATCGGCGACGAGGATTTGATCCACTGGCGCAAGTCGCCCGCCAATCCGGTGTTGTCCGAAGCCGTGAACGGCGGGACGAAAATTTATGACTGGCGCGATCCGTTTATTTTTCAGGACGGGAAGAAAACATTTCTGGTGTTGGGCGGTCACCTTGAAAAGGACGGCGACGCGGCGGTGAACATTTACGAAGCGGGAAATCCCGGACTGACGCAATGGAAATATCGCGGCGTGCTGTTTCATGTTCCCGGCGCGCCCACGGCGGAGTGTCCGAATTTTTTCAAACTCGGCGATCAATGGGTGCTTTTCGTTTCACCCTACAACCACGTGCGATATTTCGTCGGCGATTTTGACACGGCGACGTGCCGCTTCCAGCCACATTCTGATGGACTTCTCGATTATGGCAGTTTCTACGCGCCGAACACCATGCAGGTTCCTGATGGCCGCCGTCTCGTCTGGGGCTGGGTGAATGGTTTTCCTGGCGGGCACGGCTGGAACGGCTGCCTGTCTTTGCCGCGCCAGTTGAGCTTGTCGCGCGACGGGCAGCTCCGGCAAAATCCCGCGCCGCAACTAAGCAGGCTGCGCGGCAAATTAACCGAGTGGCGAAACATCCATCTGGAAAACAGCAGGGAAACTTTGACCCTGCCGGACACGAACACGCTGGAAATCCGGGCGGAGATTGATTTACAGACCGCGAAAAGCTTTGAGCTTGGAATCAAGAGCAGCGCCAAGGACGCGCCGCCGATTATCGTGAATTTCACCGGCTCCGAACTCACGGTGATGGATGCCAAAGCCCCGCTGACATTGGCCGATGGCAGCCGGAAATTGACCCTGCGGATTTTTATTGATCGTTCCGTGCTGGAGGTTTTCGCCAACGAGACTGCGTGTGTCACCAAGATTATTTCTCCACTTGATGCGAGTCCCACCATGGAAATCCGCGCCGATGGCGGCACTGCCACGGCCAAGCTGGTTCAGGCGTGGCCGATGAAAACGATCTGGTAGCGAGAGAGTTGATAGTTCAAAGTTGATGGTTGATAGCCCAAATCTATCAACTAACAACCATCAACTATCAACTATTGACTCCTGCATAATATAGTGAGTATTTCACCACAATTCAGCCTGTTTCCAGAAAGCGGCGATCAGCCTGGGGC
>Ga0075522_10000212_pt1 | contig 39420 bp, 37 predicted proteins | sample NGEPerA_FD_74796 | JGI IMG/M metagenome (GOLD analysis project Ga0075522, IMG submission 74796) | Arctic peat soil microbial communities from the Barrow Environmental Observatory site, Barrow, Alaska, USA - NGEE PermafrostL2-A | ecosystem: Environmental > Terrestrial > Soil > Wetlands > Peat ... | reverse complement strand
CTCGGTTTCGCCGGCTGCCAGGGGTTCCTGGGCCGCGCCATGGGCCGATTCACCGGTCTGCAGATAGGGCGGCAGATCCTGAATGTCGATGGTATCGCCCAGGGTCATCATGCAGGCGTGGCCGATCACGTTTTCGAGTTCCCGGACATTGCCGGGCCAGGAGTGCATCGCCAGGCGGATCTGGGCGCGGCGCGTGAGCCCGCTGATTTCCTTACCGTATTGGCTGGCGAACCTGGTCACGAAATGCCGCTCAAGCAGAGGCAAATCTTCTTTGCGATCCTCCAGCGCCGGCACGTGAATTTCCACCATGGAGAGCCGGTAGTAAAGATCCTCGCGGAAGCGTTTCTCCGCGATCTCAGTGCGGAGGTCGCGATTCGTAGCCGCGACGACCCTCACGTCCACTTTGCGTGGCGTGAGCGATCCCACGCGCAGAAATTCCTGGTTCTGCAAAACGCGCAAAAGCTTGGCTTGGGTGGCGAGTGGCATGTCGCCGATCTCGTCCAGGAACAGGGTTCCGCCATGGGCATGCTCGAACAGGCCGGCTTTGTCGTGGGTCGCGCCGGTGAAGGATCCGCGCACGTGACCGAACAATTCGCTTTCAAACAAAGTTTCGACCACGGCCGAACAGTTCAGCACCACGTAGCGCCCTTGCGAGGCGGGGCTGAGGCTGTGGAGCGTCCGCGCCACCAGATCCTTGCCGGTGCCGGTTTCGCCGGTGACCAGCACGGCCCGATAGTGCGGCGCAACGCGGCGGATGCGCGAGAACATGTCCCACATGCTGGGGCTGTTGCCGACGATGCCTTCAAACTCGGCGCTCTCAAGCAGCTCGTCCTCAAGCTGGCTGGCCCTCTGGCGCTTGCGCGCGGTTTCGAGCAGCGTGCCGATCTTTTCCCGCAGCGCGGCAATCGAGACGGGCTTGTTCAGATAATCCGACGCGCCCTTCTTGATCGCCTCGACGGCGGACTCGGTGGAATAGTGAGCCGTCATGAGAATCACTTCCGTGGCCGGATCGAATTCCATGACCCGATCGAGCACTTCCATCCCCGTCATTCCGGGCATAATGAGGTCCGTCAGCACGATCTGGGGATGGCGGGTATGCACCAGATCCACGCCCTCTTCGGGATCGGTAGCGGTGAGGATTTCGAGATCGGGTTGTGCCAGTGCGCTGGATAACATCTCCAAACTGCCGGGATTGTCGTCGATAATCAGCAGGGATAGCGCCGGCCGGGTGGGCATCGTTTTTGTTTATGCTAACAGACGCTCGACTTCGGCCCGCAGCGCCCCCAGACGAATGGGCTTGGTGATATAGCCGGTGAAGCCCGCAGCCATGGCCCGCTCGCGATCCCCCATCATGGCGCTGGCGGTCAGCGCGATGATCGGGGTAGCGTTAAAACGATCCTCGCTGCGGAGCTTCTCGATGACTTCGAAGCCGTCCAAACCGGGCATGTGGATGTCGAGGATGATCAGATCGGGATGAATCCGGCGGGCTTCCGCCACCGCCGCCTCGCCGTCGCTGGCCTCGAAAACCTGGTACCCGGAGTTCTCGAGAACCGTGCGGACCAGTTCCCGCCCGGTGTCCTTGTCGTCCGCCACCAACACCTTTTTCATGCGCCTTGCGTCTTTCGTTCGGCCGGTCCCAGGGGAAGCGTAAAAAGGAACGTGCTTCCTTCTCGCGGCTTGCTTTGCACCCAAATACTTCCGCCGTGCTGTTCCACCAGACGTTTGGTGATTGCCAATCCCAACCCCGTGCCTTCCCGAACGCCCTTGGTGGTCGCACCTACCTGATGAAACTTGTCGAATATAGATTCGTGCTCTTCCGGGGGGATACCGATTCCGTTGTCGTGAACCGAAACCACCACCATGGACTCTTGCACGCGAGCTTCCACACGGATGCGCCCCCCCTCCGGCGTAAACTTAATGGCGTTGCTGAGCAGATTCACCAAGACTTGCTTGATGCGGAGCCGGTCGGCTTCGACCGCCGTGGGAACGTCCGAGGCCGTTTCGAGCGTTTGCGATTTGGCCTCCGCCAGGCTTCGAACGGACGCCAGAGACTCCGCCACCAGGGCCGTGAAATCGAAAGCCTCAAGGCGCAGCTCCAGGTGGTCCGCCTCGATTTTGCTGATGTCCAGGACATCGTTGATCAGCTCCAGCAGGTGCAGCGAATCTTTGTGAATGTGCTGGACGAACCTCTGCTGCTTCTCGTTCAGCGGGCCTTCCAGCTCCTCGGACAGGAGTTCGGAAAAGCCGATGATCGTGTGCAACGGTGTCCGCAGCTCATGGCTCATGCTCGCCAGAAACTCGCTTTTGAGACGATTGGCCCGCTCGAGCTCGCGGTTGGTCATCGCCAGCTCGGCATTGGTTTCCGCGAGGCGTTGCGTATACTCTTCCCGCACCTTGCGTAGGCGCTCCTCGGCCATCCGGCGCTCGGTGGTGTCGCGGATGATCGCGGTGACGCGAAAGCCGTCCTCGGAGGTAGAGGGACTGAGACTGATTTCGACCGGAAACCGCGAGCCGTCTTTGCGGATTCCTTCCAGCGCCAGGCCGCTTCCCATGGTGCGGGTCATGGGCTGATGCCGGTACTGGGCTCGATGCTCGGCGTGCCGCGCGTGGAGTTCCTGGGGGATGAGTACTTCCACCGGCTGGCCCAGAAGCTCGTCGCGGGTGTAGCCGAACATGTCTTCGGCAACGCGGTTCACGAGAATGATCCGGCCGTCGGCGTCCACCTGCATGATGGCGTCCGGAGCAGCTTCTAACAACTCGCGAAATCGTTGTTCGAGGAGCACTCGAGGATCCTTTTGCTGGAGACCTCCCTAGTAGTATCACAATCAAGCGGTTGTGGCGATTGAAATGCCGGTACTCTCATCAGAAAGACGGATCCATAAGAGAAGAATGGGCCGTCGGAGCGAGCCTGGGTGATTTCGCCCGCGGCGGCTGCGTGTAATCGCCCAGGCAGCGCACTTTTTCGGAGGATTTTGCAATGACTGCAACAGGAGATCGAATCGCGTCTGCGACTCAAGAATCCAGCCGGACCTCAGCCGCAAGCATCGTCCAACGATTGCTACGGGAACACCGGCGGTGGCGGAGCAAGGATTTTCCGTTGATATCCCATCTGTTCGATGAGGTTGAGCACAGCGACGACCAGCCTCCGTGTCTTGCACCGCTGCGGACCGCCTTTCACCGGCTGTGCGCGGAGATGGAAGGTCACATGACCCGCGAGGAATTTGTCCTGTTTCCGGCAATTCTAGAAGCGCAATCGGAGGCCGATAGAGCCCGGAAGGGTTTCGGCTCCATTCGGAATCCCATCGGCATGATCGAACAGGAGCACGATTGGGAGGCGGAACGCCTGGACAAGATGCGGGAAATCGCGCGGGACTACCGGCTCTCGGAGAATGCGAACGAGAAACTGCGTTTGCTGTTCCGGGAACTGGAAGCGCTGGAGGCGGCCATGCATGCCCACACGCGCCTGGAAAGCAGCATCCTGTTCGCACGCGCGCTCGCCGCGGAAAAACGCGCGCCTACGCATGGCGGCCTAAAAACACCGTGAAAACCACCTACGGCGCGAGCGGCGGAGCGATGTAGGAATAAAAGATCACGATGATGCCGACCACGACGGCCAGAAACATACTGTGGCGCAGCGTGAAACGGAACAGCCGGCCTTCGTCGGCCGGGGCCATGGAAGTAGCGGCGGCCGCCACGGCGATGCTTTGCAGGGAGATCATCTTGCCCATGACGCCGCCGGCGGAATTGGCGCCCGCCATGATGTAGGGATTGAAATGGAGCGTCTTGGCCGTGACCACCTGCAGGTTGCCGAACAGGGCGTTGGCGGAAGTATCGCTGCCAGTGAGAAACACGCCCAGCCAGCCGAGCAGCGAGCTAAAGAAGGGGAACACCGCTCCCGTGGCAGCGAACGCAAGTCCCATGGTGGCGGTGGCGCCGCAGAAATTCAGCACGAAGGCCAGACCCAGAACGCTCGCGATGGTGACCATCGACGCGAAGAGTTGCTTGCCGGTTGCGACCAGGATTCCAGCGTAGCGGCCGGGCGAAAGCCGCAGAACAAACATGGACGCAAGCGTAGCCATCAGGCAGGCACTCCCCGACGCCGCCAGGAAGTTGAAACTGTACGAAGTTTGATCCGCCGCATAGGGTCCCGCGACGGCGGCCACCGGGGGAACCTGGTAGACCAATCCCGCCAGGTGCGGCCAGTCGAACTTCCACGTCGTGGCCGCGAACAGGCTGTTGACGTAATCGAACCCCGTGGCCAGGAACGCGAGCGGAGTGGTACGGAGAGCGTTCTTAATCGGGACATTGCCGCTCAGTCCCGAGAGCAGGACAAAAAACACCAGGAACAGATACGGCGACCATGCCAGCAGCAATTCGCCGCCACGGTGGCCCTGAGGCTCGGCCTGCTCGCTGTCGCCTTCCAGCTCGAATTTGTCCTTGGGCTTCCAGATCTTGAGAAGGGCGGCCAGCGCTATCATCGCGGCAATCGCGGCCAGGATGTCGGTGAGCTGGGGACCGATGTAGTTCGACACCAGGAACTGGACCGAGGCGAATACGATCCCGCACAGCGCGGCGGCGGGCAGCACACCGCTGAGCGCTTTCCAGCCGCCCATCACCATGATCAAATACGCGGGCACGAACAAAGAAACCGGGGCGCAGATGCGTCCGACCCAAGCGCTGAGTCCGGCTTCCTGAAGTCCAGTAATGCGCGCCAGGGTGACTACCGGAATGCCGATGGAGCCGAATGCGACGGGAGCGGTATTCGCCAGCAGGCAGATGCCGGCGGCATAGTACGGCGAGAATCCGAGGCCGGCGAGCATGGCCGCGGCCACCGCCACGGGCGTCCCGAATCCGGCGGCTCCTTCGATGAAGGCTCCGAAGGCGAAGGCGATCAGCAGCGCCTGCAAACGCCGGTCACCGGTGAGACCGCCAATGGAATCCTTGATGATTTCAAACTTGCCCGTTTCAACCGTGATGCGGTACAACACGATCGCCCAATACACGATCCAGCCGATCGGAAACAGCCCGAATAACGCGCCGTAGGCTGTGGAGCTGAGCATCAGGCCAACCGGCATTCGATACACGGCCAGCGCGACCACCATCGCCGCCGCGAGTCCGGAAAGAGCCGAAATCCACGCCGGCTTCCGTATCACTCCGATCAGGAAAAGAAGCACAAACACCGGCAGGGAGGCGGCCAGCGCGGAGAGGCCCAGGCTGCCCGAGAGGGGCATGTAATTTTGTGTCCACATAGCGCGAGGAGTCCTATCTTACTTCACTCTTGCCGAACGGCGCTTGCCTGGGGCCCTGTAATCGTTGTGTAATCAACATTGCTGTAATCGCCAGACTCTGAAATCACAAGTGACCACCGCTTCCCAGGCTTCGTACCCTCCGTTCCGGGAAAACCGCCTCCTGCAGGTGCTGTGCGTGGCGATGGCGTTGGTCATCATCGTCACTGGATACCGGCCGGAGAGGGTGTTCGACTGGTGGCTGGAAAATGCCGCGGCCCTGACGTTTATCGCCGTCCTGGGGATCACCTACCGGCGCTTGCCGCTGTCCGAACTGTCGTACCTGCTGATTTTTGTTTACTTGAGCATGCACGAGTGGGGCGCGGAGTATAAGTACTCCGACGTGCCGCTGGGCGAATGGATGAAGCCCTGGCTACACACCACCCGCAATCATTACGACCGCATCATGCATTTCAGCTACGGGCTGCTGCTGGCCTATCCGATGCAGGAATGGTTCATGCGCGTGGTGGGAGTCACCAGCCGCTGGCGCTACCTTCTGCCGGTGGAATCGACGCTGGCGTTCAGCGCCTGCTATGAAATGCTGGAGGCTCTGGCGGCCTCGCTCCTCACGCCCCAACGCGGCGAAGAGTTCGTCGGCATGCAGGGCGATATGTGGGATTCGCAGAAGGACATGCTGATGGCCGGATTGGGGGCGATCACTGCCATGCTGGTGATCGCAACCGTACGAACGGGGCTCGACCGCCGCCGCCGTAAGGAAGTCAAGGCCCAGGCGGTGTCCGCCGTTGCGGCCGGTTATAGCACGCGATATAAGCCGAAATGATACGACCGGAACTGCGTGCGAGCGCGGATCCACGCGGGGTCCGCGTTGAGCTCCGTCCAGGCGCGATCGCGGGCCGTGAGATTTTCGAACGGGATGAAATAGGTAAGCTTCTCTCCGTCAATTTCCCCTAGGAGCGGACGAATTCCCGCACGCGGAAACACTCTGGCGAGGTGGCTCTCGAGCGCAGGCGCGGCTCCCCGATATGTCCGCAGTTCCCACACACCTTCGCGTATCTTTTCAGGGCAATTGATCCGGATGGCGAGCGTCTCCGGAAGGCGGACGCCGGCGATCGCGCTGAGGGTTACACCCTTCGGAGAGTCGCCCGGCATAAAACCCGGCGAAGCAACAACCGCCGCCAGAGCGGCCGGGAATGCGCGGCGGGTCATAAAACGAATTTGAATTAGGACGCTTGTTTCTTCTTAATCGCGGCCCAGCGCTTGCGCTGTGCTGCCGCCATCTTCTTGCGGGTTTCCGCGCTAAACGGCCGGCGCTTGCGGGCCGGGCTGTCGCTGCTTGCTTGGCTCAAAAACAGAGGAGGCCGGCCGCGTCGTTTGCCCTGGCCTCGAGCGAGCCGTTCCAGCATGATCATGGTTTGTTCGAGAGCCTCTTTCTGCTCCCGCAACTCGGCGATCATTTTAGTAAGATTCATGTGCTAGTACAATTGTAAATTATGAAAACACTGCTCGTGGAGCTATGTGTTGCCCTGTGTGTGACGGCGGGGATCGCGCTGGGCGCTTCCTCGGTGCACGAATTCACCATGAAATCGCTGGACGGCAAGCAGGTGCCGCTGGCGAGCTTCCAGGGGAAAGTGATGCTGGTGGTGAACGTCGCCAGCCAATGCGGCTACACCTATCAGTACGAGGGTCTGCAGGCGTTGTACGCCAAGTACAAGGACCGCGGCCTGGTTCTGACCGGTTTCCCGGCCAATAACTTCGGCGAGCAGGAGCCGGGCAGCGACGCGGAAATCGGGGCGTTCTGCAAATCGAAGTTCGGCGTGACCTTCCCGATGTTTTCCAAAATCTCGGTCAAGGGCGCCGATAAAGCTCCTCTGTACCAATTCCTGACCGACACGAAGGCGAATCCCAAGACGGGAGGCGAGATTCAATGGAATTTCACCAAATTCCTGGTGGACCGCAACGGCAAGGTACTCCAGCGCTTCGAGCCGGAAGTGGAGCCGCAGTCGAAGGAAATCGAAGCCGCGGTGGAAGCCGCCCTTAAGTAGGGTCTGCACGCCGCGGGCTTCCGGCGCGTCAATCTCTCAGTAGCCCGAGTTGCGCATGGCTGAATGGTCGCTCAAATACGCGGACGCCCGGGGGGAAATCCACCAGCAGGTGGCTGAAGCCGAATCCGAGCGCGAATTGCGTGAGCGCTTCACCGAACAGGGCTTCCTGATCTATTCCATCCGGCCCCGCAATGAGGGGGTCGCCCAGAGCCTGCGCCCCAGCGGGAAGAAACTCAACGTCGAAAAGTTCCTGATTTTCAACCAGCAGTTTGTCACTCTGGTTCGGGCTGGGCTGCCGATTCTGAAGAGTTTGGAACTGCTGGCCGACCGCCTCACCGACCCGAAACTTTCGCGCTACATTCAGGGCGTCCGCCAGGAAGTGAAAAACGGCGCGTTACTGTCCGACGCCTTCGCGCGGCAGGGCGTTTTTCCGCCGATTTACGTCACCAGCGTGCTGGCCGGGGAGCGCAGCGGATCCCTGGCGGATGTGCTCGACCGGTTCATCACCTATCAGAAGCTATCGCTGTCGGTCCGGCGAAAGCTGCTGACTTCGCTGCTTTATCCGGCGGTGCTGGTGGTGCTGGCTTTCGGCCTGATCGTGTTCCTGGTCACCTACGTAGTCCCCAACTTCGCCACGCTGTACAGCAGTATGCAGGCGACCCTTCCGGCGCCCACCCAGTTCCTGATCGCCCTGGGCACCACGGCTCGCAACTACGTGCTGGTGGGGTTTGGAGCATTCATTGCCGGGATTATCGCGTTCCGCGTCTGGTCCAAGACTCCCAGCGGATCCGAGCGCGTGGATCGGGTTTTGATGCGCGTGCCCCTGGTCGGCGAAGTGTGGCTCAAGTATCAGGTGGCCCAGTTTTCGCGGGTGCTGGGGACACTGCTGATCGGCGGCATTCCGCTGCTGCAGGCCTTGGAAACGGCAGCCGATTCCCTGGGTACACAGGTGCTCAAAAGGGTGCTCGAAAAGGCCGTGAAAACGGTGCGGGAAGGGCAATCTCTTTCGCAGTCCCTACGTGCGGCCAAGATTTTCCCGTCGCTGGCGGTCGACATGATCGAAGTGGGCGAATCGACCGGCGCGCTGCCGGCGATGCTCTCGAGCGTAGCGGAGTTTTACGAGGATGACGTCTCGACGCGCGTGATGGCCATGCTCAGCTTGGTCGAACCCGCCATCATGATTTGCATGGGAGTTTTCGTGGCGTTCGTGCTGGTTTCCCTGTATCTGCCGATCTTCTCCCTGGCGGATTCCTTCCACGGGTAGTCTGATAGACTGAACACCTCCGGTGAAACGAAAGGATTTTCAGGAGATGGCCGCTCTTCGTCTGAAAGAGGCTAGACTCCTGCTCCAAGCTAACCGCCCCGAAGGAGCCTATTACCTGGCGGGGTATGCAGCCGAGTGCGCACTTAAGGCATGTATCGCGAGGCGGATCGAGCGATTTGAGTTTCCAGACTTGAACAAAGCTAGAGAGAGCTGGAAGCACGACCTGTCTGCGCTATCCAAAACTGCTGGGCTCGAAGAAGAACTGGCAGCCGCCCTAAAGCGGGATCCGGAACTCAATCTGAACTGGCGGATTGTGACAAAATGGGAGCCGGAGAGCCGCTATCAAAAGTGGTCGCAGGATGAGGCGGGTGCTCTCATCAGCGCGCTTGAAGATCGCGATCATGGAATATTCCGATGGTTGAAGCGCCGCTGGTAGTACCGGATGTCGAATTTGGGAAGCGAATACTTCGTGCTCTAGACGAAGCCGAATTTCCTCTCACGGTCGCGATGTGGGTGAAGCAAGACGATGACTGGACGTTGGTCATCGCAACTCCGCTTTACGAAAGAATCGGCGTGAAAGAGGCCTATCGCCGCCTGCTGGCAGCATTGTCCACTGAGGGCCCAATCGTCTTGGCCGCACTGCCGGTCCGTCTGGAGGGGCACCGCAGCCCTTTCATCAAGGCTCTTCGCAAGACTTTCGGAAAGACCGCGTCTGTCGAAGGTATGCGGCTCGGCGGACATACTATCGGCGGCACGTGGGTCGGCGACGGCTACGTCTACCGAATCAAGTAATTGCTTGTCCACGCCTTGCACCCATGGCGCGTCATATCCTAGTAGTAGCACTGGCCTGGGCGCGGTGTCTTCAGGCTAACTAATTGACTTTAAATGGCTAGCAGCGACCGCATGACGCCCGTCGATCCCCTCCAGGAAGCTGCGCGCGCCCGCGCCGTGGCCGAGCGGTACTACCACGAGTTCGTGGATCTGCGCGAAGTGCGCATCGATCACGACCTGTTCACCTCCATCCCGGTGGACCTGATGTTCCGCTACAACTTCGTGCCCATCGAAGGGCACAACGGAACGCTCGATATCGCCCTGGCCGACCCGCGTAATCTCAGCCTGATCGACGAGCTGGCTGTGCTGCTGGGCAAGAAACTGCGGGTCAAGGTCGCGACGCTTTCGCAGATCTCCGACCTGCTCAAGAAGACCGAGCAGTCGCAGCGCGTCCTGGACGAGGTCACCGAGGGTTTCACGCTGGACGTGGTCGGGGACGAAGAGAATCCGGACGAAACTCTCTCCATCGACCGCCTTGCTGCCGGCGATTCGGACATCGCGCCGGTGATCAAGCTGGTGGACACCACCATCTTCAACGCGCTGGAGCGGCGGGCCAGCGATATTCACATCGAAACGCGCGATCAGGAAGTGGCCATCAAGTACCGCATTGACGGCGTTCTGCACTATGCCATGCCGCCCATCGCCAAGGACTGGCACTCGACCATTATTTCGCGCATCAAGGTGATGTCGGAGCTGGATATCGCCGAGCGGCGCATTCCTCAGGACGGACGTTTTCGCGTCCGCTACAAAACCCGGCTGATCGATTTCCGCGTCTCCATCATGCCGACCATCTACGGCGAGGACGCGGTGTTGCGCGTGCTCGACAAGGAATCGATGAGCGAGAAGTTCTCGAATCTCTCGCTGGATGTGGTCGGATTCTCGGCGTCGGAACTGGCCAAGTTCCGGCGTTACATCAAAGAGCCCTACGGGATGGTGCTGGTCACGGGACCCACCGGCTCGGGTAAAACCACGACGCTCTACGCGGCACTGAGCGAGATCAAGAACGACGAAGACAAGATCATCACCATCGAAGATCCGGTGGAATACCAGATCCGCGGGATCACCCAGATTCCGGTGAACGAGAAGAAGGGGCTGACCTTCGCGCGCGGACTGCGTTCGATCCTGCGCCACGATCCCGACAAAATCCTGGTGGGGGAAATCCGCGATAACGAAACCGCCCAGATCGCCATCAACGCAGCGCTCACCGGACACCTGGTGTTCACCACCGTGCACGCCAACAACGTGCTGGACGTGCTGGGCCGGTTCCTCAACATGGGCGTGGAGCTCTACAACTTCGTGTCCGCGCTGAATTGCATCCTGGCGCAACGGCTGGTCCGCATGATCTGCCCGCACTGCAAGAAGCAAGTGGAGTATCCGGATTCGTACCTGGTAGAAAGCGGCCTGGATCCCGGCCAATGGCGCGATGTCCCGTTCTATGAGGGCGAGGGGTGCTTTGAATGCGGAGGAACGGGATTCCGCGGGCGCAGCGCGATTTCCGAACTGCTCGACCTGAGCGATAACATCCGCGACCTGATCCTCAACCGGCGGCCCAGCACCGAAATCCGTCGCAAGGCTCGCGAGGAAGGGATGACCTTCCTGCGCGAATCGGCCGTGGAGAAAGCGCGCGACGGCATCACCACGCTCAAGGAGATCAACAAGGTCACCTTCATCGAAAGCTAGAGCCTTATGCCCATGGCCTTGTGGAAGCAAATTACGCATTTGGTGAAGGATCCTCCTCCGGATCACATCTTCGAACTGTCCGAAGCGGGCATCGCCTACGCGCGGAACGGCGAAACCGGTTTCCAGACGTTTGAGCCCGGAGTGCTGGCGGTCTCGCCGGTGGCCGATAACCTCCTGCGGCCCGACGCAGTGGCGTCGGCGCTCGCACGCATCGCGCCTCCCAATGGTGCCAAGCGGCGTCCCGCGGCGGTCATTCTGCCGGACTATGCCGCGCGCGTCAGTTTGCTCGATTTCGATGCTTTTCCTTCCTCGCCCGAGGAACAACTGCCGCTAGTGCGGTTCCGGGTGAAAAAAACAATTCCGTTCGATATCGATTCGGCAGCGGTCAGTTATTGGGCGCAGCCGGCGTCGGCCAAGGCTGGTGCGAAGAAGATCGAGGTGGTCGCGGTCACCGTATCGCACGAGATTCTGGCGCGCTACGAAGCCATTTTCCGGGCCGCCAACCTGTACCCCGGTGAGGTCACCACGTCTGGTCTGGCCACGCTGAATCTGTACAACGGAGCCGGTGTGGTCGTGATCGCCAAATTGACCGGTAATGTCCTTACGGTCATGGCCGTCGACGACGGACGATTGAAACTGTTCCGGTGCCTGATGATCGAAGAAGGCAGCAACGAGGAAATCCTCGCGGTGCTAAATCCGACCTTCGCTTACATCGAGGATGAACTGGGTCAGAAGCCCGAAAAACTGCTGCTGTGCGGATTCGCCCAGCCGCTCGAGGGTTTGAATCTGGAAATGGAGCCGCTGCGGAGCCATCTAAGCACTCCTAACGCCTACAACGCGGGACTGCTCGGGTACCTGGAGGGAGCGGTCTAAGGATGCGGGTCCACGTCAATCTCGCCAGCGAACCCTTTCGCCGCGACCGGCCCATCCTGGTGGGCGCCGTGGCTTGTGGCATAGTGCTGGTGGCGCTGCTGGGAGTGCTGGTTTTCCTTATCATGAGCGAGCGGGGACAGCAGATGGAAACCCGCGATGCCGTGGCGAAGCTCAATTCCGAACTGCGCACGATCTCCGCAGAGCAGGCCAAGTTCGATGGCACGCTGCGCCAGCCCGTGAACGCCGAGGTTCTGGAGCGCAGCCTGTTGCTCAACTCGCTGATCCAGCGCAAATCGATCAGCTGGACTCGGCTGTTCGCGGATATCGAAGGCGTGAAACCCGATAACGTGCGGCTGATTCAAGTGCGGCTTCCGCAAATCAACTCCCGCAACGAGGTGACGCTCGACATGGAAGTGGGCGCGAAAGAACAGGGACCGGTGATCGAATTCCTGAAGCGCCTGCAGGATTCCCCTTTCTTCGGACCGACGAATCTTTCGCGTCAGTCGCCTCCCACACAAAACGAGCCGCTGTGGCGTTTCCGGATTACGGTGAGCTATGCCCAGAAACTCTAGGGGCCAGGGCCCAGGGGACAGGGGCCACGCTCATGATCTGAAGCGTAATCTTAAAAATAAGATCCGTATTGTTTTGGGTGCGCTGCTGGCGCTCAACCTGGTCGCGGCGGGCCTGGTGATGTTTCCTCCCGGCGGCTCGGCCGACGATCTGGAACGCGAGTTCGCCAGCCTGCAATCGCAAATCATGCAGAAGCGCGCGCTGCTGGAACATAGCCGGCTCAACGTCGCCGCGGTCGAAAAGGCGCGCGGGGAAGGCGATCACTTTCTGGACGCCTATTTCCTGAGCCGCCGTACCGCGGACTCGACCTTGCTTTCCGCGCTGAGCGACGCCGCCACCAAGGCTCAGATCAAAGAGCGCGATCGCGCTCAGACCACCGAATTTATCGAGGGTTCGGACTCGCTGAGCATGATGACCATCACGGCCAACTACGAGGGAACCTACCGCAATCTGCTGAACTTCATCAGCGAGCTGGATCATTCCCAGCAGTTGCTGATCATCGAATCCATGAGCGCCACCCCGCAACAAGGCTCCAATATTCTGACCGTGAGCATGAAGATCGACGCCTTTATTCGGGACGAGTCGGCCGAGCCCGGTCTCGAACCGGCTCAGACGGCGGCGCTACAAGGCGGAGCGCGATGAGCCTGCGTCCGGCGGGCCTCGGCGCGGAACCGAAGAAGCTCGCCATCCTGATTGGATTGCTCGTGCTAGCGGGCGGAGCCTACTACTGGTCGAGCCGGCCGGATGTGCCGGCCGATGCCAAAACGGCTCCATCGCCCGCAACACGCGCGGTCAGTACGCCGGCCGCTCCGTCACCTTCTTCGGCTGCACCCACCACAACGACGTCTTCCTTCAGCCCGAGGACGGCTACACGCGGCCGGACGTCCGCTTCGGGCGACGATTTCCGGCCCACGCTGAAACTGCCGGAGGGCCTGGACGTGGGCCGCATCGATCCCACGCTGAAGCTGGATCTGCTGGCCAAAGTACGGAATGTACCCGTCGAAGGCGGCTCGCGCAGCTTATTCGAGTTTTATACGCCGCCTCCACCACCACCTCCGCCGCCCAAGACGCAGCCCATTGTGCCAAAACCGCTCACCGCAGCCGAGCTTAAGGCGGCTGAACTGAAGAAGGGTCCGGCGAAGCCGCCGCCCCCGCCGGCCATCCCATTGAAGTTCTACGGCTATTCAGGGGCCTTGCGCTCTACCGTGCGGCGGGCCTTCTTCCTGGATGGCGAAGACATCGTCCAGGCGGGCGAAAACGAGACCATCCGGAACCGCTATAAGATCATCCGGATCGGTGTAAGCTCGGCGGTAGTGGAGGACACGGTCGCCAAGAATCAGCAGACGTTGCCGCTGGCGGAAGAAGCGAAATGATGAGACCAGGCGCAATCGAAAGCCGCCGCGAGTCGCAGCGAGGCTATGCCCTGCTGATGGTGTTCCTCATGGCCGCCATCATCGCGCTGATGCTGTACCAGCAATTGCCGCGCGTGGCCTTCGAAAGCGAGCGGGAAAAAGAACAACTCCTGATCGACCGCGGTGAGCAATACACGCGCGCCATTCAGCTCTATTACCTCGCCAACAACCGGCAATACCCTACTAGCCTCGACGATCTGGAGAAGCAAGAGAAGCGCTTTCTGCGCCGGCGCTTCGTGGATCCTTTCACGGGGAAAGCCGACTGGCGGATCATTCACACCAACGGCGGATTTCTTACGGATTCGCTGGTGCAGAAGCCTCCCACCGACAATCCGAACCAGGTGGCCGGGAACACGAGCAATAACAGCACCGGCAATATAAGCAGTACGAACAACACCATCGGCACCAACGGCACCAGCGGCACCAACGACCCGAACGCCCCCAACGAACCGCCGCAGGTGAACGCCGCGGTGCTGCTACGCCCCAGCGATCGCCCGGTCACGCCGCCTGGATTCGGGCAGTCCCCCGGGGTGCAAGACCCCTCGGCCGGGCAACCGGCCAACACCGCGCTTCCGCCCATCACGCTGCAGCCGCAGCCGGGGCAAGGCGCCCTTCCGCCGATCACCCTGCAGCCCGGGATCGTGAATCAGCCGGGAGGACTCCCTCCCATCACCCTGGCGCCGATTGGAACAGCGGGCGGTCAGCCAATCCCAGGACAGGCCCCCTCGCAAATTCCAGGCCAACAGCCAGGACAACCCGGCCAGGTTCGAACGCCACAGGGTGCGGTGGTCCCATTCCCCGGGCAGGCCCCCGGAGGACTGCCGGGCGGGATCCCCGGCGTGCCGCCTGGATTCCAAATCGATCCGAGCGGGCAACTGATGCCGAACCCACCCGGTCAGGGACAAGGTGCCCCTGGGCTGCCCCAGGGCGCCCCTGGCCAGCCACAAGGAATCCCGGGACAGCCGTTCACGCCGCAACCTCCCACGTCGGGTCCCGTACAGGGCTCGCCCAGCGCCGCGCTGAACGCTATCAACCAGCTCCTGACCACTCCGCGCCAGATGAACACGGCAGCTGGGGCAACCACCGGGACCAATCAGATCGGCGCCATCGCCGGCATCGCCAGTACGCACAAGGGTCCCAGCATCAAGGTGTACAAGGACCAATCGAAGTATGAGCTGTGGGAGTTCGTTTTCAGTCCCACCACAAGCCTTGTGCCCGGCGGAGGAGCCCCTGCAACGGGCATACCTCAGAACGGACCGGGGCAAGGTGGACCGGGTCAGCCGGGCGGACCCGGAATCGGCGCTCCCAGCACATTCGGGCCTAGCGGAACATTCGGCCCGAGCGGCGGGCAGTCGGGTTTCGGAAATAGCCCCGGCCACTAGGCTTTTTTTTTAACAAAACCTTCCGGTTCCAGCTTCCGCGCAGACAATCCCATAAGCGGACAGTCCCGCCGAGCAGATCAGGCCTATTTTCAATAAGATATAATCGGTGGCTCAATTGCCATTACTCCGGCTTCGGTAAAATCAGCTTTTGTAGCAATCGAGGGATACTTGGCAAACGACGGGCGGATTCTCATTGCCGACGATCAGGCGGACGTACTGGAAGCGCTGCGGCTGCTGCTCAAAGGGGAAGGGTTTGGAATCGAATCGGCCAACTCGCCCGCCGGCATCATGGCCGCGATCGAGACCAGCGACTTCGACGTGGTCCTGATGGACCTGAACTATACCCGCGACACCACCAGCGGACAGGAAGGGCTGGATTTGCTGACGCGAATCCGCGCAAATGACCCCTCCACGACCGTGGTGGTGATGACTGCGTGGGGCAGCGTGGATCTGGCGGTAGAAGCCATGCGGCGCGGTGCCCGCGATTTCGTACAAAAACCCTGGGATAACGCGCGGCTGCTGGCAATCCTGCGCACACAGGTGGAATTGAGCCACGCGCTCAAGCGCGGGCAGCGGCTGGAAGCCGAGAACCGGTTGCTGCGCACGGACGGCGGCCCGTCGCTGATCGCGGAATCGCCGGCGATGCAGCCGGTGATGCAACTGATCGCGCGGGTGGGACCTTCCGACGCCAATGTGCTGATCACGGGCGAGGCCGGCACCGGCAAGGAAGTGGTGGCGCGCACGCTGCACGCAGTCTCCGCGCGGGCTTTGCGGCCGATGGTGACGGTCAACGCCGGAGGCCTGGCGGAAGGCGTGTTCGAAAGCGAGTTGTTCGGCCACGTGCGCGGAGCCTTCACCGACGCGAAGACGGACCGCGTGGGCCGCTTCGAACTGGCCGATGGCGGCACGCTGTTTCTGGATGAGATCGCCAACGTGCCGCTGAACCTGCAGGCGAAGCTCCTGCGGGCGCTCGAAATCGGCGAGATCGAACGCGTGGGATCGTCGAAAACCAAGCGCATGGACGTGCGCGTGATCTCGGCGACCAATGCCCGGCTCCCGGAAGAAGTCGGTGCGGGACGATTTCGCGAAGATCTGCTGTTCCGGTTGAATACGGTCGAAATCCACTTGCCCGCGCTGCGCGAGCGGCGCGAGGATATCTCGGCTTTGGCATCGCACTTCCTGGGTGTTCACGCCCGCCGCTATCGCAAGGATCTGCGCGGCTACGATCAACCCGCCATGCAGGCTCTGCTCGATAATCCCTGGCAGGGCAATGTTCGCGAGTTGAATCACGTGGTGGAGCGGGCCGTCCTGCTGGCGCAGGATACGGTGATTCGGAGCAGCGATCTGGCGCTGCGCTCCGGACCGCAGGGCACGCCGCGCCTGGACGATATGAGCCTGGAAGAAGTAGAAGCCTTCCTCATCAAGAAGGCTCTGGCGCGGTACAACGGTAACGTGAGCCACGCGGCTAACGGGCTGGGATTGAGCCGCAGCGCGCTCTATCGACGTCTGCAGCGCTACGGACTATGAATGACCGGAACCGCTCCATTACTGTCGCGGCTCTGTAAGTATTCCGAGCCGCGAGAGTCATCGAGCGGTCCGTCCCACGCATGAAAATATCCGACCAGCTCAAGCCCGTGCACGAGCAGCGCATGCGGCTGCTGGCCTTAGGTGCCGGACTCCCCGCGGTCATCGCCGCGCTGGTGCTGTTGTGGATCGCAGACTACACCCCCAAAGTCCAGTGGACGCTCACCGTCCTGATCCTGGGAGTCTGGTGGGCCTGCGCTTCGGCCATACGCGAGCGCGTGGCGTCTCCGCTGCGCACGCTGGCGAACCTGCTCGAAGCCATGCGCGAAGGCGACTACTCGATTCGCGGCCGCGGCACCGGCGCCACGGAAGGAGAAGACGCGCTGGCCGACGTCATGCACCAGGTCAACGCGATGAGCGCCACTCTGCGGGCGCAACGCCTGGGCGCGCTCGAGGCCACCACGCTGCTGCGCAAAGTGATGGAGGAAATCGACGTGGCCGTGTTCGCTTTCGACGGTGACCATCGGCTGCGCCTGGTGAATCGCGCCGGAGAGCGGCTCTTGAAGCAGCCCGCCGAACGCATTTTGGCCGCTGACGCGGCAACCTTGGGCTTGGCCGAATTCCTGGAAGGCGAGCCGGCCCGAACCGTCCAGCGCACGTTCCCGCTGGCAGCCGGCCGCTGGGCCATGACACGTTCGATGTTCCGCGAAGGAGGCCTCCCGCACCAATTGCTGGTGGTCAGCGATCTGACCCGCGCGCTGCGCGAAGAGGAACTGAAGGCCTGGCAGAGACTGGTGCGCGTACTGGGCCACGAGCTTAACAATTCCCTGGCGCCGATCAAATCCATCGCCGGGAGCCTGGAGTCGTTGATCGCGCGAGAGTCTTTGCCCGACGATTGGCGCGATGACGCGCGCCGCGGCCTGTCGATCATCGCCGCGCGCAGCGAAGGGCTCAGCCGCTTCCTGGGAGCCTACGCGCTGCTGGCCAAATTACCACCTCCCCGCCTCGCTTCGGTGCAGGTAGGAACATGGATCCGCCAGTCGGCGACGCTCGAGCAGCGTTTAACGAGCGAGGTCCGGCCTGGCCCGGAGATGACCATCCAGGGCGATCGCGACCAGCTGGAACAGGTGATCATCAATCTGCTGCGGAACGCCGTGGACGCATCGCTTGAAACCGGCGGCGGGGTGGCCGTTTCCTGGAAGCGGAAGGGCGCGCGCCTCGAAGTTTCGGTGGAGGATGAAGGTCCAGGCCTCGCCAACACCGCGAACCTGTTCGTTCCGTTCTTCACCACCAAGCCGGGCGGGTCGGGGATCGGTCTGGTGCTGAGCCGGCAGATCGCCGAAGCGCACGGCGGATCGCTCGACCTGCGCAATCGCGAGGACGGCCGCGGGTGCGAGGCCCGCTTAATCTTACCCGCATAAGCGAAATAGAGAAAAAAAGGCGCGGTGCTCACTGTTACTGTATGCACCCCGCGATGAAGGCGCGATTTCACCACACCGCCCTGGTCGAATCCGAGCACATTGGCGAAGGAACTCAGGTGTGGGCGTATGCCCACATCCTGCCCGGCGCGCGTATCGGCCGGGATTGCAACATCTGCGACCACACCTTCATTGAGAACGACGTGATCGTCGGGGACCGGGTCACTATCAAGTGCGGGGTCCAGTTGTGGGACGGCCTGCGGGTGGAAGACGACGTGTTCATCGGGCCGAATGCCACCTTCACCAACGACCGTTTCCCGCGCAGCAAACAGCACCCGGCGGAGTATCCGCGGACGGTGATCAAACGCGGAGCATCCATCGGTGCCAATGCCACGCTGGCTCCGGGAATCGTCATCGGGGAGATGGCCATGGTCGGGGCGGGCGCCGTGGTCACGCACAACGCTCCGCCGCATTCGAAACTCGCGGGAAACCCGGCGCGCATTATCGGGTACGTGGACGCCGCCCCGGAAACGCCCACCAAGTTGGTCGAGGAGGTCCACGATGCCACTCCGCTCGGCGAGGCCACGGTGTACCGGCTGCCCCGCGCCAAGGATCTGCGCGGCAGCCTGAGTTTCGGCGAGATCGGCCGGCAGGTGCCCTTCGAGGTGAAGCGCTATTTCCTGGTCTTCGATGTCGCCAGCGAGCACATTCGCGGGGAGCACGCTCATTGCAATCTGCACCAGTTCCTGGTGTGCATCGCGGGGCGGTGTAACGTGGTCATCGACGACGGCGCCAGCCGGCATGAGGTGGTGCTCGATTCGCCCGCTAAGGGAGTCTATATTCCGCCGATGGTGTGGGCCACCCAGTATAAGTTCACGCGCGATGCCGTTCTGTTGGTTCTGGCGTCGGAATATTACGATGCCCAGGATTACATCCGGGACTATAGCGACTTCCTGGCCTTCCGCCGGAAGCCGCGTTGACAAGCTCCCGGCACATTGACATACTCACCCGAAGGGAACCTCGTATGATGAAACCTCTCTATCTCCTGTCCTTTGCACTGATTCTTACCGGCGCGATCTCCGCTGCCATTCCCGATCCTGTCCATCTCGATAGCGGATCGGTCTCCGGCGTTACCCTGAGCGACTCGGGCGTTCGCGCGTTCAAGGGCATCCCGTTCGCGGCTCCCCCGGTCGGCGACCTGCGCTGGCGCGCTCCCCAGGCTGCGGCGCATTGGGACGGAGTCCGCATGGCTGACCAGTTCGGTCCGAACTGCACGGCGGGAGGCGGAGGCCGTGGCGGAAGAGGCAAGGGCCCGGGTGGTGGCAAGGGCCCTGGACCGGCGAAAGCTGCTCCGGCGGGACCTCCCCCCAGTGAAGATTGCCTGTATGTGAACGTATGGACTCCGGCGAAAGCGGCCGGCGACCGGCTGCCGGTGATGGTCTGGACCTACGGCGGAGCGTTCACCGGCGGTTCGGGCTCGGTCCCGGGATACGATGGCGAAGCGCTGGCCAAGAAGGGCATCGTGGTGGTTACCTACAACTACCGCCTGGGCATGTTCGGCTTCCTGGCGCATCCGGAACTGACCAAGGAATCCGGCCACAACGCATCCGGAAATTACGGAATGATGGACATGGCGGCCGTACTACGCTGGGTACAGAAAAACATCGCGGCGTTCGGAGGCGACCCCCGTAAAGTGACGATCGATGGCGAATCGGCCGGAGCCATTCTGGTGTCGGCCATGGTTGCATCGCCGGAAGGCAAGGGTTTGTTCCAGCGTGCGATCGCGCAGAGCGGCGCGTGGATGGGCCTGAGCATCGGCAAGATGCGGACGCTCGAACAGGCCGAGGAAGCGGGCAAGCGCGCGGCTGGGACGCACTCGATCGCGGAGCTGCGGGCGATGTCGACTCAGGAAGTGGCTCAAAATGTAACCGGGGTTCAGGCCGGCGTGATCGTCGATGGGTGGATGGTTGCCGAGGATCAGACGCTGACGTACCTCAAGGGAAAGCAGAATGATGTCGACGTGCTAATCGGGTCGAACCACGACGAAGGGACGTTCTTTGGAAACGGGGCTACGACAGCGGAGGCCGCGAAGAATCGCGCCCGGCAAACCTATGCCGGCCTGACCGATGACTTCCTGAAGCTCTATCCGGCCGATACCGACGCCGAAGCCAGTGCTTCGGGCTTAATGCGCAGCCGCGATGAAACCGGCTGGCACATGCGCGAGTGGGCGGAGTTGACGGTGAAACGCGGCAAGAAGGCGTATCTCTATTACTTCACGCACGTGCCGCCCGGGAACGGGGCGCGCGGCGCGACTCACACGGCCGAGCTGCCTTACATGTTCAACAATCCGCCTGCGAATGACTCCTGGATGGTCCCCGACCACAAGCTGGCGGACACGATGTCGTCCTATTGGGTGAACTTTATCTCCACGGGCGATCCCAACGGCAAAGGGCTCCCTGCCTGGAAACCGTACAGCGCCAAGAACGATGGTCAGGCGATGGTGTTCGGCGACACGGTTCAGTTCGGACCGCAGATCGAAGAGCCCCGGCTGGCGTTCTTCGACAAATACTACGCGGTGGTCCAAAAGCGTTAATTTTGGGACGACCCCAGCGGCGACGTCGCGCTGATCCGGTCCAGATCGAGCACCAGGTGCCCGGCGGGCGACACGTCGAACGCGGGCGCGAATCGTGCCGACCAGCGGATCTCTTCCCAGCGGTACGAATATCGGGTATTCACCACCTGGGTGAACGAATCGTCGTAGCCCCGGACTAAGATCAACACTTCGGCCTGCAGCCGCTCGAGATCCGCGGCGGTCATTCCCGCCAAAGGGCTCGATTCATCGATGGGATGAACCACGGTCCAGGTAAGGGCGAGGAAAAACACCTTCTTCCGCTCCAGCTTCAGCTCCACAAAATTCCGGCGGAGTTGCCCGGCGCCATCCTGCTGCACCGTCATCAGCATCATGTCGGCCTGCACGTCGGTGAGAACGTTGGTGCGGCGATTGGCGATCCGGAATTGAAGGCTGTGAGCGTCCCCGTAGGGCGCCACCACCATGTGATCGCTGAAGATAAGCCGGGCGTTGGGACGCGAGAACCGCGCGTACAACAGGCCAGCGGCAAGGGCGAATCCCATCAGGCCCAGCGCCGCTTCCACTGCCGCTACCACGTTGGGAGCCATACCCAGCGGATAGAGGTCGCCATAGCCCACGGTGGTGAGGGTATGGACGCTGAAGAAGAACGCCTGGGCGAACGCGCCCATGCCCATGTCTTTTTCAGTAGCGCGCAGCGAGCCGGGTCCAAGCACGGTGTAGAGGGCGGCGAAAACGACATTCACCGCCAGGTATACCAGCGTTACTAGTCCCAGAAAGCGCGGCCAGGACATGTTGACCAGGTGCATGTAGACGCTGCCCGCCAGACTGTGCAATCCGCGGCGGCGGACGTTGAACGAGCCGTCTTTGTTGATAGCGCGCAGCAGCGGTCCAGTGTACTGCTGCGTTAATCCAGGATCGAAAGAAGGGGTTGCGGGAGGCATCCCTTGCACTATGCCATGTTGTACTACTCCTCGTGAATCTGGTGAATCGCGTACAAAAGCGGGACGTATTCTGGACACGGGCCCGCGTTGCATCAAGCGGATTCCATCACGAACCATTTACTTGCTCCGCGCAAGCGGCCGGCCCGGCTGTCCCTGGTGATCCCGATGTACAACGAGGAGGCCGTGATCGCTCCGCTCCGCGACGCGGTCGACAGCTTCGCCCACACTTTGTGGTGCGATGTCGAACTGGTTCTGGTGAACGACGGAAGTTCCGACCAGACCCTCCCACGTTTGGCGGAATGGGCTGCCTCCGACTCACGGGTGAGAGTGCTGCATCTATCCCGGAATTTCGGTCACCAAATCGCGGCTACCGCCGGACTGGACCACGCGACCGGCGATGCAGTCGTGCTTCTGGACGCCGATTTACAAGACCCTTTGTTCGTGATCCACCAGATGATCGATCGCTATTGTGACGGTTACGACGTGGTGTACGGCCAGAGAGAATCGCGCGCCGGCGAGTCTGCGTATAAGCGTTTCACGGCATGGGCGTTTTATCGAATCATGCGTGCCTTGGTGTACCGCGAGCTCCCGCCGGATGTTGGCGATTTTCGGCTGATCTCCCGCGCGTGCCTGGATGCCGTGAAACAGATGCGCGAGACGCACCGGTTTTTGCGCGGCATGGTGGCTTGGGTGGGATTTCCGCAGGCGGCGGTCGCCTACCGGCGAGAGGCACGTGTGGCTGGGTCCACGAAGTATCCGCTGCGAAAGATGCTGGCCTTTTCCTGGATCGCCGCCACTTCGTTTTCGACCTTGCCGCTTCGCCTCAGCATGATCTTTGGCACGCTCGTCGGAATGCTTGGAATCGAAGAGGGAATCCGTGCAGCATTGGCTCACTTCCTGGGCTGGTACACGGTTCCCGGCTGGACGTCGCTGACGGTGCTGGTTTCACTGATCGGAAGCGCGCTGCTGATCAGTATCGGGATTCTTGGAGAGTACGTGGCGAAGCTCTACGAGCAGTCCAAAGGACGTCCGTTGTACATCGTGGCTAGGACCTTTGGCGTGCGTTCTGAAATCCCGGACAAAGCCAGGGAGTGGGATGCGGCGGTCCACTCGGAATGACCCCTTTCGACCAGCTGTCGGCGTCGTACGAACAACTGCTGCGCGATCCCATTCGAGACCGGTTCACTGGGCAAGAGTCCATGTTTTTCCATCGCCGCAAGGCCGACCTGATTCGGCGGTTTTTCCAGCGGCGGAGCATGGCTACCTCAGGCCTTCGTTATCTAGACGTCGGCTGCGGCAAAGGCGAGCTGCTCGGCCTGCTTCAATCCGACTTCAAGCAAACCGCAGGGTGCGATATTTCCGCCGAAATGATGCGGCAGGTCACGGGAATCGAAACTCGGGTTCAAAAAGATTCTTTGCAGGTTCCGTTTGGCGACGCCGAGTTCGATCTGGTGACGGCCGTCTGCGTGTATCATCACGTTCCTCCGGCTGACCGGCGGACACTGACCGGCGAGATCAGACGAGTGCTGCGGCCGGGCGGAATCTTCTGCATGATCGAGCACAACCCGGTCAATCCGGTTACACGACTCATCGTAAGCCGGACTCCGGTGGACGCCGATGCAATCCTGCTGCCCGCTCGCGAGGCCCGCCAATGGGCGGTGGGAGCGGAAATGCCCCCGCTACAGCAAGACTACTTCTTGTATTTCCCGCAGGCGCTGTATCGCTATCTGGGTCGCGCGGAAGCTCTGCTTGCGAAATTCCCGTTGGGTGGGCAGTATGCGCTATTTGCCAGAAAGCCCTGCTAACGCAGCATCAGAATACGATTCGCTTCGCTGTCCCCGACATACAGAACGCCTTTGGCGAACAACACCGAGTGCGGACGGTTCAGCTTGCACTTTAATGGATCGGGTTCCGGCCCGTCCCCCTTCTGGCCCGTTCCGAGCACGGTGGTGATGATTCCGGTTTTGAGATTGATCTTGCGGATCGCGTGGCTCTCGGTATCGGCGACATACAGGTTGTCGGATCCGAGCGCGAGCCCCTTGGGGCCTGCCAGCCGCGCCGCGCCGCCCGTAGCCGAGGCGCCGAATTTGGCTTGAAGCGCGGGTCCGCCGTCGCCGCTGAAGCCCAACTCTCCCGTACCGGCCAGGCGATGATAGGTCTGGGTCTGCGCGTCGATCCGATAAATGGCGTTGCCCTCGCGCAGCGCCAGGTATAGATCGCCATTGGCCGCCCGCACGATGGTGCGCGGCCCGGTCACCGGTGCTCCCTTCACCGGCGCGCCCTCCGGAGTCTCCTTCGTTTCGCCGGTTCCGGCGTAAGTCTCGATGATCCCGGTATCCAGATGCAGCCGCCGGATGCGATGATTCCCGATGTCGCAAATCAGGATCGAGCCGTCGCGATCGAGGACGATACTGTGCGGCTGGTTGAGCTGGGCCTTGGTGGCCGGCCCTCCATCGCCCGAAAATCCACGCATTCCGGTGCCGGCGGCTGTCGAAATAACTCCGGTCTTCATGTCGATTTTCCGGATAACGTGATTGTCGCGTTCGGCGATGTACAGGTCGCCCTGGGCGTCGAACAGCAGCTCATGGGGCATGTTCAGCGAGGCATCGACCGCTGGGCCACCGTCGCCTTTGTACCCCTTCTGGCCGTTGCCGGCGATGGTGGTGACGCGCTTGGTGGCCAAGTCGATTCTGCGGATTCGGGAGTTTTCCAAATCGCAGAAGTACAGCGCGCCGTCCGGGCCGATGGCGAGGCCGTAAGGATTATTCACCTCGGTGCCGGAGAATCCGGCTTGGCCGGTCCCGATGAGCGTGGTCACGGTTGCGGCGACCGAATCGGTTCCGGCGACGGTCATCAAGGCGCACACGAGGACAGGGCTGCACAGCAGGATCTTCATCAGTAACAATGTAACCCCGCGGAAGGTGAGGCTGTGAGATTATGAGGGCGGGAAGTCACCGGGCGGCTCGGGCGTCCATACCGGGCCTGTGGGTGGCGACGTTCTCGCCCTCAAGCTGCAATCATCGGCTTAAACTCTCCTGGACCCTATAGGAGAACCGTACGGATCGTACCAGGACGAGATCGTCCTATTACTGGACATCGGCGGTAGAACTAAACTGGGGTTCCGGCGGCCGGGAGCCAGCCATCTACGTAGTACCAGCAACTTAGCGACTCGTCCGGCGCATCATTAACTTGATCGCAAAAAGAGCGGGGTGACAATCGGACAGTGCGTTCTGCCGTTATTGTTCCGGCGACCACCGCACTCTTTTAATGAGACCGTGACTGAGTTTTCTCAAGGACCGAAATCGGTCATACTGCGTTTGAAGGGATCACCTCTTGACCACGTCCAACATCAAGGCCTTTTTGGCCGCTGGCGTTATTGCCACTCTCACGCTCACTCTCATTTCCACGGTCAGCGCCCAGCAGCCGCGCGCGGTGGACAATAAAGTTCTCAAAACCGCCGGTACCGCCAAGGACGCCATGCCCGGCACCTGGCTCACCTACGGCCACAGCCAATCGGAACAGCGCTACAGCCTGTTGAAGCAAATCGACGAGACCAACGTCGGCAAGCTGGGCCTGGCCTGGACGGCGCCGATCGCCGCAGCGGGAGGCCGCGGTGGCACCGAAGGCACGCCTCTGATGTGGAACAACACGATCTATCAATCCATGGACAACAGCATCGTCTACGCCCTCGACGCGCGCACCGGCGAACAGAAGTGGATGTACGATGCCAAGATCGATCCCATCACGCCGAGCCATATGTGCTGCGGCACACACAATCGTGGGCTCGCGATCTCGGACGGCAAGATCATCCTGGCTGCCAACGATGCCCGGCTGATCGCGCTCGACGCCATCAGCGGCAAGGAATTGTGGCAAAGCAAGGTCGCGGACATCCATCAGTACTACTCATTCACCATCGCGCCCCGCATCGCGGGCGATAAGGTGATCGTCGGTGTGGGCGGCGGCGAGTATTTCATTCGCGGCTTCTTCGCGGCGTACAACCTCAAGGACGGATCGCTCGCGTGGAAGTTCCACACGGTTCCGCCTGCCCCCGGCCAGCCCTTTGAGGACAAGGATCAGGAAAAGGCATCCAAGACCTGGGTCGGCGACTGGGCGAAGTACGGCGGCGGCGGCTCGGTGTGGGACGGCCTGGTGTATGACCCCGAAACCAACCTGGTATTTGCCGGGACCGGGAACCCCGAGCCTTGGCCGGAGGAAATGCGCGGCATCCCGAAATCGGACTTCGGGAAGTGGGACAACCTCTATACCTGCTCGATCATCGCCGTGGATGCGAACACGGGCAAGCTGAAGTGGTATTACCAGACGGTTCCTGGCGACGCGTGGGACTTGGACTCGGTGGGCGGCTTCATCATGGCCGATGTCCAGATCGACGGTAAGACGCGCAAGGTGATCATGCAGGCTCCCAAGAGCGGCGTGTTCTATATCCTCGACCGGACCAACGGCCAGTTCATCTCGGCCGAGCCGTTCGTCCCGGTGAACTGGGTGACCGGCTTCGATAAGAGCAAGAATGGCCGGCCGATCATCAATCAGGACGCCTACTACGATCAGACGAACTCGGTCGCGATCTACCCGGGCGGAGGCGGCGCGCACAACTGGTCGCCGATGTCCTATAACCCGAACGCCGGCTTGGTCTATCTTCCGTACAGCGCCGGCACCTACACCTTCAACGCCGCGAAGGAACCCGATCCCAAGGCTGGCGGTGGAGCGCATGGCCTGGGTCGCGGCGGTCAGGACAAGAAAACGACCCCGATGCCGATCTGGGGCCCCGACAACGTCGGTCGCGGTGGCTTGCAGGCCCGCGATCCCAAGACAAACACGATCAAGTGGGTGAAGCCGGGCAGGGGCACCGGGTCGAGCGGCGGCACGATGACCACGGCCAGCAACCTCCTGTTCCAGGTTGCGGGGACTACGCTGTACGCCTACAAGGCGGATACGGGTGACGAACTGCTGGCGCTGCCGTTCAACCTCCGTGGTGGGGCGGCCCCGATCACCTACATGGTCGATGGCACGCAGTACATCGGGTTCGCGAGCGGCACCGAGTTCATGGCGCTGAAGGTCGGTGGTACGGCTCAAATGCCTCCACCCCTGCCGCCAGTTCAGTTTGGTCGTGGCCGCGGTGGCCGGGGTGCTCCGGCCCCCGCTCCGCCGGTCCAACAGCCACACACCAACTAGACGCTCTTGGCGTGCAGCGGACAAACGTCAGGCAGGGATTGCGATGTTAGCAACTCGCCTTGTCGATCATCGCGCGGACGGACGAGCTAATCCCAAACACCATTCTTTTTGGCCAAGTCGACATCGCCAGGGCTTCGCATCAGCGTCTCGTGGATTGCGTTGATAGCCCGGTAAACAGCCTCCGTCTAGTATCCGAAGTACTATTTGCTGGAGAGATGGCAATACGCGTGTCAAATACCAAGCGAGGAGGTGTATGATTGCTGTTTACGGATTCAAAAACAACATTTCGGGAGTAAATCAAGTGAAATTTATTGCCTTAACGCCGATAGCCAGCTCCATTCGCTACGCAATCGTGGCCGTACTACTGGGCACGGCGTCAACGACAGTGGCGCGCGCCGCGACGATCTTCGACGATTTTGGTCCTGGGAACGGGTATAACAGCGGTTCCGGCTATAACGTGAAGGGACTCGGCTGGGTCGGGGGATCTAGCGTTTCTTATATAGCCTTTACGCCTTCCGTAAGTGTCTCGCTCACTAGACTCGACGTTGCCTTGTCGTACGCTGGTTCTGTCGGCACCAACTCGGCCGTGATTACGCTCATGTCCGACTGGTTTGGATTGCCCTTCGGGACGCAGCTCGGAGCGTGGACGGTTAACAATCTTCCTAATCTCCCCAGTTGCTGCACAGTACAGACGGTCGTCCCCATTTCGCCGACTATTCTTCTCGCGGGCACCCAGTATTGGATCGGCGCTGGCCCAGGCGCGGCCGATACTGTCGCTGCTTGGAATATGAACTCTACTGGCGCGACCGGAAAAGTCGTCACCGTCTTCGCCAACAATCCGGGATGCAATTGCAGTGGTTACATCATGGATTTGAACGATCCGCTCCCCGCCTTTGATGTCATCGGTAATCCGGTACCCGAGCCTGCGGCGGGATGGCTCGCTGCACTGGGGCTCGCTGGGCTCGGATTCGTCCATAGACACCGCAGTTTCGGTCGAGGTCGTAGGGGTGGTCCGCCGCCGGCTCAAGAGCCACAAACCAACTAGCCCGGCGCGATATCGACTACGACTTGGCCTTTCTTGTGGCCGGCTTCTGCATAGCGGAAAGCCGACGCGACAAGTTGCACCGAGGAGGACCTTTGAGACTAAAGAAGCAGGCGCAGAAGCCCGCCAAGAGCGCTACCGTGACCGGCAAAGGGGTCGCGGGATTCACTGCCGAGGAACGCCTCGCCATGAAGGAGCGCGCCCAGGAGCTGAAGACGGAAGCGCGCCGGGGCCAACGCGCCAAGAAGACCGATGGGGAAGGCGACGTACTCGCGAAGATTGCCGAGATGCCGGAACCGGATCGCGCCATGGCCGAGCGGATTCATGCCATCATCAAGGCCAGCGCGCCATCGCTCTCGCCGAGAACCTGGTACGGGATGCCCGCGTACGCCAAGGACGGCAATGTCGTCGGCTTCTTCCAAAGCGGGCACAAGTTCAAGGCGAGATACGCGACCTTCGGCTTTAGCGACAAAGCGAACCTCGACGCAGGAACCGTGTGGCCGGTCGCCTTTGCGCTCAAAGAGTTGCCCCCCGCCGACGAGGTAAGGATCGGCGCGCTGGTGAAGCAAGCGGTGAGCAGATTTTGAGCTTTATGCTGTACCATTTGCCGCCGGAACGACGCCCCTTCAGCTAGGCGCGCTGACCTCCGGTGTTCCCGCATGGCGACCCCTGGCAGTTCAGAGTTTTTTGTGCTAAAAGGGTATGGCTCCTTATGATGAACATGCGACTGCAAATCTTTGATAACGCAATGGGTTGCATGATATGAAGCGTTTCATTTTTGGGAGCGCTCTGGTGGTTCTGATCGCCTCTTTGGCGTTTTTGCAGAACAGAGCCGTGGGGCAGACGCCCGCCGCTACCGCACCGGATCCGCATCGCGCGATGCTGAACACCTACTGCGTCGGCTGCCACAACACGCGCTTGAAGACCGGTGGCATCGCGTTCGACGCCCTGGACCTGCAAGCCGCGCCGGATGACGCGCAGATCTGGGAGAAGGCGCTGCGCAAGCTGCGCGGACGGTTGATGCCTCCCCCAGGCAATCCCCAGCCTGCGCAGAAAGATATCGATTCGTTCATTGCCTGGATGGAGAATAACCTCGATTCCCATGCCAAAGGTCAGACGGCGGGGTATGTGCCGATCGAGCGCCTGAGCCGCACGGAGTACGCCGCTTCGGTCAAAGCTCTAGTGGGTGTGGACGTGAATACCAAGGACGTCCTGCCGCAGGATATCCAGGTCGGGGGGTTCGACAACATTGCGGCTGCTTTGAGCATCTCGCCCGCGTTCCTCGATCAATACATCACGGCTGCCCGGCATATCGCGAAACTTGCGGTGGGTAATCCTAATCCTCTCGTTTCCAACGTCAGGTACACGATCGCCGCCAATCAAGATCCCGATCTCCCGCTGCCTCTCGGCACCCGCGGAGGCATTGGGTTCAAGCACAACTTCCCGGCCGACGGCGAGTATCGCATCAACATTGTGGACGTGGGCGCCGCGCAGGCCCTCTACACCGGCCCGCTGGAGAATGAATGCACGCTGGTCGTCATGATCGACGGCAAGATCGTGGCCAGAAAGGACGTGGGCGGGCCTGCCGACCTGGCACTGGCCGAGCGCAAGGCCGGCGCGGGACGCGACGAGATCACGAACCGCTTTCACAACCTTCCCGTGCACGTCGATGCCGGCGTGCGCAACGTGGTGATCGCGTTTATCGACCGTTCGCACGTGGAGTCCGATGAGAACGTCGCCGGCGGTGGCTTCGGAGGCGGTGGCGCCGCCCGCTTGGTGCGAATGGCCGAAGGTGTCGAAGTCATCGGGCCCTTCCATCCCACCGGGATCTCGAAAACTCCCAGCCGCGCTTTGATCTTTGTTTGCGATCCAAAAACAGCAGGCGACGCCGCCTGTGCCAGACAGATCACGGAGAATCTGGCACGTCGCGCGTTCCGCCGGCCGGTTACCGCGGACGATGTGGCCAGCCTCATGCCGTTCTATGAAGCCGGGCGTGAGAATGGCGGAAGCTTCGATCAGGGAATCGAGCAAATCGTGGCGGCCGTGCTGGCCAGCCCCGAGTTCCTGTTTCGCGCGATTCGCGGACCTAAGAACGCATCCCCACACACCGAGTTCTCCCTCACCGATCTGGAATTGGCTTCCCGTCTTTCCTATTTCCTGTGGAATACCGGTCCGGACGAGGAACTGCTGAAGCTCGCCGCAGCGGGCAGGTTAACCAAGCCCGGAGTAATGGACGCACAAGTGAAGCGCATGATGGCGGATCCCAAGGCCTCCAGCCTGGTCACCAGTTTTGCAATGAAGTGGCTGAACATCGCCGATCTGGATGCCGTCAAGCCGGACCCGATGCTGTTCCCGGTGTTCAACGATCAACTGCGGCGCGATTTCTCGGCGGAAGCGGCAGATTTCCTCAGCAGCATTCTTCTGGAAAACCGGAGTGTCCTGGATCTCCTGTCGGCCAACTATACGTTCGTGAATGACCGGCTGGCTCGCCACTACGGGATTCCAGACGTTACCGGCAGCCAATTCCGCAAAGTTACGGTGGCCGAGAAAGAGCGCTGGGGCCTGTTGGGAAAGGGTGCGGTGCTTCTGCGGACGTCCTATGGCGACCGCACCTCTCCGGTGTTGCGGGGAGCATGGGTGCTCGATAAGCTGATGGGCACGCCTCCATCGCCTCCTCCGCCAAACACCGCGACCGATCTTTCGCAAAAGGCTGGCGAGGCGCCGAAAACGGTCCGGGCGCGGCTCGAGCAGCACCGCGACAAGGCAGCCTGCAGGCAGTGCCACGGTGTCATCGATCCAATCGGTTTGCCTCTGGAGAGCTTCGACGCAATCGGGCAGTTCCGGACGGTTGACCGCCAGGCCAACAACGCCCCGATCGATGCCAAGACGGTGTTGCCGAGCGGCGTACCGATCAACGGTCCTGTGGAACTGAGCGCTCAACTGGCTTCTCGCCCTGCGGTGTTCGCGCAGACCGTGACAGAGAAGTTAATGATGTACGCTCTCAACCGGGAACTGGAGTATTTCGACATGCCTCAAGTTCGTGCGGTGGTTCGTGGGGCTGCGAAAGATCATTACAAGTTTTCTTCGATCGTTTTGGGAATCGTGAATACGGACGCTTTCCGTAAGCAGGGCCCGTCGCCCGCGGCGAAAGAAGGCGGAGCGAAGTCTGGAGCGGCAAATTAACGGATCGTGGATTTTTAGGAGCTCATAACCATGTTCATCACCAAGAAACATCTTTCCCGCAGGACGGTGCTGAAAGGCGCCGGAGTGAGCATGGCGTTACCGTTCCTGGATGCCATGGTGCCCGCCTCCACGGCGCTGGCCCAAACCGCCGCGGTACCCAAGATGCGGACTGGTTTCTTCTACATTCCCCACGGCGCGATCATGGGCAACACGTCGCATGGCCCGGCGATGGATCGATGGACGCCCAGCGCTTCGGGCGCCGATTTCAAGCTGAGCCCGATTCTCTCTTCGCTCGAGCCATACAAGAAGTACGTGTCGTCTTTCGGGAATCTGGAAAACGCGGCCAGCGCGGGCTCGGTTCACACGCTCAATCCCGCAACGTGGCTCAGCGCCACCCGTCCGGATACCGGCGGTCCCCGCGCGCACATGGCCACGACGCTCGATCAGGTGATCGCGAAGGTCATTAGCCAGGACACACCGCTTCCTTCCCTGGAAGTCTCCTCGGAAACCACGAACCAGGTCTCGGCGGGCGGCGGCGGCTCCTACACAACGCTATCTTTCCGCAACGCAGAGTCGCCTCTGCCCATGGAATACAATCCGCGGAAAATCTTTTTGCAGCTGTTCGGGGAGGGCGACACGCCGCAGGAACGTGCATCCATCAGCCGCCAGACCAATAGCATCCTCGATCTGATGCTCGACCGCACCAAGAAGCTCCAGGGTGAACTGGGAAGCAGCGACCGGGCAACTTTAGATGGTTACCTGGACAGCGTTCGCGAGATTGAGCGGCGCACGCAGAAGGCAGCCGGATCGAATCTTTCGAAGATTCAGATCCCCAATGCTCCGGTCGGGGAACTGGAGGATTTCGCCGAACAGGTCAAGTTGATGTTCGACCTGATCGCTCTGGCCTATCAGGCGGACCTGACCCGCGTGGCTTCCTACATCATGGTCGCGGAAGGAACCAACCGGACCTACAACCATATTGGCGTTCCGGACGCCTTCCATCCCGTGTCGCACCACGCCAACGATTTGGACAGAATCAACAAGCTGGTCAAGATCCAGAGTTGGCACGTGGAAAAATTCGCGGAGTTCCTGGCCAAGATGGCGGGAACGCAGGATGGGGATGGAACTTTGCTCGATCATTCGATCTTCATGTACGGATCGAACATGAGCAACAGCGACCTGCACAACAATTATCCGGAGCCGAACATTCTGGTGGGCGGCGGCAACGGCAGGATGAAGCTCGGCGGCCAGCACATCGTGCTGCCTGAGCGCACACCGATCGCGAATCTCCACCTGACCATACTGCAGAAGGTGGGGGCGCCACATGAAAAGTTCGGCGACAGCACCGGCGTCATTCCGGGCGTCTAGGAATCAGGGGGCCGCAGGTGAGTAGCAGATTCGATCGCAGAGAAGTATTAAAAGGCGCGATGGCGGGAGTGTTCACTCTGTGGGCATCTCCTCGTATTCTCAAAGGCCAGCAGGCCGGCGCTGGCCGCCTACCCGATAGGTTCGCCCTATTCGACGGAGGGGGCGCCAATGTACTGGTTTTCTCCACCGGTGAGGCGCTCATATTGGTAGACAGCGGCGCTCCCAAGTCCGGCGACCAGGTGATGGCCGGACTCAAGAGCATGGCCGCAGGCGCTAAAGTCCAGACACTTTTCAATACCCACTATCACGCCGATCAGACGGGCAACAACGAAATGTTCGCGTCAGCGGGGGCAAAAATCATCGCGCACCAGCGCACTCTGCAGTGGATGTCGTCGGACTACTGGGTTCCGGCCGAAGAGCGCTACGAAAAAGCCCGTCCAATAGCCGCGCGCACCACCGAGACGTTTCTGACCACCGGCTCCCTCAAAGCGGGCGACGAACAGATCGACTACGGATACCTGATTCTGGCCCACACCAGCGGCGATCTTTACGTCCACTTCAAAAACGCGAATGTGATGGCAGTAGGCGATGTCGCCTCGCCGCAACGCGATCCGGCGCTCGATTATTTCACCGGAGCTTGGATCGGGGCCCGGGTGGACGCGATGGACACGGTTCTCAAGCTCAGTAATGAGCAGACCAGAATCGTGCCCGCGTACGGTCCCGTCATGAGCCAGGCCGAATTCAAGGCGGAACGCGACATGATGGAAGAGGTTCGGGCGCGCCTTTTCAAACAAGTTCGCGAAGGCGACGGTCCCAAGGACATGTTGGAGGGCGGCGTTCTGAAGGGCCTCGCCCGGACGTGGAAAGATCCGTACAAATTCTTGTATGACGCATGCAAGGGTCTGTGGGCTCACGAGGACAAACTGGACCCCAATGTCGTTTAGGAGGAAAGCGTGAAACGCTGGATTCTCGCGGTTTTCTGTGTGGTCGCGGCCGCTGCACCGATTCTGGCGCAGGCCCAGAAGTCTTCTCTTGCCGATCTCATTCAAGCGGGAAACCGCAAGGCGGCGCTCGACCAGATTCGCGCGGGCGCGGATGTGAATGCGGCGCAGCCCGATGGCACGCGCCCGGTTCACTGGGCGGTCTATAGGGTGGACTATGAGCTGCTCGATGCGCTGATCGCCAAGAAGGCGAAAGTGGACGTCACCAATGAGTTCGGGTCCAGCCCGCTCGCGGAAGCCGCCAAGCTGGCCGACGCCAGGATGGTGAAAACGCTGCTGGCCGCCGGTGCGCGCCCCGACAGCGCCAATCTGGACGATGAGACAGCGCTGATGGTGGCGATTAAGACGGGGGATTTGCCCATCGTCGAGATGCTGATCAAAGCCGGCGCCAAGGTGAACGTGATCGAGAAATTTCACGATCAAACGCCGTTGATGTATGCTGCCGCCGCGCCCAAAAACGCGGACGCGATCGTGAAGCTGCTCCTTTCCAAAGGCGCGGACGTGAAGCCTCGGGCGCTGTACACCGACTGGCCCAGCCAGATTTCGTCGGAACCCCGCTCGCAGTATCGTCCCGTCGGAGGACTGACCGCGTTGCTGTATGCGGCGCGCGATGGCTGCTATGGCTGCGTCGAGGCGCTGATCGGGGCCGGCGCCAATGTGAATGAGCCGAGTCCGGAAGGCGTGACTCCGCTGCTGACCGCCCTCGATAACGGATATAACGATGTCGCCAAGCTGTTGTTGGATCGGGGAGCAAATCCCAACATCTGGGATTGGTGGGGGCGGACGGCCCTCTACATCGCGATCGATAGAAAAGAGGCCGCTGCCGGCGGGCGAGGCGGAGGGTTCGGAGGCCGTGGAGGCGCTCCGCGCGGCGGCCGCGGCGGGCGAGGCGGACCTCCCCCGGTGCTGGCGCCTCGCAGTTCAGGTCCGCCCGTTTCCAGCATGGAAATGATCACCACCCTGCTGGCCGCGGGTGTCGATCCGAATCCGGAGCTGAATATGCATCGTCCCAGCCGGGGAGGCAACAGCGGGCGCTTCTCAGAGGAACAGTTGAGCACGGGAGCCACGCCTTTGTTTCGCGCGACCCAGGGCGGCGATATGGAAGTGATTCAAGCCCTTCTGGTCAAGGGGGCGAACCCCAACGTCAACACCATGGGTTTGACGGCATTCCTGGTTGCGGCCGGCGTTGGACCCGGTAGCCGCGGCGGGACTGGCATTGCCGCACAGGGAGCCGCCGGTGGCGCGGTGAATACGGGGGTCATGGACGCGCTGCTCGAGCATGGCGCCGATGTGAATGCTCAAGTCACGGGCACGAAGACCTACTCTATGCGCGTTTCCCGCGCGCCTTCCGCGAACGAAGGCATGTCGGCTCTGCATGTAGCAGCTCAGACTGGCAAGGTGGATCTGGTGCGTTACCTGCTCGGCAAAGGAGCCAATCCTGAGCTCGTCGACGCCAACGGCCACAAGGCGATCGACTTGTTAAGCGCCGCGGTGGCCGGCGGCGGTGCGCGAGGCAGAGGATCTCCAGCTGCTCCCGCAGCTGCGGGAACGCCTCCGGGCCGCGGTGCTGCTGCGGCCGGTGCATTTCCTCCTGCTGCTGGAGCCAGAGGTGGCCCCGGAGGTCGCGGCGGCCGTGGAGCTGCACCTGTCAGCCCAGCCACCGTGGCCGAGATTCGCACTCTTCTTGAGGACGCGGCCTCCAAGAAATAATACGGGATTCGCTACAGTATCCTGCCGGCCTAGCCGGGGCTCGTCTCAGGCGCCGACAATCTGCACGCTGATTCCTTCCGGATCGAGGATGTGAAACCCCGCATCCAGATTGTCTTCCGGAGTTACCCCGCGGGCTTTCAGTTCCCGCGTCACCGCTTCCCTATTAAAGTTCTCGACCCCGATCGCAAAATGATCCACCAGACCGGTAGGACTTTTGTGATGGAGAGACACCAGGGCTCTTCTTCCCGTTCCCAGGCGCACGATTTCGTTGGGCTTGTCTTCACTGACGGTCGTCAGTCCGAACATCGTTTGATAGAAAGCAATGGAACGCGGCAGATCGCTGACCTGAATGCTCACGTGGTCGATCTTCGCCGCTTGGATGCCGGTGCCTGGCACTTGGGCCTCGGATCCACCGCTGGCCGCGGTCAGCATCGCCAGACCCTGGATCAATCCCCGGCGCGTGAGTGCCCCTTTCTCAAAGCGATTCAACAGATTTGAAATGATGGCTTCCATTCAGCCTCCTGGTGTGAATTTGGACCTCGTACGGCTGATCTGCAAACAGTCTACACGGAATGCGGGAGCGCGATGGCTGCGATCTTGGGACGAATGGCGCATACCTGCGCTCGAGATGGGAATCTTAGATAAAATCGATATTCATGAAACAGCTAACGTCGAAGTGGATTTCGTTTCTTTCCGCGGCGGCCGTCGTCGCGGCGTTCGCAACCCAGCCCATACAGGCGGAGCTGCTGGAGAAGACCAAGAAGGTGGCGGGCACCACGGTCTCCTACAAAGTCGTTCTTCCCAAGGGATATGATCCCGCGAAGACGTATCCAGCGATCCTGGCTTTCGGCGGAGGTCCGGAAACCATGAACACTGTGGACGGTGTTCTCAACCGCAACTTCCGCGCGGAGGCGGAAAAACGGGGCTACATCGTGGTCGCTCCCGCCGCGCCGAACGATCAGTTGTTCTTCGAAGGCGGGGATCGCATTTTCCCTGAGTTCCTAAAGATGATCCTGGCGGATTACAAGATACAAGACAACAAGTTCCATATCGCCGGGCCATCCAACGGCGGAATCGCCGCATTCCACGTCGCGGCCGCGAATCCTCAGTACTTCTTGTCCGTGACCGCCTTCCCTGGATACATGTGGGAGCCCAGCACGGCCAAACTCCAGGCGATTTCGAAGATGTGCGTCTTCATGTACGTCGGCGAGAACGACCCATACATGTGGCATTCGGAAATGAAGAAGGAGGCCGAGGTGCTGCGCTCCATGGGAACGGTCGCCCGCTATACGGTCGAGAAAGGCCAGCCGCACCGGCTGGATACGCTGGCAGGCGCCAATGCCGGGCGCTTGTTTGACGGATTCGAGGAAACCAAAAAAGGTTGCAGTAAGTAGGACTGACTCCTTATCGCACCATGTGGCCGAGGTCCTTGTTGTTTTCCATGCAGATGAAGTCGATCATTTCGGTGTCGAGCAGGGACCTCAGGTGCAGGGCCGCCGTCCACGGTTTGGTGAACACCTTGGGGTCCGTGACGGTCACATCGACGTCGAGGCTGCCGAAGTTGGGGCGCCGGATGCGCTCCGTGACGCGCGCTTCGCTCGAAAAGAAATTGCCGGCCGTGTCGAGCCAGGAATCGTCGCGATAGCCCGCGGATTCAACCACCAGCGTGTCGCCTTCCCAGTGGGCCACGGAGTAACCGTCCCACGTGGGCAGCATATCGTCGGGGAGTTTGCGGCCGTCGAAAAAGATCTGCCGGTAGCTGGCATTGAATTCGTGCAGGATGACGAGCTGGGTGGGACTCTGGAAAATCTTCTGGCTTTCGGGGAAGGCCCAGGCGCGCGGGTAGTTGGGGGGCATGCAGTGCGTGTGGGGATCGAGGAAGCCGACGTCTTTGGAGCGACTCTTGAAGAGATCCGCTGCCCACGGTTGGTAGGGGAGGCCGCCCTTGAGGCCCGCCGCGAAGTTCACCAATTGCGGCGTCAAGGGAAGTTCGGTGCACTGCACGCCGCGGTTCTTGGCATCACAGGGCAGGACGTCGCGCGGAGCCCACATGCCGGAAAAGTCGGGCTTACCATCGGAAGTTTTCGGCGCGGGGGCGGTGAGATACGGCTTGCCATCGCTGGTACGAGGAATTCCAGGCGTTGGCAAGTTGAGCCACTGAGCGGCAACCGAGCTGGCAAGGAGAATCGAGAGGCTGATAAAGCGCATCGGTGCCATGATAAGCCAAGAAAGACCGGGAAGCTATCGGGGCCGGGACGGCCTGTCGACCTTATGAGATTCTCATGACTATGCGATATCGAGCGGCAGTACCACTGATTACGTTCCTGGTGGCGGCGACGGCATTTGGCCAGTTCCCTTCGCCGACGCTAACCGACATGACCACCAAAGTTTCCGAGCACGTCTTCATGACGCCCGGATTTCCCAACGTCGTTTATGTAGTGGGCGATCACGCGACCCTGGTTGTGGATACCGGGCTCGGCAACAAGAATGGGGCGTTGGTGGCACGCATTGCCAAACGGCTCTCGAAAGGCCCGAAACTGTTCCTGACGACGACACACTATCATCCGGAACACGCGGCCGGCATCGGTGGGTTTCCCCCGGAGACGGTGCTCATTCGCCCGACCGTACAGCAGCAAGAACTGGAAAGAGAAGGCGAGCAGACCATGACGTTTTTTCGGAATTCACCGCAGTTCGCTCCCTCTTTGCAAGGATTGGGACCGTTGCGGCCCGCCGATGTGACGTTTGAGACAGAAGCGAAGTTGGAGTTGGGCGGCGGAGTTACTGCGCGGCTCATGTTCTTGGGTGCGGGACACACGGCGGGCGATGAACTGATTTTGGTTGCACCGGACCGGGCCTTGATCACGGGGGATATCGTGCAGAACAAGGTGGTGCCGTCCGTAGCGTCGTCGGGAGGCAGCTTTGCCAGTTGGTTGACGGTGCTGGATAAGCTTGTTCCGCTGCAGCCCCGCGTGGTCATACCGACGCACAGCAAGGTGGGCGATGCATCGCTGATTACGTCCGAGGCCGCATTCATACGCGACATGCAGGGCCGGGCAGCGGCGCTGAAACGAGCCGGCGTTTCCCCCACCGAGGCCGTCACGCGATTGACCGGGTTGTTCAAGACGAATTACCCGGATTGGGCCGCAAACACCGATTGGCCGAATGTGAGTTCCATGACCGGGTTCGTCAACCGGCTCTATGCGGAGGCTCGTGATTAGATTCGCGGCTACTTCTTGGGAGCTGTGCTGGTATTCAGCGCACCAGAGTACCAGAGTAACGGGGACGGACGGGACCGTCCCATAAGCACGCACTGGCGGCGTTACTCGGTTCATAAGCCTGCGCGCGTGAGATGGTGCGCCCTGGGGGACGATTTCAGAACATCTTTCTGATGAGTAAAGGGGCTTTGGCCTGGATTGCTCCCTCTCACTCCCTCATCATCCACCTTTCGATGAACGAGGTTCTTCGAACGAAGATCACGATCTCCCCGGGCTTCGCCGTGATCTCTTCCAGTTTCTTCAGATTCGGGCGGCAGTACGGCTCGCCTTTGTCGTTCTTGCCATTCAGACCGTTCAGAACGCCGATTCGCAAAACTTCATCGACGGCGAACACTGACGGGCGGTCGCACGGAAAACATTCATAGCTGTCCACAACTGCCTCTACGAAATTCGGAAGCGGCTGTGTGATGTTGAAGCGCGCTCTGCCATCAGTTGCGGTTGTCAGATACTTGATGCCGGTCAACCACCGCTGCTGCGCCGGGACATTGCTGAGCCCACCCAGTAGGCTGACGTCGCAGTTCTTGACCCCAGCACCGGTGGTGACGTTGATTGCCCGTACCGAAATCTCTTCAGCGAAAGCGGTCTGTGCGGCCGCAAAGGCGCAAATCGGTATGAGAAGCGCGTGGAAGGGTTTCATGGCGATGGATAACAACCGCTGTCGACCGAGCACGTATTAGGAATCCGGGACAACGACTCCCTCCTCGTTTCTTCTAAAAGGCCGTCTTCAAGCGACACGGAAGGAATCCGGGACAACGACTCCTTCCTCGTTTCTTCTAAAAGGCCGTCTTCAAGCGACACGGAAGGAATCCGGGACAACGACTCCTTCCTCGTTTCTTCTAAAAGGCCGTCTTCAAGCGACACGGTAGGACCTCCTGCGA